>Ga0190271_10000769_pt1 | contig 16906 bp, 14 predicted proteins | sample Popmic356T_FD_133747 | JGI IMG/M metagenome (GOLD analysis project Ga0190271, IMG submission 133747) | Populus adjacent soil microbial communities from riparian zone of Weber River, Utah, USA - 356 T | ecosystem: Environmental > Terrestrial > Soil > Riparian zone | place: USA: Utah | collected...
GGGCGATTGATGCATGATCGGTCACGCTGAGGCGGAGAATGCCTATGGAATAAGCTTGGCGAGATTGGCTGCCAACAGCCATACTCGCCGGCCGCGAGATACTGACTGCGAGGCCCAGCTGGCCGCACGTTCAGTAAGCAAAGGGAGAGTGAGTATGACCGGGCATGCCAAAGCATTACGCACCTCACGCCGCTCAATTTTGAAGGGCCTCGGAGCCGCCGCGATCGGCATCAGTCTCACGGGCACCAAGCGCTCCGCCTGGGCGGCGGAGGAGCCGAAGCTCAACTTCTATAACTGGGACACCTATATCGGCGAGACCACGCTCGAGGACTTCACAGAAGCGAGCGGCATCGACGTCAATATGAGCTTGTTCGCCACCAACGACGAGCTCTTCGCCAAGCTGCGTGCCGGCAACCCCGGTTATGACGTCATCGTTCCCGGCAGCGAGTTCGTCGAGCGCATGATCCAGGCCGACCTGCTCGAGCCGCTCGATCATGCCAAGATCCCCAATATCAAGAACATCTCGCCGGAGTTCATGACCGACGCGCCGTTCGATCCGGGCCGCAAGTACAGCCTGCCTTATACCTGGCTCGTCATCGGCGTCGGCTATCGCAAGTCGAAGGTCAAGGAAGTCCCCAATAGCTGGAAGTGGCTATTCAATTCGGACGCCTATGCCGGCCGTATTGCCGTCATGTCGGATGCGAGCGAGTTGTTCCGCAACTGCTTCAAGTATCTCGGTCAATCGTTGAACGACGCGTCGCCCGAGCTGCTGAAGCAGGCCGAGGAGATGCTCACCAAGCAGAAGCCCAATATCAAGGCCTTCCATGAGGACAACGGCCAAGACCTTCTGCTGTCTGGCGAGGTCGACGTGGTGATGGAATATAACGGCGACATCGCGCAGATCATGAAGGAGGACGACGACATCGATTTCGTCGTGCCGCAGGAAGGCGCCATGCGGCAGCAGGACACGCTGGCCATCCCGAAAGGCGCGCCGCACCCGGAGAACGCGCTCAAATTCATCAACTTCATCTTCGAGCCGGAAACCGGGAAAGGAATCACCGAGACGATCCTGTATCCGTCGCCGAATGCCGCCGCCGTGGCATTGATGCCGGAGGCATACCGGGACAACAAGGTGATCTTCCCACCGGCGGATGTCATGGCCAAATGCGAGTACCCGAACTATCTCGGCCCGGAGTTCTCGCGCCTGCTCGATGAAGCGATGACCCGGCTGCGCGCGTCATGATCGAGCTTGGTTGAGGTGAACTAGGAGCGACAGGAACGCCACGGTGGCGACCCGGACACAGGAACGTCGGCTGGCCTTTTTGGCAACGGCACTACCACCCATCGTCTGGGTGGTAGTGTTCTTCCTCGCGCCGCTCGCGATCGTCTGGGCCTATAGCTTCGGCCAAAACGTCAGCCTGACCGAAGTCGATATCAGCGGCACCTTTGCCAACTATGCACGCGCTCTGGAGCCGCTTTATCTCGGCATCTTCGCCAAATCGATTTTCGTGGCCGGCATCACCACGCTGCTCTGTCTCATTGTTGGTTTCCCGGTGGCGCTGGCGATCGTCTTTGCCAGCGAACGTTGGCGGCCGTGGATGCTTATGCTGATCATGCTGCCGTTCTGGACCAATCTGCTGATCCGCACCTACGCGCTGATAGCCGTGCTGCGCACCGAGGGCTACGCCAATTTCACCCTCGAATGGCTGTGGAACCAGGGCAGCTGGCTCATGACGCTGGTGGGATTGCAGCCGCTGGGGGAATTCACGCCGCTACAGATGCTCTACAACAATTTTGCCGTCGTGGTCGGATTGGTCTACGTGCATCTGCCCTTCATGGTGCTACCGCTCTACGCCGCGCTCGATCGGCTCGACAAATCGCTCATCGAAGCGAGTCTCGATCTGGGCGCGGGTCAGCTCCGCACACTGTACTCGATCGTCGTGCCGCTGGCGCTGCCGGGCATTATTTCCGGCATCATCATCACCTTCGTGCCGGCGCTCGGCGCCTATCTGACGCCCGATCTCCTCGGCGGCCCCGACAGTCAGATGATCGCCAACGTGATCGAACGGCAGTTCAAGCGGGCCAACGACTGGCCGTTCGGCGCTGCGCTGTCCTTCCTGCTGATGTACGCCACGTTCGGCGCCATCGCCATGCGCGCCTATTTCAGCCGCGGCAAACCCGCGGATGGGCACGGTATCTGACCCATGGCCCAAAAACGCGCTCCCCTCGAATATAATCGCATGTGGCAGATTCGCGCCTGGCTGTTCGCCGTGTTCTTCTTTCTCTACGCGCCGCTGGTCGCGCTGATCGCCTTCAGCTTTAACGACTCTAAACGCACCACTGTGTGGCGCGGCTTCACGCTCAGATATTACGAGAAGCTGTTCGGCAACGAGAGCCTGCTTACCGCCTTCGCCAACTCGCTGACAATCGCCTTTGTCGCCACGTTGATCTCGCTCGTCATCGGCGCGCTGGCAGCGGTTCTCCTGTGGCGCTACCGCTTCATGGGCCGGACCGTCGTCGAGGGCGCCTTCACGCTGCCGCTCGTGGTCCCGGAAATCTGCATGGGCGTCGCCATGCTCCTGTTCTTCACCCGCGTGCTCCCCTGGCCGAACAACCTCATCTGGCCGTTCAATCTCGGCTCGATCATCATCGCGCATGTCTCGTTCTGCTTCCCGTTCGTTGCGCTCGTGGTAGGGGCCAGGCTTGCGAGCTTCAACAAGGAGCAGGAGGAGGCTGCGCGCGACCTCGGCGCCAACGACTGGCAGGCCTTCCGCGATGTGCTGCTGCCGCATATCCACCCAGCGCTGATCGCAGGCGGTCTCCTGGCGTTCACCCTGTCGCTTGACGATTTTGTCATCACCTTTTTCACTTCGGGACCTGACACGGTCACTTTCCCGGTCAAGGTCTATTCGATGCTGCGCTTCTCGGTGACGCCGGAGGTCAATGCCGCATCTACCATGTTGATCCTGCTCACGATTGTGCTCATGGTCGTCATGATGGCGATGCAGAGCAGGGCGCAGAAAAAGACCAAAGGATGACTGCCGTGGACCAAAAGGTAGACAAAGGAGCCAAAGCCCCCGTCAAGCCCATCATCAGCTTCCGCAACGTTTCGAAGCGGTGGGGTTCTACGGTCGGGGTGGACAATGTTAGCCTCGACATCGAGCCCGGCGAGTTCTTCGCGCTGCTCGGGCCCTCGGGCTGCGGCAAGACGACGTTGCTGCGCATGCTTGCCGGCCTCGAAGTGCCGACCGAGGGCACCGTCCTGATCGACGGCGAAGACATGGGCGACATTCCGCCCAATCGGCGTGCCGTGAACATGGTATTCCAGTCTTACGCGGTCTTTCCGCATATGACCGTCGCCGACAACGTCGCCTACGGTCTCAGGATCGATCGCGTGGCTCAGCCGGAGCGGGACCAGCGCGTGCAGGAAGCGCTCGACCTGGTCCAGCTCGGCCATCTTGCCGCGCGCATGCCGGACCAGCTGTCGGGCGGCCAGCGCCAGCGCGTGGCGCTCGCGCGTGCGCTGGTGAAAAAGCCTAAGGTTCTGCTGCTGGACGAGCCGCTCTCGGCGCTCGACGCCAAACTGCGCGAGGCCATGCGTTTCGAGTTGTCCCAGTTGCAGCAAAAGGTCGGGATTACTTTCATCATGGTCACCCATGACCAGGACGAAGCGTTGGCGATCGCCTGCCGCATCGCCGTCATGAATAAGGGCTCCATCGCCCAGCTCGGCACGCCGTCCGACCTTTACGAATTTCCGGCCTCCCGTTTTGTCGCCGACTTCATCGGCTCGGTGAACATGTTCGAGGCCAAGCTGATCAGCGACAAGCCAGACGAGGCCACCGTTGCCTGTCCCGAGCTCGAGCCGCATCGTGTGCACGTCCCGCACGCCGTCCTCGGTCAGGAAACGTCGTCGGTGTGGGTGGCGATTCGCCCGGAGAAGATGAATCTACACAAGGATGCCGCCACGCCGCCGGCCGTGCCCGAATGTCCCCCGGCCCACAACGTCGCCAAGGGTGAGATCAAGGACATCTCCTATCTCGGCGATATTTCGATCTTCCATGTCTTGCTCGATAGCGGCCGGCTGATCCGGATCTCGCGAGCCAACCGCTCCCGCTGGGACCAGGACAGTTTCGTCGCGGGGGAGAAAGTTTGGGTGAGTTGGGGCGGCACGAGCCCGGTCGTGCTCCAATCCTGACGCCTCGGGCATAACAATAACGAACGGAAACGCCAAATGCCTACGTCGGCCGAGTTGCATGAGCGGAGAGTCGCGGCTGTGCCGCGCGGCGTGGCCCACGCCACCGCCATCTATGCCAGGCGCGCCAAGAACGCCGAGATCTGGAGCGAGGACGGCAAGCGCTATATCGACTTCGCCTCCGGCATTGCCGTGGTGAATACGGGCCATCTGCATCCGAAAGTGATTGCCGCCGTCGAGCAGCAGCTCAAATCGCTCAGCCACGCCTGTTTTCAGGTCACACCCTATGAAACCTATGTGCGCTTGGCCGAGCGGCTGAATGCGATTGCGCCGGTTGCCGCCCCGGCCAAAACCATCCTGTTCTCGACCGGTGCCGAGGCGGTGGAGAACGCGGTGAAGGTGGCACGCGCTTTCACCGGCCGTCCGGGGATCGTCTCGTTCAGCGGCGGTTTCCACGGCCGCACGCTCATGGGCATGGCGCTGACCGGCAAGGTCGTGCCCTACAAGAAAGGCTTCGGGCCGTTCCCGGCCGAGGTCTACAACGTTGCCTTTCCCAACATTTATCACGGAGTCAGCAGCGAGCAGAGCCTCGCTGCGCTAAAGGCGCTGTTCAAATACACCGCCGACCCTTCGAGCATCGCCGCCATCATCATCGAGCCGGTGCAAGGGGAGGGCGGTTTCTATATCGCGCCGTTCGATTTCTTACGGAGCTTGCGGGCGCTGTGCGACGAGCACGGCATTCTCCTCGTCGCCGACGAGATTCAGACCGGCTTCGCGCGCACTGGGAAAATGTTCGGCCTGAAGCATGCGGGCATCGAGGCTGACGTCGTGACCATGGCCAAGAGCCTGGCCGGCGGCTTTCCGCTTTCGGCTGTGACCGGCCGCGCCGACGTGATGGATGCGTCGAATCCCGGTGGGCTTGGTGGCACTTACGCCGGCAGCCCAGTGGCCTGTGCCGCGGCCCACGCCGTGCTCGACGTGATCGAGGACGAGAAGCTCTGTGACCGCGCCAACGCTATCGGCAAGATCATTCTCGACCGCTGCAACCGGCTCAAGCAGCGCTCCAATCTCAATTGTATAGGAGACGTGAGGGGCCTAGGCGCCATGTGCGCCGTCGAGCTGGTCAAGGACACTGCAAGCGGAGAGCCCGCACCGCAGCTCACCCAGGCTTTGATGAAGGTCGCCAACGAGAAGGGGCTCATTCTTCTTTCCTGCGGCACCTACGGCAACGTCATCCGCTTCCTCGTGCCGCTCACCGCGAGCGACGATTTGGTTCGCGACGGCATGGACATTTTCGAGGCGAGCCTCACCGAAGCCGTGACCCAGGTCGCGTGAGCTCCCTCGTCAAACGCACAGCACTACAGGAACCGACATGAGCGCCAGGCTCGCAACCAACGATCTCGAAGCATTCTGGATGCCGTTCACGGCGAACCGCCAATATAAGAAGGCACCACGCCTGATTGTCGGCGCCGAAGGAATCCATTACACCACCGACGATGGGCGCCGCGTACTCGACGGAACCTCCGGACTGTGGTGCGTCAATGCCGGCCATTGCCGCCCGAAGATCGTCGAGGCGGTAGGGAAGCAGGTCGGCGAGCTCGATTTCGCCGGCACGTTCCAGATGGGCCATCCGCGCGCTTTCGAATGCGCCTCGAAGCTCGTCAATATCGCCCCTCAAGGCTTCGACCATGTTTTCTTCACCAACTCCGGCTCGGAGTCGGTCGAAACCGCGCTGAAACTTGCGCTCGCTTATCACCGGGCCAAAGGCAACGCCTCGAAGACGCGTTTGATCGGCCGCGAGCGCGGCTATCACGGCGTGAATTTCGGCGGCACCTCGGTCGGCGGCATTCCCAACAACCGCAAGATGTTCGGCACGCTGCTGTCCGGCGTCGACCATATTCGCCACACCCACGATCTGGGGCGCAACGCCTTTAGCCGCGGCGAGCCGGAACATGGCGCCGAGCTCGCCGACGATCTTGAGCGTCTCGTGGCGCTGCACGATGCGTCGACTATCGCCGCCGTGATCGTGGAGCCGGTCGCATGTTCGACCGGAGTCCTGGTTCCGCCCAAAGGCTATTTGAAGCGCCTCGCCGCGATCTGCGCCAAGCACGATATCTTGCTGATCTTCGACGAGGTCATTACCGCCTTCGGCCGTCTCGGCACGCCGTTCGGCGCCGACTATTTCGGCGTCTCGCCCGACATCATCACCACCGCCAAAGGCATCACCAACGGCACCATTCCGATGGGCGCGGTGCTGGTGAAGAAGAAGGTCCACGAGGCGTTTATGAGCGGCCCCGAAGAGGCGATCGACTTCTTCCACGGGTACACCTATTCGGGCCACCCGGTAGCCTGCGCGGCCTCGATCGCGACGCTCGAGGTCTACAAGGAGGAGGGGCTGCTGACGCGCGCGTCCGAGCTTGCGCCCTATTGGCAAGAGGCGGTCCATTCGCTCAAGGGCCTGCCGCACGTCATCGACATCCGCAATATCGGCCTGATCGGTGCGGTCGAGTTCGATCCGATTCCCGAAGTGCCGGGCAGGCGCGCGCATACCCGCTTCGTCGAGGCCTTCGATCGCGGCCTCCTCACGCGCGCGACGGGCGACATTATCGCGCTGTCGCCGCCGCTCATTATCGAGAAGAAGCAGATCGATCAGCTTATCGATATCCTCTGCGGTGTCCTCAAGACCGTGAAGGACTGAGAACGGTTACGTCGCGCATGGAGACAATTCAGAACGCCATCGACGGCCGCAAGGTCACGTCGTCATCGCGTCGCATGGCGCCGGTGTACAATCCGGCTACGGGCGAGCAGACGGCCGAATTGCCGCTCTCTACCGCGGGCGAGGTGGAGTCGGCCGTCGCCGCCGCCAGGAAGGCGGCAGAGAGCTGGGGCACGACGCCGTCGCTCAAGCGCGTCAAGCCGATGTTCCGCTTCAAGGAGCTTGTGGAGCGCAACGCCGACAAGATCGTGCGCATCATCTCGAGTGAGCACGGCAAGACCCACGCCGATGCGGCAGGCGAGTTGGCACGCGGCATCGACGTGGTCGATTTCGCCTGCGGCATCCCTCATCTGCTGAAGGGCGAGTACAGCCGCAACGTCGGCCCCGAGATCGACAGCTGGTCCGATCGCCAGCCGCTCGGCGTCGTTGCCGGCATCACGCCCTTCAACTTCCCGGCCATGGTGCCGATGTGGATGTATCCCGTCGCCATCGCCTGCGGAAATGCATTTGTGCTGAAGCCGTCGGAGCGCGATCCTTCCACCTCGATGCTGATCTGGGAGCTGTTTCAGGAGGCAGGTTTTCCGCCCGGTGTGCTCAATGTCGTGCACGGCGGCAAGGAGGCGGTCGACGCGATCCTCGACCATCCCGACATCAAGGCCGTCAGCTTCGTCGGCTCGACGCCGGTCGCCGAGCACGTTTATCGGCGCGGCTCCGCCGCGGCCAAGCGCGTGCAGGCGCTGGGTGGCGCCAAGAATCACATGATCGTCATGCCGGACGCCGACATGGACCAAGCGGTCGACGCGCTGATGGGCGCGGGCTTCGGCTCGGCCGGAGAGCGCTGCATGGCGATCTCGGTCGCGGTGCCGGTCGGCGAGAAGACCGCGGACCGGCTGGTCGAGGCGCTCGCGCCCAAGATCCGCATGATGAAGGTCGGTCCTGCCACCGACCCGGAGTCCGAAATGGGGCCGGTGATCACCGCCGAAGCCAAGCAGCGCATCGAGGGCCTTATCGGGCAGGGCGTGAAAGAAGGCGCCAAGCTCGTCGTCGACGGGCGCGGGCTTGAGCTACAGGGCTACGAGCGCGGTTTCTTCCTCGGCGGCTCGCTGTTCGACCGCGTGACCAAGGACATGAGCATCTACCAGCAAGAGATCTTCGGACCGGTGCTGTGCGTTGCGCGTTCCGGCAGCTACCAGGAGGCCGCCGACCTGGTCAACAGCAACGAACACGGCAACGGCGCCGCCATCTTCACCCGCGACGGAGACACGGCCAGGGCCTTTGCCGACCGCATCGAAATCGGCATGGTCGGCATCAATGTGGCGATCCCGGTGCCGGTCGCCTATCACTCGTTCGGCGGCTGGAAGCGGTCGCTATTCGGCGATCACTCAATGTACGGCCCCGAAGGCATGCGCTTCTACACCCGCCTCAAGACCGTGACCGCGCGCTGGCCGACCGGCATCCGCGGCGGCGCCGAGTTTCATTTTCCGAGCTTGAAGTAGGCGAGATTAGCCCCCAGCTTGCCGGGCTCTCTCTTCGTCGCATGACTTGATGTGAATGAGATCCGGCATGGCCATCACCTTGTCGGCCGGCACGCAGGCGGCGACTCCGGCTTTGCTCGCCCCCTCGACGAACAACATGGCGGCATCGTTGGGAAAGCCGCCGCCATCGCTCATATATTTTTCCACACTCCAATCGGGATCGAGGCGGGCGACGTTCGCTGCGGCGACTTTTGCAAAGTTCATGTCGCCCGTCATGGCGCTCGCCGCCGCGAGAAACGCGTAGTCCGTCGCGAAGGGGTCGGTGACCAGCTTCGTGTACTTCACGGATTTATCAAATTGGCCGCCAAAGAAGTACACCAAGCGAAGCCCTTGATTGTACCAGTAAGGGTAGTTGGGATTGAGCTGGAGGGCTTTCTCTATTAGTTCGACGGCGCGATCGGACCGGCCAAATTGAGGAAGGAACCAGGCTATGAGGATCAGGACGTCGGCATTGTTTGGAGCCAGCGCTTCCGCCTTGGCAAACTGCTCGAGGGCCTGGTCTGACATTCCATGATAGCCATAGGCATGTCCCAGAACGAGCTGGGTCTCTCCATCGTTCGGATCGAGCCTGACGGCATTCCGCGCTGAGTCCATCAACTTCGCCAAATTGTCGGCCACAGACGGTCCGAGGCCGAGATCAATTCGATACTCGTAGACATACGACAATCCGACATACGCCCTGGCGAGCTGTGGATCGATTTCGAGAGCCTTTCGCAACGTCCGCTCCCCCTCGTCCAGACCTTCCTTGGTGACCGTATGTTTGGCCTCCATTCCAAGGAGATAGGTGTCATAGGCCGTCAAATCGCTGGGTGGCTTACGCCTGATGAGGGAGCGCTCCGCCTCCGCAACGGCGCCCTCGTAGCCAATGAGGGTGCCGGCAATTTTTCCCGTCACGTCGCTCTGCACGTCGAACAGATCTGTTGCTGGGCGATTGTAGCTGTTTGACCAGACGTGCCCCCCGGTTTTCGCGTCGATGAGCTGGGCAGTGACGCGAATTCTGTTGCCGCTGGGTTGGATGCTGCCTTCGAGCACATAACGGACGCCGAGGTCGCGGCCAATGCTTCTCACGTCTGTCGGCTTACCGCGGTAGACTTCCGTGGAGTTCCGGGCGACAACGAACAGGTCTTTCGAGTGAGACAGGTCTGTGACGATGTCCTCGGTAATGCCGTCGGCAAAGCGATCCCACTTTGGATCGTTCCCGATGTTCTCGAACGGCAACACCGCGATCGAAGCTTTTTCCGATATAGGTGTGGACGGCTTTAACCAGTTCCAGGCCGCTAAGCCAGCGAGCAGCAGGGCGGCGACGCCGAAGGCGGTTACCAGAGGTCTTGTGAACACCGTCCGGCTCTCAGACATCGTCGTGGGCGATGGCTCCGGCGAAGCATCGACGGTTGCCGCCGGCCGAATCTCGATATGTGGGGTATACGCACCTTTCGGCAGGTCGATGCGAACGGGGTCCTTCAATCCCTCAGTGTCGTAAAATTCGCGCAACTTCTCGCGCACGCGTGCGGCTTCGATGCGCACGATCGGATCGATAGCCGGATCGAACGCCTCGGGACGATCGAACACTTCGATCCCGACCACGTAGCCCTTCAGCAGCTCGCCGCGCCCGGCGAGCGTTTCGTTGACGACATATTCCAGGAATCGCTGACGGCGACGCGAGTGGACAAACGAGCCGCTATGGAGAATGCGGTCGAGTTGCTCACGGATGGCCTGCTGGTCGGCGTCGCTCCAGCAATTGAGGGTCATTGCCGTCACGTTCCAACTCCGGCGCCAGCGGCGAAGAGCCGGGGGTTAGCTACCGTTACATACTAGGACCGGCGCCCACCCCCTGTCACGCTTGCCTCTAGGTGGCCGGGAACACCTTCAATGGACGATCAGCCCTGGCCCACCGAGCGAGCCAAGCGCTGTCGCGCGCGGCATTTGCAGCACTTTTCGACTGGGAGGACATGAAATGCTGAAATTTCTCATCGCCTCGTTAGCATTCGCCGTCTTTGCCACGGCTTTCACCGCGGTGGAGGTCCAAGCCGAATTCAGGCCCTGCATCAAAGCGCCGAAAGACTACCTGCCGTGCCCCATGACGGCGCAGAGGCCGCAGCTTCCCAAGACTCGCACGCGATAGCCGCTCTGAACGCGAAGGAAGGACGACATCATGAACGCGAAACGACTGCTCCTCGCCCTGCCTGCAACGCTGGTCATGCTTGCCGGTGGAGCGGCAAATGCCGGACAGACCATCAACGAAGCGGGCACCGTCGCATGCGCGACCGACAAGTGGGACGAAACGGAGCCCGACAAAGGCCACAAGCTGGTCGAATACGCTGGCCGATGCATCTGCATCGACAACGATCCCGCCGCACCAAGCCGCCCACATGACTGCGTAGGAAAATACGAGTACATGCCTGATGGGAGTTGGAAGGGCAGCGGTACTTGCGTCAGCAATTACAAAGATGGAAACAAGCTATACCAATCCTTTGAGGAGGGTTCGCACCTCAAGGAATACATCTACAAGTGGACCGGCGGCACCGGCAAATATCAAGGCGTCAGTGGCGGTGGTACGTACACGTACGACAGTCTGACGGACAATCTCTCCGGCGGCAGATTCAAGGGCGCATTGGTGCTGCCGTAGCACGCCGGCATGCGCGGACCTGAGCACAAAAAAGAAAAGCCGGTCCGTTCCCGGGGGGAGGGAGGCGGACCGGCATACGGACGCGGGGGGAGCGTCCGGGTAATTCCATGTCGCGCTTACTCAGCCGCGACGAGGCGCACTTTTCCCTTGGTCGATGGACCGCGGTCGAAACCCAGCGAAGCCGCAACTGCCGGGTGCGCGATCCGTCCGTTGCGGACATTCAGCCCGGCGGCGAGATGTGGGTCGTCATCGAAGGCGGCCACGCCCTTGTTGGCGAGCTTGATCACGAAGGGCAGCGTCGCGTTGTTGAGCGCCTGCGCCGAGGTGACCGGCACCGCGCCGGGCATGTTCGCCACGCAATAATGAATGATGCCGTCGACCTCGAAGGTCGGATTGGCATGCGTCGTCGGCCGCGAGGTCTCGAAGCAACCCCCCTGGTCGATCGACACATCGACCAGCACAGCCCCGCGCTTCATGCGCGGAAGCATGTCGCGGGTCACGAGCTTCGGCGCACTCGCGCCGGCGACCAGCACCGCGCCGATCACCACGTCAGCCCCAAGCACTTCGGTCTCGATCAAGTCCATGGTCGACGCGAGCGTGCGCACGCGGCCTTCGAACAGCTCGTCGAGCTGCCTTAGCCGAGGCAGCGAGCGGTCGATGATCGACACGTCGGCGCCAAGGCCGACCGCCATGCGCGCGGCATGCGTGCCGACCACGCCGCCGCCGAGAACCACCACTTTGGCGGGGCGAACGCCTGGGACGCCGCCCAGTAGCACGCCGCGTCCGCCGGTCGGGCGACGCAACGCGATCGCCGCCGCCTCGATCGCCAAGCGGCCGGCGACCTCGCTCATCGGCGCGAGCAGCGGCAAGCCTCCGGCGGAATCCGTGACGGTCTCGTAAGCGATTGCCGTCGCGCCCGATGCCATCAAGCCGCGGGCCTGATCCGGATCGGGTGCGAGGTGAAGATAGGTGAATAGAATCTGGTGCGGCTTGAGACGGCGATACTCGACTGCCTGGGGCTCCTTGACCTTGACGATCAGCTCGGCGTCGGCAAACACCGCTTCCGCCGTTGGCAGAATGCGGGCGCCCGCTCTCGCATAGGTCGCGTCATCGGCGAAGATGCCGGCGCCTGCGCCGGACTGCACCAGAACTTCGTGGCCGCGCGCCGTCAGCTCGCGCACTGAGCCGGGCACGAGCCCAACCCTGAACTCGTTGCTTTTGATCTCTGTCGGAACGCCGATGCGCATAATGTCCTCCGATTCAGGGGCCATTTCGCTTGGTGGGAAACATGCCCGAAATCGCGCAAGGATTGTTCGCGTTTTATTCAGCAAATGGATGATATTATGCCGATTAACGGTGCGAATAACGGAATTGACGCAGAAAAATGAAAGAAATTGCCATCAACACGCTGGATCGCGCGATTCTCGGCGCGCTGCTCGAGGACGGCCGGTTGAGCCAGGTCGAGCTTTCCGAGCGCATTCCGCTCTCAGCCACGGCGATCGCCCGGCGTATCCGCGCGCTCGAGGAGAAGGGCGTCATCGAGGGCTATCAGGCGCGCATCAACCGGCAGGCGCTTGGTCTCGGCATGACGGTCATCGTGCATATCGGCCTCACGAGCCAGAACGAGGATTTGCTTGAGGCCTTTGAGAAGGCCGTCGCATCTGCGCCGTCGGTCGTCTCTTGCCACTTGATGTCGGGCGAGGACGACTATCTGCTCACCGTCATGGCGCGCGATCTTGCCGATTACGAGCGCATCCACAAAGAGCAGCTCGCGAGGCTTCCAGGGGTCGCGCGGCTGAAGTCGAGCTTTGCGCTACGGGAGGTGGCCAACCGGCCGCTGCCCGGAACCTGCCTGTTACCGTCGCGCAAATGATCGCGATCACAATTGCGCAATGACAATGCAATTGCTTCAACTGAACAGGCACTTGTGACAGACTGCTGAAAGGACCGGCGGAGGGTAGTTTTGAGGGATGGAAGCGACGTCGCCCATTGACATGCAGCGACCAGAGGGCAAGGGCCTCGCGGCGGGAACGCTCGGCCTCTGGGGATCGACGGTCATCGGGCTCGCTTCTACCGCTCCCGTCTACTCGATCGTCGCCACGCTGGGTTTCGTGGTGCTCGCCGTCGGCGCACAGGCCCCCATCGCATTCGTCGTCGCGTTCGTGCCGATGCTGTTCATCGCCTTCGCCTACCGCGAGCTGAACAACGAGATACCCGACTGCGGGACGACGTTCACCTGGGCGACCAAGGCATTCGGCCCCTGGGTAGGGTGGATGGGCGGCTGGGGCGTGGCGCTGGCCGGCATAGTCGTGCTCGCCAACCTCGCGCAGGTCGCCGGCACCTACTTTTGGGCTCCCATCGACGCGATCGTGGGCAGTCCAGAGGACGCGCTGCTTGCGGAAAACGTGCCGCTCGTGACGGTGACGGGCGTCGTTTTCATCGCCCTCATGACCTGGATCAGCTGGCGCGGCATCGAGTTCGGCGAACGCATCCAGAATGTGCTGCTCACGATCCAGTACCTCGCTCTCGCGATCTTCGTCGTCGCGGCGCTCTGGCACTTCTTCGCCGGTACGGCTCCGGACCCCACGCCCCCCGACTGGTCGTGGTTCAACCCGTTCGCATTCACGCAGTGGAGCGGATTCATCGAGGCGGTGCTTCTCGCCCTGTTCATCTACTGGGGCTGGGACACGTGCCTCGCCCTCAACGAGGAGACGAAGGACCCCAAGCATATACCCGGTCGCGCGGCGCTGCTGACGACAGTCATCCTGCTCGTCACCTATGTGAGCGTGACGGTCGCCGCGATGATGTACGCGGGTCTCGGCGAAACGGGGACTGGCCTGGGCAACAAGGCAAATGCCGACGACTTCTTCCTGGCCGTCAAGGACGGGCTGCTCGGTCCCGTCGGCTTGCTGCTCGTGGTGGCCGTCATGATCTCCGCCATCTCGTCGACGCAGACGACGATCCTGCCGACGGCGCGGGGAACCCTGTCGATGGCCGCGTACAAGGCGCTGCCCAGTCGCTTCTCGACCGTGCATCCCGTCTACAAGACGCCGTCGTTCTCGACGCTCGTCATGGGAGTCGTGGCGATCGTCTACTACGTCGGGATGACGCTCATCAGCGAAAATATCCTGAAGGATTCGATCCTATCGCTCGGACTCGCGATCGCGTTCTACTACGCGATCACGGGATATGCGTGTGTCTGGTACTACCGCGGTGAGCTGTTCACGTCGGGGAGGAACTTCCTGTACAAGTTCCTGCTCCCGCTGCTCGGCGCGCTCATGCTCACATATGCGTTCGTGCAGTCCGCGATCGACATGTACGCCGAGGACTATGGCGACACGTCGCTGTGGGGCATCGGCGGCACGTTCCTGCTCGGCATCGGATCGCTCGCGTTCGGCGTCGTACTCATGCTCATCTGGTTCGCCTTCCCACGTTCGAAGCCGTTCTTCCGCGGCGAGAGCCTCAACCGCGAGACGCCCGTCCTTGTCCCCGAGGACCCCGCGGACTTCTTCCGCTCGGTCGACGGCGGCCTCGCCTGACGGTGGGTCGCGTCATCCTCTCCATATCCACCTCCTGACGAGGAGCCCAGTATGCGCATCCTCATCGTCGGCGCTGGGGGCGTGGGCTCTGCCGCGGCCCGGATCGCCGTCCGTCGAGGCTACTTCGACAAGCTCGTCCTCGCCGACTACGACCCGAGGCGCCCGCAGGCGATCGTGGACGAACTCGGCGATGATCGCCTGGCCGCCGCCCAAGTGGACGCATCGAGCGCCGAGTCCGTGGCATCCCTCATCCGCGAACACGGCGCGACGCATGTGCTCAATGCGGTCGACCCGCGTTTCGTCATGCCGATCTTCGACGGATGCTTCGCGGCCGGTGCGACATACCTCGACATGGCGATGAGTCTGTCGTATCCGCATCCGGAGCAGCCGCACGCGCTCACCGGCGTCAAGCTCGGCGACGACCAGTTCGCCAAGGAGCAGGAGTGGAAGGAGGCCGGACTGCTCGCGCTCGTCGGCATCGGCGTCGAGCCGGGGCTGTCCGACGTGTTCGCGCGGTACGCGGAGGATGAGCTGTTCAGCGAGATCGACGAGCTCGGCGTGCGCGACGGTTCGAACCTCGTCGTGGCCGGATACGACTTCGCCCCCGCGTTCTCGATCTGGGCGACGATCGAGGAGTGCCTCAACCCGCCGATCATCTACGAGGAAGGGAAGGGCTGGTTCACGACGGCGCCGTTCTCGGAGCCGGAGGTGTTCGACTTCCCCGACGGAATCGGACCCGTCAAATGCTTCAACGTGGAGCACGAGGAGGTGCTCCTCATGCCGCGCTGGACCAACGCCAAGCGGGTCACGTTCAAGTTCGGGCTGAGCGACGAGTTCATCCAGGTGCTCGAGATCCTGCACAAGACGGGGCTGGACCGCACCGACAAGATCAGCGTGAAGGGCGTCGAGGTCTCGCCGCGCGACGTCGTCGCGGCGGCTCTGCCCGACCCCGCGACGCTCGGCGACAGGATGAGCGGCAAGACGTGCGCCGGCGTTTGGGTGACAGGCAAGGGCAAGGACGGGCAGCCGCGCTCAACCTACCTGTACCACGTCGCCGACAACGAGGACACGATGCGCGAGTACAACTCGCAGGCGGTCGCCTGGCAGACGGCGATCAACCCCGTCGTCGCACTCGAGTTGCTCGCCAGGGGGACATGGTCGGGCACCGGGATCCTCGGCCCTGAGGCCTTCGACGCCAAGCCGTTCCTCTATCTCCTCGCGGCTCCCGCCCCCGACGGCTACGGGTCGCCGTGGAGCATCGAGGAGAAGACGGTCGGCTGAACCCGTCGTCGAGCGAGTGCCGCGCGCTCAAAAAGTGAGCATTCGCTGGCAAGCGTGTGGTGCGGCGCACCGTCAGGAGAGGTGAGCCTATGCTTTCTTATGGCGCCAAAACCCGTCCTCTAATAACATTCCTTTTGGTTTGCCAGGGAGTTGCCGGGGCAGAGACACTCCTAGATTCCATCTCCTGCCCGCGTCTTGTTTGGGGAGCCAATCCATGAAGCCCGCTCATAGTATCTCTTCAGCTGTCGTTGCCTTGCTTGCTCTTGGTGGTACCGCGCTAGCCGAGATGCCGACTTCGGTCGGCGAAGGTGAGGGCGAAGTCGATATCGTTGCCTGGCCCGGTTACATCGAGCGCGGCGAGACCGACAAGAACTACGACTGGGTGACCGCCTTCGAGAAGGAGACGGGCTGCAAGGTGAACGTCAAGACCGCGGCGACCTCCGACGAGATGGTGACGCTGATGAACCAAGGCGGATTCGACCTGGTCACCGCCTCGGGCGATGCGTCGCTCCGCTTGGTTGCCGGTAAGAAGGTCCAGCCCGTCAATATCGACCTGGTCCCCAGCTGGAAGACGGTTGATGATCGGCTCAAGGAAGCGCCTTGGCACACGGTCGACGGCGTGCATTACGGCGTTCCCTTCCAATGGGGACCGAACGTGCTCGCCTTCAACACCGACGTCTTCAAGGAGACGCCCACGAGTTGGTCGGTCGTGTTCGAGGAACAGACGCTTCCCGATGGCAAGAGCAACAAGGGACGTGTGCAGGCTTATGACGGCCCGATCTACATCGCCGATGCCGCCGTCTACCTCATGAAGAAAAAGCCTGAGCTCAACATCAAAAATCCATACGAGCTTAATGCCGAGCAATATGCCGCGGCGATGGAGCTGCTCAAGGCCCAGCGAGCGCTCATTGGGCGTTACTGGCACGACGCCATGGTGCAGGTCGACGACTTCAAGAACGAAGGTGTCGTCGCATCCTCGTCATGGCCGTTCCAAGTCAATCTCTTGGTGAGTGAGAA
>Ga0190271_10000770_pt1 | contig 16890 bp, 14 predicted proteins | sample Popmic356T_FD_133747 | JGI IMG/M metagenome (GOLD analysis project Ga0190271, IMG submission 133747) | Populus adjacent soil microbial communities from riparian zone of Weber River, Utah, USA - 356 T | ecosystem: Environmental > Terrestrial > Soil > Riparian zone | place: USA: Utah | collected...
GACACAGCTGCCCGTATCGTCGGAGAATTTAGAGTTCTTGGTTCCGCCAATCGCCTCGTAGAAAGACGTGGAACGTCCGAGGTCGGTCACGGGCAGATTGACGAATATCATCCTGGGCATTTTGTAGCTTCCTCTTTGCACCGCCGAGCGGGCGGATGGGCAAATCACTTCGTCGACGAGCGACAGATACTCGTCAAGGACGACCGCCATTGCGCAGATCCGACATGAGGTGTGCAAGAAAATCGCCCGCCGACTTGTGGGCCGACATATTGCCTTGCCAATGTCCCGTGGCTACACGCCAATGAGCAGTGTGAACATCTGTTCTGTCTCGTCGGGGAAAGCCTGCAATGAAGGACGTCCTGAAGGAATTGGAGCGTCGCCGTGAAGAGGCGAAAGCCGGCGGTGGTGCGGTTCGGATCGAAGCGCAACACAAGCGCGGCAAGCTGACGGCGCGCGAGCGGCTGGAGATCTTCCTGGACGAGAATTCGTTCGAGGAGTTCGACATGTATGTCGAACATCGCTCCACCGACTTCGGCATGGAGAAGACCAAGATCCCCGGTGATGGAGTCGTCACCGGCTGGGGGACCATAAATGGACGTCCGGTCTATGTTTTCGCCAAGGACTTCACCGTGTTCGGCGGCTCGCTATCCGAGGCGCATGCCGAGAAAGTGGTCAAGGTCCAGGAGATGGCGCTGCGCAACCGCGCCCCGATCATCGGCATTTACGACGCCGGCGGCGCGCGCATCCAGGAAGGCGTTGCGGCACTTGGTGGCTATGCTGAAATCTTCCAGCGCAACGTGCTGGCGTCCGGCGTGATTCCGCAGATCTCGGTCATCATGGGCCCGTGTGCAGGCGGCGATGTCTATTCGCCCGCAATGACCGATTTCATCTTCATGGTGCGCGATACGTCCTACATGTTCGTAACCGGCCCGGATGTCGTAAAGACGGTGACGAACGAGACGGTGACCGCCGAGCAGCTAGGGGGTGCGTCGGTTCATACGACCAAATCGTCGATCGCCGACGGCGCCTACGACAATGATGTCGAGGCATTGTTGCAGATGCGGCGTCTGGTCGACCTGCTGCCAGCCTCCAACACTGCCAGCGTTCCCGAAGTGGAATGCTACCAGTCGGTGACCGATCACGATCTCTCGCTGGACCGGTTGATCCCGGACAATGCAAACAAGCCCTATGACATCAAGGAACTGATCCTGAAGACGATCGACGAAGGCGATTTCTTCGAGATCCAGGCAGCATTCGCGAAGAACATCGTCACGGGGTTTGGGCGGGTGGAGGGCCGAACGGTGGGCTTTGTCGCCAATCAGCCGATGGTTCTGGCGGGCGTGCTCGACAGCGACGCCTCGCGCAAGGCGGCGCGTTTCGTCCGCTTCTGTGACTGCTTCAACATTCCGATCGTGACCTTCGTCGATGTCCCCGGTTTTCTGCCGGGCACGGCTCAGGAATATGGCGGTCTCATCAAGCACGGCGCCAAGCTGCTCTTCGCTTATGCAGAGGCCACTGTGCCGAAGGTCACTGTCATCACGCGCAAAGCCTATGGCGGCGCCTATGACGTGATGGCATCGAAACATTTGCGCGGTGATATGAACTACGCCTGGCCCACCGCTCAGATTGCGGTGATGGGCGCGAAGGGCGCCGTGGAAATCATTTACCGCAAGGACATCGGCGATTCGGAGAAAATCGCCGCGCATACCAAGACTTATGAGGACCGATTCCTGTCGCCGTTCGTCGCCGCCGAGCGGGGCTACATCGACGAGGTGATCATGCCGCATTCCACCAGACGTCGGGTGGCGCGCGCGTTGCGCATGCTGCGCAACAAGGACCTGTCAAACCCGTGGAAGAAGCACGACAATATTCCGTTGTAGGCAGGGCTTGCCAGGCCTCTGCCAATGGTCAGGCGGCCTGTGGCCCGGCCTCGTTCGACCGTGGCTCGAAAAGAGGCGGAGCTATTCTAGACTAGCCCGCAACTCCAGAGTTGCGCTGCGTCTGGTTGCGAACCTGACCATGGATGACCGCATTAAACTGGTCGAGATCGATGTAGAAAATCTTCATGAGTTCCGGCAGCAAACGGTCCGCCGGTACGCCTTTGGCAGACACTGCCAAGATGGCCTTCGCGATATCGACCGGTTCGGTCAAACGCTTCTTCGCATGATCTTCTACCACACGATAGATTTCCATCACTCCAAGCATTTCAGTTGGACGCCCCAATTTCCCACCCAGAGCAGCCTGCCGCGAGATGGTTAATATTTAGTCTATTCCTAATGTTGCGATCAAGGGCGGTAGTTCAATGAGCGCCTCAATCCTGCGAAAACGCGGATGGCTTGCCGGCTCGTCAACATGCTCGAGGATCCAGGTCAGCGCGTGCGGTACGAAAACGCCCCATGCCCCTGCCCTGATGGCGGGAACGACATCGGACTTCAGCGAATTGCCGACCATCATCGCTCGTCCTGCACCGTCGCCATGCCTTGCAAAAATACGCTCATAGGTGACTGGCGATTTATCGCTGACGATCTCGACGGCATGAAAGCGATCCGCCAGCCCTGAAGCGGCGATCTTCCGCTCCTGGTCGAACAGGTCGCCCTTTGTAATCAGAACGAGTCGATAGCTGTCGCTCAACGCGTCGAGAACGTCGGCGGCGCCGGGCAACAGATCGACCGGATGGGAAAGCATTTCGCGCCCGGCCTCGAGAATGCTGGCCACCACGGTGCCCGGAACACGCCCCTCGGTCACCTCGACCGCGGTCTCGATCATCGACAGAACAAAACCCTTGATGCCGAAACCGTAGGTTTCAAGGTTGCGTCGCTCGACCGCCAGCAGCCGGTCGCCAAGATCTTCCGGCTCGGCATAGTCAGCGAGCAAGCCCGCGAAGCGCTCCTGCGTCATGCGGAAGAAGTGCTCGTTCTGCCAAAGCGTGTCGTCGGCGTCGAAGCCTATGGCGGTCAGGGCTTTCATCTCGCGCCGCGCATGACCATCAATCCGACTCGAGCATATCCTTCACCACCGTCGCCAATTGCTTGAGCGAGAAGGGTTTCGGCAGGAAGTCGAACTTGGCATCCTCGGGCAGGTTCTTGGCGAAGGCGTCTTCGGCATAGCCGGAAACGAATATGAACTTGATGTCGGGCTGGAGTTTGCGCAACTCACGCAACAACGTCGGACCATCCATCTCGGGCATGACGACGTCGGAGACGACCAGGTCGACCTTGCCGTCCAATTCCTTGAAGAGGTCCAGCGCCTCGACGCCGGACGCCGCCTCGTGCACCGTGTAGCCTCGCGAGGTCAGGACGCGCATACCGCTCATGCGAACCCCGTCCTCATCCTCCACCAGGAGGATGGTGGCAGAACCGGAGAGGTCCTTTGGCCGTGCCGGCTGGCGCGCAGCACTTAGCTCCTCCTCGCTGACTGCCTTGGCGGCCTCCGCCTCCACCGCTCCGGGAACGTGCCGGGGCAGGAAAATACGGAAAGTCGTCCCCCTGCCCACTTCCGAATCGCAATAGATGAACCCGCCGGTCTGCTTGATGATGCCGTAAGCCATCGAAAGACCGAGGCCGGTGCCCTTGCCCACTTCCTTTGTGGTGAAGAACGGCTCGAAGATCTTCGAGACCACATCCGGGGGTATGCCTGTGCCGGTGTCCTCGATCTCCACCAGGACATAGTCTACCGCGGGCAGTTCACGGTATGCATAGCCGGAAATCGAGCCTGCCGGCACGTTTTTCGTGCGCACGGTCAACTCTCCGCCCTCGGGCATGGCGTCGCGCGCATTGACCGCCAGATTGACGATGACTTGCTCGAACTGACCGATATCCACCTTCACCTGCCACAGATCGCGGCCATGATCGACCTTCAGCTTGACGGTGGTGCCGACAAGCCGGGTCAACAGCATACGCAAATCGGCCAGAACGTCGGTGAGGCTCAGCACTTCCGCACGCAGCGTCTGCTTGCGCGAATAGGCCAGCAACTGGCGCACCAGCGAGGCGGCACGGTTTGCATTCTGCTTGATCGTCATGATGTCCTGGAAGGACGGGTCGGACGGGCGGTGATTGGCCAGCAGCAGATCGGTCGCCATGATGATGACGGTCAGCACATTGTTGAAGTCGTGAGCGATGCCGCCGGCAAGCTGGCCGACCGCCTGCATTTTCTGGCTTTGCGCCATCTGGCCTTCGAGGGCTTTCTGCTCGGTCACGTCGACCGCGTAGACGATTGCCGCTTCCTCTGCTCCATCGTCCGACGCGCCCTCGGCCACCGCGTTGACGTAGACGCGGATGTGCCGCTCTTCATTGTTGGGCAGAACAGTGTCGATCGGCGCGATGTCGGCCTGACGCGAGCGCGCGCGTTCCAGGGCGTTATTCAGCGCCGGGCGGTCTCGCTCGTGCACGACCTGATCGAAGCGCAGTTTGCGATCGACGGCGTCGCGGTCAACCACCGACGAATACAGAGATAGGAACGGCGCATTGGTTCGCACGATCCTGCCCTTGGCATCGACCGCGGCGATCGCCATCGGCGTTGAATTGAAGAAGCGGGTGAAGCGCACTTCCGAAGCGCGCAAATCTGCCGAGGAATCCTCGCCTTTACCGCGGTTAAGCACGATGGTGCGGCTTGGGCCGGCATATCCCTCGCGGGTCGCCGAGACGCGATGCATCAGCCGCACGGGCAAAGCTTCGCCCTTCACCGTTTGCAAATCGAGATCGACAACCGCGTTGCGGGTGGTGCCGGCATCCGCCTTCACCGAATTGACCAGCGCGATTCCGTCGCCCGCAATGATCTTTCGCAGCGTTGTCGACCCCGGCGAAAAACTTGCGAGATCGATACCCAGCCATTCCGCCAGGGTGGCGTTGATGTAGGTGACGCGGCCATCGGGATCGGCGGCGAAGAATCCGGCCGGCGCTTGATCCAGATGGTCGATCGCCTTCTGCAGATCGAGGAAGAAGCGTTCCTGCTCAGCACGCTCGCGGGAAATGTCCCCAATCTGCCAGGCGTTTAGCGGTTGCTTCTGTGATGGCACCTTAAATGTTCGGGCGCGCAGGCCATACCAGCGTGCGCCGGGAGACGCACCAGGCTTGATCGCTTGCGAGACGCGAAACTCTCCCTCGCCGGTCTGCCCATCCTTAAGGCCCGACGCGAGACGCAGGACAGTCGGAGAGGCTTCCGGCACGTCCGACAGCAGGTTCTCCACGGTTTTGACGTCACTGGCGTTGGTTGCGCCTGTCATATCGGCATAGGAGCGGTTGGCGTAGACGACGCGCCCCTTGGCATCTGCGATCAGCACTCCGTCGCCCATCGAATCGACGAACGATTTGGACAGGTCGTCGGTGCCTGAGCGTGGAACGATCTGGATGAACCCAACGGCCGTTGCGAAGAGGTAGCCGACGCCGATCATTGCCAGTATGCCCAGCAGACCGAGCAGGATCGGGTCTCCAAGCCGGTTTCGGAACAGCGAGAACACCACCGCCGAAAACGCCAGCACGATGACGAATATCACGAGGCGCGTCACCGCACCTGGCCGGGAGTTCTGATCGACCACCGGCGAAGGGTAGAAGTCGCTTGGCGTTTCCTTGGGCATCCGCTCGTCTATGAGTCCCCTGCCTGTGCGTGGCGCAGATTGAATCAGCGCAGCGCGCATCTTAGGGCTATTGCAGAAAACCGACCTACAAACGAGCGCTTTTTTACAGGGAGAAATGCCGCTGTCCGCGAGATTCCAGTCGCCCCGCGATCAGGAGCGGACACCCGCCAAGGTAAGCGTATGATCGCGTATGTCGGAGGGCCAATCGCTCATCCGCTCCGCCAAAGCCTGCGAATCTCCGGCGAAGAGAGCCCGCGACGCTTCCTCGAAGGACGGCAAATCGCCGGCCATTGCCGCCATGAACCTATAGGCCGTCTCTTGCGCAACACGAATCGCGTTCTTGCCATCATCAGCACTACGCGCGCGATCGACCAGGCGCCTCAACGCCTGTGACGCGCCGCCGGGCTGCCCGGCGAGCCAGTCCCAATGCCTTGGCAGAAGGGTCACTTCTCGTGGCACCACACCCAATTTGGGCCGCCCGCGCTTGCCGGCGTTTGCACTCTCCGCCCCTTCCCTTGAGTTGGTCTCACCCGGCATCGGCATATCGAGACGCCGCAGGACCTCTTCATCGCCGCCGCGCAGATCAAGGTCGATGACCTTGCCTGTCCTGTCATCGAAGGTGAGGAACGTTGCTTCGGGGTAGGCTGCCTGCGCCGCCTTCACCGCAAGCGAGACCTCGGCCAAGGGCCCACGGGCGAGGCGGCGTGAATCGCGAAAGGCGGTGGTTGGGGTCGATGCGAAATTGGTCATAGCGTCACGCTTTGAGTGTTGCGTTCGCTTTTTACCCGGGTTAAATGCGCCGCACAATATCACCCGGGTAAAAATAAGTGGACAAGGCAGCGAGAAAGACGGCGATCGCCGATTACAAGAAGCGCGAGGCAATCGCGGGTATCTACGCTGTGCGCTGCTCGTTGAGCGGACGCGTCTGGGTCGGCCGCACCATGGACCTTGAGAAAGTGCAGACGCGGCTATGGTTTGGGCTGCGAACAGCGGGCAACCAGCACCCGGCCATGCAGGCGGACTGGACCACCTACGGCGAGGAAAGCTTTTCGTTCGAGGCGCTCGAACCCATCGAGGCGGAAGAACTGGCTTATGTGCGCGACGCGATCCTGAAAGAGCGCCTCGATCATTGGCGGTCCAAGCTGGGCGCGGGCGTGGTCTGAAGCCTACGCCGCTGCCAGCAGGCTCGCATTGCCACCGGCGGCGGTGGTGTCGACACAGACGGCACGCTCATGCGCATAGGCAGCCGGATAGATCACTTCGCTGATGAGCGGCACGATTGCTCCGCTGCGGGACGCCAAAGCCTGACGGATGGCCCGCATCGGATCAGCCTCGCCGGCAAACGCCACGACATCGCACGGCGCCTTCTCGAGCAATTCGGGGTCCACCGTGCCGTCGATCGCCGCAATCGGCAGTCCCTTTCCCGTCAACACATTCAGCGCTGCCGCGGCCCCAGGCGCAGCCGCGACGACGCGACAGCCGGCAGCCAGTGCCTGGATTGACTGAGCCAGCAATGTATCGCCATCCGGACCGAGGCAGACGGCGACGCCTCGGGCAGGCAGCGTCAGAGTGTTTGCTTCGCCCGTCGGTCCCGGCAGATCGACCGGCCCGAAATCGACAGCAGCAGAAGCCGTGATCGCGGCCGATCCCTTCCCGCGCAAATGCTTGCGCAAAATCGCGATGCGATCGGGCTGTGTCGACCACCCGCCATCCTTGAGGCGCAGCGCGTGTTCGCTCAGCGCGGTTGCCGATACGACCGTGACGGGCGCTGAAGCGGCGATTGCACTCGGCGCCCCGCTTGCGGCCTTGCGAAAGCGCCGCAGATAATGCGGCCCGCCTGCTTTCGGACCGGTACCTGACAGGCCCTCGCCACCAAATGGCTGGGAGCCGACGATCGCCCCGATTTGATTGCGATTCACATAGATGTTTCCTGCGTGAATGCCGTCGACCAGATGCTGGACGCGCGCCTCGATGCGCGTGTGGAGACCGAAAGTCAGGCCAAATCCCTTGAGGTTGATGGCGGCCACGACCTTCTCGATCTCATCGGCCCTGAAGGTTGCGACATGAAGCACGGGGCCGAAAATCTCGCGGCTCATCTCGTCGATACCCTTCACCCGGAAGACATGCGGCGCGACGAAGCGGCCGTCCTTCGGCGCGTCGAGCTTGGCGATCAGCTTTCCGGCCTTCTCCATGTCGGCGCAGTAGGCCTTGATGGATTTCTGCGCCTCGGCGTCGATGACAGGCCCAACGTCGGTCGACAATTGCCATGGATCACCTACATTCAGGGCACGCATCGCCCCCTCGAGCATCTCCAGAACCTTCTTCTCCACATCCTTCTGGACATAGAGGATGCGCAGGGCGGAGCAGCGCTGCCCAGCGCTTTGGAACGATGAGGCCAGCACATCGCGAACAGCCTGTTCGGGCAGCGCGGTGGAATCGACGATCATGGCGTTGAGACCGCCCGTTTCGGCGATCAGCATGGCGTCAGGCGCGGCGGTCTTCGCCAACTGCTTTTCGATCATCTTGGCGACCTCGGTCGAGCCGGTGAAGCAGACGCCGGCAATGCGCGGGTCGGCGGTCAGCGGCGCACCAACGGACGGTCCATCGCCGGGCAGAAGCTGCACAACGTCCTCCGGTATGCCCGCCTGTCGCAACAGGTCGACCGCCCGCGCCGCGATCAGCGGCGTCTGCTCGGCCGGCTTTGCGACAACGGCGTTGCCAGTGACCAATGCGGCCGCCACCTGCCCGGTAAAGATGGCCAGCGGAAAATTCCAGGGCGAGATACAGGCAATGACGCCCCGAGCATCGTTGCCGGCCTCAACCTTTTCCGCCTCTCCCGCGTAGTAGCGCAGGAAGTCGACCGCCTCGCGAACCTCGGCAACGCCGTCGGCGAGTGTCTTGCCTGCCTCGCGCGTGGCAAGAGCGAAGAACTCCGCCGCATGCTCCTCATAGAGATCCGCAGCCTTCAGCAGCGCCTTGGCGCGCTTGGCGACCGGTGTCTTGGCCCACCCAGGCTGCGCCTCGGCGGCGGCCTTTACTGCTGTGGCTACCTGCTTGGCCGTGGCCTCAGTCACCATGCCCACCACATCGCCCGGCTTTGCCGGATTTATTATTTCGCGCGCGGCACCATACCCTGCGGCGCGGCTGATCGGCTTGGCGTTCCATTGCGCTGTCTTGGCGAAACCGGATCTCGCCGTGTCGAGCGCAGCCAAGGTGTTGGCGTCGGTGATGTCCCAACCCCTGGCGTTCCTGCGTGCCGCGCCGAAGATTGCGGCCGGCGCCGCGATCGAAGGATTGGCAGCTTGCCCCTGCTTTCCTGCTGCCTCCAGCGGATCGCTGGCGATCTCTTCGGGCGCGACATCGTCATCTGTCAGTTGATGGACAAAGGAGGAGTTGGCGCCGTTTTCCAGCAGGCGGCGAACCAGATAGGCGAGCAGGTCCGAATGCGCGCCGACAGGCGCGTAGATGCGGGTGCGGGTGCCTTCCGCCTTGCGGACCTCCTCATGCAACTGTTCGCCCATGCCGTGCAGCCGCTGCAATTCGAAGCAGTCGCGGTCCGGCGCCATGGCAAGCACAGCGGCGATAGTATGCGCGTTATGCGTGGCGAATTGCGGATAGATGCGATCGGTATAGCCCAGCAGCTTCCGCGCACAGGCAATGTAGGACACGTCCGTATTAGTCTTGCGCGTGAAAACAGGATAGCCCGGCAACCCAAGCGTCTGCGCGCGCTTGATCTCCGTATCCCAATACGCGCCCTTGACCAGCCGGACCATGATCCGGCGGTCGACCTTCTCAGCCAGCGCATGCAGCCAGTCGATGGTGAAGGCACAGCGTGGACCGTAGGCCTGAACGACAACGCCGAATCCGTTCCAGTCGGCGAGGCGCGGGTCGGACAGCACCCGCTCGATGACATCGAGCGACAGGTCGAGGCGATCGGCCTCCTCCGCATCGATGTTCAGACCCATATGGGCGTCCTTGGCGGCGAGCGAGAGGGATAGCAGCCGCTCGGTCATGACCGGCAGCATCGCTTCCTTCTGGGCAACTTCGTAGCGCGGGTGGATGGCGGAAAGCTTGACCGAAATGCCGGGGTTCCTGCGGATGTCGTCGCCCTTCGAATGCCCCTTCAATGACGCGATAGCGTCGGAATAGGCCTTGAGGTAGCGCAGCGCGTCGGCTTCCGTACGCGCCGCCTCGCCGAGCATGTCGTAGGAGTAGAGATAGCCCTTGGCGAGCATCGGCCTGCCGCGTTTAAGCGCCTCGGCGATGCTGCGCCCGAGCACGAACTGCTCGCCCATCTCGCGCATCGCCGCCGCAACAGCGGTGCGGATGACCGGCTCGCCGAGACGGCGCACCATCGCCCGCAGCGTCCGCTCGATGGAGCCCTCGCCTTCGTCCAGCACACGTCCGGTCAGCATCAGCGCCCAGGTCGAGGCGTTGACGAAGATCGACGAGGACGAGCCGGAATGCGCCGACCAGTCGTGCGGAGCGATCTTGTCGCGGATCAGATCATCCATCGTCTCGGCATCGGGAACGCGCAGCAGCGCCTCGGCCAGGCACATCAGCGCCACGCCTTCCTTGGTCGATAGCCCGTAGGCGGAGAGGAACACCTCCATCAGCCTTGGATCGGACGAACCGCGCACCGCGCGAACCAGCGCCGCCGCGCGGGCCGAAATTGCCTGACGCTCCTCGGCAGAAAGCCTTGCCGTTTCGATCAGGCGCTTCAGCGCCTGGTCCTCATCCGGCAGATAGTTGGCGCGGATGTCCTTGCGGATCGCATCGAGCTTGCTCATTGGGCCCTCTCCCCAGCGCCTGTTTGGCTCTGTCGATCATGCATGAAAATGGATGCGCTTGGGTAGCACAATCCGGCTTCGATAGCCGGTCTGTTATTGTGGCCGATTTGGGTAGATTGGGCTAAAGATCAACAGCATTCTTGCCGGAAAGAACTGTGATCATGCCCGACTTGGATCATTTGGACCGTATAGACCGAAACATCCTGGCAGCCTTGGGCGGCAACGGCCGCCTCTCGATGGCGGAACTCGCCGACGCGGTCGGCCTGTCGAAGACACCGGTACAGGCACGCGTGCGCCGATTGGAGGCCGATGGCGTCATCCGCGGCTATTCCGCCATCATCGATCGCGAACGCATCGGCGAAGGTCATATAGCCTTCGTCCAGGTGAAGCTCTCCGATACGCGGTCTGCGGCGCTGGACGCCTTCAACCGCGCGGTGCAAGCCGCGCCCGAGATCGAGCAGTGTCATATGATGGCGGCCAGTTTCGACTATCTTCTCAAGGTGCGAACCCGCGACATCGCAAGCTATCGCCGCGTACTGGGCGAACGGATATCCGCCCTGCCCCATGTGGCGCAGACGTCGACCTTCGTGGCGATGGAGACGGTGAAGGATAAATGACGCAGGCCCAGTGACCGGGGCTGGGCAAAGCCCAGGAACAGAGCCAGCGACCGGTTGACGGCAATCATCGTTTCGCCATCCACACGGCCAAACGGCTCACCGAGCTTTTCCCGCCGAACAGTCATGGCCTTGTCCACCATGATTTGAGACACCCTTTCAAGCCCATTCGCTGGGGATGGCTGCACAGTCAGCCGGATCAGGGGTGCATCGAACAATGTACTGGAGACCAGCAGCACCGTGACTGTGCCGGTGGCGTCGAACTGATCGGATTGGACAATGACAGCCGGACGCGGTTTTCCAATATCACCGGACATTGCGACAGTGACGAGATCGCCGCGTTTCACTCCCCCGCCTCATCCAGATCAGCAAGTGCTACTTCCATGAAATCCAGCAAATCCTGATCAGCCGCGTCGGCCTTGGCTGTCAAGACGGCCTGACGGCGACATTCCGCCGAAAATCCCGGCCTCCTTGTATCGGGAACCCAAATTTGAATGGGACGTAAACCGGCGGCGCGCATTGCTTGCCTGCGCTTCTGGACCCGCTGATTTACTGGCGCCGTCATGCGCACATCCTCTCGAAAGTGTGTTACATGTAACAAACCACACCGCCGCGTTCAAGAACCGTAGAGTAGCCCAAACTTCAATTTCGGGCCCCACCACTAGGGTCCCAATGTCCGCAGGAATGCGACCAGTTCGCGCTTCTCCTCATCTGAAAAGTTGAGCGGTTTCAACTCGCTCTGACCGGACAGGCTGGCCGGAGCGGCGGAATAATGGTCCAGAACCGCGTCTAGAGTGGCAAATTGCCCGGCATGCATAAAAGGCGGCCGGGCGGCGACACCGCGCAGTGAAGGCGCTTTATAGGCACGAATGAGTTTGGGATTTTTGTCATTCTCCGTACGCGAAGACCCGCAAGCCGCCTGCTTCGCGTTGAACCGCAGGCAATTGAATTCATCCGCCAGAAGTTGCGCGAGACCAGTCGCACGCCCCAAATCTTCCGGCAGGCCTTCGACAGGCGGAACGCCGGTGTTGTGAAACTCGCCATCGCTGAAGCGTGGACCGCCATGGCAGGTCACGCATTTTCCTGGTCCCACGAAAAGTCTTATCCCAGCTATCTCCTGTGGGGTTAGGACCGCATCCCCCTCCGGCTCTTCGCCGCGCCCAAGCGCGGCCGCGAAACGGTCGAAACGGGTTTCCTGATGCACAATGGAGCGCTCGAAGGCCGCGATCAGCTTGCCGGTGTTGACGAAAACCTCGTCGACGGCTTCACGATCCGCCGCTCCCATCGCGGTCCATGCCGCTTGTTCGGCGGGCGAGCCCAGCGGCCCAGCATTTGCAGGCACGCGGCTGAGATCCGGCATCGGCCCGAAGACGCGCTCATAGCGGTCACGAAAGTTGGCTTCCATGAACCGCGCATAGAACGCACGTGTCAGGCCGTGCTCAACATCCTTTTCCAGCGGCGCCAGGGCTTGCGACCACAGGCTGTCTTTGCGTCCATCCCAAAAGAAGGATCGTTCCCAGGCGACGCCCGCCAAGGGTTGCGTGCGGCGGTTCATCGTGCCGATCCCCTGGCCGAGCGGCAATCCATCCTGGAATTGCCGGCCGATCTGGTGGCAGGTCGAACAGGAGACCGCGCCGTTCCTGGACATGCGCATGTCGAAGAAGAGTGTCGCGCCCAGGGCCATGGCAGTCGGGTTGTCGATAGCCTCATTCGACGGATCAGCGGGGATCGGCGGCAGTGACGCCAACGACAACGCCGCGATTTCCTGTTTCTCCGCCTGCGTGAAAAAGGGATCCACCCAGGCAGCGGTCACGAGTATTAAGCCTACAACCAGGGCCGCAGTCAGGAGTGCCAGGCTGCGCAGAAGCGTCGTTTTTATGCGCCCGGCTCTTTGCATGGAGACCTGTCTGTCGTAACTGCGGCGGCGAACAGCTATGGTAGGGCGAAAGCATGAACGCGCCAAGCAACCCTCGGCTTCCCAAATCGGTCGCCTCGATCGGCGAATGCATGATCGAACTGTCAGGGTCGGGAAAGACCGACGGCACCTGGAAGCTCGGCTTCGCCGGTGACACCTTCAACACCGTCTGGGCGCTGCGGGCTCTGATCGAACCTGAAGCGCGAGCGCATTATGTCTCCGCTTTTGGCGACGACCCATTCTCGCGCGATCAACTCGCCTTTCTGACGGAACATGGCATCGGCACCGCTTCCAGTCCCGTCATTCCGGGTGCGCGGCCTGGCCTCTATGCGATCACCCTGACAGGCGCGGAGCGCTCGTTCACCTATTGGCGCGCGGACGCCGCCGCCAGGCAACTCGCAAGTAATCACGCTGCGCTGGCAAAAAGCCTTAAAGACCAATCGCTTGTCTATTTTTCCGGAATTACTTTAGCAATTCTGGAACCGGAGGCGCGCAAGACGCTGATCGAAGCGCTTGGCGTCGCGCGGCAGGATGGTGCGACTATCGCGTTCGATCCCAACTATCGTCCGCGCCTGTGGAGCGACGTACCGACCGCCCAGGCTGCGATCGCCGCCGCGCTGACGGTGACGGACATAGCGCTGCCCACCTTTCCGGACGAACAGATGCTCGTCGGCGACTCAACGCCAGCCGAAACCGCTGCACGGCTCAGCGAGGCCGGCGTGCAGGAGATTGTCGTCAAGAATGGCGACCTCCCCTGCCTGGTGGTCGCGAAAGGCGTGCACACAACGGTGTCCGCGCTCAAGGTCGAGGCGGTCGACACGACCGGAGCCGGCGATTCGTTCAATGGCGGCTATCTTGCTGCGCGGATTCGAGGCCTTCCGCCACTAAAGGCCGCTGCCAAAGCGCATCAGGTCGCTGCGGCGGTCGTGCAGGTGCGCGGCGCCCTGGCACCCTTCGAGACGCTGAAGGCTGCCTTCGCGAATTAAGCAGTCGCCTCGGGTCTTCGCTGGTCACCGGAAGCGATATTCCGTCACATGCCGATAGGTCTCGCCTGGTCGCAGCACTGCCTGCGGGAAGTAAGGCCGGTTCGGCGCATCCGGCCAAAGCTGGGCTTCAAGGCAAAAGCCGGAGAACGGGCGATACTGGATGCCTTCGAGCCCTTTCGGCATGGCGGGTTTCAGCTTCTGGCCGATATAGAGTTGCACGCCGGGCTCAGTGGTCCACATTTCCATCTCGATGCCCGTGGTGGCACCCTGCGCCCACGCTGCCTGCCGCAGCGGAGTTGGGCCGGCGGCGAGGCAGAAATTGTTGTCGTACAGCACCTGCTCCCCGGCGCTGCGAATGGTGCGAGCCAGCCGGAAATCGAACGGCGTGCCGTCGACCGGCTGCACGATCCCCGTTGGCAACGCATCGTCGTCATTGGGCAGATATGCTGCGGCTGCGATCGTCAGCCGATGATCCAGTACGTTTCCAGCACCGCCATCATCGAGGTTGAAATAGGAGTGATTGGTGAGGTTACACAGTGTCGGACGATCGGTCTGCGCCGTCAGTTCGATCGACAGGGCGCCATTGGACCGCACGCGATATTCGCAACGCGCTTCGAGCGTACCGGGGAAACCCATATCGCCGTCCAACGATCGCAGCCCAAGCGCGACAAAATCATCGCCCGCCTCCAGAATCTTCCACGCCCGCTTGCTGAACCCGTGCGCTCCGCCGTGCAGCGTCAGCTTTCCCTCCTGATTGCGGTCCGTATCGAACCGCTCTCCGTCGAGCGTGAAGCGCCCATTGGCGATGCGGTTGGCAAAACGGCCGGGCACCGCGCCGAAATGCGGTGAGTGCTCGGGATAGTCCGCGAAGCTGTCGAAGCCCAGAACCAGCGGCGCCTCGTGACCGTCAAGGCGCAGATCCTGGATGACAGCGCCCCATTCCATGATCCTGGCGCGCAATCCTCCGGCGGCGATTTCCACGCGGTGGATATCCTCGCCATCGCCCGTCGTGCCGAAGATCTGCCCCTTGGCCATTACACCACTCCCTTGGCTCAAAGTCCGAGGCCGCCGAGGCAGACATATTTCGTGTCGAGATAGTCTTCGATGCCCTGGTGCCCGCCTTCCTTGCCAAGGCCGGATTCCTTGACGCCGCCAAAGGGAGCCTCAACGGTGGTGATCAGCCCCTCATTGATCCCGACCATGCCATATTTCAGGCCTTCCATCACGCGGAAGGCGCGCCCCAGATCGCCGGTATAAAAATAGCAGGCCAGGCCGAATTCCGTGTCGTTGGCGAGGCGCACCGCCTCTTCCTCGGTGTCGAATTTGAATACGGGGGCAACGGGACCGAAGATTTCCTCTTTCATGAACAGCATGTCCGGCTTGGCGCCGGAAATGACCGTAGGCTCGAAGAAGGAGCCGCCCAGTGCGTGCCGCTTGCCGCCGGTCACAATCGTCGCGCCCTTCGCCTTGGCGTCCGCGACGAACTCCTCCGTCTTCTCAGCCGCCTTTTCGTCGATCAGAGGTCCCTGCTCGACACCGTCTTCCAGGCCGGAGCCAACCTTCAGCTTCCTTGTGGCCGCGGCCAGTTTCTCCACGAAGGCATCGTAAATTCCGGCCTGGACGAAGAAGCGGTTGGTGCAGACGCAGGTCTGGCCGGAGTTGCGGAACTTGGCGAGCATCGCGCCCTGGACCGCGCGTTCGAGGTCGGCATCGTCGAACACGATGAACGGCGCATTGCCGCCGAGTTCCATGGAAACCTTCTTCACGGTCGCCGCGGATTTCTGAATGAGGATCTTCCCGACGCCCGTCGAACCGGTGAAGGTGATCTTCCTGACCAGCGGATTGGCGCAGATTTCGTCGCCAATCTCGCCCGGCGAGCCGGTGACGATGTTGATCACACCCTTCGGGATGCCAACCTCTTCGGCCAGAACGCCCCAGGCCAGCGCCGAGTAAGGCGTCTGCGAAGCTGGCTTGACCACCGCCGTGCAGCCGGCTGCGAGGGCCGGCCCAAGCTTGCGGGCCAGCATCGACGAGGGAAAATTCCACGGCGTGATCGCGGCGATGACGCCGACCGGCTCCTTGGTGACGATGATGCGGCGATCCGGCCATGGGGACGGCACGACGTCGCCATAGGTCCGGCGGCCCTCCTCCGCAAACCAGAGCACATACGCCGCCGACATGCCGACTTCGCCACGCGATTCGAAGAGCGATTTACCCTGTTCCGTGGTCAGCAGCTCCGCCAGCGCATCCTGATTGTCCAGGATCGCGTCATGCAGTTTGCGCAACAGCTTGGAGCGCTCCAGCGCTGATGTCTTTCGCCAAACCTGAAAGGCGGTCTCCGCGGCGTCGATCGCCCGGCGAGTCTCGGCCGCGCCCGACTTCGGCACAGTGCCGATGACCAGGCCATTGGCCGGATTGGTTACGTCGATCGTCGCGCCGCTATCGGCGCCGACCCATTCGCCTCCGATAAGATTCGCCTGGCGCATCAAGTGAAGGGTTTTCTGAAGCATCACGGCCTCCATCGCGGAAGTGAGAAGGATCAATCGCAAACGCACAAGGCGTCCGGTTCCGGTTGGTCAGGTCTTAGCGTGGCCCTGATGGGGCGAGCAATGGAAATTCGCCCTGGACCAGATCAACCGAAGACCCACTGTGCCATGGAGAGCCAAAACGCGGTCGTGAAAACCGCCAGCGCGGTGGCGATTGTCATCTGATTGCTGGCCAGCGCCTGGCCGGTGCCGAACTGGCTGGCGATGAGGTAGGAGTTGACGCCCGACGGCAGCGCCGCCGCAGCAATTGCCACTTTTGCGACCAGTGGCGGCAAGCCGAAAAGCCAGGCAAGGCCCAGCGCAACGGCCGGCATCAGGATAAGTTTGACCAGCGACAGCACAAAAGCGGGCTTCACATTTCCGGAAATGCCGAAGCGCGACAGGCTCAAACCCATGGAGAAGAGGGCAACCGGGCCGGCAATGTCGGCGATCGAGCCGACGATCCTGGTGGGCAGAGCGGGAAGCTC
>Ga0190271_10000771_pt1 | contig 16885 bp, 18 predicted proteins | sample Popmic356T_FD_133747 | JGI IMG/M metagenome (GOLD analysis project Ga0190271, IMG submission 133747) | Populus adjacent soil microbial communities from riparian zone of Weber River, Utah, USA - 356 T | ecosystem: Environmental > Terrestrial > Soil > Riparian zone | place: USA: Utah | collected...
CCATGGCAGCTTCGCGTCTGCGAAGCAGCTGTACACCGTTGCGCGGCCCTTCTCGTCGCTGGCTGTCGTCACCAGGCCGCGCGGCTTGTGCAGCATCAGCACCCTGCGCGGTGCGGCCGCCGATGTCTCGCCATCGATGTCGACCCGGTCCAGGCCCTGCCGCACGGGATGCTCGGCGTTGCGTACCACCTTCCCGTTGACCCGGACTCGTCCGGCGCGCACCCACTCGGCGGCCTGGGTGCGCGAAGCCAATCCCAGCTTCGAGATCACCCGCGCCACGCCGTGATGCGGCATCTGCGGGGCGGCACCCACAACCCGAGCGAGTTTCCGGTGCGCCTTCAGGGGCAGGCCTCAGAGCAGGAACAGCGTGCCGAGCCCGAGCAGCGTCGCGAAGCCGATGCAGTCGGTGAAGGTGGTCAGGATGGCGCCTGCCGCCAGCGCCGGATCGATGCGCAGACGGCGCAGCGTCAGCGGCACCGCCACGCCGACGATGGCCGCGGCCAGCAGGTTGATCAGCATCGCGCCGGCGATGATGGCGGCAATCTTCCAGGTGCCGAACCAGCTGATGGTGACGGCGCCGACCACCACGGCCCAGATCAGGCCGTTGAGCATACCCACGCCGATTTCCTTGAACAGCAGCCAGCGCGCATTGGCCCACTGCACCTGACCCAGCGCCAGGCCACGGATGATCAGCGTCACGGTCTGCGTGCCGGCGATGCCGCCCATGCTGGCAACGATGGGCATCAGCGTGGCCAGCGCGGCTACTTTTTCTATGGTGCCTTCGAACTGCCGCACCACCAGCGCGGCCATGAATGCGGTCAGCATGTTGATGCCCAGCCACAGCAGGCGGCGGCGCGTCGAGACCACTACGCCGGCAAACAGGTCCTCCTCGTCGTTGAGTCCGGCCATGCTCATCACCGAGTGCGCGGCCTCCTCGCTGAGGACGTCCATCACGTCATCGACGGTGATGCGGCCCAGCAACTGGCCTTCGGCATCCGCCACGGCGGCCGACACCAGATCGCGGTCGCGGAACAGCTGCGTGACCTCGTGCGCCGGCGTATCCGGTGCAATTCGCGGGGCCTCGCTGTCCATCAGCGTACCCACCGAGGCTTCGGGGTCGGCAGTCAGCAGTTGAGTCAGCGGCACGGCGCCCTGGTAACGATTGCGGGCATCGACAATGAACAGGCTGTCGGTGCGCACCGGCAGCTCACCGCGCATGCGCAGGTAGCGCAGCACCACCTCGACGCTGGCGTCGGCGCGCAGGCTGATGGTGTCGGTGTTCATCAGGCCGCCGGCGCTGTCTTCTGGCCAGGCCAGTACGCCGTGCAGGCGCTCGCGGTCGGCGTGATCCATCGACTTCAGCAGCTGCTGGGCGACGTTCTCGGGCAGCTCGGCCACCAGGTCGGCCAGATCGTCCACCGGCATGTCTTCGATGGCGGCGATCAGCTCCTCCGGATTCATCGCGCTGATCAGGTCGCTGCGGATGCGCTCGCTGAGTTCGACCAGCACCTCACCCTCGTCGTCAGGCTCGACGAATTCCCAGACGATGGCCCGCTGCGCCGGGGGCAGGGATTCCAGCAGTTGCGCCACTTCAGCCGGGTGCAGCGCCGTCACCATGCGTTGGGCCGAGCGCAATGCGCCCTGGCCCAGGGCCGCGCGCAGCGCGGCCAGGCGGGTCTGTTTGATGGTGGGGTGAGCCTGGGCGTTCACGCGGGTTCCGGCTGGGTTGAACGGCGGCGCAGTGTAGCCGCGGCCGGTAGCGGCGGCTATGCTGCGACGCCGGTCACGAGGGATGCGGGCACCGCGCGCGTAGCATCCGTCAGGGCAACGTGGAGGCATGCATGAAAGGGAAAGCAGGACTGTCTTTGCTGGCCGCATCCATGCTGGGCGGCCTGGCGCCGGCGCATCATGCCACCAGCGAGTTTGACCACCAGCGCACCGTGACCGTAGAGGGCGTGGTGCGCGAGTTTCGCTGGACCAGCCCGCATGCCTGGTTGTTCATCGAGGTGCCTGCCGGCAAGGTCGCGGGCGGCGAGTGGGCCTTTGAAGGCGCCTCGATCACGTCGTTGACGCGTAATGGCTGGAAGAACAGTTCCATCAAGGCCGGTGATCATGTGCGCGTCGTGTCGGCACCCCGCCGGGACGGCGGTCGCGGCGGCGAGCTGCTGAGTCTGACCATCACCGACACCGGCAAGGTGCTCAAGGCCGGCATCCTCTAGAATCCGGCGCCATTCCGGCTGCCGCGGCCGGACAGGAAGCGCCGATGACTGCAAACATTGTCTACAGCACCGGGTTGGGCCGGATCTGCGCCGGTTGCCGGCGTCCCGAAGCCGGCTGCGTGTGCAGGGCGGCCAACGGACAGGCGCAGCGTGGCGAGAAACCCATCCGCGTGTCGCGCGCCACGCAGGGACGCGGCGGCCGGATCGTCACCGTGATCAGCGGTCTGCCGCTGAACGACGAGCAATTGCTGCTGCTGACCGGCGAACTGAAGCGTCGTTGCGGTTCCGGTGGCACGGTGCGCGACGGCAGCATCGAAATCCAGGGCGAGCATCGCGACACGCTGGTGGCCGAGCTGGTGCGGCGCGGCTTCGCCGCGCGGCGCAGTGGCGGCTGAAGGGGGTTCCAGTGCTGCTGCGTCTGGATTCCGTATCGCTGGCCTTCGGCGCGCGCCCCCTGCTGGACGCGGTGGAGCTATCGGTGGCTGCCGGCGAACGGGTGGCGCTGGTGGGGCGCAATGGCGAGGGCAAGTCGTCGCTGCTGCGCCTGGTCGCTGGCCTCATCCCCCCTGACTCGGGCAACGTCTGGCGGCGACCCGGCCTGCGGCGCGCCTGGCTGGCGCAGGATCTTGACGAGGCAGGCGACGGCAGCGTCCGCGACATCGTCGCGGCCGGTCTGCAGTCGCCGCACGACGGCGACGAATCCTGGCAGCAGCAGCAGCGCCTCAACGAAACGCTGGCGCGACTGGATCTGGATGGTGCCGCCGATTTCAGTGCCCTGTCCGGCGGCTGGCGGCGACGCGCACTGCTGGCGCGCGCGCTGGTGTGCGAACCGCAGCTGCTGCTGCTGGATGAGCCCACCAATCATCTGGACATCGAAGCCATCGAATGGCTCGAGACATTGCTGGGCAGCTTTGGCGGCGCGCTGCTGTTCGTCAGTCACGATCGCACCTTCATCGATCATGTCGCCACCCGCATCGTTGATCTGGATCGCGGACACCTGAGCAACTGGCCCGGCAGCTACCAGACCTATACCGAACGCAAGGCGGCGGAGCTGGCCGCGCAGGCGCAGCAGCAGGCGCTGTTCGACAAGCGGCTGGCGCAGGAAGAGGTGTGGATCCGCAAGGGTGTGGAAGCGCGACGCACGCGCAACGAGGGCCGGGTGCGGGCGCTGTACCAGATGCGCGAGCAGCGGCGCGCTCGCCGCGAGCGCATCGGACGGGTCAATCTGACACTGCAACAGGCCGCGCAATCCGGCGAACTGGTGTTCGAGGCCGAGCGCGCCAGTGTTGCCTTCGGCGAACGCACGGTGATCCGCGATCTCGATGTCACCGTCATGCGCGGCGATCGCATCGGCATCGTCGGTCCGAATGGTGCCGGCAAGAGCACGCTGATCCGTCTGCTGCTCGGTGAGATCGAGCCCCGGTCGGGGCGGATGCGGCGCGGCACGAAACTGCAGCCGGCGTACTACGACCAGCAACGCGCGCAACTGCAGCTGGAGCGCTCGTTGATGGAAAACGTCTGCGATCGCGGCGACCAGGTGGTGGTCAATGGCCAGGCGCGGCATGTTTCCGGTTATCTGCGCGACTTCCTGTTCCGCGACGAACAGTTGCGCACGCCGGCCGCGGCACTGTCAGGCGGCGAGCGCAACCGACTGCTGCTGGCGCGACTGTTTGTCAGCCCGGCCAATCTGCTGGTGATGGACGAGCCCACCAACGACCTGGACATCGACACCCTGGAACTGCTCGAAGAGATGGCCACCGATTTTTCCGGCACGCTGCTGCTGGTCAGTCACGACCGCGCCTTTCTCGATCATGTGGTCACCAGCCTGCTGGTGCTGGATGGCAACGGCGGCGTGGAGGAATTCGTCGGCGGTTACAGCGACTGGCTGCGCTACCGCAGCGAGCGCGCCGCCGCCGCACGCGCCATGCCTGCAGCGGCATCCAGAGCGGCGCCGGCCGCGGTCGCCGCGAAACGCAACGGACGGCTGGGCTACATGGAGCAGCGTGAATTTGCCGCACTGCCGGCCACCATTGAGCAACTGGAAGCGGAGCAGGTCGAGCTGACGCGCGTGGTGAATGATCCGCAGTTCTATGCCGGCGATGCCGCCGCGGTGCAGGGCAGGCTGCAGCAACTGCAGCAGCTGGCCGCGCGCATAGAAACGGCTTATGCCCGCTGGGCGGCCCTGGAGGACAAACTGGCCGGCCGTTGATCAGGCGGTCAACGTGGGCAGGCGCGCGGTTTCCTCGGGCGCCGGCGAGTGCAGAGCCGAGTGTCGCACCCGCACCTCGGCCAGCTGCGCGGCAAAGTGATCGGCGAGTTTCTGCGCTATATATACCGAGCGGTGCTGGCCGCCGGTGCAGCCAATGGCAATGGTCAGGTAGCGCCGGTTGTTGGTGCGGAACTCGGCCAGTCGTGGCTCGATGAATCGCACGATGTCATCGATATAGTGCTGCACTTCTTCGTGGCCTTGCAGAAAGCGCGCCACCGGCTCATCTCGTCCGGTCAGGTCGCGCAGCGCCGGCTCCCAGTAGGGATTGGGGAGCGATCGGGCATCGAACACGAAGTCGGCATCGCCCGGAATGCCGTGCTTGAAGCCGAAGGATTCAAACAGCACCGTCAGCCGATCGCGCGCGCGCCGCTCCACGCGCCGCTCGATCTGCTGACGCAGCTCATGCACGCCCATGCGGCTGGTGTCGATGACGAAATCGGCGCTGTTCAATACCGGTTCGAGCAGTCGCCGCTCGGCGGCGATGGCATCGCGCAGGCTTTCGCCGTGCCGGCTCAACGGATGGGCGCGGCGCGTTGCGGAGAAGCGCCGCAGCAGTTCGTCGTCGCTGGCCACCAGGAAGATGGTTTCGCATTCGATCCCGCTGCGGCGCAGCTCGTCGATCAGCCCCGGCACCGAGCCGATCTCACCCCCGGCATTGCGCGCATCCAGGCCGATGGCGGTGCGTTCATACAGCGGCTCGGCGCCCTGCACGGTGTAGGAAATGAAGGGCTTGAGCAGCGCCGCCGGGATGTTGTCGATGCAGTAGAAACCGAGGTCCTCGAGCAGATTCAGCGCCACGCTCTTGCCGGAGCCGGACAACCCGCTGATGAACACCAGTTTCAACGCTGCAATCCGCTCAGGGCCGCGCGCTTTTCTGCGCTTCGGCGGCGTGATGGTCGCGGGCTTTTTCCTTGTGCTTGACCACGCGCCGGTCGAGCTTGTCGATCAGCGCATCGATGGCCGCATACATGTTCGCATCGTCCGCGATCGCATGGATGGTCTCGCCACGCACATGCACGGTGGCTTCGGCCTTCTGTCGCAGCTTCTCCACCGTCAACACCACATTGGTGTCGATGACATGGTCAAAATGGCGCACCAGCCGTTCCAGCTTCTTTTCGACGTAGCTGCGCAGTGCCGGGGTAATTTCCACATGATGACCCGAGACGCTGATTTGCATGCTGCTCTCCTTGCGTTTTGACTCAATTCAGTCGACGGCGGCGCGCCGCCTTTCGTTCGACGGCGCCAGTCCCATCGTTTCGCGATACTTGGCCACGGTACGGCGGGCCACCGGTATGCCCTCGCCGGAGAGGATCTCGGCGATGCGGCTGTCGCTGAGCGGACTGGCCGGATCCTCGTCGCGGATCAGCTTGCGGATCTTGGCGCGGATCGCCGTGGACGAGGTGCCCGAGCCATCGCTCCCTTCCACCTGGCTGGAAAAGAAATAGCGCAGCTCGAACACACCGCGCGGCGTGTGCATGTACTTGCCCGAGGTGACGCGTGACACCGTCGATTCATGCATGCTGATGGCTTCGGCAATGTCGCGCAGGATCATCGGCCGCATGAATTCCTCGCCCTGGTCGAGGAATTCACTCTGCCGTTCGACAATCGAGCGCGCCACCTTGATCAGCGTGTCATTGCGGATCTCGAGGCTTTTCAGCAGCCAGCGTGCTTCCTGCAGCTGGGTGCGCATGGTGGCGTGGCTGGCACCGCGGCCGATCAGATTGGCGTAGCCCTGGTTGATGCGCACGCGCGGCAGCGTGGCCGGGTTGATCTCCACCGACCAGCCGCGCGGAGTGCGGCGCACGAACACATCGGGCACGACATATTCGGCCGCGCTGGAGCTGACCACGGTGCCGGGGCGGGGATGGCAGCTGCGCACCAGCGCCAGCGCCAGTTCGAGTTCTTCATCGGAGGCCTGCAGATGCCGGCGCAACACCGCCAGCTCGCGTCCGGCCACCCGTTCCAGGTGATTCCTGGCGATCAGTCGCGCGGTGGCCAGGCCCGGGGTGTCCGGCGCCAGCAGGCTCAGTTGCAGCAGCAGGCATTCGCTGACCGAGCGCGCGCCGACGCCGGCGGGCTCCAGCGTCTGCACCACGCCCAGCATGGCCTCGATCTCATCGGCGCTGCACTCAAGCTCGGGACGCAGCGTGGCGATGATTTCATCGAATGGATCTTTGAGGTAACCGTCGTCGTTGATGGCATCGATGATGGCACGACCGATGGCCTGCTCGCGGGGCTCCAGTCTTGCCAGCTCCAGCTGCCACAGCAGATGTTCGCGCAGGCTCTGCCCGGTGGAATCGGCGAACTCCTGCTGGCGGTCATCGTCGCCGGCGCTCCACGGATTCTCCGCCGGACCCACGCTCTGGTCGCTCCAGCTTTCATCGATGATCTCGACATCGGTCTGCGGTTCGGGAGCGGGCAGTTCGCTGCTGCCTTCGGCATTGCTCAGTGCTTCGAAGCGTGCCGTTTCCGAGTCGTCCTCTTCCTGCTCCAGCATCACATTGCTTTCGAGCAGTTCACGGATGTGCGCCTGGAGTTCAATGGTGGGCAGCTGCAGCAACCGGATTGCCTGCTGCAGCTGCGGCGTCATCGTCAGCTGCTGGCCGAGCCGCAATTGCAGCGATGCCTTAAGCATCGGCTTGTCTAACTCTATGATTGGTAATTGGATTCAGGACAGCACCGGCGACTACAGAGCGAAGGTCTGGCCTAAGTACACCTCACGCACTTGAGGGTTGGCAAGGACTTGCTCGGCAGACCCGGAAGCGATAACAGTACCCTGGTCGACAATGTAGGCCCGGTTGCAGACGCTGAGTGTCTCGCGGACGTTGTGATCGGTGATCAGCACGCCGATGCGTCGGGCCGCCAGCTCGCGCACGATGCGCTGGATGTCCTGTACCGAGAGCGGATCCACGCCGGCAAATGGCTCGTCCAGCAGGATGAAACGCGGATTGGCCGCCAGCGCCCGGGCGATTTCCACCCGGCGCCGTTCACCACCCGACAGCGACATGCCCAGCGAATCGCGCACATGCTCGATGCGCAGTTCGGTCAGCAACTGTTCCAGTTCTTTTTCGCGCTGATCGCGGTCCAGATCAGCGCGCAATTCCAGGATCGCCATGATGTTGTCCGCCACCGACAGGCGGCGGAACACCGACGCTTCCTGCGGCAGGTAGCCCAGACCCAGGCGCGCGCGCCGATTCATGCTGAGTGCGGTCAGGTCCTGGTCGTTCAGCAGCACCGAACCGGCGTCAGCCTGCACCAGACCCACGATCATGTAGAAAGCAGTGGTCTTGCCGGCGCCGTTGGGGCCCAGCAGACCCACGACCTCACCGGTGTGCACCTCCAGCGACAGATCGTTGACGACCCGGCGCGAGCGATAGCTTTTCTGCAGGTTGCGGGCGGCCAGCGTGGTCACGGGGTGGCACCTGAGCGTGCTCCTTCGGGGGGGCGCATCCTGATGGTGCCGCGCACCTTTTCGCCACTGTCGCCGGCATCGGCACGGAAGCTGCGCTGCGGAATGCTGTAGATGATGCGCTGGCCGTTGATCTCGCGATTCTCGTGGCTGAGCCAAGCCGCGCCCTCCAGCCGTACATCGCCACTGGCAATGTCATAACTGATTCGGGCAGCGCGGCCCTGCGCCCCCGCAATGCCGCCGGCGGGCAGCTGCGCGAAGGTGGCCGGCTTGCCATTGGCGACGGCCGAAACGATGCGCCCCTGGGCGAATTTCACCACGGCCTGCTCGGCATGCATTTCGCCTTCGGGCATGTGTACCACCACCTTGCCGGTAAAGGTCCAGTTGCTGTCGCTGAAGTCGAGACCGGTGGCTTCGGCCATATCGGCCTGGATACGCATCTGTTCCTGGCGGATGGTGACATCGCGCAGTTGCAGCCGGCCGCTCTGGTATTCCAGCTGCGCGTAATCCAGTTCCGGCGACAGCACGCGGCTGGCAGCGCCCGGATTCGCGCCGACGGCCACTTCCGCCAGCAGCAGGCACAGCCACAGGCCGCGCTTAGCGCAGTATTTCGCCATGTCCCTGCGATTCTAGTCGCAGGCTCCCGTCCATCAAATTGATCTGCAGGCCACGGGCCGTCAGCCGCAGCTTGGCCCAGTCAATGGCCACCATGGCGTCGCTGCTGACCAGTTTCCGCTCCATGTCGATGGCCAGCTGTTCGGTGCGAACCTGCAACGGCCGCTGACGGGAATCGGTGCCGGCCGCGCTGACTGCACCGTACAGTTCGACCTGGTTGGCGCTGGCCAGCAGCACGCCGCGATCGGCCTGCAGTGTCCAGCGGGTGTTTGCATCGGGCTGGTAGTTCAGCTTTGGCTCACCGAGGAAGATGTTGGCGTCGGGGCGGCTCTGTTCGATGCGCTGCGCATGCAGGCGATACAGGGGGGCGCCGTCTTCGCCGGTTTCGATCAGCTCGGCGTCGTTGGCAATGTAGCCCGGTTCGGCGCCCCCGGTGCCGGCGCTGGGGGTGGCGGCCCGCCCGGTCGTCGTGCTCCGGCCCACCCAGGTCCACAGGCCGATCACGCTGGCGGCAAACAGCAACAGCAGCAGGCGGCGCGTGGTTGCGCTCATCCGCGTCGCGCTGCCAGCAGCCAGTCGCAGACTTCGCGCACCGCGCCGGCGCCGCCGGGCAGCCGGGTGCGTCGGTGCGCGGCGCGGCGCGCATCCGGATGCGCATCGGCTACCGCCACCGCCAGGCCGACCTGCCGCATCAGTGGCACGTCCGGCGTGTCATCGCCTATGCAGGCGCAGGCGCGCGGCGCAATTCGCAACCGTTCACAGAGGAGTAGCAGCGCCGCCGCCTTGTCAGCAACCCCCTGCTGGATTTCGCTGATGCCCAGATCGTTGCAGCGACGCGTCACCGCGGCGGAATCGCGGCCCGAAATCACGGCGATGGTGAAGCCAGCGAGCTGCAGCGCCCGCAGGCCGTAGCCGTCGCGCACATGGAACACCTTCAATTGTTCGCCATCGGGGCCGTAGTGCAGGCGGCCGTCGGTGAGCACGCCGTCCACATCCAGTATCAAGGCGCGCAGGGAACGCAGCGCGACGGCATGTTTGGGCATGTCAGACCACGCCGGCACGCATCAGATCGTGCACGTTCAGTGCCCCGATCAAACGCATTTCGGCATCGACCACCGGCAGCGCCGTGATGCGCTGTGTTTCCATCAGTCGGGCGGCGCTGGCCGCCAGCTCCTGCGGGCCGATGCGATGGCCGCCAGTGGTCATCACATGGCGCATCGAGGTGTTCTGCAGGTGCAGCTGTGCATCCAGCGCGCGGCGCAGGTCGCCATCGGTGAATACGCCCAGCAGCCGCTGGTCGGCGTCGACCACGGTGGTCATGCCCAGGCCCTTTCGCGACATTTCGACCAGCCCGGCCGACAGCGGTGTATCAGGGCCCACGCAGGGCAGGTCGGCGCCGCGGCGCATCACGTCTTCGACGTGCAGCAGCAGCTGCTTGCCCAGACTGCCGAGCGGGTGCGAGCGCGCGAAATCTTCAGCCGAGAATCCGCGTGCTTCCAGCAGCGCCACCGCCAGCGCGTCACCCAGCGCCAGCGCGGCAGTGGTGCTGGCAGTGGGCGCGAGATTGTGCGGACAGGCCTCCTGGTCAACACAGGCATCCAGCACGGCATCGGCAGCACGGCCCAGCGTCGACACAGGCCGGCCAGTGAGGGCCACCAGCGGCACGCCGAGCCGTTTCATGTGGGGCAGCAGCAGGATCAGTTCGGTGGTTTCCCCCGAGTTGGACAAGGCCAGTACCGTGTCGCCGCGCGCGATCATGCCCAGATCGCCATGCCCGGCCTCAGCCGGGTGCAGGAAGAACGCCGGCGTGCCGGTGCTGGCCAGCGTGGCGGCGATCTTCCCGCCGACATGTCCCGACTTGCCCATGCCCGATACCACCACGCGGCCGCGGCAGTCGAGGAGGATGCGGCAGGCAGCCACGAAGCCGGGCCCGAGCCGGTCTTGCAGCCCGAACACGGCGCGCTGCTCGATATCCAGCGTGCGGCGTGCGCTTTGCAGCAGCATTTCGTCGGCGACAGTGGCGAGGAGGGCTTGGGGCATGAGCAACAGATGATAGCGCGCAGTCCGCCAGTGCGCTCAGCTCGGCTAGAATGCCGGCGATGAAGCCCGAACAGGTTGCAGCATTGATCCGCGCCGCGATGCCGGCCGCACAGGTGGATGTGCAGTCGGAAGACGACACGCATTTTGCGGCGCTGGTGGTCAGCGAGGCATTCCAGGGCATGCGCAGCCTGGCGCGCCACCAGCTGGTCTACCGGGCGCTGGGTGAACTGGTCGGACGGGAAATCCACGCGCTGTCGATCGACGCGCAGACACCGGCGGAGCTGGCTGCGCGCCGTTGAGCATTCCGGGCGGAACAGGGGAAGCGATTTGGACAAGCTGCAGATCACCGGTGGCAGGCCGCTCGAAGGCGAGGTGCGCATTTCGGGCGCCAAGAACGCCACGTTGCCGATACTGGCCGCCGCACTGCTGGCCGATGGACCGGTGACCATCGGCAATGTGCCGCACCTGCAGGACGTCACCACGATGATCGAACTGCTGGCTCGCATGGGCGTCACGATGACTGTCGATGAGCGCATGCGTATCGAAGTCGATGCTACGACGACCCACGACTGTTTTGCGCCCTACGAACTGGTCAAGACCATGCGCGCTTCGATACTGGTGCTGGGTCCGCTGGTGGCGCGCTTCGGCAAGGCCGATGTGTCATTGCCGGGCGGCTGCGCCATTGGCGCGCGACCGGTGAATATCCACGTTGCCGGCCTGCAGGCCATGGGTGCCGATATTCATATCGAAGGCGGCTACATACGTGCGCGGGCCGGCCGGTTGAAGGGCGCGCGGCTGGTGCTCGACACGGTCACGGTCACCGGTACCGAGAATCTGATGATGGCAGCGGCGCTGGCGGACGGCGAAACCATCCTGGAAAACGCGGCGCGCGAACCCGAGGTGGTGGACCTGGCCAATTTCCTGATTGCCATGGGCGCGAAAATCCACGGTGCCGGCACCGATCGCATCGTGATCCAGGGAGTCGAGAAGCTGCATAGCACCCAGTATGAAGTGCTGCCCGACCGCATCGAAGCCGGGACCTATCTGGTGGCCGGCGCCATCACCCGCGGCCACGTGCGGCTGAAGGCTGTGCGTCCGGAACACCTGGATGCGGTGCTGGCCAAGCTGCGTGAAGCCGGCGCCAGCGTCACGACCGGTGACGACTGGATCGAACTGGACATGCGCGGCCGCCAGCCGCGCGCCGTCGATGTGCGTACCGCGCCCTATCCCGCATTTCCCACCGACATGCAGGCGCAGTTTGCCGCGCTGGATACCATCGCCGATGGCGTGGGCACCATCGTCGAAACGATTTTCGAAAACCGCTTCATGCACATGCTGGAAATGCGGCGCATGGGCGCCGAGATCCGGCTGGAAGGCAATACCGCCATCATTCACGGCGTCCGCAACCTGACCGCCGCGCCCGTGATGGCCACCGACCTGCGCGCTTCGGCCAGTCTGGTGCTGGCAGGTCTGGTTGCCGAGGGGCGTACCGACATCGAACGCATCTATCACATCGATCGCGGTTACGAAGCCATCGAAGAGAAACTGGCGCAGCTGGGCGCGCAGATCCGCCGCGTGCCGAACTAGTTGCTCAGCCGCTGACGGGCTTCTCACCGATCCTGCAATCCACGTTCAGCGCCTGGGTGCCGCGCAACAGCCGCAGCTTCACTATGGCGCCCGGCTGGTAGTCCGCCAGCCTGGCCAGCGTGTCCTGGGCGCTGGAGACCGACCGGCCCGCCACTTCCAGCACGATGTCGCCCGGTCGGATGCCTGCCGACAGCGCTGGGCTGTTGACGTACAGATTGGTCACCACCACGCCGCCCTGCGCCAGTCCCAGCTGTCTTGCCTGGGGTTCGGGCACATCCTCGGGCAGGATGCCGATCCAGCCGCGGATCACGCGACCCTGCTTCAGCAATGCGGCCATGACCCCGCGCACCAGGTTGACCGGGATCGCGAAGCCGATGCCCTCGACGCCGGTGGCGTCCATGTTCTTGGCGATCACTGCGGTGTTGATGCCGATCAGTTCGCCGTCGGTGTTGATCAGCGCACCGCCTGAATTGCCCTCGTTGATCGCCGCATCGGTCTGGATGAAGTTTTCGAAGGTGGCGACACCGAGCTGGCTGCGCCCGGTGGCGCTGACGATGCCATGCGTGACGGTCTGCTGCAGGCCCAGCGGATTGCCGATGGCCAGCACGTCATCACCCACCTGCACGCGATCCGAGCGGCCCAGCGGCATCGCCGGCAGCTGCGGCAGTTTGATGGCCAGCAGCGCCAGATCGGTGTCCGGATCGCGGCCGACGATGGTGGCCTCGGTGACGCGACCGTCGGCCAGCTGCACATTGATCGTGCTCGCGTCGGCAATCACATGATTGTTGGTCACCACATGCCCGGCGGCGTCGACAATCACGCCGGATCCCAGGGCGCGCTGCACGCGTTGCTGGTAACGCGGGTACAGATCGCCAAGCAACTGCTCTATGGCGCTGGGCCGCACGCGCTCGGTGACGACACGGGCCGTGTAAATATTGACCACCGACGGAGCGGCGCGTCTGACCGCCCTTGCATAGGTGTGTTGCGAGCCGGTGGCCGGCGCAGGGTCCAGGGCGGCAGGAGCCGGCGGCAGCGGCTCTGTTATTGATGGTTGAGCGGCGCCGGGCGATGGCGCCGGCAGACCGGCCCGCGCCGGTAGCAGTTCGGGCCGCAGGAATACCGCGACAAATGCCAGCGCCAGCCCGCCCGTCACGGCGCCGGCCAGAAAGATCGCACTGCGCCCGAGTTGCTGGAGATTCATGTTGAAGACCGGGTCCGTTCCCCGGGAGAGCATTATTGGTTGTGTATAATGCGACACTTCCCGACGGAAATCGTAGCCATGAGGACCGGCCCCTGTGCGGTTCAGATTGGGAGTGGAGTAGCGACAGATGACTGATGCCGGTGTAGTGGCCGACGACGCTGCGGTGGATCTGAGCCGCCGCAAGTTCCTGACTGTGGCCACCAGCGCCACGGCGGCGGTCGGCGTGGTGGTGGCGGCGACGCCTTTTGTCGCCTCATGGAAGCCATCCGAACGCGCGCGCGCCATGGGTGCGCCGCTGGATTTCGATCTCAGCAAGCTGCAGCCCGGTCAGCTGGTGACAGTGGTCTGGCGCAAGCAGCCGATCTACATCGTCAGTCGTCCGAACGAGCTGGTGGGCAAGCTGTCTGCCAACGATGCCAGCCTGAAGGATCCGCAGTCGGCGGCTTCCGATCAGCCTGAATATGCGAAGAATGTGATGCGCTCGCGGCGCGCCGACCTGCTGGTGCTGGTCGGCACCTGCACGCACCTGGGTTGCCTGCCCAAGCAGCGTTTCGAGCCGGGCGACGCCACGCTGGGCGCCGACTGGCCGGGCGGCTTCTTCTGTCCCTGCCATGGTTCGCGGTTCGATCTGGCCGGCCGCGTGTTCGCCGGCTCGCCGGCCTCGACCAACCTGCGCATTCCGCCCTACATCATCAACGGCAACACCCTGACAATCGGCGTTGACGGCGCCGCGGGAGCCGCGTGATGGCCGCCGCCGGAGAGACCAACAGGGGCGGCTTCCGGGTCTGGCTGAACAAGCGGCTGCCGGTCGACAAGTTCGTCAGCGACCAGCTGCTTGAGTACTACGCGCCGAAGAACTTCAACATCTGGTACTTCTTCGGTTCGCTGGCGCTGGTGGTGCTGGTGATCCAGCTGCTGTCGGGCATTTTCCTGACCATGTTCTACAAGGTCGGCGAATCCACCGCCTTCGACTCCATCGAATTCATCCGCCGCGAAATCGAGTACGGCTGGCTGATCCAGTACATCCATTCGACCGGTGCGTCGGCCTTCTTCATCGTGGTTTATCTGCACATGTTCCGGGCGTTGCTGTACGGGTCGTACAAAGCGCCGCGCGAACTGCTGTGGATCTTCGGCATGCTGATCTACCTGGCGCTGATGGCCGAGGCCTTCATGGGCTATGTGCTGCCCTGGGGCAACATGTCGTACTGGGGGGCACAGGTCATCGTCAATCTGTTCAGCACCATCCCGGTGTTCGGTCCGGGTCTCGTGGAGTGGATCCGCGGCGACTACGGCATTGCCGACGCGACGCTGAACCGCTTCTTCGCGCTGCACGTGGTGGCGGTGCCGCTGGCCATCATCCTGCTGGTCACGCTGCACCTGGTGGCGCTGCGCCAGGTGGGCTCCAACAATCCGGACGGCATCGAGATCAAGGAAAACAAGGGAGCGGATGGCAAGCCGGTGGACGGCATTCCCTTCCATCCCTACTACACCATCAAGGACATCGTCGGCGTCGGCGTGTTCCTGGTGCTGTTCTGCATCGTGGTGTTCTTCGTGCCCACCTTCGGCGGACTGTTCCTCGAGGTTCCGAATTTCGACCCGGCCAATCCGTTGTCGACGCCCGAGCACATCGCACCGTCGTGGTATTTCACACCGTTCTACGCCATCCTGCGCGCAGTGCCGGACCAGAAGTTGGGCGCGCTGCTGATGCTGCTGTCCGTCGTGGCCTGGTTCTTCCTGCCCTGGCTGGATCGCTCACCGGTGAAGTCGATGCGCTATCGCGGCTGGTGGTGCCGCGGTTTCCTGGCGATGTTCGTCATTTCCTTCCTGGCGCTGATGTACCTGGGCCTGGCGCCGGCCGAAGGCATCTACGTGACGTTGGCGCGCATCTTCTCCGTCAGTTATTTCGCCTTTTTTGTCCTGATGCCTTTCTACACGCGCTGGGATCGCGTCAAGCCGGTTCCGCAGAGAGTGACGTTCCATCATGAGTAAGCCGCTGCTGGCCCTGTTGTTGTTGCTGCTGGTGGGTCCGTCGCTGGCGTGGTCTGCGGAAGCGCCCGCTGCGGCCGGAACCGAGGCCGCGCATGAGGGAGAGGCGGCGGCACATGTCGACTGGCATTCCTGGCACGCCGGCAATGAAGTCAGCAACCTGTCCTCGCTGCAGCGGGGCGCGCGCAATTTCTTCGCCTACTGCGCCAGCTGCCATTCGCTGAAGTACATGCGCTATTCGCGCATGGCCGAGGACCTCAAGATCTCCACCGAGCAGCTGCAGCAGCACATCCTGCCGCCGGATGCCAGGGCCGCGGATTACATCGTGGGTGGTCTCAACCCCACCGACGCAGTGGCCTGGTTCGGCAAGGAACCACCCGACCTGTCATTGATCACCCGTGCGCGTCACGGCGGTGTCGACTATGTCTATCGTTTCCTGAAGACCTTCTACGTCGACCCGGCCCGCGCCACGAACACCAATAACCTGCAGTTGGCGGGCGCCGCGATGCCGGCCATCCTCTCCGACCTGGGCGGTGTGCAGGAGGCGGTGTTCACGGATGTCGAGAACGTGGTCGATGGCAAGACGGTTACCGTGAAGGTGTTCTCGCATTTCGAGACCACCACGCCCGGCCTGATGACGCCGGTGCAGTTCGACGCCTTCGTGCGTGACACCGTCAACTTCCTGGACTATGTCGGCGAACCCACCCAGGTCGTGCGCCGGGAGATCGGCGTGTGGGTGGTGCTGTTCCTGCTGGCGCTGACCTGGATGGCCTGGTTGCTGAAGAAGGATTACTGGAAAGACGTTCATTAGACGTGTCGTTACGGCCGCAAGGCCGGGGAGTGAACAGGTGGCGAGTCGCCGTGCCGTGATGACGCTGTTTTCAGCGCCTGATGAGCCGCAGAGCCACCGCACGCGGATCGTGCTGGCCGAGAAGGGCATCGATATCGACGTGATCAGCGTGGTGCGCGGCCGGTATCCCGAGGACCTGCTCGATCTGAATCCGTACCACAGCCTGCCGACGCTGGTGGATCGCGACCTGGTGCTCTACGACGCGCGCGTCATCATGGACTACATCGATGAGCGCTTTCCGCATCCGCCGCTGATGCCGGTCGATCCGGTGATACGCGCGCAGTTCCGGCTGGCGCTGTACCGGATCGAGCGCGACTGGTACGAACTGGCCGCCCGCATCGATCGCGAGACCGAGCGCAAGCGACTCGGGGACACCGTCGACGAAGATGCCCGCCGCGATCGACTCGCCCCGTGCGGCCTCGGCGTTACCGCCGCGCATCGTCATGGGCCGGCCAGCCGCGTCGGCATGCCCCGATCGACGCATCGCCCGCATGCCAGGCTCGCGGTTGAGCCACGCGTCGGCGCCGACATAGACCAGCGTGCCAGCGAGCAGGCCAGCTGCCGTCAGCGCGGCGCCGGCGCCGTCATCCGCCTCGGGTACCAGCTCCAGCGCGATCGCGGCGAACAAGATGCCGCCGCCGAACGCTGTGACCGTGGCCGCGAGCCTCGCCGGCAGCCGCAGCAGCGCCGCCATGACGGCACCGGCCAG
>Ga0190271_10000772_pt1 | contig 16878 bp, 14 predicted proteins | sample Popmic356T_FD_133747 | JGI IMG/M metagenome (GOLD analysis project Ga0190271, IMG submission 133747) | Populus adjacent soil microbial communities from riparian zone of Weber River, Utah, USA - 356 T | ecosystem: Environmental > Terrestrial > Soil > Riparian zone | place: USA: Utah | collected...
GGCCGTTCTCGGTGATGTGCGTCTGCTTCTGCTTTTCGTCGACCGTGTAGTCGCCGGGGATGTAGTCGGGCTCCTCGCCTTCCTTGCCAGGCTGGCCTTGCTTGTCTTCGTCGCCTTTCTGCTTCTTGAGGCGCGGCACGAGCTGGTTCACGCGCAGGTACAGCTCGTCGTTTTCCTCGGCGGGACCCGAGATGATCAAAGGAGTGCGCGCTTCGTCGATGAGGATGGAGTCCACTTCGTCGACGATCGCGAACGCGAGACCGCGCTGCACTTTGTCCTCGAGGCTGAACGCGAGGTTGTCGCGCAGGTAGTCGAAGCCGAATTCGTTGTTGGTGCCGTAGGTGATGTCGCAGCGATACGCGGCGCGCTTCTCGTTCGGGTCCTGCTGGTTCTTGATGACGCCGACGGTGAGGCCCAGGAAGCGGTAGATCGGACCCATCCAGTCCGCGTCGCGCTGGGCCAGGTATTCGTTGACCGTGACCACGTGAACGCCCGCACCCGTGAGCGCGTTGAGGTACGCAGCCAGCGTCGACATCAGCGTTTTGCCTTCGCCGGTACGCATCTCGGCGATGCGGCCTTCATGCAGCGTGAGGCCGCCGATGAGCTGCACGTCGAAGTGACGCATCTTGAGCGTGCGGCGCGCGGCTTCGCGAACCACGGCAAAGCCTTCGGGCGCGAGGTCGGAGAGCGGCGTGCCCTCGGCCAGGCGCTTGCGGAACTCGACGGTCTTGGCGCTCAGGGCTTCGTCGCTCAATGCCTGCAGCGCCGTCTCGAATGCGGCCGCCTTGCGCACCGTCGATTCGTAACCCTTGACGATGCGATCGTTGCGACTGCCAAAGAGCCGCGTCAGAAGATTGAGCACTTAGAGAATCCTTGCGAGAAACTTCAAGCTGGACAGCCACTTAGAATAGTGCGCCACGCAGCCGGGCCGGTATTCTACGGATAGACCCGGGCGCGAGGAACAGGTTTCGGAACTGCCCTGTGTATGGCCGAAGACCAGGGCTTGCAAGTGTTACTCAGGGCTGACGCCCACACCGCAAAACGCCGCCGAAGCGGCGGCGTCCGAGATGAAGTAATGGGCCTTTTTAACGCCCGATAAAGGTCAATGGGTCGATCTGGCGTCCGTTCTTGAGCACTTCGAAGTGCACGTGCGGGCCCGTCGAGCGGCCAGTGGAGCCTACGAAAGCGAGAGTGTCCCCACGGGCTACCGTGCGGCCGACGCCGACGGCGATGCCCTGGTTGTGGCCGTAGCGCGTGACCAGTCCGTTACCGTGGTTCACTTCCACGAGGGTGCCGTAACCGATCTTTTCGCCGGCGAAGGTGACGACCCCGGCGGCGACGGCGATGACATCCGAGCCCCGCGCGCTGGCGAAATCGATACCTTTGTGAAAGGCCTGGTGACCCGTGAACGGATCCTGGCGCTCACCGAAATAGGAGGAGATATGGCCATCGTGCACCGGGCGGCCGTCGGGGCGGATCTGTTCGTCCAGCTTCTTCGACAGCAGCGCGTTTTCCAGTGCGGCAAGTTGTGCATCGCGCGAGGAGATCTTCTGCTCCAGGCCGGTGAGCAGAGCGTTGAGATCCGGGGCCTGCATGGCGGCGCCGAGGTCTGACTCAGGCCCACCAATGGCCGGGGTGGTCCCGAAATCGAATTCGCGGTTGTCGATGTTCGCCATCTGCGTGAGGCGCTTGCCCAGCGCATCGAGGCGAATCACGTGCGCGTTCATCTGGCCGATTCGCATGGCCACCGCGTCGACGCGGCGCTGCAATTCGGCTTTGAGTTCCTTGATCTCGGCTTGTTGTTCGGCGAGGGTCTCGGTCCAGGTGGCAACTCCGCGCGGCGCGGTCTTGCTCTCACCGATCTTCAAACCGAGGCTGAAAGCCGTGGCGAGAATCGCGATCAGCACCGTCGCGAAAGCCGCGACGGCGAACGGATGTCCGAGATTGAAGTGCCGGGCACGACCTTCGCGGCGCGAGAAAAAGATGATGTTCATCGCGCCAGCTCCGGAGCCATGGGGCAAAGCGGATCTCTATGATCCTGTTCTTTGTACTTCAAAGACTTGCAGCTCGCTGGCATCCTCGTACCTCTCAGATCCGTAAGGCCCAGCAGGCGGGAAACTATGCCCAAAAGACCCTTCCGAAACAAGCAATCGATCCGCCCGGGGTCGAAACCCGTGACGGCCGGCGACTTAATCTCGGCCCGTTTGCCAGCTCTGGCCCAGCGTGCCCTTTTGGCGCCCGAGGAGTCCGTGTGGCATGTCGCAGTAATGAAGGCGTTGGGACCGGACCTCGCCAATAAGGTAAATCGATGCACCCTCGATAGCGGAAGGATTACGGTGATCGCGGAATCCGCTGCCTGGGCCGCCCGGATGCGTTTTGCGCTCGCCGAGGTGGAACCGGAGCTGCTCGCTGTGACACCCGGAATTCGTGAGCTGGTGGTACGTGTACGCCCCAGGCGGACAGGGGCGGCCAGAGGCTGACTTTCCGGAGAGCCGCGCAAACGAGCCTAGATCTCGCCGGAAGCGAGCCGGTCGGCGGCATAGTTCGCGGCCCGGGCCGACAGCGCCATATAGGTCAACGAAGGATTCACGGTGCCGGTCGAGGTCATGCAGGAACCGTCGGTGATGAACAGGTTCTGCACGTCATGCGCCTGGTTGCGGGCATTGAGCACCGAGGTGGAAGGATCGCGCCCCATGCGCGCGGTGCCCATCTCGTGTACCGACTGGCCGGGAATATTGACCTTGCCCAGGGGCGCGACGTTTTCGAAGCCGGCCGCCACCAGCATCTGGACCGCATCGCGGTTCGCGCGGTTCGCCAGTCTCAGATCGTTGTCCCCGTGCGTGACATCGATGTGCACCAGCGGCAGACCCCAGCGATCCTTGCGCGTGGCATGCAGCGTCACGCGGTTGTCCGCGCGTGGGAGCATTTCACCGAATCCGATGAGCTGCATTCCCCACTGACCCGGGGTGCGCAGGCGTTGCTTGAGCTCGGCTCCCACTCCCGTTTCGTGCTCGCCACGTTGCCAGCTGCTGCGCCCTGAATAACCCTGGAAGCCGAAACCCCGCAGAAAATCGACGTCCGCTTTTTCAGTGAGATTGATGTAGCGCGGCAGGTAGAAACCGGTGGGACGCCGACCGTAGTAATAGCGATCGAGGAATCCCGGATGGGTCCCCGAGGCGCCGATGCCCGTCACGTGATCCATGAGATAGCGGCCAACCGTCTCCGAGCGGTTCGCGAGACCGTTCGGAAAATATTCCGACTGCGAAGCCAGCAGGATCTGCGTGGTGCCGATGGTGGAGGCGCACACGAATACGACGCGCGCCTGATAGGACCTGGCCTGCCGCGTGTTCGTATCGATGACCCGCACGCCGGAGATGCGGCGCTTCGCGTGGTCGTAGTCGAGCCGCTCGACGATGGAATCCGTGATCACGGTGAGGTTGCCGGTTTTCTCAGCGGCGGGCAGCGTGGCGGAAAGCGAAGAGAAGTAAGCCCCGTATCCGCAGCCGCGTTCGCAGTGGCTGCGCAACTGGCACGGGCCGCGACCCAGCGCAATGTGCTCGGCCGTGGGCTCCGTCAGGTGCGCGCAGCGTCCGACGGTGATTCGCCGGGTGGGAAAGTCCTGCTCGATTTTCTTCTTGAACTCGTTTTCCACGCAGTTCAGCGCCATGGGCGGCAGGAAGTGTCCGTCGGGCAGTTGCTCGAGGCCTTCGGTGGCGCCCGATATTCCAGCGAACCGCTCGACCCGGTCGTACCAGGGCGAGAGGTCGGCGTAACGAATCGGCCAGTCGATGCCATGGCCATCTTTCAGGTTGGCGCCGAAGTCGTAGTCGCTCATGCGATACGTCTGGCGACCCCAGGTGATCGAACGGCCACCCAGGTGGTACCCGCGAATCCAGTGGTAGGGACGATCCGCGGGTGTCGAATACGGATGTTCGCTGTCGCGTACCCACCATTGTTTGGTGGCGGAATTGAACGCGTGGCACTGGCTCTGTACGGCGTAGTGCTCGGCCACTTCGGCCTCCGGCACCATGCCGCGATGAGCCACATCCCAGGGAGCTGAGAAATCCAGGTAGTCGGTGCGGTGTTTGACGTGGCGACCGCGCTCGATCACCAGCGTCTTGAGCCCGCGCTCGCACAGTTCCTTGGCGACCCAGCCTCCGCTGATGCCCGACCCCACGACGATTGCATCGAAGTCCATGGGTCAGACCGCCGAAGCGCGCCCGATTTCCGAGAGGGGAACGCAGGAGCGCCAGGCTCCCGGCACCAGTTCGAAGCGCAACTCTTGCGTGGCTCCGATCTCGGACTGGTAATAGCCGACCAGCACCAGATGTTTGAACTTGCGGTACGCCGGATCCTGAATTGCCAGCCGCTGCGCATCGAGCGTCTTGATCACTTCGAAGCGGCGTTCGGGCGTGAGCTCGACAAAGGCCGCGCCGAAGCGGCTCCAGGCGAACTTCTCGACCGCATCGAGCACCCCGAGCAATTCGGCGCGCGAATCCTCGGAGCTCCATTCCTCGATCATCTGCCGAATGAAGGCCGGAACCCCGGCCACGATGGCGCCCGGAGTATCGGTCGTGGGAATGATCACTTCGCACACCTGCTCGAGCAGCGCGAAATGCTCGGCGGTGAGCGCGGGATCCGCTGCGCCGGCAATACCCGGCTTACGGACAAAACGCGTCAGCGCGGCGGCACCGCCCACCAGCAGGACGGCTCCGAGCAGCAAGGCACGGCGATTGAGTTTTTGGTTTGACGAATCCGACACGTAGGCGCTCCGCCTGATGTATCGGCCACAGTGCCTCGAACTGGAAACCCAAAAGTTGAGCGCCTTCAAACTCTGAAGGCAAACAGCCAGGCCGTGGAAAGGGATCTCGGCGCGCGGCAAACATTTGCCGCGGGAATCCCGGTGTTAAATGACGGATCCCACTGCCACCGGCGGCGGCTGGACGTAGGCGATGGGCGCATCCGAGGGCTTCTCGAAAGTGACCGCCTCCCAGGTGTGCGTCTCGGAAATGAGCTTGCGCAGCAGCTGGTTGTTCAGCTTGTGTCCGGACTTGTAGCCGCTGAATTCGCCGATGAGGCTGTGACCGAGCAGGTAGAGATCGCCGATGGCGTCGAGAATCTTGTGCTTCACGAACTCGTCTTCGTAACGCAGACCGTCTTCGTTGAGCACGCGGAAATCGTCGAGCACGATGGCGTTGTCGAAATTCCCGCCCAGCGCGAGATTGCGCGCGCGAAGCATTTCAAGGTCGCGCATGAATCCGAAAGTGCGGGCGCGCGACACTTCCTTGAGGAACGAGGTGGTCGAAAAATCCATCGAGGCCTTGTTGCCGCGACGCTTGAACAGCGGATGGTTGAACTCGATTTCGAAATTCACCTTGAATCCGTCGAACGGCCGGAACTCGGCCCACTTGTCGCCGTCTTCGACGCGCACACGCTGCTTGATGCGCACGAACTTCTTCGGCGTGCGCTGTTCCTCGAAGCCCGCCGATTGAAGCAGGAACACGAACGGACCGGCGCTGCCATCCATGATGGGCACTTCGGGCGCGCTCACATCCACATGCGCATTGTCGATACCGAGCCCGGCGAATGCCGACAGCAGGTGCTCCACGGTCGAAACGCGCGCCGCGCCATTGATAAGAGTGGTGCCAAGCTGGGTATCACCGACGTTCTCGGCGTACGCACGCACTTCGGCGGGAGGGTCGAGATCGGTACGGCGGAACACGATGCCGCTGTCCGGCGCGGCAGGCCGAAGGGTCATCAGGACCTTCTGACCGGTATGCAGGCCGACACCCTGGGCGCGGATGGAGTTTTTGAGAGTGCGTTGTCCGAGCATCTGAAACTATCTCCCGCTGCCGTTACTCACGGTGCTCGGGTAGCGCCACCTTGTCCTCACGGACGTCGGGGGCATCGGGGAGCGGCCGCCACTATCCGTCACACGGACTGGGCGGCACCGAGACCCCAAAAAGGGGCGCTACCGTAACACAGTTGCCTTATTCAGTCTTCGGCGTCAGTCGGCCTGGCGCCTCAGAAAGGCCGGTATATCCAGCACATCTTCGGATTCCGCATGTCCATGGATTCCGTCACCAACAGCCCGCTGACGCTGCACTGCCGGCTTGTCGAGCGCGGCGTAGTCGGCGGCCGTAAGCGGACGGCGCGGGACCACACGCATCGCCGGTTCGGCGGGCGCAGCAGCCTGCGGCGCGGCCTTGGACAGCGTGGGCACTTCGCGACCGAACGGCGCACGTCCATGAGCGACTTCAGGCCGCCCAAGTCCGGTGGCCACGACAGTGACGCGCATTTCATCGGACAGCTCCGGATCGATGACGGTTCCCACGACCACCGTGGCGTCATCCGAGGCGAACTGCTTGACGATGTTGCCCACTTCCTGGAATTCACCGATGGACAGATCCATGCCCGCGGTGACGTTCACCAGGATGCCGTGTGCGCCCGAGAGGTTGATGTCCTCGAGCAATGGCGAGGAGACGGCCATCTCGGCCGCTTCCTTGGCGCGATTCTCACCGCGCGCCACTCCCGAACCCATCATGGCCATGCCGGTTTCGCTCATGACCGTGCGAACGTCGGCGAAGTCCACGTTGATGAGGCCCGGACGCGTGATCAGCTCCGCGATGCCCTGCACTGCGCCCTGCAACACGTGGTTGGCGCTCTTGAAAGCGTCTAACAACGTGGTCTTGGCGCCGAGCACCGTGAGCAGCTTCTGGTTCGGAATGGTGATCAGCGAGTCGACGTACTTGCCGAGCTCGGCCAACCCATGATTCGCCACCAGCGTGCGCTTGCCGCCTTCCATCTCGAACGGACGCGTGACCACGGCCACCGTGAGGATGCCGAGTTCCTTCGCCACGGCCGCGACGACCGGCGCCGCACCCGTGCCCGTTCCACCGCCCATGCCGGCGGTGATGAACAGCATGTCGCAACCTTCGATCATCTCGATGATGCGATCGCGATCTTCCATCGCCGCCTGCCGGCCCACTTCGGGATCGGCGCCAGCGCCGAGACCCTTGGTGATGTTGCAGCCGATCTGCAGGCTGGTCTTCACCTTCGAGTGCTTGAGCGCCTGCGCATCGGTGTTGATGCACAGGAACTCCACGCCCTCGATGCCACTTTGCACCATGTGAGCGACCGCGTTGCCGCCGCCGCCACCTACCCCTATTACCTTGATTACAGCGTTCTGGCTGTAAGCATCCATTAGTTCAAACATCGTGTCGCTCCTTCACTAGTTAATCAAAGCTGTCAGCTTCGTTTCAAACATCAACGGCGTTCTTTGCAGCAATGTCTTCCCCGCCTAGAGACGCCCCTGAAACCAATTCTTCATTCGCTCGAATGTCGTGCGTGCATTGCCAGTGATCGACTGGCCACGGTTGCCGGCGAGCGAGTTGTCGCGCGCGTACAGCAGCAGGCCGGCGCCGGTCGAGTAGATAGGGTTGCGGACCACGTCCGACAGGCCCTTGATGTACTGCGGCAGCCCGAGCCTCACCGGCACGTGGAATACCTCTTCGGCGAGCTCGATCGCGCCTTCCATCTTGGAACTGCCACCGGTGAGTACGATTCCCGAGGCGATGATTTCCTCGAAGCCCGAACGGCGCAGTTCTTCGCGCGCGAGGCCGTAGAGTTCCTCGTAACGCGGCTCGACCACTTCGGCCAGCGTCTGGCGCGCGAGGCGCCGCGCCGGACGATCGCCCACAGATGGCACTTCGATGCTCTCGTCGGGATTGGCGAGCTGCGACAGCGCGCAGGCGTACTTCACCTTGATGTCCTCGGCGTACTGAGTCGGCGTGCGCATGGACACGGCGATGTCGTTGGTCACCTGGTCGCCGGCGATCGGGATCACCGCCGTGTGGCGAATGGCGCCCTGCGAGAACACCGCGAGGTCCGTGGTGCCGCCGCCGATGTCGATGATGCAGACGCCGAGCTCGCGCTCATCTTCCGTGAGGCAGGCGAAACTCGACGCGAGCTGTTCCAGTACGATGTCGTCGACCTCGAGGCCGCAACGCTGGATGCACTTCTCGAGGTTGTTGGCTGCGCTCTCCGCGCCGGTGACGATGTGCACCTTGGCTTCGAGCCGCACGCCCGACATGCCGATGGGATCGCGAATGCCCTCCTGGCCATCGATGATGAATTCCTGCGGCAGCACATGCAGGATCTTCTGGTCCGCCGGAATGGCCACCGCCTTGGCCGCGTCCACCACGTGCTGCACGTCGACTTCGCTCACTTCGCGATCGCGGATGGCGACCACGCCATGCGAGTTCAGGCTGCGCACATGGCTGCCGGCGATTCCCGCGAATACCGAGCGGATCTCGCAGCCGGCCATGAGCTCGGCTTCCTCGATCGCGCGCTGAATCGACTGCACGGTCGATTCGATGTTGACCACCACGCCTTTCTTGAGGCCGCGCGAAGGCTGCACGCCCATGCCGATCACTTCGATCGAATTGTCGGCATGCACCTCGCCCACCAGCGCGGCGACCTTCGAGGTGCCGACGTCCAGGCCGATGATGAGATTCTTGTCGGGTCTCTTAGCCATTATTCAGGGCCATTAATAAGGGCCATTAAAAAGTGCCATCTGAGTTGTCTTCCTCTGGCGCACCCGCGGCGACGCGAGCGCCACCCTGGCGCCAGCCGATTGCAAAGCCGTTCGTGTAACGCATGTCGATGTAGCCGATGTCGCTGGCGTGGGCGGCGATCTGGCCGACGCCGGCGGCGACGAAACGCGCGAAGCGCTCGTCGATCTGGCGGCGACCGAGGCGCACCGTGATGCCGTTGTCGAGATCGAATTCCCACGCACCGCGCGCATCGAGCCGGACCGCGGTGAGACGCATGCCCGCTTCGATGAGCTGGCCCTGCGCGGCGAGGTAACGGCGCGCGACGTCGCTCTCGGTGCCGCGTGGCCCCGAGAGCCGCGGCAGTTCGGGCGGAATGTGGCGCGCTTCGGAGATGAACAGCTCGCCGCGCGTGTTCAGCAGTCCATTGGCGCCCCAACGGGCCGCCGCGACCTGCTCGGTGACGCGGATGTTGAGTGCGCGCGGCCACTGGCGCTCCACGGTTGCGCTATCTACCCAGGGCAGTTGCTCGACGGCACGCCGCACGGCGACGAGATCCACGCTGACCAGACCCATGTCGCGCACGCGCGCCTTGACGGCCTGTTCCACTTCGCCAGCCGAGACGCGCTGGAAGCGGCCGGTCACCGCCACCTGCGTGATGTTCTGGTCGAGCGCGCCCAGGCCTAGTGTGATGGCGATGCCGAGCACGCTGAGCACCACGGCCGCGATGCCAAAACGCGTGAGCAGCACGGTGCTCAGGCGGAAGCCTCCGCCCTCGCTCTTGCGCCGGTTTTTGGGCTTGCCCCACATCAGATAATGGCCGTCCGTGAGAATGAGGTTTCCAGCACCTGCCAGACGAGCTGCTCGAAGCTGATGTCGAGCGCGCGCGCCGCCATGGGCACGAGACTGTGGTCGGTCATGCCCGGGACCGTGTTGATCTCCAGTAGATAGGGCTTGCCGGCCTTGTCCATCATGAAGTCGGCGCGGCCCCACCCTTCCGCGCCCACGGCGGTGAACGTGGCCTGCGCGAGATTGGCGAGATGTTTCTCCGCCTCGGTCGAGAGGCCCGACGGACAGGAGTATTTCGTGTCGTTCCGGAAATACTTGGCCTGGTAGTCGTAGAACGTGGCCGGTGTTTCGATGCGGATCGACGGCAGTGCGCGCCCTTGCAGGATGGCGACGGTGTATTCGCCGCCGGTGATCCACGGCTCCGCGAATACGTCGGGCTCGAGCAGCGCCGCGGCCTGGTAGGCGCCCAACAGCTGATCGGCCTTCTCGACCTTGGTCATGCCGACCGAGGAACCCTGCGTTGCGGGCTTCACGATCATCGGCAAACCCAGGCGCTCGATGCAGTTGTCGAGATCCGCGGGCGAACGCAACACCATGTAGTCGGTCGTCGGGATGCCCACGGCCTGCGCGAGGCGCTTGGTGCGCAGCTTGTCCATGCCGATGGCCGAACCCATGACGCCGCTGCCGGTGTACGGGAGCCCCAGGAATTCGAGCGCTCCCTGCAGCGTCCCGTCTTCTCCACCCGGGCCGTGCAGCGCGATGAACACGCGATCGAACTTTCGCGAGACGAGCTCCGCGATCGGCTTGTCTTTTGGATCGAAAGCATGTGCGTCGACGCCGCGCTTGAGCAGCGCCGCGAGGCAGGCGTTGCCCGACTTGAGCGATATCTCGCGCTCGCTCGAAGTGCCGCCCAGCAGCACGGCCACGCGGCCGAAATCCGCAGCGGAAGTGACGTGACGGATGAGTTTGGGGTCGTGACGCAGGCGCATCAGAGTGGCTCCCCGGCAATGCGGAACTCCGGCGTCAGCACGACACCGAATTTTTCCTGCACGACGGACTGGATGTGGGCAACGAGCTTCTCCACGTCGGCGGCGGTCGCGGCCTCGACGTTGACGAGAAAATTCGCGTGCCTGGGTGAAACCATGACGTCCCCGATGCGAAAGCCCTTGAGGCCGGCTGCTTCGATGAGACGTGCGGCGTGATCGCCTGCGGGGTTGGTGAAAGTCGAGCCGCAACTCCACTCGCCGATCGGCTGCGTGAGCTTCCGCTTCGCGAGCAGCTCGCGCATCGCGTCCTCCGTGATTCCCGGACGCGACTCGAACTCGATCATGGCGGCGAGGAAGTACTCGCCTTCCACGGGCGGAACGATGTGGCGATAGCCGAACGTGTATTCGCGCGCATCGCGGCGGCGTGCATTGCCGCGCGCGTCGCAGACGTCTACCGAACGCACGCGTGGCCAGGTCTCGCCACCGAACGCGCCGGCGTTCATCGCGAGCGCGCCGCCGAGCACGCCCGGTATGCCCGCCAGGAATTCGGCGGGCCCCAGGCCCCACTTGATGCACTGGCGCGCGAGCCGCGCGCAGGGCACGCCGGCTTCACAGGTGAGCGTGGTGTCACTGACGCGTTCGAGGCGCGTGAGTCCCGCGGCAGTGTCGATGACCACGCCGCGAATGCCGCCGTCACGCACCAGCAGGTTGCTGCCGAGCCCGAGCCAGAACAGCGGCGTCGCCTCTGGCAACGTCGCCAAAAATGCCAGCAGGTCGGCGCGATCGCGCGGGCTGAAGTACACATCCGCAGGACCACCGACGTGCCATGAGGTGTGACGCGACATCGGTTCATCGCGCTTGACGCGATCCTGAAACTTCGCGTCCACCATGAGGACCCCGTCGCTCATGAATGCATCCTCGCAGGATGGTTGTCTGAGGGCGGCGCGCACGTCACTTCTGCCTCCGGGCCACGGCGGCCCCTAACTTCTGCGGCAAGCCGTGTGATACGGCGCTGATGGAGCCCGCGCCCATGGTCACGAGCACATCGCCGGGCTTGAGCACGGCGCGCAGCGCCTCGTGCAGGGTTTCCACCTTCTCGACGAACACCGGCTCGACCTTGCCGCGCGTGCGAACGGCGCGGCAGATGGCGCGTCCGTCAGCGGCGGCAATCGGCGCCTCGCCGGCCGCGTACACCTCGGTCACCAGCAGCGCATCGCCGCCCGACAGCACGGTGGCGAAGTCGTCGAGCAGGTCGCGCGTACGCGTGTAGCGATGCGGCTGGAACGCGAGCACCACGCGACGCCCGGCATAACCCTGGCGGATCGCATCGAGAGTCGCCGCGATCTCCGTCGGGTGGTGTCCGTAGTCATCGACGATAGTGATGGCTTCGCCACCCTCCGTCAGATTGATGTCGCCGACATGCGTGAGGCGGCGGTCGATGCCCTGGAAGCCGGCGAGCGCGCGCTGGATGGCTTCGTGCGTGATGCCAATCTCGAGCGCGACCGCGATCGCAGCCAGCGAGTTCAGCACGTTGTGCAGGCCGGGCAGGTTCACGGTCATCGCAAGGCGCAATCCGTCAGCGCGACGCACCACATCGAAATGCGTGCGCAGGCCGTCGCGGCGCAGGTTATCGGCGCGCAGGTCGGCGCCCTCGGAGAATCCGTAACCGACCACCGGCCGATTCACCTTCGTGAGGATGCTGCGGATGTGCATGTCGTCCACGCACAGCACGGCGAGCCCGTAGAACGGCAGGTTGTGCAGGAACTCCACGAAGCTGTGCTTGAGCCGGTCGAAGTCGCCGTCGTGTGTGCCCAGGTGATCGTTGTCGATGTTGGTCACGATCGCGATCATCGGGTTCAGATGCAGGAACGAGGCGTCGCTCTCGTCGGCTTCGGCGACCAGGTACTTTCCGGCGCCGAGGCGGGCATTGGTGCCGGCGCTCTTGAGGAGTCCGCCGATCACGAAGGTGGGATCCTCGCCGCCTTCGGCCAGGATCGATGACGTGAGGCTGGTGGTGGTGGTCTTGCCATGCGTGCCAGCCACCGCGATGGCATATCGAAAGCGCATGAGCTCGCCCAGCATTTCGGCGCGCGGCACCACGGGGATGCGGCGTGCCAGCGCGCCAGCCACCTCCGGATTCGCCTGCGACACCGCGCTCGAGATCACCACCACGTCGGCATCACCCACGTTGTCGGCGCGATGTCCGATCATCACGCGCGCGCCCAGGCTCGTGAGGCGCTCGGTGACCGGATTGGGCTTGAGGTCGCTGCCCTGCACTTCGTAGCCGAGGTTCAACAACACTTCGGCGATGCCGCTCATGCCACTGCCGCCGATGCCGACGAAGTGGATGCGGTGGATGCGGCGCATGCGGTCGCTCATGCGGCCTCCATCTGCGCCTGACACTCGGCTGCGAGTTCTTCGGCGGCCTGCGGCCTCGCGACCAGGCGCGCACGTTCGGCCATGGCGAGCAGCTTGCCGCGGCCCTGGCACAGCTCGCGCAGTTCGGCCGCGAGCCGCCCGGCGGTCAGCTCACGATCCGCGATGTGCACCGCGGCCCCTTCGCGCACCAGGTATTGCGCGTTGAAAGTCTGGTGGTCATCGACCGCCGCGGGGAACGGCACCAGCACCGAAGCCACGCCGACCGCGGCGAGCTCGGAAATCGTGAGTGCTCCAGACCGGCAGATGACCAGGTCCGCGTCGGCATAGGCGTGCGCCATATCGTCGATGAAGGGCGAAACGTCGGCCTCCACGCCCGCTTCGGCATACGCCTTGCGTGCCGCGTCGATGCCGCGCTCGCCCGCCTGGTGACGCACGCGCAGCGTCAGTCCTGACTCCTTTATTGCGAACGGCACCACCGCGTTCAGGCGCGACGCACCGAGACTGCCGCCGACGATGAGCAGGCGCACCGCACCTTCGCGCCCGGCGAAGCGGGTGATGGGCGGCGACTGCATCACGATTTCCGCACGCACCGGGTTACCGACCACGCGCGCCTCGACGCCTGGCGGAAAGGCTTTGGGAAAAGCACAGAGCACACTGCGCGCGATGTGCGCGAGGCAGCGGTTGGAATAACCTGCAATGGCGTTCTGCTCGTGGATCACCAGCGGCCGGCGCGTGAGCCACGCCGCGACGCCGCCGGGGCCGGTCACAAAGCCGCCAAAACCCACCACGAGGCGGGGACGCCGGCGTCGCATCACGCTCAACGCCTGCCAGATGGCGTGAGCCAGCTTGAATGGCGCGGCTAACAAGGTGGCGGCGCCTTTGCCGCGCAGGCCGCTCATGGACAGCCATTCGATGTCGATTTTTTCCGGCGGAATCACGCGCGCCTCGAGGCCCGCCTTCGTACCCAGCCACACGACTTCGTGCGACGCCGCGCGCAGCAGGCGCGCCAGCGCCAGCGCCGGAAACACGTGGCCGCCGGTACCGCCGGCCATGATGAGGATGGGACCGCGGGTCACGCTGGCACCCCGGCCCCGCGCAGCGGACGCGCATCGTCGTCGGCGCGACGTACGCTCGCCATGCCACGCGTGTTCTGCATGGCCTCGTGGTAGACGCGTAACAGGATTCCGACCCAGGCGAGCGTGACGATCATGCTCGAGCGCCCGTAGCTCATGAGCGGCAGTGTCAGCCCCTTGGTCGGCAACACGCCCATGTTCACGCCGATGTTGATCATCGCCTGCGCGCCCAGCCACAGTCCGAAGCCCGCGGCGAGATAGGACTGGAACTTGAGGCCGGCGCGCGACGCCAGTTGCGCGATCCAGAAACTGCGCCACACCAGCGCGATGAACAGCGCCAGAGTCGCCGCGACGCCGACCAGGCCGAGCTCCTCGGCGAGCACCGCGAACAGGAAGTCGGTGTGCGCCTCGGGTAGATAGAAGAGCTTCTGCACGCTCTCGCCCAGGCCCACTCCAAACCACTCGCCGCGCCCGATGGCGATCAGCGACTGCGTGAGCTGGAAACCGCTGTTGAACGGGTCCGCCCAGGGATCGAGGAACGAGGTGACGCGCTGCATGCGATACGGCACCAGCATCACCAGCAGCGCCATCGCGCCGGCACCGCCAGCGGCGGCCAGCAACACATAGCGAAGCCGGGCACCGGCGATGAAGAGGATTCCGAATCCCGTGACGAACAACACCGACGCGGCGCCGAAGTCGGGCTCCGCGAGCAACAGCAGCGCCATGAACACGAGCAGACCAATGGGCTTGATGAGCCCCATTGCCGTATTTCGCAGCTCCTCCTCGCGCCGGACCGCGTAGCTCGCGATGAATATGAGCGTCAGGACTCGCGCCAGCTCCGATGCCTGGAAATTGAATCCCATCACGCGGATCCAGCGGCGACTTCCGTTCACCACGTGGCCCAGGCCTGGAATGAGCACGATGAAAAGCAGGACCACGGCCGCGATCAGCAACGGCCACGTCATTTTCTGGAGGTACTCCGTGCGCACGCAGAACACGATGGCAGCCAGCGCAAAACCCACCAGGCACAACACCAGCTGGCGCTCCAGATAGGAGAAGGCCTCGCCCGATTCCTTGCTGGCGATCGAGATCGATGCCGAGGTCACCATGACCAGTCCCAGCAGCACGATGGCCGAGACCAGTGACAGGGCCACCGCGTCGATGTGCAGACCGCGCGGACGCATGCTCATGAAAGCTCCTGCACCGCGGCCGAAAACACATTGCCGCGCTGCGCGTAGTCACGAAACATGTCGAGGCTGGAACACGCCGGCGACAGCAGCACCGTATCGCCGGGCTGCGCGAACCTGAACGCCGCACGCACCGCCTCCTGCATGTTCTCGACGCGCGCGGTGTGGCAGATGCCGGCGAGCGCCGTTTCGATGAGTCCGGCGTCACGGCCCAACAACACGGTGGTGCGCACCTTGCCGCGAAACGCGGGCGCGAGCGGCGTGAAATCCTGGCCCTTGCCATCGCCACCGGCGATCACCACCAGGGGACCTGCGAGTCCGTTGACCGCGGCCAGCGTCGCGCCGACGTTGGTGCCCTTGGAGTCATTGATGTAGCGCACGCCGTTGATGTCCGCGACCCATTGGGCGCGATGCGCAAGCCCGGTGAACTCGCGCAGCTCGTCGAGCATCGGGGCGAGCGGCAGGCGCAAGGCATCACCGAGCGCCAGCGTCGCCAGTGCGTTGGCGGCGTTGTGTCGGCCCGAGATCTTCAACGCGGTCAGCGGCAACAGCGGCGCGCCACGCCGCGCCAGCCACGGCTCCTGCCGTTGCGGTGGCGTCAGCAGCGAATAGTCGGCGTTGGCGTCCTGCAGGCCGAAGGAGATGACGCGTTGTCCGGGACGCGGCATGCGCAGCACTTCGGGCTCGTCGGCGTTCACCACGGCCGTCTCGCTGTTGGCGAAGATGCGGGCCTTCGAGTCGGCGTAGTGCCGCAGCGTCGCGTAACGATCCATGTGATCCGCGGACAGGTTGAGCACCACCGCGGCCTTCAGCTTGATCGAATGCGTGGTATCGAGCTGGAACGACGACAGTTCGAGAACGTACAGATCGGTCGGCCCGCGATCCAGCAGGTCGAGCGCCGGCTGGCCGAGATTGCCGCCCACGCGAACGCGCACGCCGGCGCGCTCGGCCATGCGGCCTAACAAGGTGGTGACGGTGCTCTTGCCGTTGGTGCCGGTGATGCCGACCACCGGCGCGTCGGCGGAGCGCCCGAACAGCTCGATGTCGCCGACGATGTCGAGGCCGCGCGCGCGCGCCTGCACGAAAAACGGATCGTCGAGCGGCACTCCCGGCGAAGTCACGACGATGTCGGCCTGCTCGAGCAAACGCGCGTCGAAACCGCCCGTGCGCGTGACGATGCTGGCGCCGAGCGCCTGGACGCCGGCAAGTTCCGGCGGCGCCGTGCGACTGTCGGTGACCGCGATGCGAAAACCACAACGCTGCAAGTGGCGCGCGACCGACAGGCCTGTGCGTCCCATGCCGACTATCACCGCATTCTTGGCGGCGCTGTGGGCGGTCTGTGTGTCCTGGGCGGTCATCGGAGTTTCAGCGTCGCGAGGCCCGCGAGCACCAGGATGAAGGTGATGATCCAGAAGCGCACGATGATCTTGGGCTCGGTCCAGCCCTTGAGCTCGTAGTGATGATGAATGGGCGCCATGCGGAAGATGCGCTTGCCCGTGGTCTTGAACGAGATCACCTGCAGGATCACCGAGGCGGTTTCGACCACGAAGATGCCACCCATGATGAGCACCACGAGTTCCTGCCGGACGATTACAGCGATAGTGCCGAGCGCGGCGCCGAGCGCCAAAGCGCCGATGTCACCCATGAACACCTGCGCCGGATAGGTGTTGAACCACAGGAAGCCGAGCCCCGAGCCCACCAGCGCGGCGCAGAAAATGAGCAGCTCGCCGGAGCCGGGCACCGCGGGTATCGACAGGTACTGCACGAAATTCGCATTGCCGCTGGCATAGGCGAAGACACCCAACGCGCCGCCCACCATGACTGCCGGCATGATCGCGAGCCCGTCGAGGCCGTCGGTGAGATTCACCGCGTTGCTCATGCCGACGATCATGAAATACGACAGCAGGATGAA
>Ga0190271_10000773_pt1 | contig 16857 bp, 16 predicted proteins | sample Popmic356T_FD_133747 | JGI IMG/M metagenome (GOLD analysis project Ga0190271, IMG submission 133747) | Populus adjacent soil microbial communities from riparian zone of Weber River, Utah, USA - 356 T | ecosystem: Environmental > Terrestrial > Soil > Riparian zone | place: USA: Utah | collected...
CCACCACCACCGCGACGGGCTGGAGGCGGCAATGGAATATTGGACTTGTAGAAGTATTCGACCTTGGTGGCGGCCGCACAGTTGCCGTCCAGCGCGGCGCCGAGGCCGTTTTCTTCGGTCTGGCAGACAAAGGGCGTCAACAGCGGTCCAGCGAAGATGGGACCGCTGTCCGGATGATTGACCAGCTCGATCTGGGCCGAGGCGCGACCCGCTTCGGCACGCACGGTGTTCTTGCCGTCCACCAGGCCTTCGACCAGGCCAACCTGGGTGCCCGGTGTGGCGCCGGGCTTGAAGGCTGAGGAGACTTCGCGACCGTTGACGGTGACGCGGGCCGTTTCCGGCGCGGTGACCTGCACCAGTGCGTCGCCGCCGCTGACCATGTCGGCGCGGCTGGAGAGCACCTCGATACGCACGCCGCGCGCCGTCTGCGCGGTCGCGACACTGGCAAACGCCAGGCCTGAGACAGTGGCCAGCATGACCACGGCAATATGATTGCGAAGTCCAGAACGCATCTGAGAGTCCCCCGGGGATTTGTTGTGGAAGCATTTTAGCCGCGCGAATGTCAGCCAATGACAATCTGCGGCGCCACCCCTCCGGCCGCCTGTTTATCGGGCCGATTCAATGGCTTGACGACCCCGTCGACCCCTCGCCATACTGCCGGCATGTTCATTTCAGCTCCATTTACCGCGATTTCACGCTGGTGGCGCCACTCCTGATCGGAGAGGGCGCTGAGCTGTTCAATATCGACCCATCTCCGGAATGCCTCCGGGATGGGTTTTTTTATGGATTCCATGAAGCCACCATTCGACATCGCAGGTGACCTCGACACGCCGGTTTCGGCCTTCGCCAAACTGTCGGCGTTCAAGCCGTGTTTCCTGCTCGAGAGCGTTGAGGGCGGCGAACGCCAGGGACGCTACTCCTTCATCGGTTTCGGCGATGCGCTGGAAGTGAAGCTCGACGCGAAGTCCTTCGCGGTCGGGGGCGCGACGCAGCCGGTGCCGCGCGACACGGCGGAGTTGCTGGCCGCGCTGCGCGCCGCGCTGGCACAGGCGCCGCGACCGCAGCCGGAGATCGCGCAGGTACCCCTGGCCGGCGGACTGGTGGGCTATGCCAGCTACGACATCGTGCGCTACTTCGAACGGCTGCCCTCGCATGCGGCGCCGCTGCCCAATGCGCCGCCCTTGCTGCACTACACCGCGCCGCGCTCGCTGCTGGTGTTCGATCACTCCACGCGCGCCATAGCGCTGCTGCATGCCGGGAGCGAAACCGATCGCGCCGCGCTGCGTCGCGCCGTCATCGATGCGCTGCGCGGGCCGGCGCCGGGCTCGCTGAACCTCAGCGGCAGCTACTCGCCGCCGACGGCGGCACTGTCGCGCGAGGCCTTCATGGCCGGGGTGCGCCGCACGCAGGAATACATCGCCGCCGGCGATGTGTACCAGCTGGTGCTGTCCTCGCGCTTTGCCGGACGGCACCAGCTCGACCCGTTCCAGGTCTATCGCGCACTGCGGCTGATCAATCCCTCGCCCTACATGTTCTATTGCAGGCTCGGCGAACTCACCGTGGTGGGCTCGTCTCCGGAAGCGCTGGTCAAGCTGCATGGCGGACAGGCCGAGCTGCGCCCCATCGCCGGCACGCGGCCGCGTTCGGACGATGCCGCCGTCGATGTCGCGCGCGAGACCGAGCTGCTGGCCGATCCGAAAGAGAATGCCGAGCACGTGATGCTGGTGGATCTGGCGCGCAACGACCTCGGTCGCGTCGCGGCGCCGGGCAGCGTACACGTGAAGCCCTATCGCGCCATCGAGCGATACAGCCACGTCATGCACATCGTCAGCGGTGTGCGTGGTCAGCTCGCTGCGGGCCGCGATGCCTTCGGCCTGTTCGCGGCTGCCTTTCCCGCCGGCACGCTGGTGGGCGCACCCAAGGTGCGTGCCATGGAAATCATCGAAGAACTGGAGCCCGTGCGACGCGGCCTGTATGGCGGCACCGTCGGCTACTTCGGTGCGCAGGGCGACATGGACCAGGCCATCACCATCCGCTCGCTGGTGTTCCATGGCGATGAGTACAGTTACCAGGCCGGCGCTGGCATCGTCGCGGACAGCAGGCCCGATGCCGAGCACGATGAGGTCCTCGCCAAGAGCGCGTCCGCGGTTCGCGCGCTGGCCCTGGCCGGAGAAGGCCTGTGAGCGTCAGGCTCCTGCTGATCGACAACTACGATTCCTTCACCTACAACCTGGTGCAGGCCTTCATGGTGCTGGGCGCCGATGTGCGCGTTTACCGAAATGATGCCATCACCGTTGCCGAAGCCGATGAGCTGGCGCCCACGCATCTGTGCATCTCGCCGGGCCCCGGCACACCACGGCAGGCCGGCGTGTCGATCGAGATGATCCGCCACTTTGCCGGCGACATTCCGGTGTTCGGCGTGTGCCTGGGGCATCAATCGATCACCGAAGCCTTCGGCGGCAAGGTGGTGCGCGCGCCGCGCGTCATGCATGGCAAGACCTCGATGATCGACCACGACGGCCGTGGCGTCTTCGCCGGTGTGGCCAGTCCCTGCGAAATCGGCCGCTATCACTCGCTGATTGCCGAGCCCCACAGTCTGCCGCCGGAGCTTGAAGTCACGGCGCGCACCGATGAGGGCGAGATCATGGGGCTGCGCCATCGGCAGATGATGGTGGAGGGCGTGCAGTTCCATCCCGAGAGCGTGCTGACGCCGGATGGCCCGGCCATGATGCAGAACTTCCTGCGATTCGCGGCGGGACGTCGATGAACCAGATCCTCGACCAGCTGCTTGATGGCCAGTCACTGACCGTGCAGCAGGCGCATGAGCTGCTGATCGCACTGACGGCGCCCGATCTACCGCCGGCGCTGGCCGGCGCCTTGCTGGCCGCGCTGCGCGCCAAGGGTGTCACGGCGGAAGAGTTGCGCGGCTTCGCCGGTGCCATGCGCGCCCAGGCGCGACGCCCGCAGCTGCCGGCGGGTGGCCCGACGGTGGACATCGTCGGCACCGGCGGCGACAAGTCGGGGAGCCTGAACATCTCCACCGGCGCGGCGCTGCTGACCGCGGCCTGTGGCCAGCGCGTGATCAAGCACGGCAATCGCTCGATCTCCAGCAAGTCCGGCAGCGCCGATGTGCTGGAGCATCTCGGCATCAGGCTGCCGCTGGATGAGCAGCGCGCCGGCGAATGCCTGGCTGCCACCGGCTTCACCTTCCTGTTCGCGCCGCACTATCACCCGGCGATGAAGAACATCGGGCCGGTGCGCCAGGCGCTGGGCGTGCGCACGGTGTTCAATATTCTGGGTCCGCTGTCGAATCCGGCCGAGCCGGATTTTCATGTCATCGGCGCCTTCAATGTGGCCACCGCCGAGCTGATGGCCGAGGCGCTGTCGGGCATGCCACTGAAGCGGGCATTCGTCGTGCACGGCGCCGGTGGCTGGGACGAGCCCACGCCGATCGGACCGTTTGAGTTGTTCGACGTGACGCCGGGCAAGGTGTCGCGCGGGCTGCGCGATCCCGCGGAGTTTGGCCTGTCACGCTGCGGTGCTGATGCGCTGGCCGGTGGCGACGCGGCCTTCAATGCGCGCGCGCTGCAGGCCGCGCTGAGCGGTGCAGATCATGGCGCGCATCGCGATGCGCTGCTGCTGGGCACGGCGCTGGCGCTGGAAGTGATGGGCGTGGCCGCCACACCGCGCGAGGCCGTGGCGCAGGCCGCGGCCGGCATTGACAGCGGCGCAGCGGCACGGCTGCTGCAGAAGCTGGCAGCCTTCGGCGGAACGCCGCCATGAGCGGGGATTTCCTCGCCGGCATGGCGACGCACAGCCGCCAGCGTGTAGCCGAGGCGCGCGCGGCGCTGCCGGAGCGTGAACTGCTGGCGCAGGCCCTTGAGACGCCCGAGGCCCCGCGATTGAAGCTGTCGCCGCAGGGCTTCGACCTGATTGCCGAAGTGAAGCTGCGCTCGCCGGCCCACGGCGTGTTGAAGGGCGACGAAGAAAATCTGGCGGCGCGCGTGGTGGACTATGCCTCGGCTGGTGCGGCCGCCGTGTCGGTGCTCACCGAACCCAGCCGCTTCGACGGCGCGCTGGAGCATCTGCAGATGGCCACGCGCGCGCTGCGCGAGCGCGCGCCGGCCATGCGCAAGGATTTCATCGTCGATCCCTACCAGGTGATGGAAGCGCGGCGGGCCGGCGCTGGTGGCGTGCTGGTGATCCTGCGCATGCTGTCCATCGAGCAGAACGTCGCGCTGATCGAATGCGCCACGCGCCTCGGTCTGTTCGTGCTGATGGAAGCCTTCGACGAGGCCGACATTGCACAGGCCGAACAGCTGCTGCGCAGCCATGCAGTGGCGGCGATGCGCGTCAATGCGCCGCTGCTGGTGGGCGTCAATTGCCGCGACCTGGTGACGCTGCAGGTGGTGCCGGGCCGTCTGGAACAGCTGGCGCCACTGCTGCCGCGCGGTGCGCCGCACGTGGCCGAGAGCGGCGTCGAGTCGCCCGGCGATGTGGCGCGGCTGGCCGCGGCCGGCTACGGCCTGGCGCTGGTGGGCAGTGCGCTGATGCGCGCCGCCAATCCGCTGTCGCTGGTGCGCTCCATGCTGGCGGCCGGACGCACGGCATGAAGCAGGGCTGGATCAAGATCTGCGGAATGACCGACGAGGCAGCGGTGGAAGCCGCGCTGGCCGCCGGTGTGGATGCCATCGGCTTCGTGTTCGCACCCTCGGTGCGCAGGGTGTCGCCGGCGCGCGCGTATGAACTGGCCGAGCCAGCCCGCGATCGCGTCACCTGCGTCGCCGTCACCCAGCATCCCTCGCAGGCGCAGGTGGATGAAATCATTGCTGTATTCCGCCCGGACATGCTGCAGACCGATGTCGACGACTTCGCGTCGCTGCGCCTGCCGCAGACGCTGCCGCGACTGCCGGTGCTCAGATCCGGCGCAGCCACGGCCTTCGGCGATGCGCTGCCGACGCGATTGCTGTTTGAAGGGCCGCGCAGCGGCAGCGGTGAAACCACTGACTGGCAGGCGGCGGCGCACATGGCGTCGCATACGCATCTGATCCTGGCCGGCGGCCTGGATGCCGGCAATGTGTCGCAGGCCATCCTTGCGGTGCGACCCTTCGGGGTGGACACCTCCAGCGGTGTGGAATCGCAACCGGGCGTGAAGGATGCGGCGCGGATTGCCGAATTTGTGCGGGCGGCACGCGCCGCCTTCTGGGCGGGGACAAGTCATGAGTGAATCGAAGTCGCCATCGCAGGCCGAGCTGTTGGCCGCACTGCTGGCGGGTCGCTATCCGGACGAGCAGGGCCGCTACGGTCCCTTCGGTGGCCGCTATGTGCCCGAAACGCTGGTCCCCGCGCATCAGCGGCTGGAAGCGGGCGTGAAGCGCTGGCTGAAGGACGCCGACTTCCAGGCCGAGCTCACGCATGAACTGAGGACCTGGGTGGGGCGTCCCACCGCGCTGAGCTTCGCGCCGCATCTGTCGAAGCGCTGGGGCGCCGAGGTGTGGCTGAAGCGCGAGGACCTGGCGCATACCGGCGCGCACAAGATCAACAATGCGTTGGGACAGGCGCTGCTGGCGCGCAAGCTCGGTGCGAAACGAGTGGTGGCCGAGACCGGCGCCGGCCAGCATGGCGTGGCCAGCGCCGCGGCCTGCGCGCGCGTGGGGTTGCCGTGCACGGTGTACATGGGCGCGGTGGACATGGAACGCCAGGCGCCGAATGTGGGCCGCATGAAATTGCTGGGCGCCACCGTAATCGGCGTCACCAGCGGCGATGCCACGCTGCGCGCCGCGATCGACGAAGCCATGCGCGACTGGGTCGGCGATCCCGACGGCACCTTCTACATCCTGGGTTCGGCGGTGGGCGCGCATCCTTATCCGTACCTGGTGCGCGAACTGCAGGCGGTGATCGGCCGCGAGGCGCGCGCGCAGATGCTGCAACAGGCCGGCGGACTGCCGGATGCGCTGGTGGCCTGCGTGGGTGGTGGCTCCAATGCCATCGGCATCTTCCATCCTTTCATTGCAGATCAATCGGTGCGCATCATCGGCATCGAGGCCGGCGGCACCGGTACCGGACTGGGCGAGAACGCGGCCACGCTGAGCTTCGGCCGCCCGGGCGTGCTGCACGGCAGTCATTCCATGCTGCTGCAGGATGAGCATGGGCAGATCCAGGAAACGCATTCGGTGTCGGCCGGTCTCGATTATCCCGGCGTGGGTCCCGAACATTCGCTGCTGCGGGCTGCGGGTCGCGTGCAGTATGAATCGGCCAGCGATGAGGAGGCGTTGGCCGCGGTGCAGGAGCTGTGTCAGAGCGAGGGCATCCTGCCGGCGCTGGAAAGCGCGCATGCGCTCGCCGGAGCGAAGCGTTGGGCCGCCGCCAATCAGGGCAAGCGCCTGCTGATTGGCCTCTCTGGTCGCGGCGACAAGGACATGCCCACGCTGGCGAAGACGCTGATCGCGAAGCTCGAGGCGCGGGACAAATGACACTGCCGCGTGATCGCATCAGCGCCGCGCTGCGCGCGCGCAGCAGCAAGGGCGAGGCCGCGCTGGTGGCCTTCATGACGGCGGGTTATCCCAGCCGCGAGAAGTTCGGCGAGCATCTGGCGGCGGTGGCCGCCGGCGCTGATGTGGTGGAGATCGGTGTGCCCTTCACCGATCCCATGGCCGATGGCGTGACGATCCAGCGCTCCAGCCGCGAAGCATTGCGGCAGGGCGTGACGCTGCGCTGGATTCTGGCCGAGCTGGCGCAGACACCTTCGGCAACACCGCTGCTGCTGATGAGCTACCTCAATCCACTGCTGTCGCATGGCTTCGAGCAGCTGGCCGCCGATGCGGTACGCGCTGGTGTCTGCGGTTTCATCGTGCCTGACCTGCCGCTGGAGGAGAGCGCCTCATTGCGTGCCGCGCTGGACACGCACGGCCTGGCACTGGTGCAGATGGTGACGCCGGTGACGCCGGCCGATCGCATTGCGCGCCTGTGCGCGGCCAGCCAGGGCTTCGTCTACGCGGTGACCATGACTGGCACCACCGGCAAGAGTGTGGCGGTGCCGGCCGAAATGCTGACTTACCTGCAGAAGGTGCGCGCGGCCGCCCAGGTGCCGGTGTGTGCCGGCTTCGGCATCCGCGGTCGCGAGCAGGTGGAACGTCTGCGCGGCCATGTGGACGGCGTCATCATCGGATCGGCGCTGGTCGAACTGCTGGAGCGCGGCGAATCGCCGCAGGCCTGGCTGGCGTCGCTGCGCGGTTGAAGCCGCGGCATGCGCCGCGTACTGTCGGCGCATGAGCGAGCTGACGGTCGCCTCACGCTTCTGCGGGCCCCCCGGCACCGCCAACGGCGGCTATGTCACCGGGTTGTTCGCCAGCCATGCGCCCGAAGTGGTGCGCGTGCGCCTGGAGAAACCGGTGCCGCTGGATGTGCCGCTGCAGGTGGAGCGGCGTGGCGCAGGCCGGCTCGAACTGCTGCATGCCGGACAACTGCTGGCGCGCGCCGAACCGGCTACGCTGGATCTGCAACCGCCATCGCCGCCGGACTATGTGGAAGCACTGACGGCCTCGCGCCGCTTCACCGCCCTGCACGATCACACCTTTCCCGGCTGCTTCGTCTGCGGCACCGGACGTGCGCGAGGTGATGGCCTGCGCATCTTCGCCGGCGCAACGGCGAGCGGTGACATGGTGGCCGCGCCCTGGGTGCCCGATGCTTCGCTGGACCAGGGCGACGGCAAGATCGGCGCCGAATACATGTGGGCCGCGCTGGATTGCCCCGGCTACTTCGCCGCGCGCGATGACGGCAAGCTGATGCTGCTGGGCGAATTCACCGCGCATGTGGATCGCCGCGTGCACGTCGACGAACCCTGCGTGGTGATCGGCTGGAAGATCGCGCAACGCGGCCGCAAGTACGAAGTGGGCACGGCACTGTTCGACGAGGATGGCGAACTGTGCGGGCGCGCGCTGGCAACGTGGATTGAATTGCGCTGAATCGCCAGGGGGAGGCAATGCAAATCGAAACTTCGGTCCGCCGCTGGGGTCGCCGGTCGTTGACCGTATTGACGGTGCTCTGGGTATTCATCGTTGCGGTGGTCGTGCTCGGCACAGTGGTGCCGACCATCCCGCTGGTGGGCGCCATCGGAACGCTGATCACGTCCTTTGTCACTGCGCACATCGTTGTTGCGGCGTTGGTCGGCCTGCTGCTCAGCGGCGCGGTGATTCGCCTCGGCGGGGGTCGCGTGGCGCGCGGTGCCGCCGCCGTGGCGGCGTTGAGTGCACTGGGCGCGGTGCTGCCGCTGGTCGCGATCATTCGTGCTGCCGACCACTATGGCGCCGATCTTTCGTGGGGCGATCACTGGGCCGTGTCGGCGCCGCAATCCATGAAAGGGGCCGATCAGACCGTGCAGTTCGCGAGCGTCGGCGACGTCACCCTGTCGCTGGATGTCTACCGACCTGCCGCCGGCGTTGCCGGCCGCTCGGCGCCGGTGGTGATGATGCATGGCGGCGGCTTCACCGCCGGCAACAAGAGCGACGGCCGGGATTGGGACCGCTGGCTGGCGGATCGCGGCTACACCGTGTTCGACCTGGAGTACCGGCTCGCGCCGCAACCCACGTGGCAGGTCGCGGCGCAGGATGTTGCCTGCGCGATGAGCTGGATTGCCGCGCATGCCGAGGAGTACTCGGTCGATCCATCCAGGCTGATGTCCGCCGGGCAATCGGCGGGCGCCAGTCTGGCGATGCAGGTTGCCTACGGCGATGGCAACGGACCGATATCCTCCAGTTGCGGTGGTGAGGTACCGCAGGTTGCCGCGGTGCTGGCCCTCTATCCGCCGGACGACCTGATACTGGGTTGGAAGCTCAATCCCACCATTGGCCCGATTCAGTCGAAGTCACTCTCGGAGACCTACACCGGAGGGACCCCGGAATCCGTGCCCGAGCGATATCGGGCGGTGTCGCCGAACCTGCAGGTGCGGCCGAATGTGCCACCCACTTTCATTGCCTATGGCGAGCACGATCATCTGGTGCCGCCAGTGGGGCATGCCCAGCTGGCAGCGAAACTCGCGCAGGCCGGCGTGACCCACAGCGTGGTTGTCGCGCCCTACAGCGACCATGCCTACGACTTGCTGTGGGGGAGTCTGGGCGCGCAGATCACGCGTCATGCCGCCGGAGAATTCCTCCGGAAAAACATGCCTGCGAGGCAGTAGCGACATTGCGCGGGCTGCCATGAAACATTTTCGCTGCGAGATTCCACTGCGCTGGGCCGACATGGACGCCATGCAGCACGTGAACAACGTTTCCTATTTCCGGCTGTTCGAGGAAGCGCGCGTGCTGTGGATGGCGCGCCTCGGCGCCACCACGCTGCCGGGCCGCAGCGCGGGCATTCTTGCCAGGATCAGCTGCGACTTCCAGCGGCCGCTCACCTATCCGGCAACGGTGGTCGTGGACCAGCGCGTCCAGCGTCTGGGCCGCAGCAGCGTCGAGCTGTCGATGATCATCGAACGCGCTGATGAACCGGGCGTGGCGTACGCCAGCGGCCAATCGGTCATCGTGTGGTTCGACTATGAAGCCGGCGTATCGGCGCCGTGGCCCGAGGCGCTGCGGGTGCAAATGGCCTGACAGCCATTCGAAGCGTGTTCGTCCCGGTCAGCGGCGAATCAGCGTCCACAGCAGCATCAGCAGACCGGCGGCCCCGGCCACACCGCCCACCCACACTGGCCGCAATCCAGTGGCCAGCCACAGCACGCCGCCCAGCAGCAATACGCCGCCGACGATCAGTCGCTCGCGACGCCGGTTGCCGGCGATGATTTCCAGGTGCAGGGCCTCGATGGCCTTGCTGTCGACAGGCAATCTGAAATCGTGGTCTTCGACACGTTCGACGAATTGTCGCGCCAGCACCGGCAGGGCCTTGATCACTTCCAGCACGTCGGGCCACCGACGACGCAGTTCCCGCGCCAGCCGCAACGGACTGACGCGCTGGCGCATCCAGCGGCGCAGCACCGGTGTGGCGGTCTGCCACACATCGAGATCTGGATACAGCTGGCGGCCCAGGCCTTCGACATTCAGCAGCGTCTTCTGCAACAACAGCAGCTGCGGCTGGATCTGGCCGTCGAAGCGTCGCAGCGCCTCGAACAGCCGCAGCAGCACGGTGCCGAAGGAAATCTCCTTCAGCGGCCGATCAAAGATGGGCTCGCAGATGCTGCGGATGGCCGACTCCATTTCATCGGCGCGCACATGCGGCGGCACCCAGCCCGATTGCAGGTGCAGGTCGGCGACACGCCGGTAGTCGCGATCGAACACCGCCAGGAAATTCTCGGCCAGATAACGCTGGTCGCGCTCGTCCAGCGAGCCGACGATGCCGAAGTCCACCGCGGCATAGCGAGGCCGCTTCGGGTCATCGGCCAGCACGAAGATGTTGCCGGGGTGCATGTCGGCGTGGAAGAAATTGTGGTGGAACACCTGTGTGAAGAAGATCTCCACGCCGTTCTCGGCCAGTCGCTTGAAGTCGGTGCCCAGCGCGCGCAGCCGGTCGATCTCGCCGATCGGAATGCCGTGGATGCGCTCCATCACCATCACATCGGCGCGGCAGTAATCCCAGTACACCTCGGGCACATACAGCAGGGGCGAGCCGGCGAAGTTGCGCTTCAGCTGCGAGGCATTGGCGGCCTCGCGCATCAGGTCCAGCTCGTCGATGATGGTTTTCTCGTACTCGTGCACGATTTCCAGCGGCTTGAGGCGATGCGCCTCAGGCCACCAGCGTGTGGCCAGCCCGGCCAGCACGTACATTACCTCGAGGTCGCGGGCGATGACCTCGCGCATGCCGGGCCGCAGCACCTTGACGATGACTTCGCGGCCGTCGTGCAGCTGCGCCACATGCACCTGCGCGATGGAAGCCGCCGCCAGCGGCGTTTCATCGAAGCGCGCGAACAGCTGATCGATGGGGCGACCGAAGCTGGCTTCGATGGCGGCGCGCGCCTCGCTGCCCGGAAAGGGCGGCACATTGTCCTGCAGGTGCGCCAGCTCATCGGCGATGTCCGGCGGCAGCAGATCGCGGCGTGTCGACAGCGCCTGGCCGAACTTGACGAAGATGGGCCCCAGCTCTTCCAGCGCCAGTCGCAGCCGCACGGCGCGCGACTGCGGCGCGCGCCGCTGGAACCAGGTCCACGGCGACAGGTACTGCGCGAAGCGCAGCGGCCGATACAGATGCGTGGCGCGCACGAATTCATCGAGACCGTGTCGCACCAGCACGCGCTGGATTTCGATCAGACGGCGCGCGACACGCGTATTCATGAGCGCGACTGCGCGCCGCTGCGCGCCAGCCGGCCGGCGCGTTGTTCCAGCTGTGCCATGCCGGCCTCGAGCCGGTCGAGTTGCTCGCGCAGCTGTTCCACATTGCGCAGGAAGTGTTCGGATTCGCCGCGTGGCACCAGGTCGCGGCTTTCATGCGCGAGGTAGTCCGCCGTGTTGCGCAACCCGGATTCGGCCAGCTTCGCGCCCCAGTTGCCGAGGCGCCCCGCGCCACGCAGCAGCAGATGCGCCGGCATGCGCCCGATCAGCTGCGACAGTTCATGCTCCACATCGGGACGCAACAGATGGATCAGTTCGGCAAAGCCCTGTGCCAGTTCGGCATCGCCCCGGATCTGCACATCGCCGCGCTGGATCACCGCGCGTTGATCGTCGCGCGCCAGTGACAGCAGCGACAGCGGCGTGCCGACGATGGTGGCCTCGGCGGGCCGTTCGCGTTGGTCGATGAGATTCAGCTGCCTGCCGTCGGATTCGAGAATCGCCGCCCAGCGTGTGCCCGACACTTCGATGGCCAGCGCGCGACCGGCCAGCTGTGCGCACAACGCCTGCGCGCGGGGCGAGTCGGCCAGGCCGCGATTGAGCACGCGGCTTAAATTGCCGAGCAGCACCTAGTAACGGAAGCCGCGATGGACCGCGACGATGCCGCCCATCAGGTTGTAGAAGCGGCTGTCCTCGAAGCCGGCGTCATTCATCAGGCCCAGCAGCGTCTGCTGGTCCGGATGGCGGCGGATCGACTCGGCCAGGTAGCGATAGCTGTCGGCATCGCCGGTGACCACTTTGCCCATCAGCGGCAACAGCCGGAACGAATAGGCGTCGTACAGCTTCGACAGCGCCGGAATGACCGGATGCGAGAACTCGAGCACGATCAGGCGTCCGCCGGGTTTCAGCACGCGGCGCATCGAGGCCAGCGCGGCCGGTTTGTCGGTGACATTGCGCAGACCGAAGCCGATGGTGACGCAGTCGAAGCTGCCCTCGGCAAAGGGCAGGCATTCGGCATTGGCCTGCATGCACTGCACATTGCCCACCAGGCCGTCATTGATCAGCCGGTCGCGGCCACCGGCCAGCATGCTGGCGTTGATGTCCGAGAGAATGACCAGCCCGGATGCGCCCACCTGCCGGGCCAGGCCCGCCGCCAGATCGCCGGTGCCACCGGCCACATCCAGCGCGCGGCTGCCTTCACGCAGGCCGGTCAGCGACAGCGCAAACTGCTTCCAGAGCCGGTGCGCGCCACCGGACATAAGGTCGTTCATCAGGTCGTAGCGGCTGGACACCGAGTCGAAAACCCCGCGTACCAGGCGGGCTTTTTCCCGCCAGTCCACCTGCCGGAAGCCGAAATCGGTGTGCTGCGATGAAGGGTCGGGAGTCATGGGGCGATTCTAGGGGTGCGGGCCGGGGCCGTCTGCCTCCAGTGCTGTATGCACTGCATTAGGCACAAATCTTTTTTCCCGTGCCTATGGCTATTCTGCGGGACTTCCAAGAGAATCGGCCGCGGGTTGACGACCCAAAAGGTGTCAACCGAGTGGGGGTCTTGTGAAGATTGGCCGGGTGTAACAGCCCGGCCTTTTCTTTTTCATGGGCTGACGCCCAACTATCAACGACGGGTCAGTGGCGAATCGCGCGCAGTGGCCAATTCAAACAAATATGCCCACGTGTAGAGCCCCGAGTCGTGGCCATCATCGAAGACCAATCTGACAGCGTAATGACCGATGGGTTCCACTGACCGGATCTGAACGTTTTCCTTGCCGGTGAGCGGCGGCGGCTTGACGCCGCCATGTCCGCGCACTTCGGCCGACGGCGAATTCACCCGCAGGTATTCGAACGGCAGTTCGAACTGCCGTCCATCCTCGTAACTCAGCACCAGCAGGCCAGCGGCCTTGCGCAGCCGGATTTCGCTTGGGACAAGGTTCAAGTGTTAGGCTCTCCGGCGGGGGGATGTCATGCAGGACGACCGCGTTGATCCGACTGATACCCGGCAACCAGACTATTACCACAAGGTAGTCGATTGCCAATGGGCCTGTCCGGCGCACACGGATGTACCCGAGTACATCCGGATGATTGCGCAGGGCCGCTATTCCGATGCCTATCTGCTGAACCGCGATTCCAATGTCTTCCCCGGCATTCTCGGTCGCGTCTGCGACCGGCCCTGCGAACCGGCCTGCCGTCGCGGCCGCGTCGAGGACAAACCTGTTGCCATCTGTCGCCTCAAGCGCGTCACAGCCGATCTGAAGGGCGATCTTACCGGCCGTCTGCCACGCGCACCGGCGCAGCTCAATGGCAAACGCATCGCCTGCATCGGCGCCGGACCGGCCTCGCTCACCGTGGCCAATGACCTGGCGCCGCTGGGCTATGAAGTGGTGATCTTCGAGCGCCTCGCCACGCCGGGCGGACTCATGCGCAGCAACATCCCGTCGTTCCGTCTGCCGCAGGCGGTGCTGGATGAAGAGATCGGCATGATTCTCGACATCGGCGTCGAGCTGAAACTCAGTGCGCCGGTGAACAGCATGCGCGAGCTGCTGGGGAGCGGCGGCTTCGATGCCGTGTTCGTGGGCTCGGGTGCGCCCAAGGGCAAGGAACTGGAATTGCCGGGACGGCGCGACACTGACCGCATCCACATCGGTATCGACTGGCTGGAATCGGTGGCCTTCGGCCACATCGGTTCCATCGGTGAGCGTGTGCTGATCATCGGCGTGGGCAATACGGCGATGGATTGTTGTCGCACCTCGCTGCGACTGGGCGCGAAGAACGTCAAGGTGATGGCGCGCAAGCCGCGTGGTTTCTTCAAGGCCTCGGCGTGGGAGCTGGAGGATGCCGAAGCCGAGAGCGTCGAGATCGTCATCAACCGTTCACCCAAGGCCTTCGTCACGGAGGGCGGCAAGCTCAAGGGCATGCTGTTCGAGCAGATGGAATACGTGCTCGAGGGCGACCGCATCAAGTCCGAGCGCGTGGTGGGTGAGGAACTGCTGCCCTGTGACGATGTGATCCTGGCCATCGGCCAGGAGAATGCCTTTCCGTGGATCGAGCGCGACCTCGGCATCGAATTCGACCAGTGGAGCGTGCCGCTGGTGGACAAGACCACCTTCCAGTCCACGCGGCCCGGCGTGTTCTTCGGCGGCGACGCGGCCTTTGGCCCGAAGAACATCATCTGGGCCGTGGAGCACGGTCATCAGGCCGCCATTTCGATCAACGAGTTCCTGCAGGGCGGCGACGTGGCGAGGCGCCCCGAGCGCGACGTCGCGCTGTCCAGCCGCAAGATGGGCATGCACGAATGGGCCTATGCCAATGACTACGCGTCGCTGGAACGGCGCCTGGTGCCCCATGTGTCGCTGAAGGAGCGCTTCAAGAAGATCAACATCGAGGTGGAGCTGGGCTTCAACGTCGAGCAGGCGCTGGCCGAAACGCAACGCTGCCTGAACTGCGATATCCAGACCGTGTTCGAGGCGAAACTGTGCATCGAATGCGATGCCTGCATCGATGTCTGCCCGGTGGACTGCCTGACGATCACGCCCAACGGCCCGGAGGCCGAGGTGCGTCAGCGGCTGCGCGCGCCGGCGCTGAACCCGACGCAGGCGCTGTTTGTGTCGGCCGGGCTGCAGCACACCGGCCGCGTCATGGTGAAAGACGAAGACCTCTGCGTGCATTGTGGACTGTGCGCCGAGCGTTGCCCCACCGCGGCGTGGGACATGCAGAAGTCCACCATTCACTGGCCGCACGCCAAAGACGGAACCCCCGCATGTCAGTCGCCCGCGCGCAAGACCGCGTAAACGATTTCGTCATCAAGATCGCCAGCGTCAATGGCACGGGGTCGGCCTCTGCCAACGGGCTGCTGATGAAATCCATTTTCCGCAGCGGCGTGCCGGTGGTGGGCAAGAATTACTTCCCCTCCAATATCCAGGGCATGCCCACCTGGTACGAGATCCGCGTCACGCGCGACAACCACCGCTGCCGGGCCGGGCAGGTGGACATCATGGTGGCGCTGAACGCCGAGACCTATGCGCGTGATCTCGCCGAGGTGTGTTCGGGCGGGTATTTCATCTACGACTCCACCTGGCCGCGCGCCGCGCTGCTGAAGCGCGACGACATCACGGTGCTGGGCGTGCCGCTGGCGCGGCTGTGCAACGAGCATTTCAACGGCGTGCGCACCCGAATCCTGATGAAGAACATCTGCTACGCCGGCGTGCTGGCGGCGCTGTGCGACATCGACCTGGACCTGATCCGCGGTCTCTTGGCCGAAACCTACGCCAAGAAGCCGCAGCTGGTGGACTCGAACATGCAGGCCATCCAGCTGGGCTACGACTACGCCAAGCAGAATTTCAGCTGTCCGCTGCCGCTGCGCGTGGCGAAGATGAATGCCACCGACGGGCAGATCGTCATCGACGGCAACACCGCGGCGGCGCTGGGCTGCGTGTACGCCGGCGCGACGGTGGGCGCCTGGTATCCGATCACCCCGTCCACCTCGCTGATGGATGCCTTCAAGGGCTTCTGCGACCGGCTGCGCGTTGATCCGGAAACCAAGCGCAAGAACTACATCATGATCCAGGCCGAGGACGAGTTGGCCTCGATCGGCATGGTGATCGGCGCCTCGTGGAATGGCGCGCGCGCCTTCACGTCCACCTCCGGCCCCGGCATCTCGCTGATGCAGGAGTTCCTCGGCCTGGCCTACTACACCGAGATTCCGACGGTGGTGTTCGACATCCAGCGTGTCGGGCCTTCCACCGGCATGCCCACGCGCACGCAGCAATGCGACATCCGCGCGGCGGCGTATGCCTCGCACGGCGATACGCGCCACGTCTGCCTGTATCCCGCCAGCCCCGAGGAATGCTTCCAGATGGCGCCGATGGCCTTCGATCTGGCGGAGCGATTGCAGACGCCGGTCATCGTGCTCTCCGACCTCGACATCGGGATGAATGACTGGATGTGTCCGGAATTCAAGTGGGACGACAGCTACGTGCCCGATCGTGGCAAGGTGCTGAACGCCGAACAGCTGGAGAAGATCGAGAAGTTCTGGCGCTACTACCACCACGACAACGACGGCATTCCGCAGCGCACGGTGCCCGGCGTGCACCCGAAGGGCGCCTACTTCACGCGCGGCTCCGGCCATAACCAGTACGGCGGCTATACCGAAGACTCGAAGGACTATCAGATTGTCGTCGATCGGCTGCGCAAGAAGTGGATCACGGCCTCGCGCCTGGTGCCGCCGGCCATCATTGAATCCGAGCCCGGCCGTGATCTCGCCATTGTCTCGCTGGGCAGCTGCGACGGTGCGGTGCGCGAGGCGCTGGCGCGGTTGAAAGCGCAGGGCGTGCACGTCGACTACATGCGCCTGCGCGGCTTCCCCTTCGGCGAGGAGGTGGAGGCCTTCCTCACCGCGCATACGCAGAACTTCATCGTCGAGCAGAATCGCGACGCGCAGCTGCGCGCGCTGCTGACGCTGGAGACCGGTGTGCAGAAGGGCCACATGCAATCCATCCTGCACTACAACGGCATGCCGATTCCGGCGGGCTACATCGTCGACGGTGTGATGTCGGCGGTGCAGGACCGCCAGCGTCCGGCCGCGCAGCTGGTGCGGAAGGAGTTGCGATGA
>Ga0190271_10000774_pt1 | contig 16853 bp, 16 predicted proteins | sample Popmic356T_FD_133747 | JGI IMG/M metagenome (GOLD analysis project Ga0190271, IMG submission 133747) | Populus adjacent soil microbial communities from riparian zone of Weber River, Utah, USA - 356 T | ecosystem: Environmental > Terrestrial > Soil > Riparian zone | place: USA: Utah | collected...
CCTGGCCGGTGACCACCGCGACACGGAGTGGGCGGGCTCGGTGTTCAGCCCCGACGGCCACACGCTCTTCGTCAACCTGTACACCCCCGGCATCACGCTGGCGATCACGGGGCCCTGGGCACGCGGCACGCTCTGATGACCCTGCAGGCCCGGCCTTCGGCCGGGCTCGGCCCCAGGACCTGAGCCCCGGACCCTAGGCGGTCCCCGGGGCGTCGGGCATCAAGCCCACGATCGTCGCGGTCAAGATCGGCCTCAGGCTGCCTTCGACGAAGCGCTCCAGCCCCTGCTCGCGGCACAGCGGGTCGAGCTTGCCTGCGATGGCCAGATGCGCGTAGCCGTGCACCAGCGACCACAGCGCCGTCACCGCGTTCCAGTGCCTCGGCGTCATTGCCGCGGCATCGGCGACGCCAAAGGCGCGCCGAACGCCGCGCGCCAGGACATCGAAGGCGGCCGTGCCGTGGTGCTCGAGCGCCGCGTCCTTGTGCAGCTGGCCGGAGCGGAACATCAGCCGGAAGCGACCCGGATGGTGCATCGCGTAATGCACGTACTCGATGCCCTGCTCGCGCAGCGCGGCGCGGGCGTCGCTGCCGCCGCGTGCGTCGCCGGCCTCGAGCGCGCGCGCCAGGCCTTCGAAGCCGAGCGTGGCCACCGCCGTCAGCAGCCCGGCAGCGTCGCCGAAGTGGTGCGCGGGCGCGGCCGCCGACACGCCGGCCCGCCGCGCCACCTCGCGCAGCGAGAAACCGTCGGCGCCTTTTTCGGCGAGCAGGGCCTCGGTCGCGTCGATCAGGGCCTGACGCAGCGCGCCATGGTGGTAGGGGGCAGGGCCGTGCAGCATTCGACGATCTTAACTTGACAATGTTCAGATGTTCGCCGACACTTGATCTGAACGTTGTTTAGATTGCCTGCCTGGCACCGAGCCGCCTTCCAACATGGACCCACTCGACCCCGACCTCGCCTTCCGTGCCGGCAACCTGGTGGCGCTGGCCGGCTGGGTTGCACTCGCCGCGTCGCCGCCCTCGCGCCGCTGGACGGCCGCCGTCTGGCGCGCCACGGGGGGACTGATCCCGTTGTCGCTGGGCGCAGCCTATGTCGCGCTGCTGCTCGGCCACTGGGGCCCCGGTGGCTACGGCTCGCTGGCGCAGGTGCGGCAGCTCTTCGAACGCCCGGGGCTGCTGGCCGCCGGCTGGCTGCACTACCTGGCCTTCGACCTCTTCGTCGGCACCTGGATCGCGCGCCAGGCCGCCGGGCGCGGTGTGCCGCACTGGGCGGTGTTGCCCTGCCTTGCGCTCACCTTCCTGTTCGGCCCGGCGGGCTTGCTGGCCTTCGCCGCCCTCGCCCTCGTCTACCGGAGGAACACTGCATGACCGCCCCTGCCTTTGCCCCCTCGCGCGGCGGCGCACCGCCCTGGGCGTCTTGGCCCGCCGCCCTGCGCGCCTTGTGGCAGCGCGAGCCGCGGCTGGTGGCGTTCGCGCTGATCCTGCTCGCGGCGCTGCTGCCCGCGGCCATCGGTCTGGGGCTGGACGAGCGTACGCTGCGCGGCGTCAACGTCTGGGTCAAGCCGATGAAGTTCATGTTCTCGGTCGCGCTGCTGGCGCTGACGACCGCGTGGTTCGCTCCCCTGCTGTCGCCACAGGCGCGGCAGGGACGCAGCCTGCGCGCGCTGGTGTGGACGCTGATCGCCACCGGCGGCTTCGAGGTCGGCTACATCACGCTGCAGGCGGCGCTGGGCCAGGCCTCGCACTACAACGTCGGCGACCGGCTGCACGGCCTGCTTTACACGCTGATGGGCATCGCCGCGATCGTGATGACGGCCACGCAGCCCTGGCTGGCCTGGCTGATCTGGCGCCAGGGCCGGCCGGGCGTCGCACCGACCTACCGGCTCTCGGTGCTGCTCGGGCTGGCGCTGACCTTTGTGCTCGGTGCCGCGGTCGGCCTGATGCTCGGCAACGGGCAACCGCCGGTGACCGAAGGGCTGCCGGTCCTCGGCTGGTCGCGCATCGGCGGCGACCTGCGCGTGGCGCACTTCATCGGCATCCACGCCGGCCAGTTGCTGCCGCTGATCGGCTTCGCGCTGGCAACCGGGCGGGTTCGCGGCGCGGCAGCGGGCGTCTGGATCGCGGCGCTGGCCTGGACGGCGCTCTGGGCCGCCACGCTGGTGCAGGCGCTGCAAGGCCGGCCGCTGGTCGGCTTTTGATCTGCCCTTGATCAGCCGTCCTTGAGGACGCACCTGCCCCGCGACGGCCCATGCCCCGCAACTCGCCCCTTCAGGTCATCGGTTGGTCTCGGCGACAAAGCGCTGGACCACACCGCCCGTGGGGACATCGTTGAAGCGCCTGAAAGAGATCTCCTGTTTGCCGGGCACGATTTGCCCGACGTAGTGCTGCTTGTAGGGCACATAGGTGCCGTTCGGCCCGCCACTGACCTCGCCCTGGGTGTGAAAGGACACCACGCCGCCCTTGACCTGACCGTCCACGATCGGTCGCGTACTGTCGAACGAACCCCGCCTTTCGGTGACCGTGCCCAGCAAGGATTCCCCCTGCTGGGTGATCTCGAACAACAACGTATACGCATCGGTGCCCGAATACGGGCTCTTGATGAGCGCAGTGGTCCAGGTGCCGGACACGTTGGCTTCGACACGCTGCACGCGCGGTTGCGCCGCTGCCGGGCCGGGTTGCCTGGTGATGGCCACTGGAGCGGGTTGAGGGACCGAGGAGCCCGCAGCGGCTGTTCTGGCCGGCTCGCTGGCCGCCGCAGCAGTTCGGGCGGGATCGGCGTGTTTCGCGGCCGCAGACGCATCCGGCTCGACGACGGGCTGCACTGCGGGCGGTGCCACCACGGCTGCCAGCGGCACCTTGTCTTCGGCACCATCTCGATCGAGCAAGTAGCGGCCGGCGGCCAGGGCCAGCGCCACGAGCGAGAGCCCTGCCGCCGCACCCGTCCACATCCATAAACGCCACGAACGGCCGGGCACCTCCTGCGCGACGGCAGCAACCAGTTGTCTGACGTCGGCTTCGAAGCGCTCGCGCGAGATCCGGATCACCTGCCGATCGGCAAGGCCGGCAATGTCCGCCGGCAGCTCCTGCGCTTGCGGCAGGATCGCGTTGCCGACGAGCACCGGGATCACGCGGATGCCGCGGCGAAGCGCAGCAGCCACTTCCATTCGTGGGTAGTCGCCCGGATCGTCGATGCGGCGCCCCCCACGCCCGTCGCTCAGCGAGAGCCAATCGCGGCCGATCACCACGAGCACCACGGCGCAGCTCTGCAGGTTCCTTTCGATCTCGACGGCAAACAAGTCGCCGCCGACGAGGCTGTCGATGTCCATGAATACCCGCCGACCCCAGCGCCGCACCAGTTGTTCGTACAGCCGGTCGGTCATGTCGGCGGCAGTGTCGTCGCGACGGTAGCTGATGAAGATCCTGGACATGGCTCAGGCCCTTGCCGTGGGCGCAGCGTAAATCAAAGTCCGATGCTGTGGGCCACGGCGCTGCGGCTCTCGAGCGCGGCCGCGAAGTGCCAATTCATCACGCATCGGGGGGCGCCGCGCCCCAAGTCGAGGCGTCGCCGCGCCGATAGCCAGGGGTAGCCCACGAGTCTGCCCCCATGTCCGACACCACCCCGAACGAACCGCTCGAAGCGCCGCGCCGCATCCTGGTGGGCGTCTTCGTCGCCGTCAGCGTCTGGTACCTGGTCTGGCGTCTGGGCACCCTCAACCCCGCGGCGCCGGTCTTCTCGGCGGTGGTCTACGCGGCCGAGCTTTTTGGCTTCAGCACCGCGCTGCTGCACATCTTCATGTGCTGGCGCCTGAGCGTGCGGCGGTCGACGACACCGCGCGTGGCACGCACGGTCGACGTCTTCATCCCGACCTACAACGAGTCGACCGAGCTGGTGCGCAAGACCGTGCTCGCGGCCCTGGCGATGGACGGCGCGCACACGACCTGGCTGCTCGACGACGGCCGCCGCGCCGAGATGGCGGCGCTGGCGCGCGAGCTCGGCTGCCGCTACCTGAGCCGCCCCGACAACAGCCACGCCAAGGCGGGCAACCTGAACCATGCCTTGCAGCACAGCAGCGGCGAGCTGGTCGCGATCTTCGATGCCGACCACGCGCCGCGGCGCGACTTCCTCACCAAGACGCTCGGTTACTTCGACGACGAACGGGTCGGCTTCGTGCAGTCGCCGCAGGACTTCTACAACCTCGACTCGTACCAGCACCGCTGGCGCGGTGCGCGCGGCACGGTCTGGACCGAACAGGCGCTGTTCTTCCGCGTCATCCAGCGCGGCAAGGACCTGTGGAACGCGGCCTTCTTCTGCGGCAGCTGCGCCGTCGTGCGCCGCAGCGCGCTCGACGAGATCGGCGGCGTCGCGACCGGGACCGTGACCGAGGACCTGCACACCTCGATGCGCCTGCACGCCAAGGGCTGGAAGTCGGTCTACCACGCCGAACCGCTGGCTTTCGGACTCGCCCCCGAATCGATCGAGCCCTTCATCGGCCAGCGGGTGCGCTGGGGCCAGGGCGCGATGCACGTCTGGCGCAAGGAAGGCATCCTGACCCACAAGGGGTTGAGCTGGGCCCAGCGGCTGAACTACCTGGCCTCGGTGATGACCTACTTCGACGGCTGGCAGAAGGCCGTGTTCTACCTCGCGCCGGTGATCGTGCTGACGACCGGGGTCTTGCCTCTGGTGACCAGCACGAGCGACTTCCTGCTCCACTTCGCGCCGTACTTCCTGCTCACCTTCTGGGTCTTCGAGGAGGTCGGCCGCGGTTACGGACGCAGCCTGTTCATCGAGCAGTACAACATGGCGCGTTTTGCCGCCTTTGCCTGGGCTACGCTGGCCTGGCTCTTCCCGCGCATGAAGTTCCGCGTCACGCCGAAGGGCGAAGCTGCGACCCGCGCGCTGCGTTTCACCGCGCCGCAATGGGCGGTGCTGGCGCTGAACGCCGTGGCGATCCCGATCGGGATCGCCCTTTTCGTGCTCGCCGGCTCGCTGCCGCTGGAGGGCCTGATCGCGAACTCGATCTGGGCCGGCGTCAACGGCGCGCTCGCGCTCGGCGTGCTCTCGTTCACCGCCGTCAACCAGCGCAACGCCCGTTCGCGTTACCGCTTCCCGGTGCCGCTCGCGGCCGAGCTGGTGTGTCCCGACGGCAGCCGGGTCCGGGCGACCGTCGACGACCTGTCCGACAACGGCATGCGGGTCTGCGGCGCGCTGCCGGCCGAGCTCCAGCGCGGCTGCCCGCTCACCGGCCACCTGCTGCTGCCCGAGGGACCGCTGGCGTTCTGGGGCGAGGTGCGCAGCGTCATCAGCCGCCCCGGCAGCCCCGACGTGGCGCAGGCCGCAGGCTGCAGTTTCGAGACCACGGTCGAGGGCCGGCACCGGCTCGAGTCCTTCCTCTTCGGCTCCGACCTGCAGTGGCAGGTCAACGGCTATACCGACCAGATTCACACGCCGATGAGCCGTGTCATGCCGCGCTGGGTCGCGGGCCCGGTGGTGCATCCCCTGGCGGACCGGCGCTGGAATTCGGCGCAGCTGCGCACGAGCGTGATGGCGGCGCCGCTGGCGGCGCTGGTCGCGGCCGGCGGCAGCGACGACGACCCGCTCCTGATCAGCTACGGCGCGCTGCCCGAAGGCCGGCCGCTGCTGCTCGACGTCTTCCGCCGCACCGCCGCGGCGCGTCAGGCGGTCCGGCTCGAACGGGTGCCGCTCGACGGCTCCGGGTCGTCGCCGCTGCATGCCTACCGCATCCACACCGCCGAGATGCCGGCCGCGGCGCCGCTGCCGGCGCCGCGCCTGCGCCCCGCCGCACCGGCGGACCAGCTGCAACCTGCCACCCCGGCGGGCCAGCTCGCGCGCCAGGCCATCGCACGTGCCAGGCAGGACAGCGGTACGCCCTCGTCCTTCGATGCCGCGATCCACTGAGCCCGTGACCAGAATGCGCCGTTTCAAGCCGACCCCGCTCGCCCTGCTGGTCTCTTTCACCTGCGCCAGCGCGCCGGCCGCAGCGACACGCTGGGTCGACTTCGCCCAGGCCGAGGCCTCGTCCGAGTCGGCCACCATCGTGCTCGTGCGGGCGATCGACGAGACCCCTGCCGCCAACCCCCCGGCCGTGATCACGGCCAGCTTCACACGCTGGTCCGATGGCCAGGCCGGCGGCATCGGGGCGGTCAAACGCTGGGGCTGGAACGACCAGGGCCATCACGTCTCGCTCGGTGCGGGCGCCGGCGCCAACGGCTACCGCAGCCGCGCGCCCGGGGACAGTTCCAGCGAGTCCGGGCTGTCGCTGCGTGCACAGGCCGAGGCCCATGGGCCGGCGCCGGGCGGGCGCTACTTCGCGCTGGCGCAAGGGTCGAGCTTCCGCAACAGCTGGTTCGCGATGTTGCAGTACGACCCGGAATCGCTGCCGGTCGCGTTCGAGCTCTCGCGTTACGGCGAGACCAGTTACCACGCGACGACCGCCATGCTGCGCATCGCCACCGGCATCGATCGCTGGTCGCTGAGGCTGGGTGCGGTGCGCGACAACGGCGGCAGCCGGGCCGTCTTCGGCGTCGGCTACAACGGATTCTGAGTCGCGCGGCCGCGCGCCGCCCGGCAGCCAGGGCCAGCAGAATGAGGCTGTGGCCTCGTCGACGATCTCAAAGCACCTTCTTCGGCACCCGGCGTGCGCACGAGCGTTCGCACGAGCGCGCTTGCGGGGGCGCGCCGCGTGAAGGCCCGCGGGTTGAGCGCCGAGCGCAGGCGGCTGCCGTTTGCACTGCTGCTTTCGCTGCTGATCCACGGCTTGGTGTTGAGCCTGGGCTTCGGCGGCGACGGGCAGGGGCTGCCGGGCTTCAACTTTCGGTGGCAAGAGCGGCGGGTCGAGGCGCCCGCGCTGCGTGTGGTGATCATGCCGGCGCGCCCTTCGGCGGGCGCGCCGGTTCTGGAGCCCTCCCCGCCCTCTCCGTCCCCCCCGCCGCTGCCGGCGCGGACGGTTGAGGCGATCGGGCGCGGCGCCGGTCCGGCCGTCGAAGCCGCTGCCTCGGTAGACATCAGGCCCCCGCCGAGCGCTGCGGCAGCGCCGGCGCCCGTCGATGAGCCGGTCCGGGCCGCGCCCGCACCGGCCCCACCGCCGCCTGTGATGGCAACGGAACGCACCGACGACCCGGCATGGCTCGTCCCGCTCGTGCCGCCGGTGCCCCCAACCGACGTCGCGGCTTCGCCCAGCGCCTCGAGCCCGCAAGCCGCGTTGCCGCCCGCACGGGAGGCCGAGGCACAATTGCCAGAACGAGTTGAGGCGGCGCCCATAGTCCGGGAGGACGACGTTGCCGAGCCAGACGTCTCGGCGCTGCAGGCGCAGGCTGAGCGGTTGGCGGCTGCGCGGGCCGAAGCTGCGCGACGGGAAGGCGAGCGCCAGGAAGCCGCGCGGCAAGAGGCGGTCCGGCAGGAGGCGATGCTGCTCGAGGCGGCGCGCCAGGAAGAAGCGGCTCGGACCGAAGCGGTGCGCCTGGAAAACGATCGCCAGGAAGCCGCGCGGCAGGCGGTTGCTCGTGAGCAGGCGGCGCGCGACGAAACCGCACGCCTGGAGGCCGAGCGCCGGGCGGCGGCTCTGCAGCAATCGGTTCGAGTCGAGGCGGGCCGGCAGGAAGCGGCCGCACAGGAGGTCGCACGCCAGGCCGCAGCCGCAGCCGCAGCCGCGGCCGAGACCGCCCGGCTGGAGGCCGAACGGGAGCAAGCCCTCCGGCAGGCGGCGGCCCGTGAGCAGGCGGCACGGGACGAAGCCGCCCGCCTGGAGGCCGAGCGCCAGGCTGCAGCCCGACAGGAAGCGGCGCGGGTCGAGGCGGCGCGGCAGGCGGCTGCCAGGCAGGAGGCGGCGGCGCAGGAGGCCGCACGGCAGGCCGCAGCCGCGGCCGAGGCCGCGCGATTGGAAGGCGAACGCCAGGACACCGAACGAAGGGAGGCGGCGCGTCGGGCGATGGGCCGGCAGCTCGACGAGGAAGCCGCCCGGCGCGAAGCGGCATCGAATGCAGCGCAGCAGGCCCCCGGCGCGCTCCCATCGTCGACCGGCGGCGCGCGTCGGGGCCGGCTCTTCGGGCGTGCCGACGCGAATGCCGAACTGATCCTGTACGCGGAAGCCTGGGCGCGCAAGATCCAGCTCAACATGACCATCGACCTGGTGCGTGAAGCGGCGAAGCAGCCGCACACCCATCCGCTCGTGACGGTGGCGATTCGAAGCGACGGCTCGGTCGAGTCGGTGACCTTCGTCCGCTCGAGCGGCGTGGAGGCGATCGACGACGCGGTGCGGCGCATCGTGCAAAGCCAGTTGCCCTACCAGCCCTTCACGCCGGCCCTGGCGCGCGAGTTCGACGTGATCGAGATCCGCAGGACCTGGCACTTCGACACCGCGGTCCGGTTGTATTGACGCCGGCACCGGAATCGGCTTGAAACGCACTCACCTTCATCCCTAGGGTGAAGTGCCGCAAGACCGAAGTTGACGATTGACCGCGCGACCGAGGAAGACTACGTTTTTCAGTGTCCTCGAGTGTGTCGCGCTCTCGGGTTGGGTGATGCATTCGGGGCGATGGTCGGCATTGCTCCTTCCACTCACAACCCAGGAGGTCACTGAAATGAAAAAGCCCCTGTTGGCGCTGGGTAGCGTTCTTGCCGCGAGCATGATGGCCGCCGCGAGCGCCCAAGCCGCGTGTTCGGTCACCGAGCAGATTGTCGAGCGCACGATTTCCTACGCGACTTACTGTTATGTCTACTTTCGGCCGGTGGGCGCGTTGACGAACTCGTTCTACCACTACATGCGCTCCACGAGCGACAAGATCTGTTCGGTGGCAAACAGCGCCCAGACGGACCGGAGCCAGGTGAGCGCTTCAGGGAATGCAACGAGCTGCCCGACGACTGGGACGTCGCGCTACATGGGCGACGCGACCTACCTCTACATCGTGAATTGAATCGGACGTTGGTGCGCAGCGGCGCTCGTACTTTTCACCCTGCGTGGGCGAAGGCTGTGCTGTCTTCGAATTGAGGACGACGGGTATGCACGAAAGATGGGTTTTCCTGGCTTCTGGACTGCTTCTGGGTTCCGTAGCCACCGCGACGTATCTCTCCGTTGCCGACCTGGACGGCACGCAGCCACAGCGAACCCCGCTGAAGGATCAAGACGCCAGGAAGGTGGGCGCACCCCGTTCCGGTGAATGGACTCTGCAGGATGCAGAACGTCAGGCGCGCCTGGATCGATGGCTTGCGTCCCTGGGCACGCAGGAAGTGGCACCGGGAAGTGTCGCTGGTGACACAGCGGCACCGACCCCTGACGGTGGGCGCGACGTGTCTGGCGCGCCGGCCGCCGCGGTAGCCCCGGCGGTGGCTGGCTCGCGGGACGCCTTTCCCGACCTCGAGCCGACGCCCATGGCAAGGGCCGAGCGGGACCAGCGCGCGGCCGAGGAGGAACACCTGCGGGCCGAAACAGAAAGGATTCACCGCGACATGCCGGTTGATGCTGCGCTCGAAGCGATGCCCTCCGAAGGCGAGCTCGAGGTTCAACGCGTTCAGTTGGAAGCACAGATCGCCGAAGAACATGAACTGGCGCTCCGGGCGAACAAACCCGAACCCTTGCTGCCCGAGTAAGGACGCGTTCGTCATGGCCGGTAACCCGGCCCTCACTGCATCGGCATCGTCCCGGTGACGCTGCGCAGGTCCTGCGCCACGCGTCCGTCGTAGAGCGCGATCACCCGCGTCGCCGAGGCCACGGTCTCGGGCCGGTGGGCGACGATCACGCGGGTCAGCGCCAGCTGGCGCACGGCCGCGTTGACGGCACGTTCGCGGTCGACGTCGAGCGCGCTCGTCGCTTCGTCCAACAACAGGATCTGCGGCCGCTTGTAGAGCGCGCGCGCGAGCAGGATGCGCTGCTTCTGCCCGCCCGACAGGCCAATGCCGGTTTCGCCGACGAGCGACTGGTAGCTCATCGGCATCGCCTCGACCTCGTCGTGCACCGCGGCCACACGGGCACACTGTTCGAGCCAGGCCGTGTCGGGCTGCGGGTCGAAGAAGCAGATGTTGTCGGCGACCGAGCCTGCAAAGAGCACTTCGTCCTGCATCACTGCGCCGACCCGGTCGCGCCAGTTGCGCAGGCCCAGCCGCGCCAGCGGCACACCGCCGGCCAGCACCTCGCCCGAGGTCGGCGCGTGGATGCCCAGCATCAGCTTGAGCAGCGTGGTCTTGCCGCAGCCCGAGGGGCCGACGATCGCGACCGATTCCCCGCGTTCGATGCGCAGGCTCACGCCGCGCAGCACCTCGTCTTCACCTGCGGCGTAGCGGAAGCTGACGTTGCGCAGCTCGATCGCGGCCGCCGTGTCGTCCGCTTTGGGTGCCGGCTGCGCGGCGTCGGCCTCGGGTTCGGCCAGCACGATGTCGGCCAGCCGCTCGCCCTGCAGGCGCAGCATCTTCAGTTCGACCGCCTTGTCGATCAGGCCGCTGACACGCAGCGCGAACTGCTCCTTGTAGGCAAAGAACGCGAACAGCATGCCGACCGAGAATCGCTGCTCCAGGACGAGCAGCGCACCGACCCAGATCACCGCCACGCGTTCGACGCCGAACAGCAGCCGGTGCGCCACCGAACGCAGCAACTCGAGCTTGCGCGTGCCGATCTCGGCGTTCATCGCATCGACGACCAGGCTGCGGAAACGCGACTGGCGCAGCGCCTGCGCGTTGAAGAGCTTGATCGCCTGCACCCCGCGCAGCGACTCGAGGAAGTGGCTCGACTGGCGGGCTTCGTGCACCAGCGCTTCTTCCGTCGCGTTGCGCAGCGGCGCGTAGAGGGCCCAGCGCAGCAGGCCGTAGAGCAGGACCGCGCCGACCGCGATGGCGGTCAGCTGCAGGCTGTAGAAGGCCATCATCGCCAGCGTCAGCACCACCAGCAGGCCGTCGAGCACGGCCTCGACGAAGCTCGTGGTCAAGGTCTTCTGGATCTGCTCGACGGCCGCGAAGCGCGACCAGACGTCGCCCAGGTGACGGCGCTCGAACCACGCCACCGGCAGCCGCATCAGGTGCGCGAAGACGTTGCCGAGCCACTGCAGGTTCAGCGTCGCCGACAACACCAGCACGGCCCAGGCGCGGACCGCGGCGGTGCCGCTCTGGATCAGCACCAGCAGCACGAAGCCGATGCCCAGCGTGACGAGCCAATCGCGGTCGGCGCTGACGAGCACGTCGTCGACGACGAACTGCATGAAGAAGGGCGACAGCAGGACGAAGAACTCGAGCGCCAGCGCCAGCAGGAGGATCTGCGCCGCCGAACGGCGCAGCCCGCTCACCTGCCCGAGCATCTGGCGCAGCGTGACACGGCGGCGCTCGTCGCGCGGCACGAAGCTGGCCGTGGGCGAGAGTTCGAGGACGACGCCGGTGAAGTGGCGCGACAGCTCGTCGATCTTCATCTGGCGCCGGCCGTGCGCCGGGTCGTGCAGCGTCGCCACGCCGCGTTTGACGGCCACCAGCACGACGAAGTGGTTCATGTCCCAGTGCAGGATGCACGGCAGCTGCAGCTCGGGCAGGTGTTCGGGTTCGGCGCGCAGCGCGCGCGACTGCAGCGACATCGCCTCGCCCATGTGGACGAGGTCGACCATCGTCACCCCCTTCAGGCTCGCCGGGAAACGCTGGCGCAAGACCGCCAGATCGGTGCGGTGGCCGTGCGCTGCGGCGACCATCGCCAGGCAAGCGAGGCCACACTCGGCCGCCTCGGCCTGCAGCACCACCGGGACCCGCTGCGCGTGCCAGCCGAGTTCGAGCGCCTGGTCTTCCATCAACCCGCCCGCTGGGCCAGCCCCAGCACCGGGGCGAAGAGCCATTCGACCAGGCGCCGGCGTTCCAGCAGCACGTCGGCGTCGAGGCGCAGGCCGGGCACCAGCGGCTGGCTCCAGCCGTGTTCCGCCGGGTCGGCGTCGAGTGCCACGGTGATGCGGAACAGGGCCTCGCCCGGCTGCCCGGCGGGGCCGGACGTGGGCCCCGCTGCGGTCAGGCTCGACAACTCGTTCGGCCCCAACGGCGTGCGCGACACCTGCAGCACCCGCCCCTGCAACATGCCGAACTTCTGGTACGGGAAGGCCTGCAGGCGCAAACGCACCGCCTGATCGGGCTGGATGAAACCCATCGCGCCCGACGGCGCGAAGAGGTGCGCCTGCAATTGCGCCCCAGCCGGTACCAGGCTCGCCAGCGCGCCGGCCGGCGTCACGGTCTGCCCGGTCTCGACTGCGAGCGCGCTCACGGTGCCGTCGTGCGGCGCGCGCACTTCGACCCGCCGTGCGCCCTCGTACTCGGCCGACTCCCGCGCCAGCTCGGCCTGGTCGCGTTCGATCTCGCCCTGGAGCCCGCGCTCGCGCAGCGGCAGGCTGCGCAGTTCGCTCTCGACCGCGGCGCGCTCGCGCAGCAGTCCCGATCGCTGGCGTTGCAGACCCTGGGCCTGTGTCTGCAGCGCAAGCAGCTCTTCCGACTTCGCCTGCAGCTGCGCGGGCGAGACGAAGTTCTCGGCCCGCAGCGATTCGACCCGCGCCAGCGCCTGTTCGGCGAGCGCCACGCGCTGGCGGTGCAGCGCCGACTCGGCGTCGAGCTGGCCGAGTTCGCGCTGCATGTCGGCGAGCCGGCGCGCGAGCGCTTCCTGCCCCGCCGCGGTGAGCGCCGCCTGCTGGCGCGCGGTCTCCTGCAGGCTGCGCCGGCGTTCGTCGAGGCTGGCCTGGATCTGCGCCTGCGAAGCGCTGTCGAGGGTGTTGCGTTCGAGCGCGATCACGAACAGCACCTCGCCGGCGCGCACCGCCTGGCCTTCGGCGACGCGGCGTTCGATCACGGTGCCGCTCACCGGCGGCATGAGCCGGATCAGGCCGCGGTCGGGCACGATGACGCCCTCTACCTGCGCCTTGCGGGTGTACTCGCCGAAGTAGAGCCAGGCGCCGATGGCGAGCGCCGACGCGACCACGCCGGCGGTCAGCAGAGACAACGACAGCGGGCGCACCAGGCGTACACCGCCGAGCCACTGCTGGCGCTGTTGTTCAACGGCCTCGGGCCGGAACAGCGATGTCACGAACGATGGCGGCGCCACGGACGGCTCGGGGCGGGCTGGGTGCCGACCCGGGCCGGCGCGCGCTTACCAGCTCCCGCGCGGGGCCAGCATTTCGGCGCCCTTGGACGCGACCGCCTTGACACCGCCGGCGACTTGCCGCAGCTGGGTCAGATCCAGAGGCAACGGTCCCGGGCGTGCCGGCTGCGGGATGAGCGTGGCTTGAGGGGCGGAATGGTTCGTGTTCATGGGGTCTCCAACGACGTTTCGGGTGCAAGGCGGATGCACTCATCTCTGCCAATTCCAGCAGCAGCGAAACGGCGGCGGTACTGTCAGCTCTTACAGGGTGTGGGTCAACCCTGCGGTGCGGAGCTTCAGTGGATCAGACCCAGTCGCAGCGCCTTCAGCACCGCCTGATGCTTGTTGACGGCGCCCAGCTTGTGCATCGCGTTGTTGATGTGCAGCACCGCGGTGCGCTCGCTGATGCCGAGGATGACGCCGACTTCCCAGGCGGTCTTGCCTTCCATCGTCCAGCGCAGGCCCTCCAGCTCGCGCGGCGTCAACGCCGGGCGTTCAGGTTGCAGCGCTTGCGGGACCAGGATCCGCATCGCGGCGTCCTGCGCATGGACGGCGAAGAGCTGGAGGTCCGCGACCGTGCGCTGCAACTCGGCCGCGTCGGCCGGCAGCGGCTTGTCGCGGTCGACCCCGAGCAGGAAATGGCGCCCCTCGGGCAGGTGCAATGCCATTGCGATGCCGGTCACGTAGCCGAAGGCAGCCTGATGCTCCCAGAGTTCGGCGGCGCCCCGGTTGACGTAGGTGCGCTGGTCCCAGACGATCGGCATGCTCTGTGCGCGGCAGTGCTGCATCACCGGGTCGCGTTTGGCGACATCACGGTCGTTGAAGCTGTCGATGTAGTTCAGCGGTGTGTTGTCGACGGTTATGAAGCTGCTGTCGCCAACGCCACGGTCCACGACGGTCATCGCCGAGAAAGTTGCGAAGCCGAGGCTTTGCGTGAAGCGCGCGACCTCCGCGCGAAACTCCTCGCGCGTCTGCGCCTCCAGCACCGTCTTGTAGCCACCGTCAAACATCGAGCTCAGCCACCGTGGACCATTGTGTAGCGCGTGCACTCGTGCACACACCCCTGACAGGGTTTACAGCTTTCAAGTCCCGGCAGGGTGCCGAAACTTGGGCACATGTTCTTCCATTCAACCTGCGACTGCGACATCACCATGCACACCACACCGACTTCCCCCTGGAGTTTGCGCGCTTGGCCGGCGGTATTGTGGCAGGCCCGGCGCCAGACCGAACTCGCGTTCGAGCACTTGGGCACACTCGTCACGTCGCCCGCCGACCGCACCGGCCAGACGATGTGGGGCGCGCGCGACGGCGAGGCGGGTGTGGCGTGGGACTGGGTCGAGCTGCCGATCGGCGCCGTGGCAATGGCCGATCCGATGTCTGTGGTGACCAACCTGCGCCTCGTCGGCGATGCGGGCGAAGTGCTCACCGCACAGCAGGCGGCACGTTTCCTGAACGAGATCGTGCACACGCTGCCGTGGCAGCAGGAAGTGCAACGCGCCCTGCGCGCAGCGTAGGTCCGTGCCCCCGCGCCACTTGAGTCAGCGCAGCGCGGCTGCGCGCAGCGAGCGTGCGACGTAGGCCAGGCCGGCCGCGGCGAGGACGGCGCACACCAGAAGCGGCAGCAGCACGTCGGGCGCGGAGAGCGCCTCGCCCTTCAGCACGCGGCCCATCAGCGTGATCTGCGCCAGCGCGGGCACCCATAGATGCCAGCGCGCTTCGCCGCCCTGGTTGAACACGCTCACCAGCGGCAGCAGCGAGACCACGAGCACGACAACGGTCGTGTTGGCCTGCGCTTCCTTGAAGCTCTTGCAGCGGATCGCGATCGCCATCAGCAGTGCCGCGAGCGCACCCGCCAGCGGCAGCAGCAGGAGCAGGAACCAACCCGCCTCGCGCGGGCCGAAACGGAACAGCGCGGCCAGCGTTTCGCTGCGCAGCAGCCACTGGCCGGGCAGGAAGCTGAAGCAGCTCAGGGCCGCGATCAACATGCCCACGCTCGCCACCGCGCCCCACTTGCCGAGCGTCAGCGCGAGCGGCGTCGCCGGGTTCATCAGCAGCGGTTCGAGCGAACCGCGCTCGCGTTCGCCGGCGGTCGTGTCGAGCGCCGCGTTGAGCGCGCCGTAGAGCACCGCCATCAGGACGAAGAATGGCACCATGAACGCGAGCTGGGCCGCGCGGGTGGCCGGGTTGGCGAGGTCGTGCTCTTCGATCTGCACTGACTCGAGCAGCGCGGGCGAGACGCCGCGCAACGCAAGCCGCAGCGTCGCCTGCTCCTGGTTGAAGCCGCGCAGCAGGCGCTGGAGCCGCAAGCTGCCGCCTTCGGCGCGCTGGTTGGCGCTGCTGCTGACGATCCGCAGCGTCGGCGCTTCGCCCTGGCGCAGTTCGGCCTCGAAGTCGCGCCCGATCACGAGCACCGGATCGCCGAGGCGCTTGTCCTTCAACTGCTGTTCGTAGTCGGCCGGCGCCTCGCTCACGCTGTAGGTCTGGCGCTCGAAGTAGTTAAGCAGCGTCGGCGCATGGGCAATGCCGGCGACGACGAGCGTGCGTGCTTCGGCACGCTGTTCGATGTCGGACACCAGCGCCGAGATCAGCACCAGCACCAGCGGCCCGAGCGCGACCGAACTCAGCAGCACCATCAGCAGCGTTCGCCGGTCGCGCAGCGCGTCGATCAGCTCCTTGCGGAAAACGATGGACGCGCCTTTCACGGTGTGGCCTGCTGCGCCCGCTCGGCGTCGCTGAAGGCGAGCCGGACGAAAGCGTCTTCGAAGTCGTTCTCGCCGCTTTGCGCCAGCAGTTGGGCTACGCTGCCGCGGGCCACGGTGCGGCCGTGCGAGACCACCACCACCTCGTCGCAAAGGCGTTCGACCTCCTGCATGATGTGGCTCGAGAACACGATGCACTTGCCGTGGTCGTCGCGCAGCCGGCGCAGCGCGGCGCGCAGCGCGCGGGTGGCGAGCACGTCGAGGCCGTTGGTCGGCTCGTCGAGAACGATGTTCGGCGGGTCGTGCACGAGCGCGCGGGCGAGCGCGGTCTTCATGCGTTCGCCCTGGCTGAACCCTTCGGTGCGGCGGTCGAGCAGCGGGCGCATCTCCAGCGTGTCGGCCAGCGCCTCGGCGCGCGCTTGCGCAGCCGCCTCGGCCATGCCGTGCAGGCGCGCGAAGTAGACGATGTTCTCGCGCGCGGTCAGGCGCGTGTACAAACCGCGTGCGTCCGACAGCACCCCCATGCGGGCCAGGGCGGCCGCCGGCTGCGCAGCGACGTCGATGCCGTCGACCAGCGCGTGCCCGGCATCGGGCTGGATGAGCCCGGCGACCATGCGCAGCGTGGTCGTCTTGCCGGCGCCGTTCGGACCGAGCAGGCCGGTGATGCGGCCGTCGGCGGCCACGAAGTCGACCCCGTCGACAGCCCGCACGGCACGCACCTTCGCACCGCGGCCGTGGACGAAACGTTTGTGCAGCGACCGGACTTCGATCACCGCGTGTCCTGGTTGCCGGGCGGAGGGGTCACGGGCTCGAACGCGAGCGGGCGCGGGATCGCCTGCGCGCAGCGGGCATCGACCTGCAGCGCTTCGGCGTCGGTTTCGGCATCGACGAAACGGTAGAGCAGATCGCGCATGCAGCCCACGGACAACACGCCATGGCCCGCGTTCGGCACGACGACATGGCGTGCCTTCGCACCCAGGGCTTGGGCCATCCGTTCTCCGTGGCGCGGCGGCGTCACCGGGTCGAGCCCGCCCGAAAGCAACAGCAGCGCGGCCGGTGCC
>Ga0190271_10000775_pt1 | contig 16853 bp, 17 predicted proteins | sample Popmic356T_FD_133747 | JGI IMG/M metagenome (GOLD analysis project Ga0190271, IMG submission 133747) | Populus adjacent soil microbial communities from riparian zone of Weber River, Utah, USA - 356 T | ecosystem: Environmental > Terrestrial > Soil > Riparian zone | place: USA: Utah | collected...
ACCCGCGAGGCGATCGCGCTCTCGCCGGCCGGGCGGTACTCGCCGATCGGGAAGGCCAGGAAGTAGATGACCTCGAGGTACTCGTCGATCGAATGCCCGTGACCCGCCACAGGTGCGAGTCTACCCGGCCCTCCGAGCGCGCGGCCGGCGCGCGCCGGGGACGACAGTACGCTCGGCGGGTGCCGCTCGCGTCCGTCTACCCGCTCGTCTCGACCCGCTCGCTGGCTCGGCCGTTCACCTACGAGGTGCCCGAGGGCGTCCGCAAGGGGAGCGTGCTCTCCGTCACCTTCGGTCGCCGCTCGACGCGGGGCGTGGTCTCCGACGTCGGCGTCCCCCTGCCGGCCGGCGTCGATCCGGTCGCGGCCGGCAAGGTGCTCGACGAGATCCCGGGCGCGCTCGTGGATCTCGCGCTCTGGGTCGCCGACTACTACGGCTCGACGCCCGCGCGGGCGCTCGAGCTCGTCGCGCCGGTGCGACGCGCGCCGCGGGGCGAGCGGCCGTCGCCGACGCTCCGCGAGTCGCTCGCCGGCGAGGCTGAGCCGGAGACGCTGACGCCGGATCAGCGCACGGCCATCGAGCTCATCGTCGCCGCCCTGGACGAGGGGGTCGGCGAGCACGTCTTGCTCGAGGGCCCGACGGGCAGCGGTAAGACCGAGGTCTATCTCCAGGCGTGCGCCGCGGCCCTCGAGCGCGGGCTCGGGACGATCGTGCTCGTCCCGGAGATCGCGCTCGCGCCTCAGACCGTCGGTCGTTTCCGGCAGCGCTTCGGCGACCTCGTCGCGATCGTCCACTCCTCGCTCGGAGATGCAGAGCGCCGCGACGAGCGCGACCGGATCGCGCGTGGCGAGGCGAGGATCGTCGTCGGAGCCCGGTCGGCGGTCTTCGCCCCGATGCGCGGCGTCGGGCTGATCGTCGTCGACGAGGAGCACGACACCGCGTACAAGCAGGAGTCGGATCCCCGCTACGACGCGCGCACCGTCGCCGCGAAGCGCGCGGCGCTCGAGGGTGCCGTCGCGGTCTACGGGTCTGCGACCCCGCGGCCCGAGAGCTGGCTGCGGCTGCGTCGCTCGTCGCTCTCCGCGCGGATCGGTGCCTCGCTCCCGCCCGTCAAGCTCGTCGACCTGCGGCGCGAGGCCGGCTACCCGCTTTCGGCGCCGCTCCTCGCCGCCCTGGGCGGCATCGTCGAATCGGGCGGACGCGCGATCCTGCTCCTCAACCGGCGCGGGGTGGCGCCCGCGATCCACTGTCGCGCCTGCGGTGTCTCGCGGCGCTGCCCTCAGTGCGACGTCGCGCTCACGCTGCATCGCGACGACGCGCTCCACTGTCACCACTGCGGGATCGTCCAGCAGGTGCCGAAGCACTGCCCCGAATGCCGCTCCGTCGACCTGGCTCGGATCGGCGCCGGCACCCAGCGGCTCGAGACCGAGCTGGAGCGCCGCCTCCCCGAGCTCGAGCGCTTCCGGCTCGACGCCGACGTCTCGTCCCGGCCCGGCGCGGTGCGCGAGACCCTCGAGCGCTTCCGCGAGGCGGATCGCGCGGTCCTCGTCGGCACCCAGATGGTCGCGAAGGGCCACCATGTCCCGGGCGTCTCGCTCGCCGCGGTGGTCGACGCCGACACCGGCCTCTCGCTCCCGGACTTCCGCTCCGAGGAGCGGACCTTCCAGCTCGTGACGCAGCTCGCAGGGCGCAGCGGTCGCGACGCGCCGGGGCGGGTCCTCGTCCAGACCTTCCAACCGGACGCGACGCCGCTGCGGCACGCCGTGAACCACGACGTCGCCGGGTTCCTCGCGGGCGAGCTCGAGCGGCGCGAGGCGCTCGGCTACCCGCCGTACCGTCACCTCGTCTCGATCCTCGTCGCCGGTCCCGAGCGCGAGGCGCCGCTCGCCGCCCTGCGCGAGCTGAAGGAGCGCCTGGACGGTGTCCCCGCCGACCTGCTCGGCCCGGCCCCCGTCCTGCGGCTGCGCGGCCGTCACCGGGCGCACCTGATTGCGAAGACGACGCAGCCGCGAACCGTCGCGCGGCACGCCTCGGCACTTCTCGCCTCCGCGGCTCGGACGATGCGTCGCGACGGGCTGACGGTCGTCGTCGACGTCGACCCACAGTCGTTGTAGAAAGCACCCGTGGACGAGACGCTGACCGCGACGATTCGCGAGGCGATGCCGCTCGCCGTCCACCTCGGGATCGAAGGCATCGAGGCGGACGCCGAGCACGTCGTCCTGCGCGGCGCCTGGGCGCCCGAGCACTGCACGGCCGCGGGGATCCTCCACGGCGGCTACTTGATGTCGCTTGCGGACATGACGGCGGCGATGCTCGCCTACGTCAACGTCCCGCCCGGCGCGACGACGACGACCATCGAGGCGAAGACGAACTTCCTCGCCGCCGTGCGCGGCGGGTGGGTGACGGCGCGCGCGGAGCTCGTCCACAAGGGCCGGCGGACGATCGTCCTGCAGGTCGACACGACCGACGACGACGGTCGGCTCGTGACGCGCACGCTGCAGACCCAGGCCGTGGTCGAACCGTGAGCCCGACGGCGGCGTCGAGCGACGCTTGCAACTGGTCGTTGCAAGCGCACGTCGGCATCTAGACTCGGCGCCGTGAACGACCACGACCACGACCACGAGCACGAGTACGACCACGACCTCGACGAGGCGGAGCCGACCGAGGCCGAGCTCGAGGCGGAGTCGGAGCGGCTCGTTCGCAAGGAGATCGCGCTCGCCCAGATCCGGCAGTACGGCGATCCCGTGCTCCGGATGCGGGCCGAGGAGGTCGAGTCCTTCGACGCCGAGCTGCAGAAGACGACGGCGCGGATGGTCGAGCTGATGCACGACGCCGACGGCGTCGGTCTTGCGGCGACGCAGATCGGGGTCCTCCGTCGTTTCTTCGTCTGCACCCTCGACGGCGAGGATCACGTTCTCGTGAACCCGGTCGTAACGCAGATCGGCTCCGAGACGGAGATCGATTCGGAGGGGTGCCTCTCGCTCGGCTCCGTGCGCGTCCAGGTCGAGCGACTCGCACGTGTGAAGCTCGAGGCGCGCGACGCCGCAGGCGAGATCGTCTCGCTCGAGCTCGAGGGATATCCCGCCCGGGTGGTGCAGCACGAGGTCGATCACCTCGACGGCAAGTTGATGCTCGAGCGCACCGACGCCGAGTCGCGCCGCGAGGCGCTCGGGGCGCTGCGACCCCGCCTCGTTCTCTCGTAAGTGGCCCGGATCGCGGTCGCCGCCACCGCGCCCTATGGCGCGGACGTCCTGGAGCGCCTCGCGGCGAGGCACGACGTGTCGGCGCTCCTGACCCGTCCCGATGCGCGCGCCGGCCGCGGCCGGCGGTGGGCCGCGTCTCCGGCGAAGGAGACGGCCGAGCGGCTCGGCCTCCCCGTGCTCCAGCCCGACCGGCCCACCGCGGGACTCGATCTCGGTGCGGAGACCGTCGTCGTCTGCGCATACGGCCTGCTCATCCCGACCGACCTGCTCGACGAGCGGCTCTGGCTCAACGTCCACCCGTCCCTCCTCCCACGCTGGCGCGGCGCCGCACCGGTCGAGCGCGCGTTGATGGCGGGAGACGAGGAGACGGGCGTCACGATCCACGAGACGGTCGCGGAGCTGGACGCGGGGCCGATCGCGGCCCGCGAGGCGTTCTCGATCGGCGACGAGGACGACGCGGGAGCCGTCTTCGAGCGCGCGGCCGAGGTTGCAGCCCGACTCCTCGACGACGTGCTCGCGCGGTCGTCACCGACGTTCGAGCCACAGGCGGGGGAGCCGAGCTACGCCGCGAAGCTCGGCCCCGACGACCGGCAGCTCGATCTCACGCGACCCGCCGTCGAGCTCGTGCGCATTGTGCGAGCACTCAGCCCGCACATCGGCGCGCGCGCCGTCCTCGACGGCCGGCGCGTGACGGTCTGGCGCGCCCGGGTCGGGCCGGACGGGGGCTTCGAGCCGCTCGAGGTGCAGCCCGAAGGGGGCAAGCGGATGGCCGTCGACGCCTGGCGTCGCGGGGTGCGGTGAGCGAGATCTCGCCCGCGCGCCGCGTCGCCTTCACGGTCGTGCGGCGCGTCTTCGAGGAGGACGCCTACGCCGATCGCGCGCTGCGCTCCGAGTCGGGCGGGCTCGACGACCGGGACCGCGCGCTGGCGCGGAAGCTCGCCTACGGGACGATCCAGCGCACCCGCGCGCTCGATCACGCGATCGAGACGCTCGGGCGACGGCCCGTCCGCAAGCTCGACCCGCCGGTGCGAGCCGCGCTTCGCCTCGGCGCGTACCAGCTGGCCTATCTCGACGGCGTACCGCGGTACGCGGCCGTCAACGAGTCCGTCGAGCTCGTCCGCCGAGCGCGGCTCGAGCGGGCCGTCCCCTTCACGAACGCCGTCCTGCGGAAGCTCGCCGACGGTGCTCGCAGCCTCCTCGAGGGCCTGCCGGAGACGACGGCGCGCGAGGCGGCCCTGCGGCACTCGTACCCGGACTGGATCGCCGAGACGTGGTGGCAGGAGCTCGGCCCCCACGAGGCGCGAGAGCTGATGGCGACGCAGAACGAGGAGCCCGAGACGGCCGTCCGTCTTGTCCGCGGCACGATCGACGGAACAGCGGATCCCGACCTTCCAGGCGCGTGGGTCGTCGAGCGGGTCGACGAGGAGGCGCTCGCCGAGGGTCGTGTCTGGCCGCAGAGCCGTGGCTCGCAGCTCGTCGGTCACGTCGTCGGCGCGGAGCCAGGCGAGCGCACACTCGATCTCTGCGCGGCTCCCGGGGGGAAGGCGACGATGCTCGCTGGCGAGGTCATCGCAGTCGAGCTCGACCCGGCGCGGGCCGAGCAGCTCGTGGCGAACGCCCTCCGGCTCGGCGCCACCGACGTGCGCGTCGTCCAGGCGGACGGCCGCGACCTCCCGGCCGACCTGGCGGGCTTCGACCGCGCGCTCGTCGACGCCCCGTGTTCCGGTCTGGGCGTGCTCGCCGCCCGGCCCGATCTGCGCTGGCGCGCGCTGCCCCTCCCGGAGCTCCAGCGAGCGCTTCTGAGCTCAGCGCTCGCCCGCACCCGAGCCGGCGGGACGGTCGTCTACTCGACGTGCACGATCAACGCGGAGGAGAACGAGGAGGTCGTCGATGCAGTCGTCGCCGACGGACGCTGCACGCTCGATCCGCGCCTGGGTGACGAGTGGCCGCGCTTCCGCCACCGCTCGCGACCCGAGCTCCTGCAGACGCTCCCGCACGTCCACGGGACGAGCGGCTTCTTCGTCGCCAGGCTCCGCGTCCGCTGACACCGCTTGTGTTGAAGTAACACAAGCCTTGGCGGAGAGCGGCGTCGCGCTGCGAGGACAGCGCTTCTAGGATCGGGACGTGAGCTGGAACCACTGGATTCGCGACGGGGGTGAGATCGAGCCGTCGCTCTACGCGGCCGACTTCCGCCGGCTCGGCGAGCAGGTCGACGACCTGCTCGAGGCCGGCTGCCGGGTCTTCCACTTCGACTGCGGTGACGGCCACTTCGTCCCGCCGGTGACGATCGGGCCCGTCGTGCTCCGGTCGATCGCGCCGGGGATCCACGCTGCCGGCGGCATCCTGGACTGCCACCTCATGGTCGACGACCCCGCGCACCACTTCGAGGAGTTCGCCCAGTCGGGAGCCGACTCCGTGACCTTTCACGTCGAGGCGGTCGACGACACCGCGGCCGTGGCCGAGGAGGCGAGACGGCTCGGACTCGCGGTCGGGCTCGCTTTCAACCCCGAGACGAGCCCGCAGCGGGCCGCGGAGGCGGCGCGGGTTGCAGAGGCCGAGATCGTGCTCTGCATGAGCATCCATCCCGGCTACTCGGGTCAGGCGTTCATGCCCGGGGCGCTCGAGCGGATCGCGGCGCTCTCGGCGCTCGTGGGCGTTCCGATCCAGGTCGACGGCGGCGTGGGGGAGGAGAACGCCGCCACCGTCCGGGCTGCGGGCGCGTCACTGCTCGTAGCGGGAAGCGCCGTCTTCGGCGACGCCGATCCCGGAGCCGCGTATCGGCGGCTCTCGGCCGCGTGAGCCTCGAACGGGCTCTCGACCTGGCCGACGCGGCGGCCGGCGGGGCGTATCCCAACCCGACGGTCGGGGCCGTCGTCGTCTCCGCCGACGGGGAGCTCGTGGGCGAGGGCGTGACCGAGCCCGTTGGTGGGCGCCACGCCGAGATCGTCGCGCTCGACGAGGCCGGTGAGCGGACACGCGGAGGGACACTCTTCGTGACGCTCGAGCCGTGCGCGCACCATGGTCGAACACCGCCGTGCGTCGATCGGATCGTCTCGGCGGGGATCGCGGCCGTCGTCGCCGCGTGTGCCGACCCGAGCGCCGAGGCGGGTGGCGGGGCGGGGCGTCTCCGCGCGGCGGGTGTGGTGACCGAGCTCCACGAGCTCGAGCGCGCGCGGCGCCAGAACGAGGCGTGGCGCACCTGGACATCCCTCGGGCGGCCACACGTCGTGCTCAAGCTCGCGGTGTCGCTCGACGGGCGGGCGGTCGTCCCGGGGCGACGCTGGGTGACCGGTGAGGAGTCGCGGCGACGCGTCCACGAGCTGCGCGCCTCGGTCGACGCGGTGGCCGTCGGGATGGGCACCGTTCGCGTCGACGAGCCGAGGCTCGACGCTCGCGATGTCCCGGTCACGCGGCAGCCGCGCCGCTTGGCCTTCGGGCGCGGCCCGCTCCCTGCCGGCTCGGAGCTCGAGCTCCGCAGCGGGGCGCTCGACGACGAGCTCGCGGCCCTCGCAGCCGAGGGCGTGCAGTCGCTCCTCCTCGAGGGCGGCCCAACCCTCGCGACCGCTTTCCTCGCGGGCGGCCTCGTCGATCGGCTGCTGGTCTTCGTCGCGCCCGTGCTCGCCGGCGGCGGGGAGGCCATGCTCGGCGCGCTGCCGCAGCCGATCGAGCTCGGCGCCGCCGAGCTCGAGCGCGTCGGCGCCGACGTCCTCTTCGACGCGCGGCTTCGAGCGGTCTGAGCGGACTTTGTGGTGAATCACCACAAAGTCGGGCGCGTGTAGCGTCGGAGGCGATGTTCACGGGGATCGTGCGGGAGGTCGGCCGCGTCGTCGCGGTCGAGGGGACGGACGACGGGCGAACCCTCGTCGTCGAGGCTCCCGGCACGGCACCGTCGACGGCGGTCGGCGACTCGGTCGCGATCAGCGGGGCGTGCCTCACCGCCGAGTCGGTCGACGGTGCGGCGATCCGCTTCCACGCGGTCGCCGAGACGCTCGCGCGGACGACGCTCGCTCGGCTGGAGACGGGCGACGAGGTCAACGTCGAGCCCGCACTCCGGGCCGGCGAGCCGCTCGGCGGGCATCTCGTCCAGGGCCACGTCGACGACGTGGGCAGCGTCGTGTCTCTGGAGCCGGAGGGGGAGGGGCTGCGGGTCACGGTGGGAGCGACACCGGACGTGCTGCGCTACTGCGTCGAGAAGGGCTCGATCACCGTCGACGGCGTCTCGCTCACCGTGGCAGAGCTCCGCGACGGCGCCTTCGCCGTCGCGCTCGTCCCGCATACGCTCGCCGCGACCACTCTGGGCAGCCTCGCTCCGGAGCGCCGCGTGAACCTCGAGGTCGACGTGCTCGCGAAGTACGTCGAGCGGTTGCTCGTCCCTCGCTGAGCAGACCGCGGTCGGGGATACGATGGCTTCGTGAGCGCGACCACCGAGCGCGAGACGAGCCCGTTCGCGACGATCCAGCACGCGATCGAGGAGATCCGCGCGGGCAGGTTCGTCGTCGTCGTCGACGACGAGGATCGCGAGAACGAGGGTGACCTGACGATCGCCGCGCAGTTCGTGACACCCGACGCGGTCAACTTCATGGCGACGCACGGCCGCGGGCTGATCTGCCTCTGCCTCACGCCCGAGCGGTGCGACGAGCTCGGCCTCCGCCAGATGACCGACCAGAACGAGGCGCCGCACGGCACGGCGTTCACCATCACGATCGAGGCGCGCGACGGCATCTCGACCGGCATCTCCGCCGCCGACCGGGCGCGGACGATCCAGGTCGCCGTCGACCCGACGTCGACGCCGCACGACCTCGTCCAGCCCGGTCACGTCTTTCCGCTGCGGGCCAAGACCGGTGGCGTGCTCAAGCGCTCGGGGCAGACCGAGGCCGCGGTCGACCTCGCGCGGCTGGCCGGCCTCACCCCCGCGGGCGTCGTCTGCGAGGTGATGAACGAGGACGGGACGATGTCTCGGGTGCCCGACCTCGTCCGGTTCTGCGAGCGCCACGGGCTCGCCCTCGTGACGGTCGCCGACCTGATCGAGTACCGGCGGCAGACGGAGAAGCTCGTCGAGCGGGTCGTCTCCGTGCGCCTGCCGACCGAGTACGGAGACTTCCAGGCCGTCGCCTACCGGGAGACCCTGACCGGCAAGCAGCACGTCGCGCTCGTCAAGGGCGACGTCTCCGGTCGCGAGAACGTGCTCGTCAGGGTGCACTCCGAGTGCCTCACCGGCGACGTCTTCCACTCGCGCCGGTGCGACTGCGGCGACCAGCTGAGCGGCGCGCTGGCCAGCATCGAGGCGGAAGGAAGCGGCGTGCTCCTCTATCTCGCGCAGGAGGGCAGGGGAATCGGGCTCCTCAACAAGCTTCGCGCGTACGAGCTCCAGGAGCAGGGTCGCGACACGGTCGAGGCGAACCTCGAGCTGGGGTTCAAGGCCGACCCACGCGAGTACGGGATCGGCTCGCAGATCCTCGCCGACCTCGGGCTGACGACGATCCGCGTCCTCACCAACAACCCGCGCAAGATCTCGGGGATCAGCGGCTTCGGGATCACTGCCGTCTCGCAGGAGCCGATCGAGATCGAGCCAAACGACGAGAACCGCGGCTACCTCGAGACGAAGCGCGACAAGCTCGGCCACACGATCGGCATGAGACTTCACCACCAGGACGAGCGCTACGACGCCGATGCCTGAGAGGATGGATCCGATGGACGAGCCCGACCGCCGCGACGACGACGGGACTGCGACGCGGACGTCGGACCCCGACGACCTCGAGCGCGCGAGCGAGAATGTTCTCGGCGGCTGGCCGACCACGCCGAGTGAGATCCCCGAGCCCGACCCGGAGCCTGCGGGCGCGTCCGACACCGAGCCGGTGAGCGCGACGCCTGCGACCGAGCCGGTCGAAGAGCCTTCCGAGACGCAACCAGCCGTGCCCGTCCCCGTGCGCGAGGCCGCGACGCCACCGGCGGACGCGAGCTCGGAGCACGCGCCGGCGCTGCTCTCGATCCCACCGGGCTACCCCGTGCTGGAGGGCGAGCCGAACGGCAGGCGCCGTGCCGTCGGGATCGTCGTCAGCCGCTTCAACGGCGAGATCACGGGACGGCTCCTCTCCTCGGCGCTCGACGAGCTCGCCGCGCGCGGCGTCGAGCAGGGCTCGATCACGGTCATGCCCGTCCCGGGCGCCTTCGAGCTGCCCCTCGCGGCGATGGCGCTCGCGAAGACACGTCGTTTCGCCTGCGTCGTCGCGCTGGGCTGCGTGATCCGCGGCGACACGCCCCACTTCGACTACGTCGCGGGGGAGGCGGCCTCGGGCCTCCAGCTCGCCGCGATCGAGACAGGCGTCCCGGTCTCGTTCGGCGTCCTCACGCTCGAGCGCCTCGACCAGGCGGAGGCTCGGATCGAGAAGGGCGCCGAAGCTGTTCGCACCGCGCTCGAGATGGCAGATCTGTTCGCCAATCTGCGAGCGGCAGCCGCGAGGTAGTGCGAGTGTCTGGCTGAGGCCAGACACTGACCGCAACCTCGGTGTGTGGCGTCCGCCAGACATCGGTTCTACGGGCGCGTTCGCTACCATGCTCGGCCGCATGTCCAGGGTCTGCGCCATCTGCGGGAAGAAGCCGTCGACCGGGAACTCCCGGTCGCACTCGATGGTCGCCACGAAGCGGCGCTTCAACCCGAATCTCCAGAAGGTCAGGCTCGTGCTCGACGGCAAGGCGACGCGCGACTACGTCTGCACGCGCTGCCTCAAGGCCGGCAAGGTCACCAAAGCCGTCTGAGCACTAGACTTCCCTCGTGAAGAAGGGGACGGTCGCGCTCGGCGAGAGCGATCTCGGACGGATCTCGATCACGACCGACACGGTTGCCGCGATTGCGGGGCGCGCGGTCGACGAGTCGTTCGGCGTCGTCGACCAGGCGGGTCCGCGAGGGCCGCTGCGTCTGCTTCGCCGCGGGCGTCACGATCGCGGGGTGCGCGTCCGCGAGGCGGACGACGGGCTTGCGATCGAGCTGCACGTCGTCGTCGACTACGGCATCAACCTCGCAGAGGTCACCGCGATGGTGCGCTCACGCGTCGTCTACGAGGTCGAGCGCCACACGGGCCTGAGGGTTACCGACGTCGGCGTCCACGTCGACGACGCGAGGAAGACCGGATGATCGAGCTCGAGCTCGTCCGTGGGCTCGCGGGCAAGGCACTCGAGAACGTCGAGCTCCACAAGCGGCGTATCAACGCGCTCAACGTCTACCCCGTGCCGGACGGCGACACGGGCACGAACCTCGCGCTGACGATGCGCGGGATCGTCGAGGCGCTCGAGCAGTCGACGGCCTCGACGGAGGCCCAGCTTGCCTCGGAGATCCAGCGCGAGGCGACGATGGCGGCAAAGGGCAACTCCGGCGTCATCCTCAGCACGATCGTCAGAGGGATGTGCCGCGTGCTCGGGGAGCGGCAGCAGGTCGACGGCGAGGTGCTCGCGCTCGCGCTCCGAAGCGGGGCGACGAGCGCGTACCAGGCCGTCAAGATCCCGGTCGAGGGGACGATGCTCACGGTCATCCGCGAGATGGCCGAGGAGGCGGAGCGTCCCGAGGTTCGGAAGCTGCCGGTCGCCGAGGCACTCGGGAAGGCGATCGAGCGCGGCGACGACACGGTGCGTCGGACGCCCGAAATGCTCGACAAGCTCCGCGAGTCGGGTGTCGTCGACGCAGGCGGCGCCGGGCTTGTCGAGCTCCTGCGCGGTGTCCTCCACGGCCTGACGGGCCTGCCCCTGCCCGCGCCTCCGGAGGTGACCGAGGAGCTCACCGAGGAGTCGATCCACCACGAAGAGTCGGAGTTCCGCTTCTGCACCGTCTTTCTCGTCGAGGGCGCGGAGCTCGACCTCGACGCGCTCCACGCGCAGCTCGACCCCCTCGGCGACTCGCTGCTCGTGACGGGCGACGCGTCGATCGCGAAGGTGCACGTGCACACCGACGAGCCCGAGAGCGCCCTCGCGATCGGCCGCGCCGTCGGGGTCGTCGCCGACGAGCGGGTGGAGATCGGGGACATGCGGAGCCAGGCTGCCGAGCGCGAGCGCTGGCTCGCGCAGCTCCACGCGGCCGCGCAGGCGGCGTCGGCCGAGGTCGGGCTCGTCGCCGTCGCGCAGGGCCCGGGCAACCGGGAGATCCTGCGCAGCGAGGGCGCCGCGATCGTGATCGAGGGTGGCCAGACGATGAACCCGTCGGTGGGGCAGATCCTCGAGGCGATCACGGCGGTGAACGCCGAGCACGTGATCGTCCTGCCGAACAACCCCAACGTGCGGTTTGCAGCCGAGAACGCGGCGAGCGAGTCGACGAAGGACGTGCGGGTGATCGAGACCGACTCGGTGCCGGAAGGGATCGCAGGCGCCTTCGCGTTCGACGCCACGCGGTCGGCCGACGAGAACGAGGCGGGGATGCGCGAGGCGATCGCCGCCGTCACGGCTGCGGAGATCACCAGGGCCTCGCGCGACGCCACGGTCGACGGTGTCACCGCCGCCGAGGGCGACTACCTCGCGATCCTCGACGGGGAGGCGGTTTCGGCCGACGGAAGCCTCTGGGTCGTGCTGGACGCACTCCTCGAGCGGTTCGCCGGCGACGACCTCACGTACGTGCAGCTGATCCGCGGCGAGGGCGCGCCGACCGAGGAGGAGCTTCGTGCCCACCTCGCGGAGCGCGAGATCGAGGCCGACGTGAGCTGGGGCGGACAGCCGCACTATCCGCTCCTCCTCTCCGCAGAGTGAGCCGCGTCGCCGTCCTCCTCGTGGAGGACAACGACGTGTACCGCTCGTCGCTCGAGCTCCTGCTCACGCTCCAGCCGGGCCTCGAGATCGTGGGTTCCGTTGCGAGCGGCTCCGATGCGCCGCGGGCGGTCGGCGAGCTCGAGCCGGACGTCGTCGTCATGGACTACCGGCTCCCCGGGCTCGACGGCGCGGAGGCGACGCGCGCCGTCCTCGCCGCTGCGTCCACGGCCGTCGTGTGCCTCACGGCCGAGGCGACCGCCGAGGAGCGCGAAGAGATCCTCCGCGCGGGTGCGGTCGCGGTCGTCGAGAAGGGCGGGCCGATCGAGCGTCTCGCGGACGCGATCCGCGCCGCCGCCGGATAGCGCCGGGCACCGGGACGTGGCTTTTGCGCGTCCCGTGCGTTGAGCGCGTTAGGGTTGCGCCGTGGAGCTGACCCGCACGACGACGGCGGTCGTCCTCGACTCGACCTCGGACTTCGTCGATGCGCGCGAGCGTCACGAGAACATGCGGATCGTGCCGCTCTACGTCCTGTTCGACGGCGAGCCGCTGCGCGATCAGGTCGACATCGGCCCCGGCCAGTTCTACGAGCGGCTGGCCGCCGCGAGCTCGTTGCCGACGACCTCGCAGCCGACCCCCGCCGACTTCCTCGCCTGCTACCAGGAGCTCGTCGAGGCGGGATACACGCGGATCTGGTCGCTCCACCTGACCTCGAAGCTCTCGGGCACGCACGAGTCGGCGGTCACCGCTGCCAAGGAGCTCGGCGGGGACATCGTCAAGGTCGTCGACACGCAGACGGCCTCGCTCGCGTGCGGCCTGCTCGCCGAGGCGATCGACCGGCGGCTCGAGCGAGGGACGACGGACGAGGAGGTCGAGCAGCTCGTCGACCGATTCCTCCGCGAGAACGGCGTCGTCTTCACCGTCGGGACGCTCGAGTACCTGCAGAAGGGCGGCCGCATCGGGAAGGGACAGGCGCTCGCCGGCTCGCTCCTCAACGTGAAGCCGATCCTCTCGGTCGAGGACGGCGTGATCGTTCCGGTCGCCCGCGCACGCGGGAAGCAGAAGGCGCTGAAGGAGTTCGAGCGGCTCTTCATGGCGGAGACGGAGGATCGTGAGGGCCTCCGGCTCGCGATCGCGCACGCGAACGCACCGGAGTGGATCGGCGAGCTCACGGAGCTCGCCACGCGCGTCCGACCGAAGGCGACGATCGACCTGATCGAGCCACTCGGCGCCGTCGTCGGCACGCACACCGGCCCCGGCTCGGTCGGCTTCTTCTGGTTCCAGGACTGAGTGGGGCGGGGGAAACCATGTTTCCCCCGCCAGCCCCCTTCTTCTCGTCTGAATCCCGAACTCGCTGACCTGGCCTCCCGGCCGGCGAAGCCGGCCTTCGGCCGCGAAGGATCGCGCCGCCGTCGAGGGTGACGCGCATGAGGGTCTGACTTCAGTCAGACACCCGCTCTCGCCGTCGAGCGGTCGGCCGGCAGCTGTAGGCATCGTGATCCGGTAGCTCTCGTACACTCGGCCGGGTGCCCCGGGGAGCGGCGACGGTCGGTTTCGCGGGTGGCGCGCCGCCGGCGAGCTGGCCGCCGACGAGCTCCTCGCCTCGGCGGGATGTGCTCGAGAGGCCGGTCGACACGCTGCCCGGCGTCGGGTCTGCGGTCAAGCGCAAGCTCGGTCGGCTCGGGATCGAGACCGTCGGCGACGTCCTTGCCCACCGCCCGCGCCGCTACGAGCTGGCGGCGGAGGAGCGAACCATCTCCGCCCTCTTCGGCGACGAAGAGGCCGTCCTCGACGTCCGTGTCCGGCGGGCGTCCTCCCGTCGTCGCGGCCGCCTCCACATCCTCACGGCTCACGTCGTCGACTCGACGGGCGAGATCCGCGCCACGTGGTTCAACCAGCCATGGCTCGAGCCCAGGCTGACGGCGGGAACGCGACTTCGGCTCCGCGGCAAGCAGAATCGCTTCGGCTTCCAGGTCTCGACCTACGACGTCGGCGAGGCGGTCGAGACCGCCGACTTCGCGCCCGTCTACCCCTCGACGGCAGATCTCGCCCAGAAGACCTTGCGGACGGTGACGGAGTCGGCCCTTCCCTTCGCCCGCGCGGGCGGCGAGCCGCTCCCTGCGGGCGTGCGAGTCGGCGAGCGGCTGCCGCTCCGTGCAGACGCCCTCGTCGGGATCCACCGGCCGCGGGGAGACGACGACGCCGAGCAGGCGCGCCGCCGCCTCGCGCTCGATGAGCTCCTCACGCTCCAGCTCGCGCTCAGGCGACGCTCGGTGGAGCGCGAGGCGCTCGTCGCCGAGGCGCTTCCGCTCGCAGGCAGCCTGACGACGAGCTACCGCGCGGTGCTGCCCTTCACGCTCACCGAGGCGCAGGAGCAGGTGATCGCGGAGATCGACGCCGACCTCGGCCGGACGACGCCGATGCAGCGACTCCTCCAGGGCGATGTCGGCTCCGGCAAGACGGTGGTTGCGCTGTACACGCTCCTCCGCGCGGTGGAGGCGGGTCGGCAGGGCGCCCTGATGGCCCCGACCGAGACGCTCGCCGAGCAGCACTTCCTCACGCTCGAGCCGCTGTGCTCCGAGCTGGGGGTGCGCATCGCCCTCCTCACCTCGAGCGTCACCGCACGCGAGCGGCGAGCGGTGCACCAGCTCGTCGCCTCCGGCGACGTCGGGATCGCGGTCGGCACACACGCGCTCATCCAGCGCGAGGTGGACTTCGCGGATCTCGCCGTCGCGGTGATCGACGAACAGCACCGCTTCGGCGTCGAGCAGCGGGCGGCGCTCGCGGAAGGGCGCTCGCCCCATGTCCTGCACATGACGGCGACGCCGATTCCCCGGACCCTCGCGCTCACGGTGTACGGCGACCTCTCCGTCTCCGAGATCTCCGCGCCGCCCGCGAACCGAAAGCCGATCGTGACCGCGTGGGTCACCGAGGAGCGGAGTGGCGAGGCGTACGGGCGCCTGCGACGCCACCTCGACGACGGCCGCCAGGCCTACGTCGTCTGCCCTCTCGTCGAGGGCTCCGAGACGACGATCGCACGCGCGGCGGAGAGCGAGGCGGAGCGCCTCCGGGCGGACGAGCTTCGCGCCTACCGGGTCGGCTGCGTCCACGGGCGGCTCAAGACCGCCGAGCGTCGCTCGGTGATGGCGGCGTTCAAGGCGCGCGAGCTCGACGTGCTCGTCGCGACGACGGTGATCGAGGTCGGCGTCGACGTGCCGAACGCGACGATCATGATCGTGCAGGAGGCCGACCGGTTCGGCCTCGCGCAGCTCCACCAGCTGCGCGGCCGCGTTGGTCGCGGCGCCGAGCAGTCCTACTGCCTGCTCGTCTCACGCCATCGCGACGAGCTCTCGGAGTCGGCCCTCGAGCGGCTCGAGGCGATGGTCGCGACGAGCGACGGGTTCGAGCTCGCCGAGCGCGACCTCGAGATCCGTGGTGAGGGCCAGCTCGTCGGCGCGCGCCAGTCCGGGCTCACCGATCTCCGCTTCACGCGGCTGCGAGCCGACCGCGACCTGCTCGAGCGTGCGAAGGAGCTCGCCGGCGAGCTCGCAGGCGAGCCGCTCCTCGAGGAGGCCGCCGACCTGCTCCTCGGCGCGGCGGAGCACGTGGGGGAGTCGTAGACGACCCGGGACGCGGCTGAAGCCACGTCCCAAGCCACGTCCTGCGTTCAGAGCGTCGCACCGCCGTCGATCCGGAACGTCGCGCCGGTGACGTAGCCCGCGTCGTCGGAGAGGAGCCAGCCGACGAGCGAGGCCACCTCCTCCTCGCGACCGAGCCGGCCGACGGGGATCGCCGCAGCTGCCGCGTCGAGGTCGGGCGCCAGCTCGTGGAACGTCTCGCCGTCGAGCGCTCCCGGTGCGACGGCGTTCACGGTGACCCCGGACGCTGCGAGCTCCGCCGCCGCGCGACGTGTGAGCGCGAGGAGGCCCGCCTTCGAGGCCGCGTAGTGCGCGCCCATCGCGCCGGGGCCGGTGAAGGCGGCGTCGGAGGAGACGTTCACGATCCGGCCGTGGCCGCGCTCCCGCATCGAGCCGCCCACGACCTGCAGGCCGAGGAACGCACCGCGGAGGTTGACGGCGAGAACGTCGTCCCATTCGTCCGGGTCGAGCTCGAGGACGCTTCCGGCCGCCGTCCGCGCCGCGTCGTTGACGAGCGCCTCGACGTCCCCGAGGGTCTCCCGGGCGGCATCGTGCGCTCGTCGCCAGCTCTCACGCACCCGGACGTCCAGCTCGACCGCGAGCGCCCGCTCGCCGAGCGACGCCGCCCTCCGGGTCGCGCCTGCGAGATCGATGTCCGCCAGCGCGACGCTCCACCCCTCGGCGTGGAGCCGCGCCGCGATCGCGGCTCCGAGGCCACGTGCGGCTCCCGTCACGATCGCCGCGCTCACGGGACGACCCTACGACGTAGATTCCGCTCGTGCGCGAGCGCTTCGCCGCCCTCTACACGGCAGCCCTGGCCGACGTCCTCGACGACCGCGGCCTCCGCGCCCGGACGCTGCCGCCGGAGATCCGCCCGCTCGCGCCCGGGATGCGTGTCGCCGGTCAGGCGTTCACGGTCGCGGGCGAGCCGTCCACGCAAGCCGACTGGGACGCCACGATTCGGAAGACCCTCGCGATGCTCGGGAGTGTCCCGGCCGACCACGTCGCCGTCTACGCGACGGATCACGACCGCTCGGCCCACTTCGGCGAGCTCTCGGCGGTCTCGCTCGCTTCACGCGGCGTCGCCGGCTGCGTGATCGACGGCGGCTGCCGCGACACGCGGTTCATCGCGGAGGAGGGCTTTCCGGTCTTCAGCCGCTTCGTCACGCCCGAGGACTCGACGTAGCGCTGGGAGGTCACGGCGACGCAGGTCCCGATCGAGATCGGCGGCGTGCGGATCGCCCCCGGCGACTGGGTGGTCGGCGACGAGGACGGCGTCGTCGTCGTGCCG
>Ga0190271_10000776_pt1 | contig 16850 bp, 23 predicted proteins | sample Popmic356T_FD_133747 | JGI IMG/M metagenome (GOLD analysis project Ga0190271, IMG submission 133747) | Populus adjacent soil microbial communities from riparian zone of Weber River, Utah, USA - 356 T | ecosystem: Environmental > Terrestrial > Soil > Riparian zone | place: USA: Utah | collected...
AGCCAGTGGCTCGGGATGGTGAGGTTGGCGGTGGCGAGACTGGTAGCCGAGCCGGTGGTGTTGGCGTTGGCAGTGATGCCGGACGTGTCCGTCTCCTGAGCGACGCCACCGCCACCGAGCAATTTCCATCCCGAGTAATAGACCCAGACATCGCCGGTGTTCTCCATGAAGGCAAGGTCGCCCGCCTGCGGACTCGGGACCAGTGAGGTCCGCTCGGTGACGCTGGCGTAGCGCTGGATGGTCCGGTCCCTGATGTCATTGCCCCACTCGGACTCGATGACTTCGTCCATCACGACATTTGGAATCTCTGGCACTACGGGCCTCCTTCATAGGTTTGGGCGTCATCCAGTTGAAACGTCACTTGCCAATCGTCGGCAGTGATGACGTGGCTGATCGCCATGACGTGAACTTCCTTCTCGTAACTCCATCCCCACGGAGGCTCGACCTTGATTGCCAACCGATCCCCGAAGCGGGTGTCATAGAGCATCCGATTCCGGTCGTTGTTGTCCGGGTCTTCGATGGCGGTGATCGTCACCGAGTCGATGCGGAGCCGGTCGTCCTTGAAAGCAGCGAGATAGCGAGCAGCCAGGAAGGCGACTTCGGCGTCCGACGAGTTTTCCAAATCGGTGCGCCCATAGCTCCGCCCATCGAACAGAGCTTGGCTGTCAAGGTCTTCGACGGCCTGCACCGTCGAGCCGACCCGAGCCATCTTCACTTGATTGACGATCCGGGTTGCCTCATGGCTGGTGACGATTTCAAGGACGTGAGCGGTCTGAGCCTTGAACGCTCGCCAGACATCAACGTCCCACTGGGACACGTCCCACTTGGACGCATCCGGCGTGTAAGGCACTTCGTCGTAGCCGAGATACCCCTGAATCGCTACCGAGCGCTCGTCGGTTGTCAGCCAGTCCCGGTTCTTGAAAACGGCGGACCCATTTCTATCTGAGTAGAAAGCTCCGCCCTCAGCTTCAGCGGCCCGAGCACATTCCTCCCAAGTGGACTGAGCCAGAAAGCTCGTCTGCATGTTGTGCTCACCGAGTTGGATGATCCGCTGATCGACGGGCCAGTCCATCCGGTCGAGCGCTGCGTGGATTCGCTCCGATGTGGTCTGCACTCCGGTCGGGGTTTCCAGCATGAGCGGGTTGTTGGCCTGCCACACCGAGATGAAGTCAGAGGCAACGATGGCGGTGGTGATGGCGTGACCAGCATCGTCGTAGACATCGTTGATGGCGTCGATCTGTCCGGTGAAGAGCGCCCACTTCTCGCCGGTGGTCTCGTCGGGAATGGCGACCACCCGAATCCGTCGTCCCGGTCGGAAGGGCTGATGCCAATACTCCACCCCGGACTCGGGAGTGAAGATGCCGTCGGTGTTGTCCACGATGATCGTGCAGGAGGCCGACTCAAAGCGCTCGCCCCATCGCATCGCTCCGGCTCTGAACTCGACCGAGAACACGAAAGGCGTGGCGTCGGCCCAGTTCGGGTCTTCCGATCCCCAAGTCGCCACGTCCCAGAGAGCGGAGTCCCAGAGGCCAAAGGTGGCGTCTCCCAAGCCGGTGTCCACTTCGACCCTGACATCGACATGCCCGCCAAGCCACTTCAGGACTTGACCGGGAGGCGGGACAGCAACGGTGGTCATCAGTACCAAAGCTCCACGCCCGAGCCTCCGCCTCCACTAGCGCAGATGATGAAGAAGATGCCGATGTAGGGAGGCCGGTTCTCGTTGGCCCCGCCCGCCGATGGGTTGTTGGCGGTGGCTGTGTTCGGAGAGAGCGGCGCTGTCGATTCGGTGGTCGGCGGGTCGATGGAATGCTCATGGCCTGCCGATACGGGACCAGAGGTTGAGTCAGGAACAGCGGCGGTAGTCCCTCGGGTGATGCTCCCGGTCGATGTGGTGGGGCGACCGCTGAAGGTGTCGTCCTCGACGTGGGAGTGAGCGGCGGCGGTATCCGGGCCAGTGTTCCCGATGACGTTGTGAGTGTGAGCGAAATCGTGATTGTGACCAGCGTTCTGACCACCTGAATCGAACGCCGCAATATTCACGTTATGGGTGTGGCTGTTCAGACCATGAGCGTGCGCCCCGACGTTGACCGATCCGCCTTTGGAGTTCCGTGAGTAGGTGGTCCCGGCTCCGACCACGAAGCGGTCCCGCATGTCGGGAACCAGGCAATCGCCAGGGGCGGGAGTCCCGAAGGTGGTGCCGAGAAGAGCGGCCAGTTCGGGGTAGGCGGTAGCCAGGAATGGAGTGCCGTCACAGAGCAGCCACCCGCTCGGGAGACTGGTCGAAGCTCCCGCCCACATCGTGACCGAACCGACTGGCGAGACACCACCGCCCGCAGGGACGGCGTAGGAGTCCGGTAGAGCGTCGGCAAGGACGACTGAGCCATCCGACAGCCGGATCGCTCTCAGCCCCGGATAGTCAGCCTTCAGGAGCGGCGTGCCGACATGCAGTCCACCGAGCATCAAGCCCTGATAGATCGGATCACCGATCTGCTCGTTCTGCCAGATCGACGGGAGCATCAAGGACGGACCCGGATTGGCACCGAGCCGTTGGCTCGCTGATAGCGCTGAAGGGCTTCGACCACGGCTCGGGAGATGGCGTTGGGATCAGACCCGAGACCGGCGTTGATCGTGATGTTGATGACGGCTCCGCCACTGCCTGCTCCCCGCGCCCAGTTGCCGAGCATGTTGTTGGCGACCACCCGACCGTTCTGATTCGGGACGAAGAGTTCGGGTCCAAGCTCACCGACCGGCACCGGCATGTTGGCCTGGACGTAGCCGCCTTGCTGCACTCCGCCCCGATAGGTGCGACCGCTGCTGCTCTGGTTCCCCGACTCATTGAAGTGAATGGTGTGAGTGACATGGCGGGGCGTGAAAAGCTCGTTGTATTTGTCGGCAAGGATTTGGGCTTCCTCCACGGTGCTGCCCAACTCGACTTGCTGCTTGACGAACTCTTCTCGGGTCAGCCCACCCGATTCGATCAGAGCAATCTCGGCATCACGCACGTTGCGGTTGGCTTCGGCCTTGGCCTCCACTGCGGCGACCCACTCCGGCGTCTTCTTCTTGCCTTCATCTTCCAGGCGTTGCACTTCGGCAATGGCTGTCGCTTGCTCGTCGGTAGCGGTTTTCAAATTTTCCAGCGAGCCGATCCGCCCGTCGATCAGATCGAACTGCTCCCGCAATGCGTCGGTGGCACCCTCGGTTGCTCCCGCCTGGTCGCCCATCGCCCCGGCGACCCCGTCGTAATCCCTCTTGTGTTTTGCGGCTCCCGAAGCAGCCCTTCCCTCGGAGACGACGTAGTCATCGAAGGCGTCCTTGGCAGCTTCGATCTGTTCCTTGGTCAGACCTTGCTCAACACCAACCGCTTCGATGGTGTCCTTCCATTCCTGAGCGGTGTCGATGCCAGGGTCGAGCGTGTCGAGAAGGTTGGTGACTTCCTTTCCGAAGTCCTCAGCACTGGAAGCGGCGTCAACGAACCCACCCTTGCCACCGGCGATCCGTTCCAGATTCACCCCGAAGTCGGTGAGCACATCGAAGAAGTCCTCGGTGTTGGTGACGCCATCTCCGGCCTCGTCGTTCCACTTCGCCAAGGCACCTTCAGCTTCGGTGATGGCTCCCTGAGCAATCAGGAAATTGATCGCCAGTTCATCGACCACGTCCGCCAGCGAGCCGGTGATGTCGAGAGCACCAGACATCGCCGGAGCGAGCGCCTGCCCGACGAGAGCCTTGGTGTTCTCCAACCGAGCGTTGAGTCGCTGCTGCTTTCCGGCGAGAGTCTCGGACTCGTCTGCAAATTGGCCCGTTGAATCCGCGGTCTGCTGCATGAGCAAGTCGAGAGCGGCAGCGGATTCCATCTGCGGGGTGAGTTCGGCATTGGTGCCAGCAAGCCCCATCTCCAAGGCGTGAGCTTCGATGGCGGCGTCGTTCATGGCGACGCCATAGCGCTCAATCGGATCACGTTCTCCACGGAGCAAGGAACTGATCGCGGAGATGGCCTCAGCCGTGGTCCCACCGAAGGTCGCCGCCATGTCTGCGGCCTTCTCGGTCAAGTCGATGGTCTTGTCCGCCGCCTCGTCCATCGACAAGCCGAGCGTGGTCTTCAGTTGAGCGCCGAGTGTCGAAGCCGAATTCTGAAATTCGGACATCGACAGTCCGAACTGCTGTGCAGCCCCTCTCGCCTTGCTGGTGATGTTGTCGGCAGCAGTGCCGAACACCGACTCCACCGAGCCGGTCGATTGCTCTAGGTCGGAGAAGGCACGGATTGAATCCTTGGCGAAGGCGACGACAGCGGCAGCGGCAGCACCGGCGAGCAGACCCTTGGCGAGACCGGCGGTCTTGTCGATGGCCTTGTCGAAGCCGGAGGTTGCCTTCTCAGCCTTTTTGAAACCGGATTGAAATTGCCGGCTGTCTGCAATCAGTGTGGCCCGGACGACATTGCCCGCCATCAGGCATCGACCTCCACCAGATTGTCGGTGAGCCAAGCGGTGAGGATTTCCAAAACCTCAGCGATGGTCTCGGGACTCCAAGTCCTGCCCCGAGCCAGCTTCACCGTGAGCATGAGCGCAGCCGCTCCCGCCGTCGGCGTGCCGTCGATCAGCAACCGATTCCCGGCGATGCGGTAGATCAACTCCATTTCCTCCACGCTGAAATCGTGGAAGTCCATGAAGCTCTCGTCGATGACGATGTCCTCGTCCTCGCCTGGGACTTTCAGAATCAGGGTCTCGCTCAACTGGAATCCACCCAGAGCCTTTCCAACCACTTGTGCAGTTCGGCGTCGTAGAGCTTGAAGGTGCTTGCCGATAGCTCGTTGATCGACTCCGTGAGGAACGGGTTGCCGGGATAGTTGCCCGGATAGCCGCCCCAGTGGTTAATCGCTCCGTAGGGCAGCCGTTGTCCGGCGCTCACCCGTGCGTAGCGCTGACTGCCTTGCGCCTTGATCGTCCCGGCGAGCCGACCAGACCGAGAGCGCACCTTGCGGCGAGCACGATCAGCAACCGGCTCGGCAACGGTCTTGTGAACTTGGGTCAGCCCCTTGGGAAGATCGCTCTGAACAGATCGAAGATTCTTCCGAAGAAGGTCAAGCCCCTTTACGTCGATACGACCTTCCACGTCACGGCGTGGGAGCGGTGTAGACGACCGGCCCGCTGGTCTGCGCTTCGATGCTCCAATCCCACTCGCCGTCGGCGCTGGCTTCGATGGTGTAGGACGAGAGCACGCACTGACCGACGTAGACACCGGCATCGGTTGGCCCTGCGGCGTCTCCGATTTGCAGTGAGAAATCAATCGGGGCGTCTGAGTTGAACGCCGCTTCGATGTCGCCAATCTGCTCCACCGAGACGTGACCGTTGGCTGAGAACGCACCGATCTTCTGCCCGCCGAGCGAGTGTGCGTACTCGCTGCCGAACGTCGGCTTCGTCATCAGATTTCTTGTCTTCTGCAAACTGACCACAGAGCCGATGGCGCTGATGTCTTCCGTGTTCAAGAGGACGGTCCCCAAGTAACCCGGCACAAATGTCGGCGAAGCTGTCATGTTGTTTCCTCCGTTAGATATTTCAAATGGACTTCATTTGCTGAAATCACTGTCAGCGCGTTGGTCTGCTGCGCCTGATACGGACCTCCGGCCTGGACCCAAAGCCCACCGACCGAGACGACCGCTTTGCGGACACGGAGGCTCAACTCACGCATCTTGTCGATCCCCGTCTTCGGCTCTTTGATCGACACTGCGACCAAGACCCGCCAAGACTCCTGCACCGTTCCGTGCGTTGACGGAACGATGAACGGCTCGCCAGGGGCGACGACAACCGACGGTGGTGTGATCGTCGGCGGCACCGAAGCGGTGAAAACCACATCGCCTTGAAACTCGGCAGTGAGGGCTTCGACCAGCTTCTCGATCATGCTCATGCGACGCCATACGCCTGTTCCAATTCATGCCAGACCCAGTCCACCGCCGAGTCGATTGCTCGCTGCACGTCGGGGATGCGCTCGGCGGGGAACGTGAGCGGGTCGGCGTTGAGTCCGGCCCGGATCACGTCATCCACTTCGACCAGTCCTGCCAGATCGGTCAGCAAGATGCCGCTGTTATGCAGACCAAAGAGAAGTTCCTTGATCTGAAAATCAGGACGCACCGTGGCAAGCCCGAACTCGGTCAGTTCCCCCCACGACCCGAGCGGCGCTTCGACCATCGCCAGGAAGCGCGCTGCTTTAGCGATGATCGCTTGCGTCAAGCGAGCCGTGGAAGGAACCGGACCAGGGAGCGTCATCAGGCGGTGCCACTCCGCAGGATGCCTGCCGGATAGAGAGGCAGCGAGATGGTTGCCCCGAGCACGCCGATGTCACGACCCATCAGAGCGACGTTGGTGGCAGTCACAGTCTCAGGAGCGCGCTCCGCCCTGCGGAGTGACTTCTGATTGAACTGCACTGCGGTCGCATCTGCGAGCGGGCTGTGGAAGAAGGTCACGCCGAAGAGCGTCGTTGACTCGGCACTGAAGTCAGGAGCCGACGGACCCGGAAGGGTCGCCGGGACTGCCGGATTCAGCATCGCCATCAGGCTCGTCCAAGAGGCGGTGTTCAGGGCCACCCGATCACCCGGAACTCCGGTGGCGGCACGGATCGCTGCCGACCCTGCAATGACACTCCCTGAAAATGCTCCCCAGTTGGTGAACACAATCGGTGTGCCAGCAGCGGTGGCTACGGCTTCCGCATCGTCAACGAAGTTCTGCTCGGTGGCGATGGCGTACTGGTCGAGCAGTGACCCGACCACGACCTCGACCACGGACGGATCGCTCTGAGCGATCAGTTCAAGGGCGACATCGACGCCACCGGCGAAGAACTCCATCGTGTAGTTGCCCGCTTCCACGATCACTTCGCGAGTGGGAATCTCCGACTTCTCTGCGCCACGCGGCCCGACCAGGGCGTGCTGCGTGATTCTCGGGAAGGCGATCCCGTATCCCTTGTCGGGGAACCCTGCGTTCCCGGCTGCGGCGAACATCGGACGGCGAGCGTCGATGTAGCCGAGAAGCTCGGACACCCACTGATCCCGAATCAAGCCCGACGCATTGCCGGGAGCGGTCCCGATCACGTCAGCGAGAGCGCGGTTCTCCGCTGGCTTCTCAGCGACCATCACCATCAACTCTGCGAGCGCTGCGTGCAGAGTCATCGGTGGCTCTACGACGGACGCCCCGAGCGAGATGGTGCCGATCTGATTCCGAATCTCACGGAGCGACTCGTCGTGCTCGGTGCGGAGCGTCTGAAGCTCCCCGAGAAGCTGATCGCTCAGTTGGGTCATATCGACCATCTGACCTCTCGGCTCTTCGACAGCCGTTGTCTCTTCTTCCATTCGGTCCTCCTTGCGGACTGCGAGTACCCCTGCTGTGGGGAACGCGGGAAAGGTGACGACGCTGACCTCCATCAACTTCGCCTTGGTGTGCTCACGGACTCCGGCTTTGCGTCTCGACAGCATCGACATGAAGCCCACGCTCAGTCCGCGGGCGATCCCATCTCGGGTCAGCGAGAGAGCTTCTCTGGCACGGTCGGTATCGGCCATCCGAAAGGTGCCGTAGCCGCCGTCGTCGGTTTCGGTGAGCGCCGACATGCGACCGATGGGCTGTGTGGTGTCGTGCTGCCAGAGCAGGACAACGTCCTCCGGGTTGGTGTCAGCGAATACCCCTCTGACGAAACGCTCCTGGCTGTCGCCCAAGGTGATCGTCTCGTTGTAGGGAACGATCCGCCCCTCGATTGTTCGCCCATCACCGGAGTCCTCACCGACCGAGCGCACTTCAAGGGGCAGATCAAATTGCAGGCGTTCCAACTGGAACCTCCGATTCAAAGTCGAGTGAAAGTCCGGCTCCGGCTCCGTTCAGGATTCCCCGAGCCTCTTCTGCGGTCAGCACCACGCCCACGCCGAGATAGACCTTCTGGACAATCTCCGCGAGTTCCTTGGAAGTGGACGGTGAGGCAGCGGGCATGAGCGACGGATCGAATCCGGTCTCGGTTGCTGCCAGACCGGGATCAGCGCCCGATGTCACCAGCGTTTGCAAAGTGCGAGCGCGGGTTTCCAGTGCCTCTTCGTAGAGCGGGGCAGTGACGAATTTCAAAAGTGGCTGACCCGGAATCGAGACCCACGCCTCTTCAACGATGGTGAGGAAGGGCTTCAGCGCCCACTGCACGAAGTCAGCACCGACCTCTGCCAAGTTCCGATAGGTGATCGAAGAGGCTCCGCCCTGGATCGCCACTTCCAGCATGTCCGACGGAATGTGAAAAATCCTGGCGACCTCTTGGGCGGTCGAAGAGCGAGTGTCGAGCCAACCGATGTCAGCCGGTGAAAGCTCGACCGGCTCGTATTTGACACCGCCTCCGAGCACCGCCGTTGACCGTGATCCTGAGCGAGCCGCCGTCCATTGCTTCTGCAACTCGGTCGCCTCGGGATCGGTGAGCGGAGTGGGAGCCGTCAGAACTCCGGAAGGGACTCCTGAGTTTGAAAAGAGCGACGACCCCCACTGCTCACTCGCTGCGGCACCTTCCCAAGTCAGCCTTGCGGCTTCGATGGGCGACAGACCGCGTAGCTCGCCCGCTCTGGGATGGAACCGAAGATGACGGATGCGGGACGACGGAATCTCTTTGGAGAGCCATGTGTATTTCCGCAGCCGCCGACCCAAGACATCGTCCCACTCAACATCGACCTCACGCGCCGGAATCACTTGCATCGAGTCGATGCCCCGGTCGGTCGGCGTCAATAGCCAGAAGGCATCGCCGTGCTCGGCAAGGTCGTGGCAAGTCTCAAAGAGGAATTCAAAGCGAGTGGAAAATGGGTCTGGTTTTCGGGATAACGGCGTCTCTGGATTCGTCGCCAATTGAGCAACCGAAGCCGATATCAGATCAAGGGCGGCATAGACAGCCGGGACCGCGAGAGGGTTGATGTAGCCGTGGAACTGATGCCAGATGACACTGTCTAATTGAAAGTCCAGCGGATAAGCGGAAGGGTCATAGTCAACGTGACGCTTTTCAATTGACTGTAAATCGTCGCCTCTAAGCCAAGAGATAAGACCCATGACTAGTCACCATACTCAGGATTTTGAGCGCACGCTCAAAAAGTCAATGGATGGAGTAAGTCGGCCTCGGTCTCGATGCCAGGAACACCGCTCTCGCGGTAGCGGTCACAGCCGGGATCGGCTCAGAGCCGCGGGCGATCCACCAGCGGCCTTCGGTCGAATCCCGCCTCCCGGCGAAGCCAAGCTGCGTGGACAAGACCTCACGGCCTGGATGCCGCAGCCGGTCGGTCTGAAGCAGTTCCAGAAGCGTCTGACAGGCGCTCACCCAAGCCCTGCCGGTGATCGGTTGGATCGGCAGACCCTTGGAGCGGAGCGACTCCGCCAGAGACTCCGTCGTCCAAGGGTCGTAGCCGATGGCGGTGGGTTTCAGTTCGTCAATGACCGCCTGGACACCGGCAGCAAGCTCACTGAGGTCGCCGCTCCGGTAGAAGACCAAGTCGGTGCCGATCCTCCCGTCCGGCTCATGCCATGCCGCAACGATGGCGGCTGCTGTCCGATCCGGGTCCACGTCGATTGAGATGACGGGACGTGCTGCGCCGGTCATGGTCGTGCTCAGAGAACGCTCCCAGAGCGCCTCAGAGATGGCTCTGCTTCCCGATATCGCCACCCACCGACACAACTGCTCCGTCTCAAAGTCGGTCTCGGGCATGGTGGCGTAGAGATGCTCGATGCGCTCCCGAGCGATCAGCGTTCCCATCGCCGGGTTTGCCTGCGCCCACGCTTCCGGGTCGTCGGCTGGCAGAGACGGATCGGCGCTCCACTCCATCCAACAGAGCTTCGGATCGCCGTTCATTCCCCGCTCGCGGAGTTGATTGAGCACGACGCTGTCGGGATCACCGGCGTTCGATGCCCACCAAACGGACGGATTGCGGGACGTGTTCAGGGTCGGCATCACCGCCGAGACGAACTCAAAGGATCGGTACTCCCTGACTTCGTCCAGCACCACCAGATCGGCGTGCAGACCTCGGGGAGCGTTGGATCGGGGAGCCACGATCTTGTAGCTGGCACCGTTCTTCAGCCGGAAGCTCTCTTGCCCGTTGGCCCGCCGAACCTTGCCCGCGAGAAGCTCGGGGAAGTAGGTCTCGATGACCTCAGCGATTTCCAAAAAGCTCTCTCTGGGGAGGTCTCGGTTCTGAGCGCTGTGGATGACTCGCTCGCCCCACCGGACCATCCCGGTGAGGATGCGGGGATGGAGCACGCCTCCGGTCTTGCCGTTCTGACGGCTGACGGCGATGGCAACATCGGGAAAGGCCCACTGCACCGAATCCGGTGCAGTTTCCAACCCGACATCAAGGGCGTATTGCTGCCATTCCAAAAGCGGGAAGCCGATTTCCTCGCACAGTTCACGGACTTCGTCGCCTCGGGTCGGGCGGTCGGAGCGCTGAGTTCCGACTCTGGGTCTGACGTTTCCAAAACGTTCCTCAGAGGGACGATCCGCTCGGCCGCCCATCCCAATCACAGTCATTTTGAAACGCTCCGGCCCAACGGACCCGGATCATCCAGACCCAATTTCAAAGACTGCCGATTCGTTTCAGAAACGGGGAGAGAGACGACAGAAGGGGCGGGCTGTCGGCGGTCGCCACTCAGAAAAAATGGTGGGGCATTTGCACCCTTCTTTAAATTGCACACCTTGCAACAGGCCACAAGGTTGTCTTCTGAATCAGCCCACTCGCCTCTTTTGAAATCAGTGCGGGGGCGTATGTGATCCACTTGGTTTGCTGGTTTGCCGCAGTACCGACAGCGATATCCGTCACGGGCAAGCACCCTCGCTCTTATCTTCCGCCATCTCCACGTTGAACCACGCTTCGACACTGCTGATATTCCAGCCATGCCAGCAGGGTATCTACTCCACCAACTCCCCGGTCTCGATGATGCGATAGGGCGTCTTCGACCACCTCGCTGCTCTCTGTTTCACCAACAACGGGTCTCCATATGCGACAAGGCGGGCATAGTGGGCCGCACAGTATCCGTGCTGTGAATGTCGTCTCTGGCACCCATCAACTGCGCACACGTATCTTCCAATCGGCTTGTCGGCCTGAACATCGCCGTGCTTCCACTGACGCCAGTGATGCGGTTGGCAGTAGCCCTTCCCGAAATGCGGACGATCACAGCCCTCGACACTGCATGTCCTCTGACTCTTTATGCCTCCCTGCTTCACGACGTTCACATCGCCGTGACTTAGGAGCCTTCTGTAATGAGCGCCGCAATAGCCCCACGCCTTCACTCGACGTGGGCATCCTGAAATCGAGCACACCTTCTGACCAGGCTTCGCCGGGGCTGCTTGACGTGCAGGCGGGATTCCCCGATCACGTCTCCGCTTCTCTAGATAGTGCTTGTTACAAAGACCCAATGATCTGATCCGGCTGTCACAGCCTTCGATACTGCACTGATTGTCCGGGTGAGGGTCAGCGTTGATCGGCTCGTCACCGCATGACTGACACCATCGCCCCATGTATCTCGGCTTGGTCGATGCGGGCTTGCCACAGACCTCGCACTCAGCCATCGGTCTTCTGAGCACGGATCACCGATGGATCGGTGACGGGCTTCTCATGCAGCGACTCCGTGATCTTGGGATCGACGTGAAGCTCGCCCTTCACAATCTCGGGATCGGTGTGCAGGGCTTCAACGATGATGCGGGACAGCTTCCTTTTCACATCATCACTGATCTTGTCGAAGCCCTGAGCCTTGCGTTCAGCGTGCAATCGCTGCACAGCGGGATGATCGGGCGGGAGCGGCTTCATCCGCAGACTCGCGCTCTCGTCAGAGCGGCAGCAGCGTCGAACGCCTGCCCTCTGCCGTTGCCCGTCATGCTGCACTCCCACCAGAGCGCGATGTCGTCTCTCAGCAGAACAGCGATGACGATGACGAGCAGAGCAGCGATCAGCCACAGTGCCGTCTTGTTGGTCGATGTAGATTCGGTCACGTTGTACCTCCTTGTTAGGTGCGACCAGGGCCGGGGATGCTCAACACATCGCTCGGCCCACTAATTGTCTCAGATGCCTCTGAGTTATCACCAACTGAATCCCGTAGGTCTATCGACCTAATTTCAGTCACTCTTCCTCTTCCTCCGAGTGGCTGACGTAGCCCTCCATCGTCAGCACGTCGATGTCTCCATCCACCGTGGCAAAGGCGTAGTCCAGCGATACCTCCGTCTGACCATCAGCCCTGCACCAAATCTGGATGCCCACCAACTGATCCGAGATATCGACACCGTCCATCACCACCTTGGAGTGAGCGCCTATCTCGGCAAGCTCAATGTGGAAGTGGGGCATCGTGCAGATCATTCATCTCCCGCTGAAGCTGACCGATGGCCTCCCGTATCTCGTCCAGCCTCTCTTCACTCAGCCCTGAGCGAAGGCTCTGAGATGTCATCTCTTTGAGCGCCGAGTGCGCTGCCTGCACATGCTGATGGAATTCCAACTCAGCCCGAAGCATCTTCACGTTGACCATCTTCCTCCACCAATCGAAGTTCACTTCTGACTCCCTCTCGTTCGTGTCTGGTCAGTCGTCTAGTCCAATGAGCTTGCGCCGATGCGCCCACCAAGGCGTGTGCTCATAGTCGAGCAATCCGTCTTCGCCACCGACGATGACGAACTTGTCGGGATGGCGAGCACAGAGCCGTCGAATCCGCCAATTCGTAATCCAGCAGAAGACTCGCCAAGGCACCCAATCGGGAATCATTCGTCCTCCGCTTCGCCCAGAATCCAGTCCCAGTTCATCGCCCCATCAGAATGCGAAATAAGCGAATTAAGCGAAAATAGGGAGTCAACTCCGACCAATCCCGGTACTTCGTTCGCTTTTTTCGCTTCTTTCGCAATCCGATAGACCGTTTTGGAGCGGCCCTCGGTGGCGATCTTCTCCGAGCGGATCAAGCCCTTTTCCAAGAGATCGTTGAGCGCAGCGAAGAGCCGATCTGCCGGTTGGTGCCGCTTGAACAGGCCGGAGATGTCGGTGGTGGCGAGAACACCGGCGCTCTGAATCCCGTCGTAGATTCGATCAGAGACAGGGTCGCCCTGGCGGTCTCCGAAGATGCGGTCGATGCTGAGAGCGTTGTGTTCCCACACCGCTGCGGCAGCGGCGAGATGTGAGGCTTCGATCACATGGCTCCCGTCGAGCAGAGCGAAGACCATCGAGAGCCGGAGCAGTTGTGCCTCCGCTCGCGCCATGAGGAAGCCGACCATGCCGCCAAGCTCGTCGTCAAAGGTCTCGTAAATCTCGTCCCACATCTCCCCGGCTTCATCATCGAATCGCATCTCACCAACATCGCGAGCCATCGCAAGGCACGCTTTCAGCCGAGTGACAATCTTGTCCTTGTCGTCAAGCAGCGGGCGAGTGGTGCGGGGAATCCGCTTCGACCGACGAACCCAATGCCAGAGAAATCGGTTGGCAAAGCCGGAAGCCATTTCAGTCTGATCGAGATTCCGCAAAAGCTCTTCAGCGGTGATGTGGCCCAGGATTGAGATGTGAGCGCCCTTGACCATGAGCGGCTTTGCCGCCGTCATCTTCCCCATGTTCCCGGAGTCCCAGGCGAGTCGAACGAAGTCAGCGATGGTGTTGCCTGGTCGCTGTGCGGCATGGAGCACCCGTGCGAACTCCGGCTCCACCACGAAGAGTCGGGCTTCGGCCACGTAGCCGAATTCGTCCGGCTCCATCGCCTTCAGCAATCCCTCCCCGGTGGACAGCCCGGATCGGGGTGGAGGCATCGACCAATCTTCAAGCTCGTCAATCAACTGAGCGACCCTGTCTCGCGATGTTCCTTTGCGAGCGCGAGCGGTGTTGCCGACGATCACGACATGGAGTCGAGCGGTGTGCCGTGTGCCTTCCACCATGAAGTGAGGCTCGGGTCCGACCATGACGCCGACGGTGGTGAGCAGATCGACCAGCAATGCGACAGGATCGGCCTCTGAGTGCGGGCCGATCAGATTGACCCAGTCTCCCGCCACTCCATGAAACGCCGCGGAAGCAATCGGTATCGCTTCCGACTTTCGCTTGCTATGTTCAGTCACGCAATCACGGAATCCCTTCCGAATAGAGAGAGCCGCCGGTCATGCGCTCCGGCGGCTCTTGCTTTGTCTAGGTCTTGGTCTCACTCATGCCGTCCACAGTGGCGGGCATGAGACGAAATTCGGCACCGGCAAGGATCAATGCCAGCGACTCTTTTTGATCCTCGGTGACTTCCCCACCCTGAGCGAACCACTCATCTGAGAGTTGGAGAGCGGCTTCTTCTAGCTCGGCCTCGGAAGGCATAACCCAAACCTTTCAACTGACTGAAATTGGATCAAGGTCTGGGTCTAGGAGGCAACTCTATCAAAACAGAAAGAGCGCCGTTGCCGACGCTCTTTCCCATACCGGTTTGGGTTGGTATGCCGACCAGCACCCTAGCGGCGAACGACCTTGACCCGCTTGGTGTCCTGGCTCCGAGCGCCCTTCTTCGCAGGCAAGACGACGACGGCCTCGATGAACAACTCGACCGCACTGCGCTGCTGCTGGATGGAGAGGCCGCTCCACACCTTGCGAAGCTGTCCTGGCTCCGACCACGGCATGTCCGAGACACGCGCTCCGGCCTTGGCGACCGATCTGCGAGCCTGCTTCAGCCGCTCGGTCAGCGGTCCTTTGGCGGCGTTCCACTCGCCTGCGGTCAGATCGCCTTTGCCGTAGTCCTCAGCCAGTGCGTTGAGCGCATTCTGAATCTCGACAGTCGGGTCAGCCATCTCCGTCGTCGGGTCACTCATTTCCAGCTTGTCGGTGATCCTGAACAACGTCCTCGTCGTCACGTCCTCGACCAGATCGGCGCTGATCGAAACTTGTCCCGGCCCTGGATGGGCCATCGAGTCGGTGCGATAGGTGCGGCCTCTGATGTCGTGTCCCGTCACCAGCTTGCGACCAGCCGAGTCTGTCACCAGGCCGGTGAGTAAGTAGCTCCTGATCCGGTGAGTGGTCCGTCGAGCCGGATCGTTGAGCAGAGCGCAGATGCGATTCCAAGTGTCCCGATCCCAAGCGCCTTCCCACGTCCCGTCGATCACGCTCCCATCGGGCTGACGACGCAGACCAGCGGTCGCCGGGTTGGTGAGCAGCTTGCGGAGCGCGGCCCGAGTCCAGGCGTTGCCCTGACTGGTCTTGATGCCTTTGGCATTCAGATCAGTGACCATCGTGGAGATGCCCTCGCCACTGAGCGCTCGCCGCCCAAGGTCTTGCAGCACCATCATCTCGTCCGGCTCGATGGCCCGCCGAGACTCGGTCCAACCGAAGGCACGCCGACCACCCGACATCTCGCCCCGAGCGGTCGAAGCGTCCTTGGCGGCTTTGACTCGCTCGGAAATCTTCTCCGACTCACGACGGGCGTTGTTCACCGCGCCACGCGCATAGTGCCGACCGTCGGCTGTGGTGAGGTCGTACTCGCCAGACACCACCGTCTTGACGATGGTGCTGGTTTCGTTGAGCGCGACGATGAGGTCTTCAAACTCCCTCACGTTGCGGACGAGTCGGTCCTGACCCCAAGCCAGGATCACATCGAACTTCCCGGCTCTGATCGCCTCGTTCATCCTCTGGTACTCAGGCCGGGGCGCTCCGGTGTAGGCGCTCTTCGATTTGTCCTCAAAGACCTCGATCACATCGAGTCCGAGTCGGTCAGCGAGCGCTCGGCACTCGGCCTCCTGACGGGCGACGCCTGCGCCCCTGCTTTCTCGGTCGTCTGATATCCGGGTGTAGATCGCTGCGGTAGTTTTGGTTGCCATGCAGCACAGTGTAAATCAGGTGTGGGGTTATGGCAACTACGCCTCTGCAAACTTCTCGTTACCCCATACCTGGCTGCCCTACTTGGAAGCGGCCTCCTAGATCGTTGCCTGATGCACTTGCGAAGAAAGCGAATTAAGCGCAAGAAGGTCAGGAGCCATCGTCATCCGGCTCCGCTCTCGATGGTGGCGGCGTGTTGACCGCTTCGGACTTCCCGGCGAGCAGCCCGAGCAGAGCGCCCAGGATTCCGGTGATGATCGAAGTCAGCCCATCGACCACTTGGGAAGTGTCGTTGGCGGGATTGGCAATCTCGGCTACCACCACGGCAATTGCTCCCAAGACGATCACGAACGCAATGAGGCCGGTGAAGCACAGCGTCATCACCTCCACCACGGAGCGCGATCTGAGGAACTCCCACATTCACTTCTTGTGCGACTCCAACGCCTTCCGCTCCCACACCAACTGACCGTCCTTCTTGGTCGCCAGCTTGCCGGGAGCGATGCCCCGGTAGCGCGAGAGAGTCAGTTCTTGCTCGCTGATCCCCAGGAACTCAGCCGCCTCCGCCAGATTCAGAAACTTGGGCTTCGGTGGTGCCTTGGGCTTGTCCGGCTCAGAGCCGGACGACTTCTTGGTGGTGGTCTTCTTGGTGGTTGCCATGTCTGTCCTTTCGTACTTCATGCAGTGCGGATAGCTCGGGCGTAGATGGAGATGGAGGAACACTGGATCACAGGAGACGGCGAGTGCCGCCCACGGAGAATCACCGGCACGGTTCCGGTTGCGGTCAGTCCGGTGGACCGCCCGACCAGCACTCCGGCAACTGACGGAGTTCCGACCTCGATGCTCATTTCGTAAAGATCGGTCGATCCGATACGCAGAGCGAAGAAGCCGCTCGCTGTCCCGGCAGACATGGCGGCAGCGGTCCACGCAATTTCAGCGGCGACCTTGTATCCGAGCCAGTGGCTCGGGATGGTGAGGTTGGCGGTGGCGAGACTGGTAGCCGAGCCGGTGGTGTTGGCGTTGGCAGTGATGCCGGACGTGTCCGTCTCCTGAGCGACGCCACCGCCACCGAGCAAT
>Ga0190271_10000777_pt1 | contig 16850 bp, 10 predicted proteins | sample Popmic356T_FD_133747 | JGI IMG/M metagenome (GOLD analysis project Ga0190271, IMG submission 133747) | Populus adjacent soil microbial communities from riparian zone of Weber River, Utah, USA - 356 T | ecosystem: Environmental > Terrestrial > Soil > Riparian zone | place: USA: Utah | collected...
AACGCAGGTCCCTGTGGCGCCCTCTCGTCGCGCGCGCTCTCGTCGTGCTCGCCGTCCTGTGGTCACCGGATCTCGCGCACGCGGATGAGACGGCGGAGCGCGACGCGGTGCAGCGCGACAGTGCGAACGAGTACACCACTGAGATCGAAGCGGCCCTCGAGGAGTATCAGCGAGGTCACTTCGAAGAGGCGCGCGGGCTGTTTCAACACGCACACCAGCTCGCTCCCTCTGCATCACTGCGCAGTTTTGGTGGCGCCGCCGCGACCTTTGCGGCCGGAGCGTCTGCCGTATGCACGCTCCCGCGCGATGGCGGGCAGCTGCTGTGTGACACGGACGAGGTCGAAGATGAGCTCCACGGCGTGCCGCGGCCCTATCCGAGCTGAGCTGTGCTGAGCGCGCTCAGACTGGCCCCGGACCACTCTCGCTCGCCGGCTCGGACGCGGCAGGCTCGCTCGCCTTCCCCTCGAGCCGCATCGCGATCAGCTGCACGAGCGCGGCGGCCGGCCGCTTGACCGCTGCGTCGAAGCCCAGGGCGAGGATGCCAAAGGCATCACCCGTGCCCAGCTCGCGGCGCAGCGCGAAGGCCCGATACGTTCGCCCGGCGAACTTGGTCAGGAGCATGTCCTCGGCCGGATCGGCCGAGTCGCCGAGCTCCGTCTGCTCGTCCTGGTTGGCGAACGCAAGCGCAGTGCGCAGCCATCGTTCCAGCTGCTCGGGCGGTCGCTCGTCGCCCTGCCACACGAAGGCGCTGTCTCCAGCGTCGTCTGCGAGCAGCAACAGTCCGTCCGGCGCGCGGCTGCGCTCGCACGCGATCTCCAGCGCCAGCTGCGTGAGCGCTGCCAGGCCGTGGGAAACACGCTCCAACAAGCGCGCGCCCAGCTGGGTGAGCAGCTGGGCCTCGCGCTGGTTTTCCCGCAGTAGGTCGCTGACGCCGAGCTGGTCGGCCGGCTCGGCCTCGTGCAGAGCGCGCTGCAGCTCTCCCACCCGCTCGAGCAACGTGGCGACCGCGGTCGGCCGGTACCAGGCCTCCATCATGGTCAGCTGCTGGCGACATGTCTCGAGCGCGCCCGCGCGCAAGGCGGTCCAGGCGCGCGCCTCGTGCAGTGAGCCCATGGCCAGCGGGCCGCCGTTCGGTCCGTGCTGCTCGATCAGCTGGTCGAGCAAGCTGGCGGAAAGCGCGTGGTTGCCCAGTCCCGACTCCGCGTGCGCGAGCTCGATCTGCGTGTTCAAGCCAATCACCGGATAGTCCATGTCGCCCGGATCGCGCAGCGCGAGCGCGGCCAGGCAGATCTCCTTGGCGCGTTGGTGCTGCCCGAGGCCGTTGTACGCGCGGGCCAGCGCTCCGCGCGTAAAAGTCCAGCCGATGATGGAGAGCGGCTCTTCGTCCGTGTCGAGCAAGGGAAGCGCTTTTTCGTACTGTTTCGAAAGGACGAAGTACATGCCGTGCGCGCGGCGCTCTTCGGCTACGATCGAGGGCAGCTCGGCGCCGAGGCGACTCAAGCCCTGAAAGGCGCGCCGGATGACCAGAGGGTCGTCGAGTCGCATGGCAATCTTGGCCGCGTCGACGGGCGCCCACAGCTCGACCTGCCAGGTGTTGCCGAGCTGCACGGCGTGCACCTCGATGCGCTGCCGGTAGTGCTCGGCGCGCGCTCGGTCGCCGAGATTGGCGTAATACGAGGCGCGGAAGTGGTCTGCACTCATGGCGTGCAGCGGACTGAACTTCTCGATCTTGTCGGCGATCTGCAAGATCTCTGTGCCGTCCTTCCAGGACGCCTGCACCCCGAGGGCGAGGTACAGACCGGCGATGCAGTCTTTGCGTCGCCCCTCGGGCATGTCTTGCAGCACTTCGCCACGCTCGATGCGGCCCAACATGGAGCGCAGACCGGCCGCGGTCAGCGCGATGCGATCTTCGACCAGCATGGCAAACAGGACCGCGATCTCGTGGACCACGTTGAGCGTGTGTAGGGGACCGAGCGGCCTGAACGGCTCGAGCGCGTCGGCGTAGCGCCGCGACAGCTTGGGCGCGAGGCACGAGGTGGCCGCGCCCGAAAGGCAGCTGGCGGTGGTGGCGAAGTCGCTGATCGTCTGTTTCAGCGAGGCCGCGTGGGGTTGTCTACGAAGCGCCAGGTGGGCCAGAAAAAATGCGACCAAAAGCCCGAGTTTTGCGCCCAAAAAGCGCGCCAGGCGGCGCGCCAGCGAGAGCTTGAGCAGGCGTTCGTAGCAGGCGATCGCGAGCTGGCCGAAACGAGCCTCGTAACAACGGTCCACGTAGTAGGCGCTGAGCGCCAGGATGCCCAGGGTCGGTGCCGTCTGGTGATCGTTCGCGCCGCGCGCAGCGAGCAGTAGGTACGCTTGCTCGAACATCGGCGCGGCGCGCGAGAGCGACGCCAGCACCTCGGGCTCGCGGGTGCGGTACGCGGAGGTCGCCCGGTCGAGCAGACGTCTCCCCTGCTCGAGCTCGCCACCGCGCAGCAGGTGTAGGCCGGCTCGCAGGATGGACAGGGCGTCCGTTCCGGCTTCTGAGGCGAGCGCGTGCCCGAGCGCGACGTGGGCGTGGGACCGTCGGGTGGGAGCGAGCTCTTCGTACAGCGCCCGCTGCGTGGAGGGGTGCACGAAGGTGTAGCCCGCGCTGCCGTGGATCAACACGCCCTCCCGCTCCAGCTCAGCGAGCGCCGCCCGCGTGCGGTCTGCACGGAGCTCCGAGACCGTGTTGCAGGTCAACTCGGAGAACGGCTCGTCGTGGGGCAGACACAGACTTTCGGCCAGTGCGCGCGCGTCGCTCGACAGGCGCCCGAGCCGCGCCTCTAGCGCTGCTTCTCGGGTCGCAGGCAGCTGTGCAGACGTCAGCTCCGCCGGCAGCAGCCAGGTGCCCTCGACGTAGCGCGCCAGCTTGGCCTCCACGAGCTGCTGTGCGAGCTCGAGCAGGTGTGCGGGGTTGCCGGCCGAGGCGCGCCACAGGCGCTCGGCGCAGCGCTCGAGGTAGGCCACGTTGCCGAACATCGAGCCCAGGAGCTCCAGGGTGTCTGCGCTGTTGAGCGGCTCGGGGGTCAACGTGCTCGACATGCCGCGGTAGCCGGTCAGACCCGGAGAGCTCTCGGCCGCGCTCGAGGCGGTCGCGACCACCAAAAGTCGTGCATCGGAGATGCCGTCGGCCAGCGTGACCAACAGGCTGCGCGTCTCTTCGTCCAGCAGGTGCAGGTCGTCGACGAACAACGCGATGGTGCGCGTGCTGCTGAGCGCGCGCAGCCAGTCGCGCAGCGCGAGCTGAACCTTGATGCGCGCTTCACCCACCGCCTCCTCGTGTAGCCAGGTCTCGCTGACGCCCAGCCGCGCGCGCACCTGCTCGGACGTGCGCGCCAGCTGCGCCACCATGGAGGCGCCGGCAGCGCGCGCCTCGAACGGCAGTGCGTCGAGCAGGCCGAGCGCCAGCACACCCGCGCCCGCAAACGCCCGCTGCCCCTGGCGCGCATCGACGTTGAGGGTGAGCGCACCGCGCAGACGCGTGAGCACGCCGAGCTGTCGCACCAGCCGCGTTCGGCCGAGGCCCGGCGCACACTCGATCAAGACGCAGTTGCCGCGTCCAGCTTGTGCGCGCTCGAGCGCGGACAGGACGTGCGCCACCTCGCGGTCGCGCGCGACAAAGACGTTGCTCTCCAGATAGCTGCGGATCGAAAGATCGTTTGCGTCGGGGCCGAGGTTGGCGATGGTGTTGAGGCGGTCGATCACCGCGGCGGCGCTGCCCGGGCGCTCGTGCGGCTCGACCGACAGCAGCGCCGCGATCAGCGCGTCGAGCTCCTCGGGAACACGCTCGTTGGTGTTTGCCGAGAGCGGCGCGACCAGGGACGAGGCCAGCGGCGGCCGCTGCTCGTGCAGCTCGGCGAGCTCGGCCAGACTGCGTGCCGGGAAGGCGTGCGCACCGGTGAGCAGCCAGAACCCGAGTGCGCCGAGTGCGAACAGGTCGGCGCGTTGGTCCAGGGCAACGCCGGCGATCGCCTCGGGTGGCACGAACGGAGGCGTGCCCACGAGCTCGACCTTGGCGCCGAAGCTGGCGAGCGCCCCGAAGTCGATTAGCTTCAGGCGACCAGCTGGCGTGCGCAGCAAGTTGCGAGGACTCAGATCGCGGTGCAGCAGACGTCGTGCGTGAAGAAAACCCAGGATGGCGGCCACGTCGCGCAGGCACAAACAGGCGTCGCGCCACGGCATGGGCGCCTCGAAGCGCAGCTCGCGGCCTGCCACGAGCTCCATCGTGTAGAACGGACCCGACGCGTCCACGCCGTAGTCGTGGACGGCGACGATGTTGGGGTGGCTGAGTTCGGCCAGCGTCTGATACTCGCGCTCGAACAGCGCGCGCGTGTGCGGCTTGCTGTCTGGTGCGAGCCTCTTGAGTGCCAGCACACTGCCGGTGGAGAGGTCGACCGCCGCGTGCACCGAGCCCATGCCACCCGCGCCCAACAGGCGCTCCAGCTTGTAGCGAGCCGCGACGATCTGCGGCGGATCTCCGGTCTGCAGACTCGCGCGCTCGATCTGTCCCATGCCTGGGAATTACCGGCCCACTCGCCGCTGGCGTCAATCAGCAAAAGTCCGACGAGCGGTAATGCTGGCCACGAGTGTTCGTGTCGTTGTTGGGGATGGTGGTCGCCGTGACGACACGGCAGCACAGAGCAGGTGCGTTGGTTGGGCCAGTCGTTTGTCCACGCCAAAAACCCGTGCTGCGCTGACGCGCTCAGCGCCGCGCGCGCTCGAGCGTGCCGATCCACGCGCGCAAGGCGGCCACGCCCGCTTCGTCGACGCGCTCGGTCGCGAGCGGAGGCATGTGCAGCAGGATGCCTTCGCGCCGGCGCACCAGCCGCATGAGCCGGCCAGCATCGGGCTCTCCCGGCGACACGTACTCCGGGACGAAGCTGGTTATCATGGCGGCCAGCGCCGCGGGCGTCGCGTCGTAGGGCAGCCACATGTCGATCTTTCGTCGCGGGTCGTAGCAGCGCGGGCCGTCGTTTTCGGGGCGCTGCTGGTTGTGGCAGCTGCCGCAGTTGGCGTGTAGGGAGCCCAGCGCAGCGCGCTCGACGGGCGTGAGCGCGCGCGTCGTCTCAGGGCGTGGAGCAACGCTGAGCAGACCGCTGTCTGCCAGCTGCGCGAGCGAGACCGCTCTGGTTGCCTCGACGCCTTGTGCGGGCGAAGAAGGAGCGTGTGCTTCGGCGTTGGCGAGCTGTACGGCCGAGAAGCCGAGCACGTAGCTGCGCCGGCCGGCGTGACAGCCTCCACACTTTTTGGCGGGCGGCGCGTCGTGCTGCGTCCCAAGGATGTTCTCGGCGCCTTCGGGCGCGAGCAGCGCGTCGCTCTGGTCGCTCGACCACACGTACGAGGCGCCGGCCCAGTCGCGCGCGCCTGGCCCGCGCTTGACGAGCACGCGTGTCTCGAGCCGCACGCCGTTGAGGGAGAACTCTTTGAACAGCCTGCTGCCGACTGGAAAGGACCAGTCGTCCATGTTGGAGCTGTCGATCTGTGTGCCGGCCGGCAAGGCGAGCCAGCGCTTTTTGTCCGCGCCGTCGCTCCAGAGCGGGAAAGCGGGCTCGTAGGCGAGCGCGTCGTCGCGCACCGCGTGGGCGATCGGGTCTCGGTAGAGACCGGCCTCGGACAGCCGCGTGGGCAAGCTGGCCAGCGACTCGACCGGCGGTGCGTCGCAGGTGCGGAAGGGCGGCATGCCGACACAGGCAGCCGCGACGCAGCTGAGCGCGAGACCAACAAACAGCCGAGCGCGTGTCGTGGTGGGTGGGGCAGCTTCGATCATTGCGCGGCACCTACTAGCAGCAAGCGCGTGCAGGCGTCCGTAGGCCTGACCTCCCGGCGACGGGGCGTGGAGCGGGCCCCAGCACGCACGTTGGCCATTGACTGCCCCTACGGTCAGGTGTCATGGCTCGCCCGTGGACAGTCAAAGTTTTCCGGTCACGGTTCTAGTCAAGCGGCCCGATGGTTCTTCGGAGTCGGTCCGCGTCGGCACGGCGGTGCGCACGGGCGACGGCTTTCGGTTGAGCCTGGGTGAGCTCTCGATCGGCGCGGCGGCTGACCCGGCGCCGCGTGCGCGTGCGGCCTCCTCGGGCGGCGACGGCATGGTGTTTCCGCCGTACGGGCGCAGCAAGGGCGCGCCCATCGCCGGAGCGACCATCCAGGACCTCGAGTTCTACATCAGCGGCAGCCGCCGCTCGCTCGACGATCCCACCAAGGTGCGCTGGCACGACAAAGAGCGCGTCTTGCTCGCGGCCATGGAGGCCGAGCTGGCGCGCCGCACCGGGGGCGGGGGTGGTGGTGGTGGCGGTCGAGGCGACGACGAAGGCGGCGCTGGCTCGTTCGGCATCGACGACTACGGCGCGCCCCCGCACTCGGACGACGACATCCCGTTCTGAGCGCCCGCTACGCGGTCACTTGGACGACATCCCGTTCTGAGCGCCCGCTACGCGGTCACTTGGAAGCGAGGCAGTTGTCGACCATGACCTTCCAGACCAGGTCGGAAATGACCCTGGAGCCGGCTGCCGTGGGGTGGATGCCGTCGAGTGCCACGAACTCGGGATGGCCCTTGAAGCCCTCGCGCGTGTCCACGAAGTGACACTTCACGCTTGGGTCCGACTCGCACTGCGCCTTGGCGATCGGGATCGAGTAGTCGTTGATCACGCGGCCCTGCGACGGTCCCAGATCGGGATACCAGAAGTAGACCACGTGCTGGATGCCGCCGGCCTTCATGTCGACAAACAGCTTTTTGATCACGTCCAGGCTCTTCGAGACCACGGTCTTGCACTCTTCGGTCACTGTGGTCAGCGTCTTGCACTGCGAGGCATCGATCAACACGTCGTTGCCGCCGCCCGTCATGACCACGACCTTGACGCCCTCGGGGCCCGCGCGTTTGGAGTCTGCAAGTAAGGTCGGCAGCTGGGTGGGGATGGCCGGTGCGAGCAGGTTTCCCTTCTGCATCGCCGCGCCGCTCCTGGACTTGTCGATGTACGTCTCCGACGCGCCGAGGGCGCCCGCCTTGCGTGCGTTCTCCTGCAAGAACTTGGTCACGTCGCCGGACAGGTTGATGTACGAGTCGCCCATGATGCCGACCTGGTAGGGCGCCAGGTTGCAGAGCGCCTCGTCGACCGGCTTTTCGCCGCCCGCGTCGACGGTGGACATGGTCGCTCCGTCGGGCTTGCTGACCGGGCCGCCACCGTCGGTCGTGGTCGGCGTCGGCTCGGTCACGTCCGGCGTGCCCGCGTCCGCCACGACCTTGCCGGCGTCGGACTTGCCCGCGTCGGCCTTGCCGGCGTCGAGCTTGCCCGCGTCGACCTTGCCGGCATCCTTGACCGGTTTGTCGTCGCTCTCGTCGGTCTGCTCCGTCTCGTCGGTCTCGGCCGTCTCGTCGTCCGCACCTTCGTCGTCTTTGCTCGAGTCGGTGTCGACGGCGGCCGGTACTGGCTCGTCTGCACAGCTCGGCAGTGCGACCGCGGCCAGCCCAGCGCCGCTGAGCCACAGGCAACGTAAGCAGACAGACTGAAGCCAGGAACGCATCGTCATGCAGACACCCTAAAAGTTAAGACCCTGCTCGCCGCGCCAACGGGCACGACATCGCAGCGTAGATAACGCTGATTGGCCGCCGTTATCAACCCGGGCCCGGTTCGCTGCACAGCGGAGAAGGTTGCCTCTTGAGCTCAATCTTCAGGTGTCAGGTTCCAGTGACCCGAACGCCGCCAGAGGGGCCTCGATGGAGCCATGTTGGGTAGGAGCGAGGTCGCGCCTTTGCGAAGTTTTGTCTGTACCTTGTCTGCGCTCGCACTCGGCGCCTGCGCGAGCGCCCAGCCGCCCGGCACGCGCGATGAAGACCTCGCGGGTGGACACGACGGGCCGACCCGCGACGCCGGCTCGAGCGGCCGTGCGGCAGGCGGCGGCGATTCCGGCCGGGTAGCTCACAACCCGGGCGGGCAGGGCGACGCTGCGACCTGGGTGGTGCACAGCGGCGACAGCGCCGTGGATACGCGCGCCGATGGCTGTGGCGTGCTGCGCGCCCGCCTGCGCGACTTTGGGTACGATCACCCCGACTTCGAGCACGTCGTCAACGGGCGCGTGATCAAACAGATCGTCGAGCCGACCCTGGGTGCCGACCACAAGCCCGTGGAGAACGCCAGCGTAAGTGCGGGCGCGGGCATCCAGGCTTTTGTCGATTGGTATCGAGATGGTCCCAAAAACATGAGCTTCGAGCTCGAGCTCGCGCTGGTGGAAGAGACGCCGGGCCACTTCGTGTACGACAGTCGGGCGTTTTTCCCGCTCGATGGCAGGGGCTTCGGTAACCAGTTTCGGGACCACAACTTCTCGTTCAGCACCGAGATTCACACCCGCTTCGTCTACCGCGGCGGCGAGCAGTTTACGTTTGCCGGCGACGACGACGTCTGGGTGTTCATCAACGGACGGCTGGCCATCGACCTGGGCGGCGTGCACGCGCGCGAGACCGAGAGCGTGTTGCTCGACGAGCGCGCCGGTGAGCTCGAGATCGAGCTCGGGCGCGACTACGCGATGGACATCTTCCACGCGGAGCGGCACTCCGGCGAGTCCAACTTTCGCATCGAGACCACCATCGACTGCATCACGCCGGTGTTGGTGATCTGAGCTGTGTTGGCGCCCCGGCAGCCGCGCGCGTCAGAGCGGTAGCTCGACCGGTAGCAGATCGGGAAAGTCGGTGGTGGGCACCTCCGTCAGGTCGTCTTGCGTGAGGCACGCCACACTCGCGTCTTCGCGCAGCGCGCAGACCCGCAAGCCCATCATGACGAGCTCCACCGGGTTGATGTTCGAGTGCACCCTCAGCGGCGTGTAGTCGACGCGCGGCACAATCGGCCAGCAGCGCCAGGTTTGTGCGCTGTCCAGGCCGCACACGGCGAGCCCGCCGGTCGGCGCGAGCGCAACAGACCCCTGGGAGTCGACCACGGTCTGCGTGACCGAACCCTCGAAGACAAAACAGCGAATGTCACTCGACGGGGTGAGTGCACAGACCCCGTACGAGTTGGTCATCGCGATGGCGCGTGCGCCCGAAAGCTCGCTGACCTCGCTGGCTGCCGTCCACTTGCCTGCGTCGAAAAACCAACACTTGACCGCGCCGGCCGCCTCGCGTGCACAGTACGCTCCCGAACCGGCGCGCAGCTCCACGACCGACGACAGTCCGGCGATCGGCACCGGCACGAGCGAGCCTTCTTCGGGAGCGGTCGTTGGTGACTGGCCCCAACAGGTGACGCCAGCGTCGCCCGCGCGCAGCACGCACGTAGAGCTGTCGTCGATCGCCAGCTGGGTCGCGTCGCTGATGCCGCGTGCGTCTACGGGTGTGTACGAGTTGGAACGTGTGCCATCTCCGATCTGACCCTTGTCGTTGGCGCCCCAGCAGGCCACCGTGCCGTTGCCGCGGCGCACGCAGGTGCGGCCCACCGCGAGCGCAAGCTGGACGATGTCGGCGCCGGCAAAGTGAGCGAGCACCGGCGTGGGCGAGTCGCGGGTCTCGATGTTGCCCAGCTGGCCCGCAAAGTTACCGCCCCAGCAGTACAGCCCGGCGCTGCGTAGCGCGCAGGTGTGACCCTCGCTGGTCGCGAGCAGGCGCTGGCTGATCATCGCGCTGGCGTCAACGGGGGGCGCGTGGCTCTCGGGCTCGCTGCAGCCCAGGAGCAGCACGACTGTCATGACGCACAAAGACGTCGGTCGAAGCGCGCCCTCGGGCGCGCGAGCGAAGATCCGATCAGCTCGGAGAAGCGTGGCGCGCATAGGAAGCGCCACCTTACTCCGAACGTCCTCGAGATCGATCGAGAGTTCTGTCGACGTTCAGACGATCCCGAGGTGATCGAGCAGGGTCTTGGACATATCGAAACCCGACAAGCGGCGCAGCTCCTGAATGAGCGTCGGCGACGTGACGTTGGTCTCGATCAGACGGTCGCCGATGAAGTCGAGTCCGGCGAACACGATGCCAGCTTGTTTGAGCTCGACGCCGAGCTCGCGCGCGATGCTCGCCTGCGTTGCGGACAGCGTCGTTGCGAACGCGGTCCCGCCTTGCGCCACGTTGGCGCGAAAGTCGTTTTCGGGAGGGCGCCGGCCGAGCGCCGCCACGGGCTCGCCGTCGAGCAAAAACACGCGCGTGTCGCCGGCCTTGCCCTCGGGCATGTACGCCTGCACGACCACCGGTCCCAGGCTCTCCATGCGCAGCACGGTGCGGAACAGCTGTTCGAAGTTTTCGTCCTGTACGGAGGTGAGAAACACACCGCTGCCACTGCCGAGGAAGGTGGGCTTGAGCACGACCTTGGTGTGGCCGGCCGCAAAGCTGCGCGCCTCTTCGAGGTCCCAGGTGACGACGGTGCTCGGTGCGTGCTGCGCGTAGCGATTGGCGAACAACTTCTCGTTGACCTCGCGCAGGCCACGGGGCGAGTTCACGAAGCGGGTCTCGCCGCTGGCGACGTCGAGCAGGTAGGTGAGTGCCAGGTACTGCGTGTCGAACGGCGGATCTTTGCGGATGAAGACGAACTGAAACTCGCTCAGCGGCACCACCGCCGGCGTACCCGCGCGGCGCACCGCGGTGCCTGCGGTGAGCGCTACCACTTCGGCAGTCACCGCGGTGCTGCGCGCGAACACGCGCCCGTCGCGCGAGCGCACGTCGGAGTACTCGAAGACCGAGACCTGGTGGCCGCGGCGCAGGGCCTCGAGCATGAAGTCGAGGCTCGAGTCCTTTTTCGGATTGAGGGCGTCGAGAGGATCGATGATAAATGCGAGCTTCACGGCGTGATCCTTTGTCGATGGAGCTTCCCGCGCTGGTTGTAGCGCAAAACTGGGCTGAGACCCGCCCACTCCGGCTCACGCGCGCAGCAAAAAGGACGCACGGCCCAGCACCTCGCCGTTGACCAGCACCTCCACCTCGTGACGGCCGGCGTGGTGGGTGCGCGTGGTGAAGTCGACGATGGTCTGTCTGCGCGAGAACAGCTCGTGTGCGCCGGGCGCCATGGACAGGGTCTTGAGCTTGAAGACCTTGCGCGTTGTGCGGCCGGGACGAACGTAGTGGACTGCGTAGTCGACCACCAGCTTCTGCGCCTTGTCGCTGGTCGAGCTGAGAGCGAACGAGAGCGTGATGGTGTCGCCGAGCCGAATCTTGTTCGGCTTGACGCTGAGCTGACTGAGCTCGACCGCGGCTTCGTCGCCGGCACCGATCACGGCGAGTGCTTCGCGATCCCCTTTTTTGATCAACGTGCGCAGCGCGTGTCTGACGATCCAGCTGGTGCGTACGTCGTCGAGCGGCCAGCCGCGCACGCGCTCGAGCACCCAGGCCGGGTGGTCCTTGGTGATGTCATTGAGGTGATTGGCCACAGACTTGCGGACGTACAGGCTGGGGTCCGTCTTGAGGTTGTCGAGGATGCGGGCGACCGGCGCGGGATCGAGGATCAGCGGCTCGAGCCGAAACGACCAGGGTAGGCGTGGGCGGCTGCCCTCGCTGGCCAGGCGCCGCACGTGCTCGTCGTCGTCCTTGGACCAGCGCTCCATCACGGCGAGCGTCTGCGCGAGATCGCGACGCAAGAAGTGGCGCACCGCGAACTCCGCCGAACCAAACCTGGTAAAGAACTGGAGCGCCTCCATCGAGGTCGCGAAGTCGTGCGCGCCGTACAGCGCGACGAACTCGGGCAGCACCATGGTCACGAACTTGTTGTTCAGACGCGGTGCGAGCTTGCGCAGCGTGCCCACGGCGCTCTTGTAGCTCACGGGTAGCGCAGCGTGCAGACGCTCGCTCACGTGTCGCAAGCGCTCCATGAGCGTCAGTGCGTCCAGCGTGGCGAGCGACTCGCGCAAAAAGCGCTTCTTGTCGAACGCCGGACTCACGGCCGAGAGCTCGGCAGCGATGTGCCGAACGCGATCGGCGCTGAACAGTGCGTCTTTGAGCGTGAAGGGGGGCCGCTCGATCTTTGTCATCGTGGTGCTGTCTCGGGGCGAGCCGCGTCAAAAATCGCGAGCTGGTTTCGCATCGCGCTGACCGTGCGTGGGCACGCGTCTGCAAGTTCGATTGCGCGCGCTTTGGGTCAACGTTGCCAGTTCGGTACGACATCGCATGCGTGTTGTCCACGCAGCGCGCGGCGCGTGTCGGCGCGCGACGTGACCGCACGAGCAAAAAACGATCTCGAGCGAGCAGACCGTTTTGGAAGTTGACCTACGGCGAGCGCAGCTAGAAACTTGCCGCTCCGGGGGCTACCGACTTCACGACGCGCGCCGTGCTGCACCGGTGGTGTGCACGCGACTGCGGGTGGAGCGTCTGGTCTTGTGCCCTCGTCGCTCCTTCGAGCAGAAAGCGCGCGCACGATGAATTCTCTTCAGACGACGCAGTGTGGAAGCCCACGGACGGTGCGGGTCCGCGTCCGCACCCGCAGTGTCGTGACCCTGCCAGCGACGATCCACGGCCTCGCGCTCGCCATGTTCGTGGTGGCTGTCGGCTGTACCGACGACCACGTCGTGAAGGTCACGCCCGACACGGGCGTGATCACGGACGCGAGCGTGCCGGACGCGGACAGCGCGGCGCCGCCGATGGATGGAGCGCCGCCGCCCGCGGACACCAGTGTCCCGCCCGCCGACGCCACGCCCGTTCCTTCAGAGGCTGGTGGCGACGCCGCAGGTCCGACGCCCGTGCAGTGCGACAGCAATACGTCGACGCCGATCGACAGCAACGCCGACGGCGTGCTCGACAAGTGTCTGTGCAAGGTTGGCTTCGTGGCGAGCGGCGCAACGTGCGTCGATTTCAACGAATGTACGAGTGGCGCGGCGGGATGTAGCGGCGCGTGCACGAACAACACAGGCGGGTTCGCGTGCCAGGGAGCTCCCTGCCCGAGCGGTTACCGCGAAGATGCGACGGTCAGCTGTGCGGACATCGACGAATGCGTCGTCGACACCACGACTTGCGGAAGCCTCGGTGCCTGCAGCAATCGCTCGGGTGGATTCGCCTGTGGAACCGGCGCGACATGTCCGCCCGGCTACGCGGTGGACGCCCTGCGCGGCTGTAAGGACATCGACGAGTGCGCCACCAACAACGGCGGCTGTGCCGCTCACATCGTCTGCACCAACGCGCCTGGGAGCTCGTCCTGCGGCGCGTGTCAGACGGGGTATACGGGTGACGGTGCGGGCGGCTGCATCGACATCAATGAGTGCGCCACCAACAACGGCGGCTGTGACGCGCTGGCCACCTGCACCAATGTGGCTGGTTCCTACACGTGCGGCTCTTGCCCGAGCGGCTTCGTGGCACAGAGCGGAACGGGGGCCTGCGTCGACGTCGATGAATGTGCAACGAACAACGGAGGCTGCGCTGCGCAGGCTCCCTGCACGAACACCGTCGGCGGCTACAGCTGCGGCGCGTGCGCCGTCGGCTACACGGGCAACGGCGCGAGTGGCTGCGCTGACATCGACGAGTGCGCCGTCGCGCGTGGCGGCTGCGACCCGCTCAAGACCTGCACCAATACGCCTGGAAGCTTCTCCTGCAGCGGCTGCCCGAGCGGCTATACCTCGGACGCGGACGGGCGCTGCATCGACGTCGACGAGTGCGCGACCAACAACGGTGGCTGCGACGCGCGTACGGCCTGCACGAACACCTTGGGAGGTTTCGTCTGCGCTGATTGCCCGAACGGTTTCAGCGGCACGGGAAGTACGAGCTGCCAAGACATCGACGAATGCGCGACCAACAACGGCGGCTGCGACATGCTGGTCGCCTGCGACAACGATCCGGGGTCCTTCTATTGCGGCGCCTGCCCCTCCGGCTACAGCGGCGGCGGCAGCGGCGGGTGCATCGACATCAACGAGTGCACGACCAATCCCAGCGCATGCGATCCGCGCACCGCGTGCACGAACACGCCCGGCGGCTACACCTGCAGCGCCTGCCCGGCAGGCTATACGGGGAACTCTCTGGACGGCTGCATCGACACCAATGAATGCGGCTCGAACAACGGTGGCTGCGACCTGCTGACCACCTGCACCAATACGGCTGGTTCGTTCACCTGCGGCGCTTGCCCGAGCGGCTATCAGGGCACGGGCGCAACTGGATGCGCCGACGTCAACGAGTGCGCGACCAGCAACGGTGGCTGCGACGGACTCACGACGTGCAACAACACGGCTGGCGGGTTCACCTGCAGCGCCTGTCCGTTCGGCTACCAGGGTACGGGCCTGACGGGATGCACGGATATCAACGAGTGCGCAACCAACAATGGTGGCTGCGACCTGCTCTCCCCCTGCATCAACACGCCCGGCGGCTCCACCTGCGGGGCGTGCCCGGCCGGCTATACGGACATCGCTGCCGGCTGCACCGACATCGACGAGTGCGTGACCAACAACGGTGGTTGCAGCACCAGTCCAATGCGCACCTGCGTAAACAGCGCGGGAAGCCATTCCTGCGGAAGCTGCCCAGCCGGCTACAATCCTAGCGGCCCCAACAGCTGCGCGGACGTCGACGAGTGCGTGACCAGCAACGGTGGTTGCAGCACCAGCCCAATGCGCACCTGCGTCAACACGATCGGAAGTCGCACGTGCGGCGCTTGCCCGAGCGGCTACACGGCCAACAACGCGACCGATTGCCAGAACGTCAACGAGTGCATGAACGGCAGTAACGGCGGGTGCGACCCGCTTACACTCTGCACCGACACGCCCGGGAGCCGGACGTGCGGTGCGTGCCCGATGGGTTACACCGGCGATGGCGACGTGGGATGCACTGCCGCGGCCACGTGCGGTGAGGACTACACAGGAACCGGGACCTGCACCGTTGACTCGGACTGCTGCGACTTCGCCACAGGTAGTTACTGCCTCGGCGGCGTCCACATGCACTGCCACCCTGCCTATGACTGACAGCGCACCAGCTGTTGGCTAGGCAGTAGAGCGCGAGCGCAAGAGTCGAATTGAAGAGCGGCTCGCCCGATGGCACCCCGACGGGCCGCCTCTTGCCGTCACAGGCGGAATTAGCCACCGACTGGGCGCCCCCGGTCTTCCGCTGTTGTGTCCGCTGCGCGTTGCGCGCGATACGCAGAGGGCGGGACGCCCTCCCAGCGCTTGAAGGCGCGGCGAAAGTTGGCCAGGTCGGAGTAGCCGAGCGAGTAGGCGATCTCTTCCACGCTGAAGCGGCCCGACTTCAGCTGCTCGACCGCGAGCGCGTGGCGCACCTCTTCGAGGATCTGCTTGAACGAGGTGCCCTCGTCCAACAGACGCCGGTGCAGCGTGCGCGATGTCATGTGAAACAGCCGCGCGGTGACCACCAGCGAAGGAAAGCCGTTCTGTTTCTCGAGGAGCAGACGCCGGACGCGCGCGGCCAAAGACTCGTTGGCCGTGATCTTGTCGAGCTCGCGCTGACAGATCAGCGCGGCTTCACGAAACGCCTCCGGGTCGGCCATCCGGAGCGGCGTGTCGAGCACCTCGGCCGGCACGCTGAAGCCCGCCCACGAGGCACCGTAAAGCACGTCGCACTTGAACAGCTCGCGGGCCAGCTGGGTGTAGCCGGGTGCCGCAAACGGGAACGACACCGAGCTCACCTGACAGGTGCCCATCGAGATCGAGTCGAGGATGTTTTTGACGCTCAGGATCACGGCCTCGAGCACCGGCACCCGGATCTCGCCGAGTGGGTGGGTCTCGCTGAAACAGACGCGTTGCTCTGCCCCGTGTTGTTCGCTCGACAGCGCAATCGCCGAGATGCGCAGTCGCATGTAGCGCTCGACCAGCTCGAGCGCCTGACGGACGCTGCCGCTGTTGACCGCCGCGTAGCCGACGATGCCGTGGGTGTTGACGAGCAGGCGCTCCCCGACCAAGAGGCCCAGTGCCGGCTCGCGCGCGATCGCGATCCCATCCAGGACCAGTCGCTCGAACAGCGCAAACGAGATCACGAGCGACGAGTCGTTGAGCTGGGCTTCGTCGAGCTGGCTGCGCGCGAGCACGGCCTCGACGTCCACCCCCATGCTGCGGAGCTGGCCTGCGATCTGGCGCAGATAGTGGACGGGTAGCGTGAAGTCCTGGACGTGCATGGCCTGGGGGCTGGCTGGCGTGATTGTCAACAAATGACCCATGCTTGTCAACGCGGGACCTGCGCAGCGGGCGCGAAGCTTCGTAGCTTGCGAGCACCGAGTAAGGCTCGCAACCGATGGAGGCCACGTGGCCAGCCAGCTGACGAAGAAGCGTTTTTCCACGGCGCACATCAATGGTCAGTCGATCGTCGTGGGGCCCAAGCTGACGGTGCTGCAGGCGGCGCTCGACGCTGGGATCGACTTCCCGCACAGCTGCCGCGTCGGTGGCTGTGGTGCTTGCAAGTGCCGGCTGACGGCAGGCCAGGTCACCGAGCTTACGGAAACCGGCTACTTGCTCACGGAAAACGAGCTCGAGGGCGGCTACATCCTGGCCTGTCAGAGCGTGCCGCGCTCCGACATTCAGATCGAAGTGGACCTGTCGCAACGACGTGCGGCGCTGCGCGGCGTGTCGGGTCGGATCGTGGGGCGAGACAGGCTCACCCACGACATCGTGCGCCTCAAGGTGTTGCTCGACGAGCCGCTGCCCTACAAGGCCGGCCAGTTTGCGCTGGTCGGCATCGAGGGACTGTCCGGCGTGGAGCGCAGCTACTCGTTCGCGACGCCCGCACGCGACGACGGTCAGGTCAGCTTCCTCGTGCGCAAAGTGGAGGGCGGCCAGTTCTCGAGTCTGGTCAACGACCACGACGTGGTGGGCCGCACCGTGACCGTCGATGGACCCTACGGCGACTTTTGGCTGCGGCCAGACGAAGCGCCCCTCTTGTTGGTGGCGGGGGGCAGCGGCCTGGCGCCGATCCTGGCGATCTTGCGCGAGGCCGTCGCGACCGGCGTCACGCG
>Ga0190271_10000778_pt1 | contig 16847 bp, 12 predicted proteins | sample Popmic356T_FD_133747 | JGI IMG/M metagenome (GOLD analysis project Ga0190271, IMG submission 133747) | Populus adjacent soil microbial communities from riparian zone of Weber River, Utah, USA - 356 T | ecosystem: Environmental > Terrestrial > Soil > Riparian zone | place: USA: Utah | collected...
CCACTTACCTGGAATTGGCCAAGCGGCTGCGATTGCCACTAGCCACGCTTGATGCACGGTTGGCCGAAGCAGCAATTCGCGCTGGTGTCGCCGCACCCTGGCCGGAGACGTGACCATGGATCTCCTGCGCGACAATGCCCTCATTTACGGCCGGCTGCTGCCGGTCGAGGAGCCGCACCTCATCGCCCGCTACAACAAGGCGCTGGCGGCGTTCGGCCTGAAGCCCACCAAGCTGAAGACCTTCGACATCGACCGCACCGGCTTTTCGCCACAGATCGCCGAAGAGCTGAAGAACCCGCTCTACCTGGACCCCAACGAGGTCAACCGTCGCTTCATCATCCTCACCCCTGCGCAGATCGACCTGCCGGTCGTGCACACGGCGTTCTCCAACACCAGCCAGCTGATCTACGAATTCATGTCGCGGAACAGCCGCGTCATCAACGCGCTGACCATCAAGGATGTCATCTACGGCGAGATCGAGGACTCGGTCGCCAAGGTCGAGAGCGTCGAGGATCTGCTGGCCATCAATCAGGTCGAATTCAAGGTTCTGTCGGCGGAGGATGTGCTGGGCAAGGCGGCCGAACTCGGCAAGCTGATCGACCGGCTGAAGCTGGAGCCGGACGCGTGGCGCGACGACACCATGCTGAACCGGATGGTGGAACTCGCCAAGGTCTGCGGCGACGTGCGCGAGAACGCGCTGGTGCCGGACCAGGTGATCTTCCGCCACAACGCCTTCTGGACCAGCCATTTCGGCGGGCTCTATGTCTTCATCGACAAGGATATGACCACCGTCATCGGCGATCCGTCCTCGCCTGGCTTCAAGCGCTCGCGCCCCTGGCAGGTGAGCTATCTGTCGATCGAAGATGCGGATCGCGTGTTCCGCTTCCTGGCCGGCACCGGACGGCTCGATCTGCCGCGCGCGTCGTGGGTCGAGCAATCCGGCTATCTCGAACACCGCGCCGAAATGGCGGTGCGCGCCCTGATCCGCCAGGCCGAACCGGAGCGGGATCTCGTTAAGGCCGACAAGGTGTGGTTCCAGAGCTGGATCCACAACAATGTCGAGTTGGTGAAGAAGGACGGCACCTTCCCCTTCCTCAACACCGCCAAGCGAGAGATTTCGCAATTCGGCCAAATCCGGCTGGAGGACGTTGCTCCGCCCCAGCGCTTCCTTGTGGTGCGCGCAAAGCCCGATCACCCCGACGCCTGGCTCACCAACCGGCTGATCTCGGACTTCGTCCGCTTCGATTTCGTTTCGCGCTACGTCTTCAACAAGCAGGGCTTCTACAAAGACTATGAGGCGCTTGACGAGGCGGCGCGGCAGGATGTTGTGGAGACGTTGAAAACCACATATCTGGAAGACAAGGCTGCGTTCCGAGCGCGGCTATACGGCCTGACCGACTGAGAACACGGGGAAAAGACCGCAAATGATCGAGCCCATTGTGAATTTCTTCGTCCGCGTCTTCCAATGGATCGGACGCGGCATCGGCTTTGTCATCGGCATCATCCTGTGGCCATTCCTGTGGCTGGCCGGCTGGTACACAAGGCGCGGCTGGATCCTGAAGCTGGTGGTCGGTGCGCTGCTGCTCGGTCTCGTCGCGCTCTATGGCAATTTCTTCTACGCCACCCAATTCTGGAAGAACTTCAACCCGAACTATCCCGATACGCTGAGCTTCGCCGCGCCGCCGGCGCAAAAGCCCGCGGACATTCAGGATACAAGCCAGACGATTGAAGGCGGCGAGGGCGAAATCCGCACCTGCACGCGCTCTGCGGTGGTCGATGTCGCTGCCGACCTGATCGACTTCAACGTCAATCAGAACGCCTGGATCTCGTCGATGATCCTCTACAAGATCGGCTTCTTCGGCATCGACTGGGACAACACGCCGTTCATGGACAACAAGGCGTCGTTCCAGCGCGGCGTGAACCAGGCCATCCGCCGCACCTCGATCGAACTGGTCGATACGATCGGCCGCGTGCGCGGCACCAGCCAGATCGACCGCGACCTGCAGGACGCGCGCGGGTCGATTACCTTCGACGAAGAGACATGGTATTTCGGCTTGCAGCCCTTCGGCCCGAAAACGCCGACGCCAAGCTTCTACCGCGTGGCGCGCAACAAGCTGATCTCCTTCAACAACCGCCTCGAAAAGTGCGAGGTCGTCTTCAACGCGCGCTCGGATAATTTGCTGCAGCTGGTCGACCGCATCGCCAGCGACATCGGTTCCACCTCCGACCTGATCCGCGACCGTTCGCAGAACAACAATAGCGGCTGGTTCGACACGCGCGCCGACGACCGCTTCTGGTTCGCCTATGGCCAGCTCTACGGCTTTTACGGCATCATGCGCGCGGTGCGCCACGACTTCCAACAGGTGTTCCAGTCGCGCGGGCTGGAGCCGCTGGAGGACAATCTCGAACAGCAGTTCAAGTCGGCGTTGCGCATCCAGCCCCTGATCATTTCCAATGGCAGCGAGGATGGCTGGATCATGCCGACCCACCTCACCACCATGGGCTTCTACGTGCTGCGCGTGCGCTCGGCGCTTGTCGAGATGCGCTCGGTGCTGGACCGCTAAGCGGGCGCGAGCCAAGCACCGCCCGCCGCGCCTCTCGTCCTTTCGGGCATGCGGCTTTTTACCCGTTGCCACCCCGCCCTCCCGTGGGCTTCACTGCCGCGCAAAATCGGAAGCCTCGCGCTCCGGCGAATAAGGGGGACAGTTGATGGCCGAACACAGGACCGACATCGAAATCGCGCGCGCGGCGAAGAAGAAGCCGATCGCCGAAATTGGCGAGAAGCTCGGCATTCCACTCGCAGACCTCGTGCCCTACGGCCACGACAAGGCGAAGATCTCCGCCGAATTCATCAAGCGGGTCAGGAAGCAGAAGGACGGCAAGCTGATCCTGGTCACGGCCGTCAATCCGACGCCGGCGGGCGAAGGCAAGACGACGACGACGGTCGGCCTCGGCGATGGGCTGAACCGCATCGGCAAGAAGGCAATCGTCTGCATCCGCGAGGCTTCGCTTGGTCCCAACTTCGGCGTGAAGGGCGGTGCGGCGGGTGGCGGTCACGCGCAGATCGTGCCGATGGAGGATATGAACCTCCACTTCACCGGCGATTTTCACGCCATCACCACGGCGCATAACCTGCTCGCCGCGCTGATCGACAATCACATCTATTGGGGCAACGAGCTCGGCATCGACACGCGGCGCGTGGTCTGGCGCCGCGTGATGGACATGAACGACCGCGCTCTGCGTGAAATCATCTGCTCGCTCGGCGGCGCGCCCAACGGCTATCCGCGCGAATCCGGCTTCGACATTACCGTCGCCTCCGAGGTGATGGCGATCCTGTGTCTCGCCACCGACCTGAAGGACCTGCAGAAGCGCCTCGGCGACATCATCGTGGCCTACCGCCGCGACAAGACCGCCGTCTATGCGCGCGACCTGAAGGCGGACGGTTCGATGGCCGTGCTGTTGAAGGACGCGATGCAGCCGAACCTCGTGCAGACGCTGGAGAACAACCCGGCCTTCGTGCATGGCGGCCCGTTCGCCAACATCGCCCATGGCTGCAACTCTGTCGTGGCCACCACGACAGCGCTCAAGCTCGCCGACTATGTCGTGACCGAAGCAGGCTTCGGCGCCGACCTCGGCGCGGAGAAGTTCTTCGACATCAAATGCCGCAAGGCGCATCTGCACCCTGCCGCAGCCGTCGTCGTGGCGACCGTGCGGGCCATGAAAATGAATGGCGGCGTCAAGAAGGAAGACCTCGCCGCCGAGAACGTCGCCGCCGTGAAGAAGGGCTGCGCCAATCTCGGCCGTCATGTGGAGAACGTGAAGCAGTTCGGCGTACCGGCCATCGTCGCCATCAACCACTTCACGACCGACACGGAGGCCGAAATCAAGGCGATGCGCGACTATGTCGCCGAGCTTGGCGCCGAGGCGGTCGTGTGCAGGCATTGGGCGCGCGGCTCGGCCGGCATCGAGTCGCTTGCGCACAAGGTGGTGGAACTTGCGGAGCAAGGCCACGCGCAGTTCTCGCCGCTCTACCCCGACGACATGAAGCTGTTCGACAAGATCAACACCATCGTCAAGCGCATCTATCGCGGCTCGGAAGCGATCGCCGACAAGTCGGTCCGCGACCAGTTGCATGCCTGGGAAGCGGCCGGCTATGGCACGCTGCCGGTCTGCATGGCGAAGACGCAGTACTCCTTCTCCACCGATCCAAATCTGCGCGGCGCGCCGACCGGCCATGTCGTGCCGGTGCGCGAGGTGCGCCTGGCCGCCGGCGCCGGCTTCGTCGTGGCGATCTGCGGCGAGATCATGACCATGCCCGGCCTGCCCAAGGCGCCGTCGAGTGAACGAATTGCGCTGAACGAAAAGGGACAGATCGAAGGCTTGTTCTGACCGCCGCCGGCTGTCACTGCAGCGGTGGCCCACGCTTTGCCCGCTCATGGTGCTGTTTGGCGGCCTGGCTTAATTCAATGGTACAGTGAACTCCGCGACTCGCTGGACCGCCTTTCCCTATGGCCGCAACCTCCGATATTGACGGCGCCTACGCCTGGACGCGGCTGACGATTTCCGTGCTGCTGGCGACGATTGGCTGCGCCGGTATGTGGGTGATCGTGGTGGTCATGCCCGCGGTGCAGGCGGAGTTCGGCGTCGACCGGGCCGGAGCGTCCCTGCCCTATACCGCGACGATGGTCGGTTTCGCGCTTGGCAACATAATCGTCGGCCGCGCGGTGGATCGCATCGGCTACTGGATGCCGGCGCTCGCCGCTTCGATCTCGCTTGGCCTCGGTCTCATCCTGGCCTCGATGGCGTCGTCGATCTGGCAGTTCACCATCGCGCATGGCGTTCTGGTGGGTCTCGGATCCTCAGCCATGTTCGGTCCGCTCATCGCCGACATCTCGCACTGGTTCCACGCGCGCCGCGGGGTTGCGGTTGCGACGGCTGCTTCAGGCAATTACATCGCCGGCGCTTTCTGGCCTGCGATCATGCCGCATTTCCTCGAAGCCCATGGCTGGCGCGCCACCTATGCCGGCATCGGCGTGGTGTGTCTGGTCGCCATGGTTCCGCTGGTCTTCCTGCTGCGCCGCAGGATCGACCATGGCTCGGCCGCCGAGCAGGCCGCACGCGTGACGGGGCGAGCCCTGTCGCTCACGCCGGGCGGATTGCAGGCCCTGCTGGTGCTGGCGGGCTTCGGCTGCTGCATGGCGATGTCCATGCCGCAGGTCCACCTCGTCGCCTATTGCATGGATTTGGGCTTCGGCGTCGCGCGGGGCGCCGAAATGCTGTCCATCATGCTGGCCGGCGGCGTCGTCAGCCGGCTGGTCTCCGGCTTCGTCGCCGACCGCATCGGCGGCATCCGCACGCTGCTGATCGGCTCGGTGCTGCAGTGCCTGGCGCTTGCCGCCTACATCCCCTTCGACGGACTGACCTCGCTCTATGTCATCTCGCTCGTCTTCGGATTGAGCCAGGGCGGCATCGTGCCCTGCTACGCGGTGATCGTGCGCGAATATATGCCGGCGCGCGAGGCCGGCCAGCGCATCGGGCTGGTAATGATGGCGACCATCGCCGGCATGGCGGTCGGCGGCTGGACGACCGGCCTGATCTACGACTGGACCAATTCCTACGCGACGGCCTTCCTGAACGGCATCGCGTGGAACCTCATGAACATCGGCGTCATGCTGTTCATCCTGACGCGGGACCGGGAGCGGCAGCCGCTCCCGGCCTGAGTTTCAGTCCTCAGAAGACCTCCGCCGTCGGAAGCCCGAGCGCGATCGCGCCGGCGTATTGAGCCTGCGGCCCGGATTGCAGCGGGTGAAAGCGAGCCGCCTGCATGTCGCGGAAGCAGCGTTCGATGCCATTGGCCCGAAAGAAGGCGCCGCCGCCGGCCAGTTCCATGGCAAGCTCCACCACTTCGAGGCCATGCCGTGCAACAAGGGTGCGCCCGATCATCACTTCATTGACGCTCTCGGCCGACATCTCGCCCTTCTCGACCACCGCGATCATGGCGCGATGGGCATATTGCGCACCGCGCAACGCGGTATCGAGCCGCCCTGCCAGTCCGGTGACGCTTGCATTGGCGGGCCGCTTGCGAGCCGCTTCGATTGCGAGGTCGCGCGCTTTCTCGGCAACGCCGACATAGACGGAATAGACCAGCGTGAAGCCAATCGTTGCGATTGTCTGGAACACCGGATGCCACTGTCCGGCCCGCCGCGAGAAGCTGACCGACGCATCGGGCACGAACAAATTCTCGATAGCCACGTCGTTCGAGCCGGTGCCGCGCATGCCGAGCACGCGCCAATTGTCCATGACCTTGACCTCGGCCGCACTCATCGGGGCACCGAAATGGATCACCGTATCGACATCGCCGTCGCTCACGATCGCGCCGGTCATCAGCACATTCCCGGCTTCGGCGCCTGAGGTGAAGACCTTTCGGGCGCTGACGCGATAGCCGCCTTCGACCTTCTCGGCCTTGCCCGAGCCGCCGATCCAATCGGAGCCGCCGCTCGACAAGAGAACGATCTTGTCGGCCGCCACGCGTTTCAGCAAAGGCTCCACCGCAGCGACATTCTGGTGACGCCAGCGCCACGCGGGGATTGCCACCTGGTGCGTGTGCATGGCGAAGGCGAGCGCTGTCGATCCGCAGGCTTGGCCAAGGATGCGCAGCATCGCGCTGAGTTCACGGATCTCCGCGCCGCCGCCGCCAAGTTCGCGCGGCACTGCCGCCGACACCAACCCGGTTTCTTTCAGCAGCTGATAGTTCTCGGCAACGAAGCGGTCGTTTGCATCATAATCCGCCGCACGCTTGGCGAAGATCGGCGCCAGTTCCTGTGCAGTTGTGATGACGTCGAGGGGCATGCTCGCCACAGCCTGGTCCGGGACCGGCTGGAGATGCGCTTGAGATTTCATGTTTATCGCTCCCAATTTCTTTAGAGCCTGAATGATCCACCCGTTGCCGTCCCGCCGCTAGTTCAGGAAGTGTAGCGATGCAAAATTCTCCAGAATACGCTAATACAAGCCGTCACAAGCGAAGGTGGGTAGAGTGAGCGATCGCGGCGGATACGGGCAATTCTGTCCGGTCTCCATGGCTTCCGAGGTGTTGTGCACGCGCTGGACCACCTTGGTCGTGCGTGAACTGCTGTGCGGATCGACCCGTTTCAACGATATCCGCCGCGGCGTTCCGCGCATGTCGCCGGCGCTTTTATCGAAGCGTCTCAAGCAGTTGGAGCGCGCCGGCGTGATTTCCGTCGCGCGCGACCGAAGCGGCGGCTCGCAATACACGCTGACCGAAGCCGGCGAGGAGATGCGCCCGATCATTCTCGGCATGGGCGCTTGGGGCCAGCGCTGGGTCGAGTCGCAGCTGACGCTGAAGAATCTCGATCCCTCGCTGCTGATGTGGGACATGCGGCGCAACCTGAACCCCAAACCGCTGCCGCCGCGGCGTTGCACGATTCAGTTTCTGTACCCCGAACTGCCGGACAAGCAGCGCAATTGGTGGCTCGTTGTCGATGGACCCACCGTCGATCTCTGCGGTTTCGACCCCGGCTTCGAAATCGACCTGCTGGTGAGAGGGTCCTTGCGGTCGATGACCGCCGTCTGGATGGGACTGGCGCTGCTTCGGCAGGAAGTCGATGCCGGGCGGCTGGAACTCGACGGCGATCCGAAGATCGCCGCCGCCATGCAGTCCTGGCTCGGCCTCAGCGGCTTCGCACCCGAACCCAGGCGCGTCGCTTGAGTGGAGATAGTTAGATCGGAGTTCGAGAACTTGCCGACGCTTCGTGCAATTCCCCCAACCCCAGCCAGCCAATCGCATATGCCCCCTCATAGACGCAAAATGCAGTTGCCGCTGCATCGAGAGGCGGTCCGCCCGGTGGCGGGTGATTACCCAATCGGAACGGCCGATACTACTCCGCAAAGAACGCAAACCTGATGATGAACAGGATCGCAACCAGCCAGGTGGCCGGATGGATGCCTGAGACGCGGCCGGTGGCCAGCTTCAGGACGACATAGCTGATGAAGCCGAAGGCAAGGCCGTTGGCGATCGAATAGGTGAACGGCATGGCAAGCGCCGTCAGCGCGGCCGGCGTCGCTTCGGTGATGTCGTCCCAGTCGATCTCGATCAGTTCGCGCATCATCAGGCCGGCCACGTAGAGCAGCGCGGGCGCTGTCGCATAGGCCGGAACGGCAGCCGCCAGGGGCGAGACGAACAGCGCGGCCAGGAACAGGATCGCGATGGTGAGCGCGGTGAGACCCGTCCGCCCGCCCGCCTGGACGCCGGACGCGCTCTCGACATAGGCGGTGGTGCTCGACGTGCCCATCAGCGAGCCGGCAACGATAGCGGTGGAGTCGGCGAACAGGGCGCGGCCCAGATTGTTCGGCTTGCCCTCCTCGATCAGCTTTGCCCGCTTGGCGACGCCGATCAGCGTACCGGTTGCATCGAACACTTCGACCAGCACAAACACCAGGATCACCTGGATGATGCCGGTGTGCAGCATGCCGACGATATCGAGCTGCAGGAAGGTCGGCGCGATCGACGGCGGCATCGAAACGATACCCTTGAACTCGCTTATGCCGAGGATCATCGACAGGATCGTGACGACGAGGATGCCGATCAGGATCGATCCGCGCACCCTCAGCGCATCGAGGGACGCGATGAGGAAGAAGCCGAGGATAGACAGCAGCGTGCCGGTGTTGTGCAACGGCCCAAGGCCGATCAGCGTGGCGGGATTGTCCACCACAACGCCGGCATTCTTCAGGGCGATGATCGCCAGGAACAGGCCGATACCGGCAGCGATGGCGCTGCGCAACGAATGCGGAATGCCCGCCACCAGCCAGCTTCGCACGCCGGTTACGGTGAGCAGGAAGAAGATCACGCCTGAAATGAAGACCGCGCCCAGCGCCTGCTGCCAGGTGAAGCCAAGCGCTGCGACCACGGTGAAGGCGAAGAAGGCATTGAGGCCCATGCCCGGGGCCATGCCGATCGGCCAATTGGCGATAAGCCCCATGACCGCCGACCCAACCGCCGCCGCGAGACAGGTCGCGACGAACACTGCGTTGCGGTCCATTCCCGTCGAAGACAAGATGTCGGGATTGACGAAGATAATATACGACATCGTCAGGAATGTCGTCAGGCCCGCGAGCACTTCCGTGCGCACCGACGTATTGTGCTCAGAGAGCTTGAAGAGTTTTTCCAGCATGTATCCTCCCTCCGTCAAACCTCCCGTTCGACGGCAAACGAGTCTGGATACCAGAGGAGAAGGCTGTAGATTTTCAAAAACTTCTTCGAACTGCTTGGAGAATTAAAGAGAAACGCGCTCGGATGTTAAAGAGAAACGCGTTCGCATGGGCGCATCGCATCGGGCCTCCTGTTGCGGCGCGGGTACCCCCACCCCTAACCCCTTCCCTCAACGGGGAGGGGAATCGGCGATGGAGATTGGTCTCGATTGGCGCAGCTTCGTCATCCCGGCCAAGGGAGCGTAGCGACCGCTGAGCCGGGATCCAGCATAATGCTCTTTTGCCTTGTAGCGCATAAAGCGCCTTCGGCTATTCTTGCGCTGGATCCCGGGTCTTCCTTCGCTACGATCAGTTGCCCGGGATGACGACGTCGTGACATCCGACGCCAGTCTCCACCGTAGTCAATCGCCAAATGCGATAGCCCTCCCCACGAGGCCCCCCGAGGGGAGGGGTTAGGGGAGGGGGCAATCATGCGATCCTGCGGCCCTAGCCGCTCGCGGTTCCAAGCCGGTTGACGGCTCCCAGGGAAATGCTGACCAACCGGTCGAGCAGCGAGAAGAAGACGTCGATGCTGAAGCCGACGATGAAGGCGAAGGTGAAGAGACCGAAGCCGACAGCGTTGAAGGCCCCGTCGCTGCCAAACGCAGGCTCCCAGAACCAGGTGATGATCATTCCGGCCAGCGCGGCGAGCGACATGCGATGCGCCACGCGGAAGAATGGCGGGTTCTGCTGCTGCGGGTCGAGGATCAGGCGCATGTAGAAGATCATCGAGCCAAGCGCGGCGTAGAGGCAAGGCAGCACCCATATTCCATAGGGCTCGATTCCTTCCTTGATGCGATACGACCACTCCCGGACCGATGGCACGCTGGTGGAGACGTAGCCCAGATTGTACTTGCACGCCTGGTCGAGCACTTGGGCCATATTCATGCCGAGCATGTAGATGTTGGACTGTTCGGGCGTGGCCGGCTTGTCCGCCGCGTTGTAGCGCTGCGTACAGTAGAAATTGATCATGGGGTCGCCATTGGTCGCCGGCGCGCCGACTATCCCGAGACCCTGCGCCGCCGATTTCATTCCTGGCAGCGGATAGCTGAGTTCTTCGTCGTAGGCCGCGACGCGCCTCTGCAGCGACAGCAGCGCCTTGTTCAGGTCGAGCAACTCGTGAAGAATGACATAGGAGGACTCCTGCGCGAGATCGTCCAGGCTGCCGGCCTTCACAAAGGTTCCCCGCGCCACCCGCTCGCCCGGCGATTGCGGCAGCGGCTGCGGAGGAGGCTCTCCCGGGGCGACCGGAAATATCTGCTCCTGCGCGACAAGCATCTGCCGCTCCAGCTGGCCGAACCGCCGGTCCGGCTGGCTGGCGCCAAGCAGGTCGATCTCCGAGACCAGCACGACGCCCCGCGTATAGACCAGCGACAGCGAGCCAACGAGGAACATCAACAGCACCGAGAATGTGATGCAGAAATAGGTCATCTTCATCGAGACGCGCTCGATGGGCGGCGTGGAGAGGTCCACGCGCTGTGCGGCGGCCGCGCCGGGATTGACGGGAGGCGTGGCCTTGGCGGGCGTCTCCGACGGCCGCTTGCGCGGCGCCAGGCTCTCTATCCCGCCTTCCGGCGGTGCGTCTGGAGCATGTTTGTCCGTGAGACGTTTATCCATCGCGGACCTCACCCCAGCGTGCCGGGCACGAAGCCGAAGGGCGACGGGCAGCCGCATGGCGCACCAGGGGCGCCCGGCGGTTGCGCCCAGCACCAGAAGTCCTTGGTGAAACAGATAGAACCGGGCGCATGCGGAGGCATCGCTTGCTGCGCGAGGCCCGCACCTGCGCTCAACAAAGCAGAAACAAAGGTCGAAAGTAGAAGAACTTTCCGCACAAGCGGGTGGTTTGACATCATACTATACGCACCCCAATGCATCGATAAAATGCCACAGGGCATGTGTTCTGTAAAATCAAATCGCGGAAATGCTTAATACTTGGGGTTAGCGACGACAGCTGTACACTGCCGCCGTGCCGGGGCCGAAGTCTTCGTCGGCAACGCATCGCCTATGGCCTGGAACCCTCCGGCAGTTCAGGCCACTCCGATCGAAGGCGGGCGATCGCATATGGAGCCTTGAGCCTGCTGGCAACGCCCCCTCACCCCGCCTCCGCCTTCGACAAGCTCAGGCTCGGCCACCCTCTCCCCGCTGGGGAGAGGAGGTCGCCACGGCTAACGCTTTGGGACCAACCCTCCGCAAGCCGGACGAAAGCGGCGAAAACCTCCTTTCCCCAGCGGGGAGAGGGTGGCCGAGCCTGAGCTTGTCGAAGGCGGAGGCCGGGTGAGGGGGTATATCCGATAGCCGCTCCCTTATGAGAAAGCCCCGATAAGCGAAACGAGGCCTGTTGGATTCTCACAACCGCACATCGAGATCGGGAGAGGAAAGCCCTCACCGCAGCGGTTTGAGGCCAGCCTCGATCTGGGCCCGCCGGGATTCCAGGAATGGCGGCAGAGCGAGACGTTCCCCGAGTGTCGCCAGCGGCTCGTCAACGGCGAAGCCGGGGCCGTCGGTCGCGATCTCAAACAGCACGCCTCCAGGTTCGCGGAAGTAAAGCGAGCGGAAATAGTAGCGCTCGACCTCCCCGCTGGACGGGATGCGCATTTCGGCGAGGCGCTCCGTCCAGGCATGTATCTGTTCGACGTCCGGCGTGCGGAACGCGACGTGATGGACCGCGCCGGCTCCCTGCCGGGAGGGCGACAGCCCCGGCTGCACCGCGACATGCAGTTCGGCGCTGGCGCCGCCCGCGCCCATCGCATAGACGTGCACCTCGCCCTCGCCGTCCGGCGAAGCGAAACCGTCGATGCGCCGCATATTCATCACCGTGGTCAACACAGCGTCCGTGCCGACAAGACCCGGCACGCTGATGGTGATCGGCCCGAGACCGCGAATCTGGTGTTCGGCGGGAACTTCCGAACCTTGCCAGATGCGCGCATCGTCCTTTGCGTCGTCCGCCACCAGGCGCAGGCGCTGCCCCTCGGGATCCTCGAAGTCGAGCGAGGCGCGGCCACCTATCGTCGCGATCGGGCCCGCCGCCACGCCACGGTCGGCGAGGCGTCTCGCCCACCATTCGAGGCTCGTCTCGCCGGCAACGCGCAAGCCTGTTCGCACCACGCTGTTGGTCCCGCGCCGTTCCCGAGTGGCCGGCCAGTCGAAGAAGGTCATATCGGTGCCGGGGCGGGCCTCGCCATCGGCGTAAAACAAATGATAGGCGCTGGTATCGTCCTGGTTGACGGTTTTCTTGACCAGCCGCATGCCCAGCGTGCCCGTGTAGAAGGCGACATTGCCCGGAGCGTTGGCGGTGATCGCAGTGAGGTGGTGGAGGCCTGTGAGGTCGAGTGACATGTCGTGCTCCTTTCCTGACGCCGCATCGCAGCGTGCGTCCTGGAAACAGTTGCCGGGAAGCTGGCTCCGAAATGGGCTTATCCGGCCCGCCCGGCAAGTGTGGCGCGCATCGTCACTGGTGAACAGTGTTTCCTTGCTGCGTGAACGCGAAAGGGCCTGACGTGGAATGCCCCGCGAGCATTCCCAGTCAGACCCTCAGTCACAAAGGGCGGGCAGCCCGCCAGCGCGGAGAAGCTAACGCCGGATCGCTGCAATCGCCTCGGCCAGCCTGTCGACATTCTCGGGACGGCAGGTCTCGCCCATCAGGCCGACGCGCCAGATGCGGCCGGCAAGCGGACCGAGCCCGCCGCCGATCTCGATGCGGTAATCGTCCAGCAGCCGGCGCCGTGACGGCGCATCCTCCACACCTTCGGGAATCCACACCGTGTTGAGCTGCGGCAGCCGGTACGCCCTGTCGACCACGAAGGAGAAGCCGAGCGCTTCCAGCCTTTCCGCGAGATAGGCGTGGGTGGTGCGGTGGCGGTCCCACGCTGCGTCGAGACCTTCGGCGAGCAGGCGGCGCAGGCTCTCATACAGTCCATAGAGCGCATTCACCGGCGCTGTGTGGTGATAGGACCGTGCGCCCTCGCCATCCCAATAGCCCAGCATCAGGTTGAGATCGAGGAACCAGCTTTGCACCGGCGTCTTGCGGGCCTTCACCGCCGCGACCGCATTGTCCGAAAAGGTGATGGGGGCCAGGCCGGGCGGCGCGGAGAGGCATTTCTGCGTGCCGGAATAGACGACGTCCGCTTTCCACTCATCGACCAGAACAGGGACGCCGCCGAGGCCGGTGACCGTGTCGACCACGCTCAGCATTCCCGCTTCGCCGGCCAGCCGGCACAGCGTCGCCGCGTCGGAGCACGCGCCGGTCGAGGTCTCGGCATGCACGAAGGCCACCAGCTTGGCGTGCGGGTTCGCCTTGATCGCCGCCCGCACGGCTTCGGGATCGACCGGCTTGCCCCACTCCCCGGCGATGAGTTCCACCTTGCTGCCGGCGCGCCTGACGATATCGGCCATGCGCCCGCCGAAAACGCCGTTCTGGGCGACGATGGCCGTGTCGCCGGGCTCCAGCAGGTTCACCAGCGCCATCTCCATGGCCAGCGAAGCAGGCGCGGAGAGCGGAAAGGTCACGCGGTTGCTGGTCTTGAACGCTGCGCGCAACTGATCCTTGATGCGCTCCATCAGGGCGATGAAATCCGGATCGAGATGGCCGATGGTTGGCTGCGCAAGTGCTGCCCTGACTTCAGGCGCCACATTCGAGGGGCCCGGTCCCATCAGGAGCCGGATCGGGGGAGAAAGCGCGTTCATGCAGCAGCCTTGAATAAAATCCGCGGTCGCGGAACCTCTTTACGCCGCGGCACATCACCGGTTCGTGCGGCAAAAGTAAAATTAATTGATCTAACAGAGTCGCTAAAGCGAATTTAGCAGACGGTCACGCCATGACACGCCCCAGAGTGTTGGAACCTCACAGCGAGGACGATCAGACGCCGGCGCTCATCTCCCGCAGCGCGGCGAGGTCGATCACCCCGCCCGCCGGACGCCATCCAGCGAGATGCCGAAGCGGCCGGCCCGGCTCGCCGAGATCGCTCACCACGCACTCAGCCTCGTCGAAATTCTCGTGGTCGGTGTAGATGCCGGGCGTCACCACGACCGGCAGGCCTGCGCCTTGCGCGGCGCGCACGCCGTTGCGGGAATCCTCGAAGGCGACGCATTCGTCTGCCCGCCGGCGCAGCCGTTCAAGCGCGAGGCGATAGGCTTCCGGGTCCGGTTTCTTGCGCCCGACATCTTCGCCGGTGACGATTGCCGCAAACTCCATCGCCTCATCGGCGCCGAAGGCTGAGCCAAGCAAGGCGTCGAGATTGCTCCGGCTGGTCGTGGTGGCGATCGCCAGCTGAAGTCCCGCAGCCATCGCCTCACGCATGAGGCGCAGAATGCCGGGCCGCAGCGTCACCCCGGCCGCCACCTTGCTTGCATAGAGGCTGTTCTTCGCCGCGTGCAGCGCCGCGATTGCAGCCTCCGCATCAGGACCCGCATCGATGCCGGCGGTGTCGAGGAAATGGCGGATGCGCTCCTTGCCTCCGGTCACCGTCAACAGTCGGCGATAGAGATCCTTATCCCAATGCCAGCCGTGCCCGGCCGTTGCAAACACCTCGTTGAACGCCTCGCGGTGAAGCTCTTCCGTTTCCGCCAGCGTGCCGTCCACATCGAAAATGAGCGCCTTCAACGACATCGACCATTCCCCGATCCAAAGATGGGCGCAATGCTCGCCGCTGATGCGCTGCATTTCCAGACGCCATGCTGCCGCAGGCAGCGGGGCGCGACGGATCGGCCAATGGTCCTTCCCCTGACCCAAAAAACATTTCGCCAAATTCGGCCAAAATGCGCTATTGCCGGGGTTCCCGAACGTCACGGAAAGCCCCCGCATGCCTCGTCCGACCACCTCGATCGCCGACCTGCAAGCGCTTGCCAAGCGCCGCGTCCCGCGCATGTTTTACGACTATGCCGATTCCGGCTCTTGGACGGAGGGCACCTACCGGGCGAACGAGGAGGACTTCCACAAGATCAAACTGCGGCAGCGCGTTGCGGTCGACATGCGCGACCGCACGCTGGCCTCGACGATGGTCGGCCTTCCGGTGTCGATGCCGGTGGCGATCGCGCCGACCGGCCTGACCGGCATGCAGCACGCCGATGGCGAAATCCTTGCGGCCAAGGCGGCGGAGAAAGCCGGCATTCCCTTCACGCTGTCTACCATGTCGATCTGCTCGATCGAGGACATCGCCGAGAACACCAGCGCGCCGTTCTGGTTCCAGCTTTACGTGATGCGCGACCAGGAGTTTTCAAACGGGCTGATCGACCGCGCCAAGAAGGCCGGCTGCTCGGCGCTGGTCCTGACGCTCGACCTGCAGATCCTCGGCCAGCGCCACAAAGACCTGAAGAACGGCCTCACCGCCCCGCCGCGCCTGACGCCCGGCACCGTCGCCAATCTGCTCACAAAGCCGCGCTGGATTTGGGGCATGGCGCACACCAAGCGGCGCACGTTCCGCAACATCGTCGGCCATGCCAAGGGCGCGGATAATATGCGCGAGCTCGGCAAGTGGACGGCCGAGCAATTCGATCCCGCGCTCGACTGGGATGCGGTGAAGCGCATCAAGGACCGTTGGGGCGGCAAGCTGATCCTGAAAGGTATCCTCGACGAGGAGGACGCGGCGACGGCTGCCAAGAGCAGCGCCGACGCGATCATCGTGTCGAACCATGGCGGACGCCAGCTCGACGGGGCCCTCTCCTCCATCTCCATGCTGCCGCGGATCGTGCGCGAGGTAGGCGACAAGATCGAGGTGCATATGGACGGCGGCATCCGCTCCGGCCAGGATGTGCTGAAGGCCCGGGCGCTCGGCGCGCGCGGCACCTATATCGGCCGCGCCATGCTCTACGGGCTTGGGGCCGGCGGCGAGGCGGGGGTCACCGAGGCGCTGCGCATCATCCGCAACGAGCTGGACATCACCATGGCGTTTTGCGGCCTGCGCGACATCGAAAAGGTGGATGAGAAGATCATCGCGGTGAACCCGTTCGAGGTTCAGCCGAAGAACTGGAAGTAAGCCGGCTGGCTGTGGACTTCCGGCCGGAGTGTCGAAGAGGTGGCGCGACCGACGCGGTGAGGCTCCGTGCTCCAGCTTGATGCGTGGGGCTTCGTTCAGCTTGATGCGGGCTCCGTGCTCAGTTTGATGCGTCGGGCTCCGTCCAGCACTCCACTCGCAGCGCCGCCCTTCACCCTTACCCTTGTATCTGCACGGGAGTGATTCTGTGCAGATACAAGGGTAAGGGTGAGGGGCGGCGCGGCGCACGAAAGCTGGCGCTTTCATCATTCTGGACCGATTCTATGTCACGGAATCCACCCCGACAACGCCGGGATCAACATCGCAGGGGATGTGGACGAGACTCCGCCGATCTAGCCAATATTCATTAGCAAAATCAATTTCTTGTAAGAATATTCGCCGCTCCCTCATCCACGCCCTTCAACACCGCGCGATGATCTCTCCGAACTTGAGGGAAAGCGGTGGTGGAAAACAAGATCGCGGTCGACCGCAACCACGCAGCGCTGAAGCACATCCTGGCCGGCCTTGTCGCCATGGCGGGGTGGACTGCTACGGGTGGAACCTTTTTGCGCGCCTGCAGCGATGCGGGCGGCGCCAGTATCCTTCCACGCCATC
>Ga0190271_10000779_pt1 | contig 16840 bp, 14 predicted proteins | sample Popmic356T_FD_133747 | JGI IMG/M metagenome (GOLD analysis project Ga0190271, IMG submission 133747) | Populus adjacent soil microbial communities from riparian zone of Weber River, Utah, USA - 356 T | ecosystem: Environmental > Terrestrial > Soil > Riparian zone | place: USA: Utah | collected...
CCGATCGTCACCTCTTCGATGCCGGCGACGGCGATGATTTCGCCCGGGCCGGCTTCCTTGGCGGTGACTCGCTCGAGCCCCTCGGTGACGTAGAGCTCGGAGACGTTGGCGCGCTGGATGCTGCCGTTGGCGCGGCACCAGGCGATCGGTTGGCCGGAGCGGATCGTCCCGTTGTGGACGCGGCAGAGGGCGAGGCGGCCGACGTAGGGGGAGGCGTCGAGGTTGGTGACGTGCGCCTGCAGCGGCGCCTCGGGGTCGTACTCAGGGGCGGGGATCCGCTCCAGCATCAGGTCCATCAGCGGGTCGAGGTCGGTTCCCTCGACGCCCTCCTCGAGCGAGGCCCAGCCTGCCTTGGCGTTGGTGTAGACGATCGGGAAGTCGATCTGGTCGGAGTCGGCGTCGAGGTCGAGGAAGAGCTCGTAGACCTCGTCGACGACCTCGGCGATGCGGGCGTCGGGGCGGTCGACCTTGTTGACGACGAGGATTACCGGCAGTCTCGACTCCAGCGCCTTGCGGAGCACGAAGCGGGTCTGCGGCAGCGGTCCCTCCGAGGCGTCGACCAGCAGCAGCACCCCGTCGACCATCGTCAGCGCCCGCTCGACCTCGCCCCCGAAGTCGGCGTGCCCGGGGGTGTCGACGATGTTGAACTTGACCTCGCCGCGGGTCACCGCCGTGTTCTTGGCGAGGATCGTGATCCCCTTCTCTTTCTCGAGGTCCATCGAGTCCATCACCCGCTCGGCGACGTCCTGGCCCTTGCGGAAGGTGCCGGTCTGCCACAGCATCGCGTCGACCAGGGTCGTCTTCCCGTGGTCGACGTGGGCGATGATCGCGATGTTCCTGAGGTCGTCTCTGGTCGTGCTCATGGCGGCTTTGGAGAGTAGGGAAACGGTCCCAGCAAGACGAAGCCCGCCTCGGTGGGCGGGCTTCGCAGACTGCTGAAGCGTTAAGCGATTACTGCTGCTGAACGCTCGCGGCGGCCGGGCCCTTGGGGCCTTCTTCGGACTCGTAGCTCACTTTGGAGCCCTCGGTCAGGGACTTGAAGCCCTCGCCGAGGATCGCGCTGTGATGGACGAAGACGTCCTTCGAGCCGTCATCGGGCGTAATGAACCCGTAGCCCTTATCGTCGCTGAACCACTTGACAGTTCCAGTGGGCATGCATTGCCTCCACGTAGATGTGCTGCGAACGCGGACAATGCGATGAAGCAACGACGCGAGCGCTAGACACGAACTTTGCCGGTAATCACCGGCCCTAACAGGTTGGGACCGTAGCAGGATCGCCGGCACCCGCGGTCGAGATTCGGCTTTCCTCCGGCGAGATACCTATCTTTGACCGCTCGGAATCGCTCCCAGCGCTGTTTCAGCAATTGCCAGTCATGCCGATAACCCTGCTCAGATGAGGTTTGGAGGCGCTTCACAGGTCCGCCTCGCGCGGCGATGTGCGCTCGCGCTCGCTGTCGCCTGCGCGCTGGCACCCGCTGCCGCCGTGGCGCGCTCGGCGCCCGGCGAGGGCGAGCTGTCGCCGCGCCTCGCCACCCTGGCCGAGCCGGGGCTGCGGACGGCCAGCGCCGCCGAGCAGGCCGAGGCGCTGAGCCTGGCGCCCAGCGGCGCCGGCAGCCTGCTCCGCGACGGCGGCCGGGTGCTGGCCTACGTGCGCTTCGACGCCGGGGTCGAGGCGGGCGTCGAGTCCCTTCGCGCCGTCGGCGCGGAGATCGTCGACGTCAGCCTCCAGCACCGGACGGTCACGGTCGCGGCTGCCCCGGCGCTGCTGCCGCGGCTGGCCGACGTCGCCGGGGTCGGCGGCGTCACCGAGGCGCTGGCGCCGCTGCTGCGCGCCGCCAACTGCGCCGGCTCGGTGCGCTCCGAGGGAGATACCCAGCTGACCGCACCGCGGGCGCGCGAAGACTTCAACGTCGACGGCAACGGCGTCACCGTCGGGATCCTCTCCGACTCCTTCGACCGCGCCGCCGCCGCCGTCACCCACGCCGCCGGCGACGTCTCCAGCGGCGACCTGCCGGGGCCCGGCACGGCCTGCGGCTCCTCGACGCTCGGGCTCCTCGACGACACTGCCGGGGGCGACGACGAGGGCCGGGCGATGGCCCAGATCGTCCACGACCTCGCCCCCGGCGCGGCGATCGGCTTCGCCACCGCCTTCAAGGGGGAACTCGGCTTCGCCGCCAACATCCGCGCTCTCGCCAGATCCGGCGCCAAGGTGATCGTCGACGACGTCGCCTATCTCGAAGAGCCCTTCTTCCAGGACGGCCCGGTCGCCAGCGCCGTCGCCGAGGTCGTCGGCTCCGGCGTCTCCTACTTCGCCGCCACCGGCAACGACAACGTGATCGTCGCTGGCCGCAACGTCGCCTCCTGGGAAGCGCCGGCCTTCCGCCAGACGAGCTGCCCGCCGGCGCTCGAAGCCGCGGTCGGCACCGAACGCTGCATGGGCTTCAACCCGAGCGGCACCGCCGACCCAACCTTCGCGATCACCGTCGCCCCCGGCGACACGCTGCGGCTCGACCTGCAGTGGGCGGAACCGTGGAACGGGGTCGGGACCGATCTCGACGCCTACCTGCTGGACGCGCTCGGCAACCCGCTCTTCGAGGAGGACGACGAAGGCAACCCGATCCTCGACGACGAAGGCAACCCGATCCCGGTCGGCGCCTACGGCAACAACATCGCCAGCCAGAAACCGGTCGAGCTGCTGCAGTGGGAGAACCCCTCCAACAGCGCCGTGAAAGTGCAGCTGGCGATCGACCGCTGCCTCGGCGCCTGCAACCCGGCCGCCAGCCCCCTGCTGCTGCCGCGGCTCAAGTTCGCGCTGCTGCGCGGTGGCATCGTCGCCACCGAGTACCCCGCTTCCAGCGGCGGCGACGTCGTCGGCCCGACGGTCTTCGGGCACGCTGGGTCCAGCGCCGCGATCGCGGTCGGCGCCGTCCGCTACAACGACGGCGGCAAACCCGAGTCGTACTCCTCGCGCGGTCCCGTCAAGCACTTCTTCGGGCCGGTCACCGGCGCCGCCCCGGCGCCGCCGATCTTCCCGCGGGAGACCGCCAAGCCCGACCTCGCCGCCAGCGACTGCGTTGCCACCACCTTCTTCTCCCAACGGGACTCGGCTGGCGCCTGGCGCTTCTGCGGCACCTCCGCCGCGGCGCCGCACGCGGCCGCCGTGGCGGCGCTGATCCGCGAGGCCAATCCCGGCGCCTCGGCGGCCCAGGTCCGCGCCGCGCTGGTCGGCAGCGCCCGCGGCATCCCCAACTTCGGGCTCAACGACGTCGGTGCCGGCCTCGTCGACGCCGGCGCCGCGGTCTCGGCGCTGGCGCTGCCGCCGACCGTCACCCTGACCAAGACGCCGGAGCCGCTCAGCCGCAGCCGCCGCCCGACCGTCGAGTTCAAGTCCAACCGTCCCGTCACCTTCTCCTGCGCGGTCGACGGCGCCTCGCCGCAGATCTGCTCCTCGCCCTACACGTTGCCCTACGGGGTCGCCGACGGCCAGCACGGGATCGCCGTCACCGCCGTCGACCGCGCCGGCCGCAGCGCCTCCAGCGGCGTCGCCAGCTTCCGGGTCGACACCCGGGCGCCGCGGACGCGGATCGCCAAGCGTCCCCGCAAGGTCGTGCGCATCAAGCGCCGCCAGGTGCGCCTGCGCTTCCGCTTCCGCGCCAGCGAGCCCGGCGTGATCTTCGTCTGCAAGGTCGACCGCGGCCTGCTGCGCTTCTGCGGGCCGAACTTCTCGCGCCGCTTCGCGGCCGGCAAACACGTGGTCGTCGTCCGCGCCCGCGACGCCGCCGGCAACGTCGACCGCACCCCGGCCGTCTTCCACTTCCGGGTCAAACGGGTCGGCAGGGGCTAGCCGGCCAGGCGCTCGGCCAGGCCGGAGAAGCGGGCGCCGCTGTCGTCGCGCTCGACCGCTCGCGCCAGGGCCGCCTGCTCGCCGATCACCACGCAGGCCCGGCGAGCCCGGGTGATCGCCGTGTAGACGAGCGGCCGGCTCAGCATCCGCAGGTGCGAGCGGTGGCAGACGGCCACCACCACCGGCACCTCGCACCCCTGCGCCTTGTGGACCGAGATCGCGTAGGCGAGCCGCAGGTCGGCAGCGTCGTCGTAGGGCATCGTCAGCCGGCCGCCCTCGTCGACGTCGACGACGATCTTTTCGCCGTCGGGGTCGTCCTCGACGAGGAAGACGATCGAGCCGTTCATCAGGCCGAGGTCATGGGCGTTGCGGGTCTGGATCAGCCTGTCGCCGACCCGGAAGCGTTCGCCCAGCGCCGGCGCCCCGTCCGGGTTGAGGCGCTCCCTGAGGCGCTCGTTGAGGGCGTCGATCCCGACCGCGCCGCGGTACATCGGGGCCAGCACCTGGACCTCGCGGATCGGGTCGACCCCGTAGCGGCTCGGCGCCCGCTCGGCGACCACCTCGACGACGGTGTCGCGGGCCCGCTCGGGGTTGACGCGGTCGATCATGAAGAAGTCCCGCTCCTGGCCCTCCTCGGGCTCGGTGCTGGGCGGCCGGCCGCTGTTGATCGCGTGGGCGGCGGTGGTGATCATCGAGTGCGCCGCTTGGCGGTGGATCAGGGTCAGTCGCACCACCGGCGCCGCGCCGGAGGCGATCAGGTCGTCGAAGGGTTTGCCGGCCCCGATCGGCGGCAGCTGGTCGGCGTCGCCGACGAAGACGATGTGGGTCGTCTCGGCGAGGCCGTCGAGCAGGACCTGCATGGTCCGCAAGTTCAGCATCGAGGACTCGTCGACGACGACCAGGTCGGTCGGCAGCGGGTGGCCGGGCTTGAAGGTCGGCTCGCTGCCCGGCGCCCACTCGAGCATGCGGTGGATCGTCTGCGCCTCGTGGCCGTCGGTCGCTTCCTCGAGGCGCCGCGCCGCCCGCCCGGTCGGGGCGCAGAGGGCGATCCGGAAGCCGGCCCCGAGCGCCTCGCCGACGATCGCCTGGATGCAGGTCGTCTTGCCGACCCCGGGCCCGCCGGTGACGACGGAGATCCGCGAGGCGAAGGTCGACTGCACTGCCGCCCACTGCTCGGGGGTCAGGCCCTTCGCGTATTCGGCGTCCTCGGGCGGCGTCTCCGGCGCCTCGTGCTGCAGCTGCGGGGGCGCCTCGAGCCGGGTGCGCAGCGTCGCCGCCACTGCCTTCTCGGCGGCCAGGGTGTAGGCGCGGTAGACGTGGTCCTCGCCCTCGACGGCGAGCCCCGGGCCTTCGGCCAGCACCTCCGGCTCGGGGGCGAACCCGAGCAGCTCGACGGTGCGGCGGTGCAGCTCGGCCAGCGGCAGGTAGGTGCTGCCGCTCTGCTCGGCCTCGGCGAGGACGAAGGCGGCGGCCGCCTGGGCCCGCCGCGGGGATTCGGGCGGCACGTCGCCGGCGAGGGCGATCTTGTCGGCGCGGGCGAAGCCGACCCCCTCGACCTGGGTGAGGCTGTAGGGGTCCTCGTGCAGGACCGCCATCGCCCGCTCGCCGAAGCGGGCGTGGATCGGCGTCGCCAGGTGGGCCAGGCCGTGCGGGGCGAGCTGGACGTGGAGGTCGCGGATCGCCCGGCCGGCGTGCCAGGACTCGACCGCGGCGTCGGCCCGCCCCACCGTCATCCCCGGCAGCGAGCCGAAGATCCCGGCCGGGTTGGCGGCGATTACCGCCATCACCTCCTCGCCGTGCTCGTCGACCAGGCGCCGCGCCCGGGCCGGGCCGATGTGGCGCAGCGAGGTCAGGTAGGCGATCCGGCCCTCGCGGTCTTCGGGGTCCATCGGCACCGCCCGCGCCGCCCGCAGCTGGCGACCGTAGGTCGAGTGGTTCTGCCACTCGCCCCCGACTTCGGCCCGGTCGCCGGGGTTGAGGTGGGCGACCGGCCCGACCATCGGGTGCTTCGCGCGCGTCTCCGCGTCGCGCACTTCCAGCACCGCGTAACCGTCGTCGTCGGCCTTGAAGATCACCCGCAGCACCTCGACCGTCGCCGAGTGGGCGCCGGTCTCGGCCTCGAACAGGGGGCGGGCCTCGCTCATGCGCCCAAAGCTAGCCGTCGCGCTGGCGGCGCCGGCGCTGCCGGGGCATACGATTCGCCCTGATGTCCGGAAATGCCGCGCTTCTGCCTTTCGTCGACGAGCACGCGACGGTTGTTTCGGCGCCACCGCAGGACGTCTGGCCGGCGCTGCTGCGGGCCGCCGAGAGCATGACCCGAGGTGCCGCCGCCGCTCGCTTCGCCCGCCTGGTCGGCTGCGCCGACAGCGCCGCCTCGGGCCCGCGCCCGCTCGCGGCCGGGTCGGCGTTTCCGGGCTTCCACGTCGAGACCGCGACGGCGCCGGCCGAGCTGGCGCTGGCCGGTCGCCACCGCTTCTCGACCTACGCCCTGATCTTCCACCTCGACGACCTCGGCGACGGCCGCACCCGCGTCCGGGCCGAGACCCGGGCCGAGTTCCCCGGCCTCAAGGGGCGCATCTATCGGGCGCTGGTGATCGGCACCCGCATGCACGTCTTGGTGACCAACCGGATCGTCGGTAGCGTCAAGCGTCGTGCCGAGCGCTGAGCTCCCCGTCGGCCTCTGCGACCGCTGCCTGCACCAGCGCCTGGTGCCGAACACGCGCGGCTCGGTCTTCTCGCTCTGCGAGCGCTCGCGCGACGATCCCGCCTACCCGCGCTACCCGCGGATCCCGGTGCTCAGCTGCCCGGGATTTGAGCCGCGACCTCAGGCTCCGGCTGCTTCCGAGCGGCACCGATAGCGGCGCCGATCATGCCGAGGCCGAAGACCACCGCGGCGAGGCCGACGAGGAGGCCGAGGATCGGCACCAGGGCGGCGGCGCGGAGCAGCGCCAGGCCGGCGAGGAAGGCGAGGATCTGTCCGCGCGGCGGCTTCACCAGCGCCCTGCCGAGGACGTAGGCCGAGGCGGCGTAGGCGACCGCGCAGAGCGGCGCCAGCGCCAGCATGATCCCGATCGCCAGCGGGATGCCGACGAGGACGATCGCCGCCAGCACCGCGGCGATCGGCAGGCCGATGACGATCGCGATCCCGATCGCGATCGTCGGGCCAACCCGTTCCCGCGACTGCGCCCGCACGGCCTCGGCGGCGCGGGGCGAGATCAGCAGCAGGAAGAGGCCCAGCAGCAGAGTCGAGACCCCGACCGCCAACCAGATCAGGAAGCCGCCGAGGAAGGGGAGGACGTCGACGGCGTCGCTCCAGTCCTCGTTGGTGACGTCGCCGTTGACGCGGGCCATGCCGGAGACGTCCGGGTGGTCGCTGCCGTAGCGGACGTCGCCGGTGACGTGGGCGGTGCGGAGCAGGCGGGCGGTGCCGTCGACGGTGACGAGGTCGCCGTCGATCTTGCCGGCGACGAGGGCGTTGCCGCTGAAGACGACCACGTCCCCGTCGACGCGACCGGCGATGCGGGCGTCGCCATGGGCGATGAAGACGCCGCCGACGGTCTTGCCGGCCGGGACGGTGACGTCGCCGACGATGACCACGATCGGGTCGTCGCCGCTGGCCTGGGTCCCGGCGCTCGCGCTCGCCGGCAGGGCGAGCGCGAGGAGCGCCAGGAGCGCGATCAGTAGCCGGGTGCGGTCGAGCACACGGCGCAGCCTAGTCGTCTAGGCAGCCGCCATCGGGTCGGGCTCGCCGAGCTTGGAGACGTCGGGCGCCTCGTAGGCCTGGCTCGGCACGCCGCCGAGAACCAGCAGGCGAATGCCGTCCGGCCCAGGCCAGACCTTGCGCATCGTCCCGGCCGAGACGCGAGCGACGTGGTCGCCGTCGAGCGGGAATCGCTCGCCGGCGATCTCGATCTCACCGCCGCCGCGGAGGGCCAGGAAGACCTCCTCCTGGCCGTCGCCGGCGTGGTCGTGTTCGGGGTAGTTCTCGAAGTTGGGCGGCATGTCGATGATCTGCATCCCGAACGACTCGACGCCGAGCTCGGCCCGGGCGCGCTTGAAGGCGCCGCCGTAGACGGCCTCCATCTCGTCGATCTTCTTCACGTCGTAGCTGCTCATCGCTCCTCCTCTTGAAGTGGGGCCCCTCTCCCGGGGACGCCGGCATCCTAAGCGATTGAACGAACGTTCGTGCTTTTTCTTCGACTCGGGTAGCCTGGGGAGCGATGTCCACCACCGCCGAGCAGGCAGTCGGGCCCGACCGCAAGGGCGCCGCCACCCGCGCCGCGATCCTCGACCACGCCGTCGACCTGGCCTCGGTCGAGGGACTCGAGGGGCTGACGATCGGCCGCCTCGCGGCGGATCTGAAGATGAGCAAGAGCGGCCTCTTCGCCCACTTCGGCTCCAAGCAGGACCTGCAGCTGGCGACGGTCGCCGCCGCTGCCGAGCGCTTCCGCGCCGTCGTCGTCGAGCCGGCCCTGGCGGCGCCCCGCGGCGCCCCGCGGCTGCGGGCGATGGTGGAGGGCTACTTCGACCACATCGAGCTCTACTCGGGTGGCTGCTTCTGGGGCGCCACCTCGGCCGAGTACGACGACCGCCCCGGCCCCGTCCGCGACGCGATCGCCGCCGCCCTCGACGCCTGGCTCGCCGCCCTCGCCGGCAACGCCCGCGACGCTGGCGTCGCCGACCCCGACCGCTTCGCCTTCGAGGTCTACGCGGTGGTGATGGCCGCCAACGCCCGCTTCCGCCTCAGCGGCGACCGCCGCGTCTTCGACTACGCCCGCGACGTCCTCGCCCGCCTCACCGCCGAGCTGCCGGCTTAGCCCGGTCGGAGGCCGGAATGCCGTCGCTGCCCGACGAACTGCCGATCGCGCTCTTCGCGACGCCGGCCGAGCTCGAGGCCTGGCTGGAGGAGAACCACGCCGACTCGCCCGGGATCTGGCTGCAGATCGCCAAGAAGGGGACCGAGCCGCCCAGCGTCACCTACGCCGAGGCGCTGGAGCTGGCGCTCTGCTTCGGCTGGATCGACAGCCAGAAGCGCGGCCTCGACGAGCGCCACTTCCTGCAGCGGTTCACGCCGCGCCGGCCGCGCGGTCGCTGGTCGCGGATCAACCGCGAGAAGGTGGAAGCGCTGCTCGCCGCGGGGTCGATCCGCCCGGCCGGGCTGGCCGAGGTCGAGGCGGCCAAAGCCGACGGTCGCTGGGAGGCCGCCTACGAGAGCCAGGGCAGCGCCAAGGTGCCCGAGGATCTGCAGCGCCAGCTCGACGCCAATCCCGCTGCCGCCGAGTTCTTCGCCCAGCTCGACGGCGCCAACCGCTACGCGATCCTCTACCGCCTCGACGAGGCGAAGAAGCCGGAGACCCGCGAGCGGCGGCTCCGCAAGTTCGTGGCGATGCTCGAGCGCGGCGAGAGGATCCATCCCTGATCGAGCGCGACGAGGCCCCGATCGGTCGGTAAGCCTCGGCGTTCTCCCTACACTCGGCTCGTGGACCGCGAACTGCTCGCCCGCACGCTCGCCGAGACCGGCGAGCCCGCCTACCGCGCCAGCCAGGTCTGGGAGTGGGTGGCGCGCGGCGCCCGCGGCTACGGCGAGATGAGCAACCTGCCGGCGCCGCTGCGCGAGCGGCTCGAGGCCGCGGTGCCGCTCTCGACCCTGACCGTCAAGGCCGAGGCCAAGTCCGACGACGGGACCGTGAAGACGCTCTTCGAGACCGCCGACGGGCGGCCCCTGGAGGCGGTGCTGATGCGCTATCGGGACGGTCGCCGCTCGGTCTGCGTCTCCTCGCAGTCCGGGTGCCCGCTGACCTGCACCTTCTGCGCAACCGGCCGGATGAAGTTCGGCCGCAACCTCAGCGCCGACGAGATCCTCGACCAGGCGCTGCACTTCCGCCGCGTCGAGGAGGTCGACCACGTCGTCTTCATGGGGATGGGGGAGCCGACGATGAACATCGACAACGTCTTGGAGGCCTGCGAGCGGCTGCCGGACCTCGGCGTCACCAACCGGCGCACCTCGATCTCCACGGTCGGCTGGGTGCCGGGGATCGACCGCCTCGCCGAGTGCGAGATGCCGGTCGGCCTGGCCCTCTCGCTGCACGCGCCCAACGACGGCCTGCGCTCGCAGCTGATGCCGGTCAACGACCGCTACCCGTTGGCCGAGGTGCTGGCCGCCTGCGACCGCTACCGGGCGCGCCGCCGTCGCAAAGTCTTCGTCGAGTACGTGATGCTCGACGGCGTCAACGACCACCCCGAGCACGCCCGCGAACTCGCCGCGCTGCTCGACCCGCGGATCTACAAGGTCAACCTGATCCCCTACAACCCGACCGGCGCCTACGACGGCTCCTCGCCGGAGCGGATCGAGCGCTTCCGGGCGATACTTGCCGAGCACCGGCTGACCGCCACCGTGCGCCTCACCCGCGGCCGCGACATCGACGCCGCCTGCGGCCAGCTCGCCGCCAGCGCCGGCTAGTCATGTTTGGCTAGCCAGCCAGTTATGATCGCGCCGATGGCCACCGTCGACACCGCCACCCCCGCCGCACGGCCGCCGCAGATGTCGTCGAACCCGGTCCGGCGGGTCTTCGGCGACCTCGTCGTCGAGCTCCGCGAGCGCGGCAAGTTCCCCCCGGGGCCGAACGACTTCAGCTTCGCCCGCACCCACGAGGTGGCCCACGACCCCCTGCCGTTGCTGCTCGGGGCCTACGAAGAGCACGGGCCGATCTTCAGCATGCGACTGCTGCACTCGCGGGTCGTCTTCATGCTCGGGCCGGAGGCCAACAACTACGTCACCGTCGCCCACCCGGAGAACTTCCACTGGCGCGAGTCCAGCTTCGGCGACCTGATTCCGCTGCTCGGCGACGGCCTGCTGACCGTCGACGAGGACTACCACGACCGGGCCCGGGCGATCATGCTGCCGGCCTTCCACCGCGAACAGATCACCGCCGCGGTGGGGGCGATGGCGCTCGAGGCCGAGGCGGCGCTGGCGACGATGCGACCCGGCGAGGTCGTCGACGTCTACGACTGGATGCGCAACCTGGCGATGCGGATCGCGATGCGGGCGCTGTTCGGGCTCGACCCCGACGAGGCCGGCAAGGGCGCCGCCGCCGCCGAGCACTTCGAGCGGGCCCTCGGCTACTACGGGATCGACTTCCAGTGGCGGCTGCTGCGCGGCCCCGGCTCGCCCTGGCGCAAGCTGCTCGACTCGCGCGACGTCCTCGACCAGATCGTCTTCGGCGAGGTCGCCCGCCGTCGCGCCGAGCCGGACCCCAGTCGCAAGGACGTGCTCAGCCTCCTGATCGCCGCCCGCGGCGAGGGGGGAGAGGCCTTCACCGACCGCGAGGTTCGCGACCAGGTGATGACGCTCGCCTTCGCCGGCCACGACACCTCGACCTCGACGCTCAGCTTCATGATGCACGAGCTGGCCCGCCACCCCGACGTGGTCGAGCGCCTCCAGGAGGAGCAGCAGCGGGTGCTGGGCGGGGCGACGCCGACCGCCGAGCAGCTCGAACGCGAGATGCCCTATCTGGACATGGTCCTCGACGAGGTCCTGCGCCTCTATCCGCCGGCCTGGATCGGGCCGCGCCGGGCGATCCGCGAGTTCGAGTTCGGCGGCTACACGGTCCCCCGCGGGGCCTACGTCAACTACTGCTCCTGGGCCAGCCACCGCCTCCCCGAGGTCTTCCCCGACCCCGAGGCCTTCATCCCCGAGCGCTTCGTCCGCGAGCGCAAGGCGGCGCTGCCTCGCGGCGCCTACGTTCCCTTCGGCGGCGGCTCGCGGATCTGCATCGGCAAGCGCTTCGGCCAGACCGAGGTGAAGCTGGTGGCGACGATGCTGCTGCAGCGCCTCCGCCTCGACGCCCTGCCGGGTCGGACGATGACGATCCGCCAGATGCCGACCCTCTCGCCGAAGGGCGGCCTGCGGATGCGCGTCCTGCCGCCCGTCTAGTCGCCGGCCCTCCTAGACTCGCCGGGCGATGCGCGCCCTCGTCATCTCCGACACCCACTTCGGCGCCTGGACCGGGCGCGACCTGTTGCGCGAGGAGTTCTTCCTGGAGCGGCTGGCGCCGGCCCTGGAGGGCGTCGACGAGCTGATCTTCCTCGGCGACCTCTTCGACTTCCTGTTCGGCTCCGTCGAGGAGGCGGTCGACGCCGCCGACGGCCTGCTGCGGCTGATCGCCGAGCGCCTCGACGGCAAGCGGCTCGTCTTCCTCGCCGGCAACCACGACCACCACCTCGTCCACCGCGACGGCGAGGACCGGCTCGAGGCCCGCCTCGCCGGCCGCGCGCCGGCCACCAGCGACGCCGCTCCCGGACCCGCCTTCTTCCAGCAGTTCCTGGAACGGCGGCTGCCCGGCCTCGAGGTCGAGATCGCCTACCCGACCTACCGCTGCGGCGACGTCCTCTGCACCCACGGCCACTACCTCGACCCGCACGCCAATCTCAGCGGCTCGCGCGGCGATCGGCTGCTCACCCACACGCTCTGGGCGATCGCCGCGGGCGGCCCCGAGAAGCCGAACTGCGAAGAGGACTACGAGTCGATCACGACCCTGCTCACCGAGTGGCTCTACATCGCCGCCCAGATGCCGCACGGCACCCACGCCCAGCAGAACGTCTTCCGGGCGGCCCAGCGGGCTGGGCGCATCGGCTCGGCGCTGAGCGCGCCGCTGCGGGGCGCCAAGCGCCTCGCCGCGGAGCTGCGCGACCGTGGCGTCGGCGAGACGACCGCGCAGCTGCCCAGCGAGGCGCACTTCGATGCCGTCGTCCGCGAGGAGGCGGCCCGGCAGGCCCGCGAGCAGCCGGTCGGCGGCGACGCTCTCTCGCGACCGCTGTACCCGGAGCCGACGGTGGTCTCGCGCAGCGACCCCTCCCAGCACGCGCTCGAGGCTTTCGCCCAGGTCGTCGCCAACCTCGGCTGGGGGGAGGGGGTCGAGCAGATCGTCTTCGCCCACACCCACCAGCCGCTCGCCGACGTCCGCGCCAGTCACGACGGCGGCATCCGCTACTGGAACACCGGCTGCTGGATCTACGAGCCGGACCTCTCCTCGCGCCAGGCCTACGCGCGTTACCTGCGCTACGCCTGGCCGGGAACCGCGATCGCGATCGACAGCGAGGAGTCGGAGCCGCGGCTCCTGGAGCTGCTCGCCGACCTCAACCCGCTGAACGGCGGCGCCGGACTTCCCAGCCCGGCGCCGCGCAGCGCTACTTGATGAACAGCATCTCCTCGTACTTCGGCAGCGGCCAGAGGTCATCGGCGACGACCCGCTCCAGCTTGTCGGCCGCCTCGCGGACGTCCGCCATCGCCGTCAGCTGCTTGTCGCGGGCGTAGACGGCCCAGTCGAGGCCCTCCATGTCCGGGTAGTGGTTGGCGTCCTTGAGGGTGCCGAGGGCGCCGACCAGCTCGTCGACCAACTCCCGCATCTCGCCCTCGAGAGCGGAGACGCCGGCCGCGCCGATCAGGCCCAGCTGCCGCAGCCCGGCCGGCAGGATCATCGTCTGTGCGATCGCGTAGCTCTCCTCGGCCTCGATGTTGGCCCGCATCGCGTACTGCTCGACCCAGACGTCGTAGCGGGACTCGAGCTCGCGCTTGGAGAGCACGCTGTACTTCTCGAACGCCGCGACGGTCGAGTCGGCGACCACCTCGGGCAGCGCGTCCGGGGTGGTGCGCAGGTTCTTCAGCCCCCGCTGCTCGGCTTCGGCGTGCCACTCCTCGGAGTAGTTGTCGCCGCCGAAACAGACGGCTTTGTTGGCGCTGTAGGACTCCTTGACGACCTCGATCACGGCCTCCGGCATGCCCATGCCAGCGGAGAGCTTGGCCTCGAGCTTGCCGCCGAGGTCGTCGATCGCCTCGGCCGCGATCGTGTTCAGGACCGTGTTCGGGAAGGCCAGCGACATGCTCGACCCCAGGGCCCGGAACTCGAATTTGTTGCCGGTAAAGGCGAACGGCGAGGTGCGGTTGCGGTCGCCGCCATGCAGCGGCAGCGGCGGCAGCACCTCGGCCCCGAGGTCGAGGAACGAGGCGGGGGTGTTCGGATCTCCCTCGCCGGTGGCGATCGCCTCGAACACTTTTTCCAGCTCGGCGCCGAGGAAGATCGAGATGATCGCCGGCGGCGCCTCGTTGGCCCCGAGCCGGTGGTCCTGGCCGATGTTGGCGACCGAAGCCCGCAGCAGGCCCTGGTGCTTGTTCACCGCCTGGATCACCGCCGCGCAGAAGAACAGGAAGTGGATGTTGTCGGCCGGCGTGTCGCCCGGGTCGAGCAGGTTGGCGCCGCCGTCGGTCCCCATCGACCAGTTGTTGTGCTTGCCGGAGCCGTTGACGCCAGCGAACGGCTTCTCGTGCAGGAGGCAGACGAAGCCGTAGCGACGGGCGACGTTCTCCAGCACCTGCATCAGCAGCTGCTGATGGTCGGAGCCGACGTTGGAGCTCTCGTAGATCGGCGCGATCTCGTACTGCGCCGGGGCCACCTCGTTGTGGCGGGTCTTGACCGGGATGCCGAGCTTCCGCATCTCCAGTTCGGACTCCATCATGAAGGCCAGCACCCGCTCCGGGATCGAGCCGAAGTAGTGGTCGTCGAGCTCGTGGCCTTTCGGCGGCTTGGCGCCGAACAGGGTCCGCCCGGTGGCGATCAGGTCGGGCCGCTCGAAGAAGTACTGCTCGTCGATCAGGAAGTACTCCTGCTCGGGCCCCACGGTGGTGAAGACGCGCTGCGTCTCCTCGTCGCCGAGCAGCCGCAGTGCCTTCACGGCCGAGTGCGAGAGGGCGTCCATCGAGCGCAGCAGCGGGATCTTCGCGTCGAGCGCCTCGCCGGTCCAGGAGGCGAAGGCGGTCGGGATGCAGAGCAGCGCCCCGTTCGGGTTCTCGAGGATGAAGGCGGGGCTGGTCGGGTCCCAGGCGGTGTAGCCGCGCGCCTCGAAGGTGGCGCGGACGCCGCCGGTCGGGAACGAGGAGGCGTCGGGCTCGCCCTGGATCAGCTCTTTGCCGGAGAACCCGGCCAGCGTGGTGCCTTCTCCGGCGGGCTCGAAGAACGAGTCGTGCTTCTCCGCGGTCGAGCCGGTCAGCGGCTGGAACATGTGCGTGTAGTGGGTGGCGCCCTTCTCCAGCGCCCACTCCTTCATCGCCTCGGCGACGGCGTCGGCGAGCGACGGGTCGAGCGCGGCGCCGTCGCGCATCGTCGCCTGCAGCTTCTCGAAGACGTCCCCGGGCAGCCGCTCGCGCTGCACGGCGACGGAGAAGACGTTGGCCCCGAACAGGTTGTTCTCGGGCTGGGTCAGGTCGAGCGCGCCGAGGGCCTCCCCGTTGGAGCTCCACTGCGCTGCGGTCACGTTCTGCTGGCGGATTCGGCTCATCGCTTCGCTAGTTCCTCACTTGACTGCGCGCCCACTCCCGGGCGCGATCGGATTGCGTTGACTCCATATGAAGAGCCAAAAAAGCCTAATGCCCCTTTCGCAATCGGGGGTTTGTACGGCCGTACAGCCTTGGCCGGCGCCGGTTGGCCCTGCTGTCGGGTACCGATCAGGAGAGCGGGATCGCCCGCTCCAGCCCCAGCGGGTGGCGCAGCCTGAAGCCGCCGCTGGCGCGCATCTCCTCGCTCCAGCCGGGCCCGCTGCGGTCGCCGTCGGTGCTGAAGGAGGTGTCCCAGCGGAGCCCGGCGATCACCGCGAAGACGTGGTCGCGGTTGGCGTAGATCCGCACCCAGCTGCCGGCGCCGCCACCGCCCCAGCGCATGAAGCCGGTCGAGTCGAGCGGCGATTCGAGCAGGCCGGCGGCGTGGAGGACGTAGCTGACCGAGCCCGAGCAGTCGTAGCCGCGCGCGTTCCACTGGCGATGGCCGCCGCCCCAGTGGTAGGGCCGGTGGCGGATCCGGTTCGCCGCTTCGATCATCGCCTCGACCGCGGGCGGTGCGGAAGGAGGCGCCACCGCGCGGCCGCCCGGAAGCAGGGTCGCCGCCGGCGTCTCCGCCGCGGCGGGAGCCACCGAGGCGGTCAGCCCCGCCAGGGCGAGCAGGCAGAAGAGGGCGGAGTGCAGGCGCCTGCGCATGAAAGGCGTCTATCGGCAGCGATGCGGCGCGGCTTGAGCACTCGCTAACGGACCTGGTCGAGGCCCGGCGGAGCGTCGGCCGCGATCAGGGCTCCCATGAGGACGCCGAGGAGCAGGTCGCGGAGCGCCTCGCGCTCGATGTCGCGGTGCTCGATCCAGTTCAGGCAGGCGCCGTCCATGAACCAGAGCCAGCCGTTGACCGCGGTCCGCGCCTTCGGGGCGGGCCCGTCCGGATAGAGCGCAGTGAGGATCCGCTCCGCGGTCTGCCGCCGCACCTGGTCGACCAGGTCGCGAATCTCCGGGACGCCGGTGGCGCTGTCCATCAGGTTGCGATAGGCGACCGCGTTCTCCACGACCAGGGCGAGGAAGGCGTCGAGGCTCTCGGTCAGCTGCTCCAGCGGCGGCAGCTCGGGATTCGGTTCGGTGCGGGACCGGAGTTCCTCGACCCAGGCGCTCAGCGTCTCCTCGAAAAACGCCCGCTTGCTGGGGAAATAGTGGTACAGGAGGGACTTCGAGATGCCCACCTCGCTGGCGATCCGGCTCATGGAGAGCTCGTCGTAGGGGTGGCTCGTGAACAGCTCCGCGCCCCGTTCGAGCAGCTGCCGGCGCCGCTCGTCCACGTCCAGTCGTCGGTAGGAGGGCCGGTCCATCGGCCAATTCTACCGACCTAGCTGACCGTCGGTCGATAAGGTTGCTACGGTTATCGACCGACGGTCAACAAGTACGTGAATGCGAACGGAAGGGGAGTCCGATGCACAGCGAGAGACTGGATCAGCCGACGGGACATGGGGAGGGGCCGCCGCCGCGGCCTTCCAATCCAATGTCGAGAATCGAGCTCGAGCGCCTCTTCGGCGGTCGGGTGCTGGCCTGGGTCGGCGGCCTCGCGACCCTGCTTGGCGTCGTCTTCCTGATGAGGAGCGCCGTCGACAGCAGTTGGTTCACGGAGGAGGTGCGCGCCCTGCTTGCCGCGGTCG
>Ga0190271_10000780_pt1 | contig 16828 bp, 16 predicted proteins | sample Popmic356T_FD_133747 | JGI IMG/M metagenome (GOLD analysis project Ga0190271, IMG submission 133747) | Populus adjacent soil microbial communities from riparian zone of Weber River, Utah, USA - 356 T | ecosystem: Environmental > Terrestrial > Soil > Riparian zone | place: USA: Utah | collected...
CGACTTTCATTGAGGGCAGGGCAACTGCGCGCATTCCGTGCACGGCAGCAGCGCGAGGACCAGGCCGATGATGGTGAACTGAAACGTGTGGTAGCCGCCGTTTATCAGGAACAGCTTCAGGCTCTTGTGTTCGAATAGATAGTTGATGCCAAAGCTGCTCGCGACCCAGAGCAAGCCGGCTGAAAAGCCGACCCCGGCGCCAAACGCGATCGACGGACGCGGCCCGAGAAAATTCGCGAAGTTCCATGCGGCCAGCAGCGACAGTACGAGCGAGAGACCGAATATCTTGACCATGTTGCCGTTCTTCAATTGCTCGTCCGTGAGCCCGGCCTCGCGCTGCCAGACTTTGCCGAACAGCACAGGCGAGTACCACAGCCCGCCCAGCAGGAAACACGCAACAGCGGCCACGACGACGGCGATCCAGTTGATTTCAGGCATGGTGCCCTCCCTTATTAGTTGTGGGCGGATTCTGCGCGCAGCTCAGGGCGGCGTCTTGGAAAAAAGGGAAATGGGGTCAGGCCCCATTTATCTCAGCACCACGCTGCCGGAATCGGGGCGGTCGCGGCGCGCTAGCTCGACCGGCGAAAAGCCGGTGAAGCGGCGGAACTCGTTGATGAGGTGCGACTGGTCGTAGTAGCCGCATTGCTCAGCCAGTTCGGCCCAGGGCACTTGCCCGTCACCGCTGTTGAGCATGGCGAGGGCGCCGCGGAACCGATGGATACGTGCCAGCGACTTGGGGCTTAGTCCCACCTGTTGCTGGAACAAGTTGCCGAGATGCTTGCGCGTAAAGCCCGTCTGCGTCGCAAGCTCGTCGATGGGGATACGCCCACCCGTGGCCGCAATTCGATCCACGGCCCAGCGCACCGCCGGATGCACGATTGTGCGCGGCTTCAGCCGCGCCAGCAGCCAGCGTTCGACACACTTGAAGCGCGCTTCGAGCGATGCCGTATTCAGCAGCCGCTCGCGCAGGACCAGCGCACCGTCGCCCAGCGCGTCCGCGAGCGCGATGATGCGGTCGCTCAAATCCTCCATGCGTTCGCCCAGCCAGGGGAACGTGCCATGCGCGGAAAACGCGACACCTAACAATGCATTGCCATGCGGAGCTTCAGTGTCGATGGGACCCTGGTGCAGGCCCGAATACCAGACATCGACGAAGGGCACGCGCTTTTCGGGCGGTCCGGGCTCGACGCGGTACTGCGGCGGCCCCAGGTTGATCAGCAGCTGGCTCTGGCCCGAAGGCAGGATTCGGTCTCGCTGGTACGCGGTCTTGCCCTCACCGAACCACATGCTGGCGACGATTTCGGAGAGCCGCGGGTCTGGCTTCCACACGCTTACGCTCCAGTGCCCGATGGGCGACTGGTGAGTGAACGTTTGAATGGGGACATTCCTCATTGGCGGTGGTTTGGACTTTGCACTCTATCTCCCACGCGTGCGCTCCAGCGAGGAGTGAGGGCTCATGGCTTCGCCCTCGGCCGGTACTCGATCTTGATGCCGCCAACGCTAGGCAAGAGCTCCTGCGGCTTCCTTGCTCCGTCGTATGTCACCATGAGGTGCTGCGGATCCAACCATTGGACGGCCGGTGGTTCGTCGGTGTTATCCAGTTGCGCGGCATAGAAGACGACAGATGAAGATGGATCACCGTGGTCGGTAGTCACGAGTTCAGCGGGGCCCACATGGATTTCGTCGTAGTACATACCTTGGCCAAAACCGAGACCGTTATCGACTCCTTCCACAACTGCAACTGACTTTCGGTCGGGTGACACGACGCGCGACTTTTCAGCGGCGATCGGACCTCCGTCGCTGCAGCCGGTGACCAACGCGAACAGCGAGACAAGTCCCATGAAGTTGAGGGAACTGGCTGGACGGGCGGGTACGGAGACGGCTGTCATGAGCCCTGACGGTTGAGCTGAGCGGCGCGGCCGCTGCGGCATGAGCTTGGCACTTTATCCTTCACGCGTCCGCTCCAGCGATTTGTTAGGCCCCGAGAACCCGTCACACAATCTCTACGCCGGTGATTCGCGTGCCTTCGGGCACGCCCTGCAATTGCCGGTGCGTTTGACCGAGTATGGAGAAATGTATCCGTATATCGGTGGGCTCAAGATTCTCGGTCGAGTATTTGCCACCAAGCACAGGCGGAATCTTATAGCCGTAGATCTGATCAGGAGCGAGCGCTTGGCCCAGGCCGCGAAGTTCCACAATGATTCGCGGCACAAAGTTTTCCACAACGAACTCTTTGTCATTGAGCAAAAGCTTGAATTCCTCGACACTCACGGCGACTTGCTTGGTCGTTCCCGGCCCCACCTCCAGCAAATGCACAGAACCATCCAATGCGTCCTGAAGGAAGGCATCGCCAAGTGCGGTAAGCAGAATTGGCAATCGATGCTCTCCCACGAGCCACAACCAGTCTTCTACGAGCTCAACTCCATCGATATCTGCGAAGTTGACCGTAAGATCTTCAAGGGTAATTGGCACGTCGGTTCCTCTCGGGGTCTGACGGTTGAGTTGAGCGCCGCGCGCGCTCCAGCGATTTGTTAGGTTTGCTCGCGCGCCGTGAGCGACTTATCAGCATCCGAAACAATCGAAAGCAGCTTCGGTATTTCCGCTTCCGCATCTTCATCCTTGGTCTTGAGAAGTTTCGGATAGCCACTGCAAACCTGTTCAGCTTGCGCTGGCGACAAGCCGTCAAAATTCGCCAGGATTGAGTTCTTTACCGCTTCAATTATCCATTCGACTGGTTTGTCGCCGCCGGGCGCTCCCTGCCTCTTCATACGCACCGCCGCGCGAACTGCTTGTTCGTCTATCGCCTCGAGGAGAGTTCGGTGGCGCTCGCTCCAATCGTCGTAAAGTTTTGCGTATCGAGCCGCCGTCGAAGGTGAGTGGACAGCGCAGTAGTCTCTGAATATGCGCGGGCTCTGCACTGAGCCTACGAGCTCTCCAACCAGACTCATGTACGACTGGCCACCGGCGAGTGCTGCGTTGGAAGTCACCAGAATTATTAGGAGTAGCGCGCCTGAAACCCATCGGCTCATGATGAGACCTCGCAAACCTAACGGTTGAGCTGAGCGGCGCGCGCGCCGACGTATGAGCCTGGCACTTTATCCCTCACGCGTCCGCTCGAGCGATTTGTTAGACGACCGGTGAGCATTAGCCGCCCTCAAATCGGTAGTTGTATCGACGCCCTGTGCCCTCAGCCACAAAACCATCTGGAAAGAGGCCCTTGGCAAGGGCCCCAGTAATAGGTACCAACAAGAGCCTGCGACTGGCTGCCGCAAATGCCAAGAGATATGACGAGCACCGATAGACTGCGAATCTTCAGGAACGTCCCCATCAATCGTTGCTCCAGATCCAGGTGAGGATGTCGGGCAGCAACGCACCACCATGCGCGTCGGAGTGGGCGCCGTCGCCCCAGTTGTGCTTCACCTCGTAGCGCGTGCCCAGCGTTCCATCCTTGTCGGCCTTGGCGTTCGCATACTCGAACGCCGAGAGCATCTGCTGGTTGGCCAGGAACCAGCTGCCATGATCGTTCGACAGATCGTGTTCGCCGTCCTGTAGATAGATGCGGATGGGCTTGATCGGGTTCTTGCGGATCAGCGTGGGATACAGGTCGCCGCCCGGGATCATCGGCTTGCCGTCGGTCGCCGGCTGGTAGCCGATGGATGTGTAGCTGCCGATCATGCTGATGACGCGGCGGAACGCGTCAGGCCGTTGCCAGGCGACGGTGAACGCGCAGATGGCGCCGCTCGAGGTGCCGCCGATGGCGCGTTTCTCCGGGTCGTCCGTGAGCCGGTACTTCTTTTCCACTTCCGGAAGCATTTCCTCGATGAGGAATCGCGCGTAGTTGTCGTTCAGCGCGTCGTACTCCTCCCTGCGGTGATTGGGATTGCTGGTACCGAGATTGTCCGGATACGTCCCGCTGAGATTTCCCGGCGTGATGAAGATGCCGATGGTCACGGGCATCTTGCCTTTGGCAATGAGGTTTTCCATGACCTGATTCAGGCGCAGCGGGCCATTCGGATTCGTGGCGCGCTGACCGTCCTGGAACACGAGCACGTTCGCCGGCTGCGGCTTCTTTTCGTTGTACTGCGCGGGCACGAAAATCCAGTAACGCCGCACCGTGTTGGCGATGATCTTGCTGTGGAACTCGAAGGGGCCTTCGAGCCGGCCTTTCGGAATACCTTCCTGCGGCAGCGCCTCTGCGCTCACGGGGTACTCGCCAGGCCGGCGCATCGCGGGTTTCGCGCCTTCGGCGAACTTGCAGGTCTCCGGTACGGACTTGACGTAGTAGCTCTTGTAGTTAGTGGCGGCCTTGTCGGTGCAGCCGGCGAGATTCAGCAGCTCTACCTTGCGGAAATCGATGGGATGCGACTCACTCTGCAGCGAGATGTAGCCGCCTTCGATGAGCTTGCCGTCGGGCTTGGTGGTGGCGTCGTAGTTGTCGACCACGCCGCCGCCGTACTGCGGCATGGAGTACTCGAGCACTTTCTGGCCGTTGGCGTAATGCGTGATGGTGCCGGATCCGTGAACCACCATTTCGGCGCGCACCCATTGTTCGCCGTCGAACGTGGGCGAGGTCGAATTCAGGCAATGATCCTTGTAGATAGTCCCCTGGTGCACCACTTCGGTGCCGGGGCTGCACATGTTGGCCGTGGACCGCGGCTTGCCGTCGCTCTTGCCACCGAGGAACTGCGCTTCGATGGAGATGGGAAAGGTCTGGTCGCGCGGCATGGTGTGCGGGTCGGGGGAGTGCAGCATGGCGCCGCTGTTGCGAAACGCCCAGGCGCCGGGGTTGCCGGGTGCCTGGTCACCGACGAATCGGTACTCGACCACGAGGCGGTAGTAGGAATAAGGGTCCTTATAAAAAAGGTGTCCGAACTGCCCGTCGAAACTCTTGTATTTGTCGTAGCGAACCTTGAGCAGGCCGTCCTCGACTCGGAAGGTGTTGCCGTTGTTGTCACCGAGTTCGTGCTTCGCGATCTTCGGTGTCCAGCCCTTCAGGTCCTTGCCATTGAACAGGACGATCCAGTCTTCCTTGTCGGCGTCCGGGTTTGCTATCGGAGTCTGCGCAATGGCGGAGGTGGCAAGCGTGGCGAGCAGCGCGCCGAATGCGAAAAGTTTCAAGGACATGTTCATTCCTGTCTGGCGTAGGGACCTAATACGGTGCCGACGAACCCGCCGGCGATTTCGGTGCTCAAGATCGATCCATCGTCGTTTTCACGCAGCGCCTTCCATCCCTGGCCGGCGTCGTAATAGAAAGAGTGACTCGCCCCGTCCGCACTGATGCGCAGGCGCAGCGACTGGGGCGCAGCTGCCAGATGCTCGACGAACAACTGCCGGCTCTCACCTGCGCGCCTTTCGAGGAAGACTTGCAATCCACCTGCATCCCGCCGCGTGCCGAGGAAGTACCAGTATTTTTCGTCCTGGAATGCCGCGAGGCCGGCTGACACGCCCGGTGCCGCGGGCGGTGAGAGTTCGGTGCTTGCGTCGAAGTTCATGTGCGCCTGGCGGCGCGCGAGGAATGAAGGATTACTCATGGCGTCAAGCGAGGTGCGCAGGGGCGTGATGCGCAGGGCGCTGTCGCGCACTTCGTACCATTTCGATTTGGGCACGTGAATCTGAATCCATTCCGGACCGAGCGGGCGATCGAACTCTTCGAGGCGCGTGAAATTGCCTGACAGCTTGTCGTGCACTGGCGAGACTTTACCGAGCGGCATGGTCGCCGGCCCCTGGGCCACGTAAGGGACGGGCACGCCCTGTTCGAGGATCATCGGCCAGCCGTCCTTCCAGGTGACGGGCAGCAGAAAGGTCTCGCGCCCGGTGTTGTAGCGGAAGCCCGAGTAGGGACGCGATGCGAGGAATACCGCCCACCAGCTTCCATCCTTCATCTCGATGAGATCGGCGTGTCCGGCGTTGGTCACGGGGTTCGCGCGATCCTTGGGCAGATCGCGCTGCGTGAGAATCGGGTTGTTTGGGCCCGGTTCGAACGGACCCCACGGCGACTTGCCGCGGAAGATGACTTCGGAGTGGCCGTCCCCGGTGCCGCCTTCCGCGCACAAAAGGTAGTACCACCCCTTGACGCGATACAGGTGCGGGCCTTCTATCCAGATGGGTTTCTTCGCGATATCGACACCGCCGTTCACAATGACTTTGCGCGGGCCGACGAGATTGTTAGCTGCGACATCGAACTCCTGGATCCAGATCGCGCGATGACCGTTGTAGAGTGGCGCGCCTTCGGGCGGCCCGTTGTTGAGGATGTACGCCTTGCCGTTGTCGTCGAAGAAGAACGACGGATCGATGCCGTCGATTTCCTTGAGCCACACGGGCGCGGACCACGGGCCCGCCGGATCTTTCGCGGTGACGAAAAAATTGCCGCCCGCGTCCACGAGCGTGTTGATGACGTAGTAGATGCCCTTGTGGAAGTGGATGGACGGTGCGAACACGCCGCGCGAGATACCCAGCCCGTCGAAGCTGACCTTGGTGGGATCGCTCAGCGCGTGACCGACGAGCCGCCAGTGCACGAGATCCCCGCTTGCGTGAATGGGGACGCCTGGCCAGTGCGCGAACGTGGAGTTGACCAGGTAGTAGGTGTTTCCGACGCGTGTGACGCTGGGGTCGGGGTAGTAGCCACCCAGAATCGGGTTGCGATACCCGGGAAAGTCTGGGTTCCGAAGGTCGTTGGTAGGGTCGCGGCCGACGTATTCGAATCTTTCGAATGCCACCGCGGTCTGGGCGTTTGCAATGTCCGCAACCGGCAGCCCGACGAGGGCCGCAGCCACGACAACGAGAAATGATTTCACGGTCCCCCCGGACATGCAGCGGAGCGGTAGTTTTCCACAAACTGGCGGATATTGCGGAACTGACGCGCGCCGCGAGCGAAGTCCCTGCCAGAATGGGTTATGGACGCCGGGCATGAAACTTTGGTCGAACAACAGACACAGGGCGGACATGTCGTCGAATTGCTGGCCGCCATTCGTCGAGGCGAGGCCGGCGCAGCGGATGCGTTGTTCTCGCTGCTTTATCCGGATCTTCGCCAGATGGCGCATGCGCGGCTGCGTCGCAGCGGCAACCTGACTCTGCTCGATACGACCGGCCTCGTGCATGAGGCGTACATGCGCCTGTTCAAGGCCGGAACCCTGGAAGCGGGCGATCGGACGCAGTTCATGTGTTATGCGGCGCGCGTCATGCGCTCGGTCGTGGTCGACTTCGTGCGCCGGCGCGCCGCCGAACGGCGCGGTGGAGATGTGGTGCACGTGGAGCTCGAGGAGTCCGCGGTTGCCGCGGCTGATCCGCGCGAGCGCGAGGTGGTACGCATCGACGAAGCGCTCGAAGAACTGGCCGCCATCGACGAACGCCTGGTGCGCGTGGTCGAGATGCGCTACTTCGCGGGGATGACTGAAGAACAGGTGGCCGAAGCCCTGGGACTCAGCCGTCGCTCGGTCACGCGCGACTGGGAGAAGGCAAGGCTGTTTCTCGCGGTGGCTCTCGACTAACCACCCGGCGCCCGGCAGATGAGCTTCTCGCGCAGCTCACAATGATCGGGAGCGCCGAACCTGCGCCACCAGGCCGGGAACCCGGCGCGCGATGCCAGCGATTCGAAACGCGGATCCGCGCGAAACGCGTTCATTTCCGACAGCCAGAACCCGGCAATGTAAGGAATTCCCGAGAGCCCGCTGTCAGCCGATAGTTGCAGCCACTGCGAGCTCGCGGCGAACGCGCGGTCGAGATCACCGAGCATCGCGTACCAGTTCATGGAGAGCATCAGCGTGGCGAACGACGTGGTTCCTGCATCGTGTAGCCTGCCATTCAGACTATCGAGCGCGAGCAGCGCTTTCTCGCGTTGCGTGGGCGACTTCAGCGCCTCGTGCAGCAGCCGTATCGTGGCGGCGCCGTCCGCGTCGCGGATGGGCCCTGGCATCGCGAGCGTCTGATTTTCCAGGGCGCCGCCAATGTCGCCTGCGCGTATTGCCGTGAGCCAGTACAGATTCCTAACGTCCACCTCGTCCGCCGGCCAGCCGAGACTCATGGCGATTTCCACGAACCTCAATGCTTCCGTCTCGTGCCCGGGCAGCATGACGAGCGTCGTGGCCATCTGCATGGCGCCGCGCGCGTGCGAAGGCGTGAGACGGAATTCCGCCTGGAATCCCTCGTGCGCATCGTTCAGCCGACCCACCGACAGGAGCACGGTCTGCGCGTGACGCGCGTGTACGCGTCCCGATTTGTCGTCCAGCGCAAACGCGCGTCTGAACTCCTCCTCGGCGGCTATCCACTGGCCACGGTGCGCTGCGATGCTGCCGAGCGTCGCGTACGGTCCGGGGTGATTGGGAATCAGCGTGCGTGCGCGCAGGGCCGGAGCCTCGCCAAGGGTCAGTGCATTGGCGCGCGGATAACCGATGTCCATGTACAGCACGTTGACGCCGCCGAGCAAGGAAAAGGCGTGCCCGAAATTCGGATCGCGCTTGGTGGCGCTTTCGGCGAGGCGCAGGATTTCACCCAGATTTTCTTCCGTGGGCCGCAGCATCAATGAACGCGCCTGCAGGTACTCGCGATAGGCGGCGACATCGCGCGTGGGTGTGGTGAGCGGAAGCGCCCGCTCCGAGATCGCATCCGCGGACAACTCGAGCGCCCGCGCAGTCGATGAGCTGTGCTCTCGTGACAGGTGGACGACGTACCCGATGCCGATCGCGGCGGTGGCACCGACCGCGGCGCCGACGGCGCGAAGCATGGTTCGATTGCGCGAGGCAAACTTGCGCAGCCGGTACCACGCGCTGTCGGGCCGGGCTAGCACCGGGTCACCACGCAGATATCGTTCGAGGTCCTGGGCGAACGCGGCCATGGTGGGGTAGCGCTCCCGGGCGGATTCCTTGAGCGCCTTCCGGACGATGGTATCGAGATCGCCGCGCAGCACGCCCGGTGCGGCGCGGGCGTGACGATCTCTGTCCGATTCGCCGCTGCCGCGCGGGAACGGCAGCTGTGAGCACAGAAGTTGATAGAGCACCACGCCGAGCGAGAACACGTCGGTGCTGGCCGTCACGGCTTCGCCGCGAGTTTGCTCGGGCGAAGCGTAGTCAGGCGTGAACAGGCGCCCGGCGAACTGCGTTTCATTGCCGGGCGCCGGCGCGTCGGACTCCAGTAGTTTGCCGATGCCGAAGTCGAGCAGGCGCACCTGTCCCGCAGCGTCGACCAGGATGTTGGACGGCTTCAGGTCGCGGTGAACGATCGAGTGTGAATGAGCGTACTCGACGGCCCATGCGGTCTGTATGGCCAGGCGCACGCGCGCGGCGTTGTCGGCATTGCGCCCGGCGCAGTACTCGTCGATCGGCACGCCATCGACGAGCTCGAGCGCAAGGTATGGCCGGCCATCGTTGCCGATGCCGGCGTCGTACAGGCGCGCGATGTTGGGATGCTCGAGCGAGGCGAGCAGGTCGCGCTCCCGCGCCATGCGCCGCGCGGCCTCGGGCATCGCCCAGCTCACGTGAGGTAGTTTGAGGGCGACGCGGCGCTTGAGCAGGCCGTCGATGCGTTCGGCGATCCACACTGAGCTCATGCCCCCGCGACCCAGTCTGGCGGTCAGCCGGTAGGGGCCGACCGCGGTGCCGATTTCCGCGGTGTCCGTGGCCGCGTCGTCGCGCGGCAGGTCCGGCGATCCGGTGAACTGCGGCAGGTCCTGCAGGAAGCGGTCCGCGGTTTGTCTGGCGAGCAGATCGCGAAGGGTCGTAGTGATTCGCGACTCCTGCGCGAGCGAGTCCAGCCAGGCGGCGCGCGCCGCAACTGGTAGCTCGAGCGCGGTGTCGAGCAGCAGGAACACTTCGCGCCAGTCCTCGGCAGAAATCTTGCCCATGCCAAACCATACGTGACCGCAGCCACCACGGATAGGAACAAAGTTTCTCGAGGGATGGCGCAAGTCGCAGCGGGAATACGTCTTCATCTGAGTCACCACGCTATTGGCTCGGGGAGAACGACATGAATCGATGGAAAGGCGTTTGCGTTGCGGTGTTCGGGCTCACGGGGGCCGTATCCCCCCTGGCACTGGCCCGAGAGCCACTGGCCGAGGCCGTCGCGCGCGCTCATGAGAAAAGCCAGGTCGCCCAATGCGGCGGTGAGAATTGCGCGGCGGTGTTTCGCGGCCTCATCGCTTTCGTGGATGGGCGCCCGAAAGGACTTGGCGGCAATGGCCGATCCTGCGCGGATTGCCACTTGCCCAGCGACAACCTGCAGCTTTCGCCGGCGAGTGCGCAGGCTCGCTTCGACGCCCTGCAATGGCGCCGCAAGTGGAATCCTCGCGCGCAGGACCCGTTGTTCCTGCCGATCGATGCCGACGACTTTCGTATCAATGGCGAGCAGGCCAGTGACTTCAGCAACCTGCTCCAGAACGGCCTGGTGCGCGTGACGCTGCCATTGCCGCCGAATATCCGGCTCATCGATCCTGTGACGAATGCCGTGTCGGCCGAGACCACCGCCGATGTCTGGCGCATGGTTCCGAGCGTGAACGATGTGCGGCTCACCGGAGCGGATGGCGCGAATCCGGCATGGCCACGCGGACCGAACGTGACCGGCGGATATCAGCTCGATGGCCGCAAGGCGAATCTGCAGGAGCAGGCGCTGGGTGCGTTCGAGGCTCATGCGCAGATCACGAAGGCGCCAAGCGCGCGCCTGCTCGATGATCTCGCGGCATTTCAGAATGTGCTGTTTTCATCGCCGCGCGCACGTGCGCTCGCAGATGCAGTGCGCGCCGGCGTTACACCACTGCCCGATGTCGATCCGCCGTTGAGCGAACTCGCGCAACAGGGCAAGGTGGTGTTCAAGCGCGCCTGCGCACAGTGTCACGGCGGCCCCGGTCAATCGACCCCGCAGGCGCCGTTACCGCTGCGCTTTCACGACATCAGCTCGCAGTGTCCGCGGCCGGTCGACACGGCAGTGCCTGCGCGATACACGTTTGCGCCTTGCCCGCCGCGACTCGCGCGCAACGCGCGCACATACGAGATAACGCTCGCCAATGGTTCGATCGTGAGGCGGACGAGTTCCGACCCGGGCCGCGCATTGCTCACGGGTTTCGTGGGTGGGGCGGCTCCCACGGATGACTGGAACAAAATGGACAACAGCGGGCTGAGGGGTATCGCAAAGACGGCGCCGTACTTCCACAACAACAGCGCCGATACGCTCGAACAGGTCGTCGAGCACTACATCGCGTTCTACAAGCGGGCCCAGGTGAACGCGCCGCCCGGTGTCGTGCCGCCGGTTGCCACCACGGACGGCGTGCATTTCGACCGGCAGCCATTGACGGAAGAGACCGCCGCGCTGGTGGCCTATCTAAAGGCGCTGTAAGTCAGCCGTCGACAGGGGATGCGGGCGTGGCGAGGATCTTCTGGTAGAACGCGAGATCCAGCCATCGCCCGAACTTGAAACCCGCCTGTGCGATGGTGGCGCAGCGAGTGAAGCCAAGGCTTTCGTGCAGCTTGATGCTCACGGTGTTCGACGCATCCACGCCGCCCATCATGACGTGATAGTTCTGTTTTACCGCGGCCTCGGTGATCAATTCCAGCAGCTGGCGACCGAGCTTCTGGCCGCGGAACCGGTTGTCGACGTAGACGGAATGCTCGATGGTGTACTTGTACGCGGGCCGGTCGCGAAATTTTCCGTAGCTCGCAAATCCCGCGAGCTCGCCGGCCTCGGTCTCGAAGCCGATGACCGGGTAGTTGCCCTTCGCCTTGGCGTCGAACCACCTCTCCATGTAGTCGGGCTTGAGCAGTTCGTATTCGTAGATGGCCGTGGAGTTGGCGATCGCTTCGTTGAAGATTGCGAGTATGGCCGCGGAGTGCCGCTCCCGGCTGCAGTCGACGAGTTTCACGAGCCACCCTGGATGTATTTGGCGAATTCGCCGCTCGACATGGTGTCGTCCAGGAAAACGAACGTGCCGGAGCCGCGGATCTCGCGTGCGGCATCGGTGAGCCCCGTCATGGCGGCGCGATATAACGAGGTGGCGAGACTGATGCGGCGCACGCCCGCCTGCCTGAGCTCTTCCACCGAGAACGACCTGCCGCGAATGCCTGCCATGAAGTTCACGGGTTTGCTCACGGAGGAACACACCGTGCGCACCGCCGCGAGGTCCGGAAGGCCGGGGGCGAACAGCACATCGGCGCCAGCGCTCTGGAATGCCTGCAGGCGCCTGATGGTGTCGTCGAGATCGGGGCGGCCGTGTAGATAGTTCTCGGCGCGCGCCGTCAGCATGAACGGAAACGGCAGTTTTCGTGCGGAGTCCACGGCGGCGGCTACGCGCTCGGTGGCGAGACCGATATCGAAGATCGGTGCCTCCTTGCGGCCGCTGGCGTCTTCGATCGATCCGCCGACCAGGCCCGCATGGGCTGCGAGTTGGACGGCTTTTGCGGTGGCGGCAGGTTCGTCGCCGAACCCTTTCTCGAGGTCCGCGGACACGGGCAACGAAGTGGCGCCGCAGATGATGCGCGCCTGCGCCATCGCTTCATCGAGGGAGACGTTGCCGTCCAGACGACCGAGAGTGCCGGCCGAAGCGCCGCTGGAAGTAGCGAGTGCCGAAAAGCCGAGCGAAGTGAGGATGCGTGCCGAGCCGCCGTCCCAGCAATTGGCGATGACGAAGGCGCCGCTGGAGTGCAACGCGCGAAAGCGTTGTGCACGTTCTTCCTGAGTTGGTTCGTCCATGCCGCGCCTCGGTTAGGGAGGGCGTGAGTCTAGCCCATCAGTCGAGGCGCTTCTTGAAACGCACGACGGCGACGATGAGCATCACCGTCAGGAATCCCGAGAGCTTCAGGAGTTGCAGCCAGGCCTCGGGCAGGTCCGCGCCGCGCAGCATGATGCCGCGGATGATCACATTGAAATGCGTGAGTGGCAGTAGCTCGGCGAGCCACTGCGCCGCCACGGGCATGCCTTCGAACGGAAACATGAACCCGGACAGCAGGATCGAGGGCAGCAGCGTGAGAAACGCGAGCTGGAATGCCTGGAACTGCGTTTGCGCGAGCGTCGAGACGAAGAGTCCCAGGCCCAGCGTGGCCGCGATGAATACCAGCGCCGCGGCGTACAGGTCCACGAGTCTTCCGACCACCGGCACGCTGAACAGCCATGCGCCCACTATCAGGATGATCGTCGTCTGGATCAGGCCGATGAACACGTACGGCAGGAGTTTGCCCACCATGAGCTCGAGGCTGCTGAGCGGCGTCGCGATCAGCAATTCCAGATTGCCACGCTCGCGTTCGCGGACGATGGCGCCCGAGGTGAACAGCACCATGGTCATCGTCAGGATCACACCGATGAGGGCCGGCACGATCTGTACAGCTGTGCGCTTCTCCGGGTTGTAGAGCGTGCGGATTTCGATGCGCCGTGGCGCCATGCGTTTGCCGCCCGAATACGGACCTTCGCCGTGGCGGGTGAGCAGCGGCACCGCCGCGATGCCGCCGGCGACGACCGCCAGCTGCGGTTGCGATCCATCGACCAGGATCTGCACCACCGGGCGCGTGTCGGCCTGCAGCCGGCGCTCGAAATCATGCGGGATCACGACGGCCATGCTGGCGCGGCCCTCGCGCATGAGCCGCTCGAGTTCGTCCGAGGAGCGCGTGGTGTAGGTGATGTGTACGACCTGTGTCGCCTTGAGCTGCGCGATGAACTCGCGCGACATCGAGGTGTTCGCGTCGTCCTGCACCACGGTGGCGAGGTTGCGCACGTCGTAATTGATGGCGTAACCAAACAGGATGATCTGCATGAGTGGCACGCCAACGATCATTCCGAAGGTGACGCGGTCGCGCGAAAGCTGGCGCACCTCCTTGGTGGCCACGGCCTTTAGCCGCCGCACCGCCGCGCGCATTCTGCTAACGGCCATTGTTTTCGCGCCTCGTCGCTACGACGAACACGTCCTCGAGGCTGGCACTGGTGAGTTCGACCTTTGCCTCGATGTGGTGTTGTTTCAGCAGCGTGCGCAGCTGAACTTCGGCGTCTTTCACGCTGCGGTTGGCGAGCACGCGCAGCCGGATGCCGAGTTGAGTCACTCCATGCACCCACGGGAGTTCGCGAATGAGCCGCGGCGCTTCGCTGCCATCGGCGCCTTCGATTTCGTAGATGTTGGCATCGACAGCGGCCATGAGGGCTCGAGGCGTGCCTTCGGCCACCATGCGGCCTTCGGCGATGATGGCGAGACCGTGACAGCGCTCGGCCTCGTCCATGTAATGGGTGGAAACCAGGATGGTCGCGCCGCCTTCGGCGAGCTGGAACAGACGCTCCCAGAAATCGCGCCGGCTCTGCGGGTCGACCGCGCTGGTCGGTTCATCGAGCAGCAGCAGTTCGGGTGAGTGCAACGTGGCCGCGGCCAGCGCCAGGCGCTGCTTCTGTCCGCCGCTCATGGTCCCGGCGCGCTGCGTGCGCAAGTCTTCGAGATTGTAGGTAGCGCGCTGCTCGGCGATCCGCGCTTCCACGTTTCCTTCCAGGCCGTACAGGTCCGCCATGAAGCGCAGGTTCTCGTCGGTAGTGAGGTCTTCCCACAGCGAGAATTTCTGCGGCATGTAGCCCAGCCGGCGCCGGATGGCTTCGGCATCCTTGACGACGGAGAGGCCAAACACTTCGGCGTGACCATCACTGGGCAGCAGCATGCCGCAGAGCATGCGCAGCGTGGTCGACTTGCCAGAGCCGTTCGGCCCGAGAAATCCGTAGATACGCCCGGAGGGGATGTCGAGGTCGATGTGATCCACCGCGACCTTCGCACCGAATTTTCGAGTGAGTTGCCGTGCGCTTATCGCGGTTTGGCCGGGCTCACTCACGGCGGCGCCAGCTCCAGCGTGACGTCTACCGGAACGCCAGAGGGCAACGACGTGCCATCGGAATCGTCGACGACAACTTCGGCGAGGAACGAAAGACGCGAGCGGTCGGCGGCGGTGAGTGAGTAGTAAGGCGTGAACTCCGCTTCGCTGGCGATGAAACGCACCTGGCCCTTGAACGTACGCTCGATGCCATCGATGCGCATTGTGGCCGGCGTGCCGATCTTCACCTGCGCGCGGATTGGCTCCGGCACGTGCACGCGAGCGAACGGTGCGGTGTCTGCCAGCAGCACGGCGACCGTGGCGCCGCGCGCCGGTTTCTCGCCGAGATGGAAGGGAAGGGAGTCGATGGTCCCGGCGATCGGTGCGCGCACTTCGAGGCGGGAGGAGGTGGTTTGCAGACTTTGCAGATTGGCGCGGGCGATGCTGGCCGCCTCACGTGCCTGCGCGAGCTGCTCGGCGCGGGTGCCTTCCTGCAGTTCCCGAAGGTCCGCTTCCGCTTCACGCAGGTTGGACTCAGCCGCATCGGCGGCCGACGATTGTCGGTCTGCCTCCTGCTGGCTCACCAGGCTGCGTGCCACGAGGCCCAGCAGCCGGTCTCGTTCGCGCACGGCGTTGTTACGCTGGACGAGGGCAGTGTCGCGGCGCGCGATGCCGGCGCGAATGGTCGTGGCGCGTGGTCCGTTCTTGAGTTCTTCGGCGCGCGCTTCGGCCTCGGCAAGTTGTGCTCGGGCGGCGTCCAGGTCGGTGGCAGACAGCTCGCGATCCTGCACGACGACTACGTCGCCCACCTTCACCGTCGCACCTTCGGCGAACGGCAGCGTCACGATGGCTTCATTCGCGTCAGCGACCAGCTCAACCCGGTCACGCTCGAGCGTTCCGGGCAGAGTGCTTTCGCCATCGCGTGCACAGGCGGCGAGCAGGAGCGCGCCTGTGAGGGCGGTGAGAGCGCGGAGCGTCACGCGGCGAACTCGAGTCGCATGGACAAGTCGACCGCCTGCACGTGTTTGGTGATGCTGCCAATGGAGATGTAGTCGACCCCGGTGAGCGCGATCTCGCGAACCGTGGCGAGCGAGACGCCTCCGGAGGCCTCGAGTCTGGCGCGAACAGCGCGCGAGCGATTGCGCTTCACGGCTTCGCGCATGTCATCGAGTGACAGCTCATCGAGCATGATGATGTCGGCCCCGGCGTCGCAGGCCTGGTCGAATTCCGCGAGCGTTTCCACTTCCACTTCAACCGGGATGCCCGGAGAAGTTCGACGTGCCGTCACGATGGCGCCGCCGATGGAGCCGGCCGCGATGATGTGGTTTTCCTTGATGAGCACCATGTCATGGAGGCCCATTCGATGGTTCTGCGCGCCGCCGCATCGCGCCGCGTATTTCTGCGCGAGCCTCAGCCCCGGCAGCGTCTTGCGTGTGTCGAGAATCCGGCAGCCAGTGCCCGCGACCGCTTCCACGTATCGGGCCGCGGCAGTGGCGGTGCCGGAAAGCGTCTGCAAAAAATTGAGCGCCGTGCGCTCGCCCGTGAGGATGGGGCGTGCTGGGCCCGACAGCCTGAGCACCGGCAGGTCGGCGCTGAGGCGATCGCCATCGCGAACCTGCCATTCGAGGCGGATGCCCGGATCGAGTTGCTGGAACGTGGCGTCGGCCCAGTCCGTGCCGCAGAGAATCGCAGGTTCGCGCGCAACGATCTGCGCGCGAACCTGTTGTGAGGCGGGAACGAGTGCGGCGGTGACATCGCCCGCACCCAAGTCTTCAGCCAGCGCGGCAGAGATCTGGCGCTGAATGACTGCTTGCGCGACCCGCTCGTTCAAACTAAGCGATCAAATGGGCAGGCCGTGCGATGTGGCCGCCATGCACAGCAGCATGGGGAAGGAGAGGATGAAGTTGGTGCGCGAGGCATACAAAGCCACTTTGCGGGCCTTGGCCTTCTCTTCATCCGTGGCCGGCTTGATGCCGAGAATCTTCTTCTGGTTAGGCCAGATCACGCCCCACACGTTGAGGAACATGATGGTGCCGAGCCAGGAACCGATGCCGATGACCACGGTCTGGTAGTCGTGC
>Ga0190271_10000781_pt1 | contig 16823 bp, 15 predicted proteins | sample Popmic356T_FD_133747 | JGI IMG/M metagenome (GOLD analysis project Ga0190271, IMG submission 133747) | Populus adjacent soil microbial communities from riparian zone of Weber River, Utah, USA - 356 T | ecosystem: Environmental > Terrestrial > Soil > Riparian zone | place: USA: Utah | collected...
GCACCTTCAGGCCCAGCATCCGCATCCCCCGCTTGCGCGGGTCGTCGTCGACGAAGCCGATCGCGGTGGCGCCGAGGTTGGGGTTGAGCTGCAGCTCGCGGACGACCATCTGGCCGCCCGAGCCGGCGCCGATCACCAGCATCTCGTGCTTGGGAAGGCGGGCGCCGCGGTTGGGCCGCTCGACGATCAGCCGCACCGCCAGCCGGGCGCCGGCGATCAAGAGCGCGGTGAGGATGAAGTCCATCATCTCGACCGAGCGCGGCAGCGTGTGCGCGAACGGCTTCACGACCGCGAAGAAGACGACCAGCAGGGCGCTGGAGACGACGACGGCGCGGAGGATGAGGATGAAGTCGCGGCCGCTCACGTAGCGCCACCACTTCTGGTAGAGCCCGAAGGCGTAGAAGACGGCCAGCTTGCCGGCGACCACGAACCCGACCGACTGGGCGAACAGCACCTCGTAGCGGTGCGGCATCCCGTTCGGTTCGTCGAGGAACCGCAGCTGGAAAGCCAGGTAATAGGCAAGCGCGACCAGGCAGGCGTCCGCGGCCAACTGCAGGACCCGGTTGCGATAGACGGGGTGGTTCAACCGGTTCATCGCCAGGCCGAGTCTAAAGGCACTCCTTAAGTTGGACCCCCTAGTGTTCCGCGTCGCATGCTGATCCTCGCGTCCGTCACGGACTTCTTCCTCGACCCGATCGTCAACGCCGGCACCGACTTCATCAGCACCACGGGCCTCCCCGCGGTGTTCATCCTGATGCTGCTCGAGTCCGCCTGCCTGCCGGTGCCGAGCGAGGCGATCATGCTCTTCGCCGGCTCCAGCGTCGCCGCCGGCGAGCTGACCCTGTTCGGCGTCGTCGCCGCGGGCGTGCTCGGCAACCTGGTCGGCTCCTGGATCGCCTACGCGGTCGGCTACTACGGCCGCCTCGACCTGCTGGAGAAAAACCGGCTGATCCACGTCAACCCCAAGCACCTGAAATGGGCCGACGACCTGTTCGCGCGCCACGGCGACCCGATCGTCTTCTTCTCGCGGATGCTGCCGATCATCCGCACCTTCATCTCGCTCCCGGCCGGCGTCGCGAAAATGCCGTTCTGGCGCTTCACGGTCTTGACCCTGCTTGGCTGCATCCCCTGGGTGTTGATGCTGACCCTGATCGGCCAGGCGGTCGGCGACAACTGGGAGGAGTGGCGCGGCCACCTGCACTACCTCGACTACGCGGTGCTGGCGGTGGCCGTGATCGGCATCGGCTACTGGCTGCTGCGTCGCCGGCGCGGCGGTGGCGGTGGCGACGCCGGCGAGCCCACGCGGGACGCCTCGCCGGAGCCGGCCGGCAGCGGCGTCGACGCTTGAGCGAGGCGCTGCCGGCCCGGCGCGCGGTGGCGCTCGGGCTCGTCCAGGGCCCGGCCGAGCTGCTGCCGGTCTCCAGCTCCGCCCACCTCGTCCTCGTTCCCTGGCTGGCCGGCTGGGACTGGGAGGCGATCGACCCGGAGCTGCGCAAGAGCTTCGAGGTCGCCCTGCACGCCGGCGCCGCGGCGGCGCTGCTGATCGGCCAGCGGCGGGTGATCGGCGAAGAGCTCGGCCAGTTCGAACACCGCCGCGCGATCGTCCTCGCCCTCTCCTTCCTCCCCGCCGCGGTGGTCGGCTACACGCTGGAGCGCCCGATCGAGCGGCGGCTCGGCGGGCCGCGGGCGACCGCCTTCGGTCTGCTCGCCGGCGCTGCGGCGATGCTGCTCGCCGACACCCGCCCGCAGCAGCGCGGCCGTGGCGACGCGGGTTACGCCGACGGGCTGGCGCTCGGGATCGCCCAGGCGGCGGCGCTCGCCCCCGGCGTCTCGCGCAACGGCGTCACCCTCGCCGCCGCCCGCTGGCGCCGCTTCTCGCGCGACCAGGCGAACCTGCTCTCGCGCACGGTGGCGCTGCCGATCATCGTCGGCGCCAGCGCCCTCAAGGGCGCCCGCCTCGCCCGCCGCGGCACCTCGCCGGAGATGCGCCGCTCGCTGGCGATCGGCGTCGGCGCCTCGTTCGTCTCCACCCTCGCCTCGCAGCGGCTGATCGGCCTGGTCGAGCGCGACCGGGCGCTCTGGCCGTACGCGGCCTACCGGGCCGCCCTGGCGGCCGTCGTTCTTGCAAAGCTGCAGAGACCGTGAGCGACGCCTACGCAAAGGCCGGGGTCGACCAGGGCGCCGCCGACTCGGCCGTCGCCGGCCTGGTCAAGGCGCTCGGCGCGATCCAGCTGGGCCGCCCGTCCCGGCAGGTGCCGCTGCCCGGCCACTACGCGAGCGTGATCAGGCTCGACGAGCGGACCGGGATCGCCCTCTCCACCGACGGCGTCGGCACCAAGCTGCTGGTCGCCGAGGAGTTGGGCCGCTACGACACGGTCGGGATCGACTGCGTGGCGATGAACGTCAACGACGTGATCTGCGTCGGCGCCGAGCCGCTGGCGATGCTCGACTACATCGCCGTCGACCGCGCCGACCCGGCGGTCTGCGAGCAGATCGGCGTCGGCCTCGCCCGCGGGGCCGAGCTGGCCGGGATCGAGATCCCCGGCGGCGAGCTGGCCCAGCTCGGCAGCCTGGTCAGCAGCGTCGACGTCTCCGGCGCCTGCGTCGGCACCGTCGCGCTCGAGGAGATTGTCGACGGCTCGGACGTCGCCCCCGGCGACGTCGTCATCGGCCTCCCCTCCTCCGGCGTGCACTCCAACGGCTACACGCTGGCCCGCTCCGCCCTCGCCGGCATCCCCCTCGACGACGAGCGCCTGGGACGGCCGCTCGGCGACGTCCTCCTCGAGCCGACCGAGATCTACGTCAAGCCGATCCTGGAGCTGCTGCGCTCCGCGGTCGAGGTCCACGGCCTCGCCCACATCACCTCGGGCGGGCTCGGCAACCTGCTGCGGCTCGCCGCCACCGTCGACTACGAGATCGAGGCGCCGCTGCCGGTGCCGCCGATCTTCGCGCTGATTCAGGAGCGCGGCGAGGTCTCCGACGCGGAGATGTACGACGTCTTCAACATGGGCTGCGGCTTCTGCGCGGTCATCCCCGCAGCGGCCGAGCAGGAGGCGCTGGCGCTGCTGCGCGTCCACTACCCGACGGCGTCGCGAATCGGCCGAGTCGTCGCCGGCGACGGCGCGGTGCGGCGAGCCTGAGCGCGACGGCGACGACGGTCGGGTCGAGCTGACTGCCGGCGGCGTCCTCGAGCAGGCCCAGCGCCCGGCGCTCGGACATCGCCGGGCGGTACGGCCGCGGCGAGGTGAGCGCGTCGAAGGTGTCGGCGACGGCGACGATGCGGGCGCCGAGCGGAATCTCGTAGTTGCAGAGGCCGGACGGGTAGCCGTCGCCGTCGAAGCGCTCGTGGTGATGGCGGACGATCGCGGTCACGGCGGGGTCGGCAAGCGCCTCGACCATCCGCGCCCCGCCCTCGGCGTGCCTCCTGATCGTCGCGTACTCGGCAGCGCTCAGCGGCGCCGGCTTGTCGACGATCTCGGCCGGGACCTCGGTCTTGCCGACGTCGTGCAGGAGCGCCGCGGTGCGAATCCTCGCCACCGTTCCCTCGGCGAGGCCGAGCTCCGTGGCGATCGCCGCGGCAAGCGCCGCGACCCGGCGCGAGTGGCCGTGGGTGCTCGGATGGCGCGCCTCGAGGCGGCGCACCAGTTGGCGCAGCTCAGCAGCTGGGTCGGTGCTTTCTCGTCGCAATCTCTCCATGGTCCCCGCTCGTCATGCATTCAAACATTTTCCAGTGAAGCTACTTACTATTTGCCAAATTCCCTTCGCATTTTCGACGTTTGTTCGAGCCGGGTAAATTCGCTGTCTCCACGGTCCCGGCAGGCGGGTGCGACGCCGCCACGAACTTCTTCTCGCACGACGCTTTTGGATCTGGCGAAACCGCTCCGCGCCGCATAACGTTGCCGCCCCCCGAATGAACTCCCGCCCAACCAGCTCGCAGATGATCGGAACCGTGCTCTCCGGCCGTTACCGGCTGGAGGCGAAGCTCGGCAGCGGCGGCATGTCGACGGTCTACCTGGCCCGCGACGACACGCTCGACCGCGCCGTCGCGGTCAAGGTCATGCACCGCGAGATGTCCGAGCAGGCCGACCAGCTGGAGCGCTTCCGCCAGGAGGCCCGCGCGGTGGCGAAGCTCTCCCACCCCAACGTCGTCGCCGTGATCGACGCCGGCGAGGACGGCGGCCACCCCTACATCGTCTTCGAGTACGTCGAAGGGGAGACGCTGAAGCAGCGGATCAACCGGATCGGCGCGCTCGACCCGCAGGAGGCGCTCGCCTACGCGATCGAGATCGCCCGCGGGCTCACCGTCGCCCACGCCCGCAACATGGTCCACCGCGACATCAAGCCGCAGAACGTCCTGATCGACTCCGAGGGCCGGGCGAAGCTGACCGACTTCGGGATCTCCCGCCAGCTCGAGCAGGACGGGATGACCGCCACCGGCCGGGTCCTCGGCACCACCGACTACGTCGCCCCCGAGCAGGCGATGGGCCACCCGGTCGACCCCCGCTCCGACGTCTACTCGCTCGGCGTCGTCCTCTACGAGATGCTGATCGGGCAGGTCCCCTTCCACGCCGACAGCCAGGTCGGCGTGGCGATGAAACACGTCAACGAAGAGCTGCCCGACGTCCAGCAGCGGCGCCCCGAGGTCTCCGCGGCGGCGGCCCTGGTCGTCGAGCGGGCGACCGCGAAGGAGCCCGCCGAGCGCTACCAGACCGTCGGCGAGATGATCGACGACCTCTCGACGGCGCTGGAGGTGGAGGCGGCGCGGGCCGGTTCGACCACCGGCGAGGCGACCAGCGTCCTCGAAGCGGTGCCGCCGCCGAAGCGCAAGCTCTCCGGTCGCGCCCGCCTCTCCTGGGCGGCGATCGCCCTGCTCGTCCTCGTCGCCGTCGGCGCGATCGCCGCGGTCTTCCTGATCAGCAACGGCGGCGGAGGCGGCGGGGCGCTGAAGGGCAAGGGCAGCAAGGTGGCGATCTCCTCGGCCACCGACTACGACCCCCAGGGGGACGGCGAAGAGGACCCCGAAACCACCGGCTTCACCGTCGACGGCAACCCGACCGGGACCGCCTGGAGCAGCGAGCACTACGACACCGAGGACTTCGCCGGCACCAAGACCGGGCCCAACCCCGGCGTCGGCCTCTACGTCACCGCCAAGTCCCCGGCGAAACCGAAGGCGATGGAAATCCGCACCGGCACCCCGGGCTGGGACGCGGAGATCTACGCCGCCGCCTCCGGCCCCCCCGAAGAGCTTTCCGAATGGGGCGAACCGGTCGGCGCCGTCGCCGGCGCCAGCAGCGTCGAAGAAGTCGACCTCAACGTCACCTCCCCCGCCAAGTACTTCCTGATCTGGTTCAACAAGGTGGCCCCCTCGAACGACCAGGAAGGCCGCTACCAGGTCGAGATCAGCGACATCAAGCTGATCGAATAGGGCGCGGAGCGCCTAGAACTCGTGGCCGCGTTCGCGCTTGTGGCGCTCGGCGGCGAGCTTGACGAGGCGGTCGCAGAGCTCGGCGTAAGGGGTGCCGGTGGCCTCGAAGAGCTTCGCGTAGACGCTGGTGTCGGTGAAGCCGGGCATGGTGTTGATCTCGTTGACGAGGACCTCGTCGCCGGGGCCGACGAAGAAGTCGCAGCGGGCCAGGCCGGAGCAGCCGGCCAGCTCGAAGACCTCGACGGCGAGGGCGCGGACCTTGCCGGTCAGGGCCTCGTCGAGGGGGGCGGGGACGCGCAGCTCCATGCCGCCCTCGGTGTACTTGGCCTCGAAGTCGTACCACTCGGAGTGGGCGACGATCTCGCCCGGCAGCGAGGCCTCCGGGTCCTCGTTGCCGAGCACCGAGCACTCGACCTCGCGGCCGTCGGCGGCGGCCTCGACGATCACCCGCGGGTCGTGGCGCAGGGCCAGCTCTACCGCGGCGTCGAGGTCGGCGAGGTCGGCGACGCGGGTGATGCCGACGCTGGATCCGAGCCGCGAGGGCTTCACCCAGAGCGGCAGCCCCAGCTCCTCGCAGCGACCCCACCAGTCCGGCCCCTCGACGGCGACGAACTCGACCTGGGGCACGCCGTGGCTGGCGAAGAGGCGCTTCAGGGTCAGCTTGTCCATGCAGATCGCCGAGGCGAGGACGTCGGAGCCGACGTAGGGGACGTCGAGCCACTCGAGCAGGCCCTGGACGCTGCCGTCCTCGCCGAAGGGCCCGTGCAGGGCCGGGAAGACGGCGTCGGCGTCGAGCAGGCCGCCGCCCGGGGTCAGCGCCACCGGGCCGCCGGCGACGTTCCAGCGCCCCTCGCGCGAGATCGTCACCTCGATCGCCTCATGGCCGGCGTCGCGCAGCCCGCGCGCCACCGCTGCGCCGGAGCGCAGCGAGACATCGTGCTCGGAGGAGCGGCCGCCGGCGAGGATCGCGACCCTCATTCTTCGCCTTCCACTTCCGGGGTCGGGACCGTCGTCGGCGCCCGCTTGCCGACCACGATCGTCACCTGGGCCCGCTCTTCGAGTTCGGTGCCCGGGGGCGGGAACTGGTCGAGGACGCGGCCGACCTGGCTTTCCACTTCGGTTTCCTCTTCTTCGACCTGCGGCGTCAGCCCGGCCGCGCGCACTTCTTCCACCGCCTGGGAGCGCAGCTTGCCGATCACGTTCGGCATCTTCGCCTGTTCTTCGCCCGCGGAGACGACGATCGAGACGCTGGAGCCGCGTTCGATCTCCTGGCCGGCGCTGGGCGACTGGCGGATCACCTCGCCTTCGGGCCGGGCGCTTTCCTCCTCGCTGACGCTGGCTTCGAGGCCGCGGCCGCGGATCTGTTCGACCGCGACCCCGCGCTGGGTCCCAACCAGGACCGGCACTTTGACCAGCTTCGGGCCGGAGGAGACGATCAGCGTCACCGTCGAGCCGTTGGTGGCGGTGCTGCCGCCTGACGGTTCGGAGTGGATCACCAGGCCGGATTCGACCGAGGCCGAGTTGGTCGTCTGGACGTTCGCTTCGAAGCCCGCTTCTTCGACCCGTTCTTCCGCTTCTTCCTGGCTCAGCCCGGCCGTCGAGGGCACCTGGCCGCTGCCGGGACCGGAGCTGACGGTCAGGTTCACCTTCGGCTTCGAGCAGAAGAGGGTGAGGAAGGAGCAGTCTTCCTCGGCCTGGTCGGAGGGCGGCGAGGCGGCGGGGTCCTGCTCCAAGACCGTGTTCGGCGCGGCTTCGCGCTCGACCCGGTCGATGTCGCCGACCGTGAAGCCGTCCTGCTGCAGCAGGGTGATCGCAACGTTGAGCTGGTTGCCGGTGACGGCGGGCACGTCGGTGGTGGTGTCGCGGGTGAGCAACAGCCCCAGCAGCGCCCCGATCAGGATCGCCGCGAGGATCGCCAGGATCCAGCGCCGTTTGCGGCGGCGGCGCTCCTCCTCGGGGTCCTCCCCCTCCTCGACCGGCTCCTCCGGGGTGGCGATGACCGGGGGCAGGGGCGCGAAGGCGGCGGTGCTGCCGTCGCCCTGGCCGCGGTCCTTCATCGCCGCGTCGAGGGCGGCGATGAAGGCGTCGGCGCTCTGGAAGCGCTGGCCCGGGTCCTTCTCCAGGGCCCGCATCACCGCCGCGTCGAGCGAGGGCCAGACGGCGGGGTTGATCGAGCTGGGCCGCTGCGGCGTCTGCGAGACCTGTTTCATCGCCACCGCGACGGCGCTCTCGGCCTCGAACGGGACCCGGCCGGTCAGCGCCTCGTAGAGGATCACCCCGACCGAGTAGAGGTCAGAGACCGCGGTCACCTCCATCCCCTGCGCCTGCTCGGGCGAGAGGTAGTGCGGGGTCCCCATCACCGAGCCGGTCTGGGTGATCTCGGAGATGCCGGCGCGGGCGATCCCGAAGTCCGTCACCACCGCCTTGCCCTCGCCGTCGACGATCACGTTCTGGGGCTTGAGGTCGCGATGGACGATGCCGCGTTTGTGGGCGAAGCGGGCCGCCTCCAGCACCTGGCGAATCAGCGGCACCGCTTCCTCGGGGCTGAGGCCGCGATCGATCAGCTGCTTCAGGGTCGCCCCCTCCACGTACTGCATGGCGATGAAGTAGGTGCCCTCGACCTCGCCGCGATCGAAGACGGAGACCACGTTGGGGTGCTGCAGCCCCGCCGCCGCCTCGGCCTCGCGCCGGAAGCGCTCGACGAACTCGCGGTCCTGGGCGAACTGCTTGTGGAGGACCTTCAACGCCACCTGCCGCTGCAGGTGGGAATCCTCGGCCAGCCAGACGTCGGCCATGCCGCCGCTGCCGAGCCGGCGCAGCACCCGGTATCGGCCGTCGACGACGCTCCCCTCGCTTACCTCAGCCACTAACTCCTCCTCGTCTGCTCATTCGCCGTTCAAGATCGCTTCCGCGACGTCGCGGAAGATCGGTGCGGCGACGTCGCCGCCGAACTGTTCGGTGCACTCGACCGAGGCCGCGATCGCGATCTGCGGGTCGTCGGCCGGCGCGAAGCCGATGAACCAGGCCTGGTTCTGCTCGATGCCGCCGCCGCAGGCCTTGTTGCCGGGCGTTTCCGCGGTGCCGGTCTTGCCCGCCACGGCGATGCCCGAGATCGCCGCGTTGGTGCCGGTGCCTTCGCTGACCACCCCTTCCATCGCCGTGGTCAGCTGCGCCGCCGTGTCCTCGCTGACCGGCTGGCTGTACTCGGAGGGGTCGAGCCGTTCGACGACGCGGCCGTCGGGGTCGATCACCCGGTTCCAGATCTGCGGCTTCATCAGCTTGCCGCCGTTGGCGATCGCCGCCGCGACCAGGGCCATCTGCAGCGGCGTCGTCAGCAGCCGCTCCTGGCCGATCGCCAGCCGGGCCAGGTCGACCGGGGAGCTGCGACCGAGCACCGAGCCTTCTTCGTAGACGCCGCTGCGGTAGACCTGATCATCGGGCAGGTCGATTGCCGGGGTCGAGCCGAAGCCGAACTTTTCCATCGTCTCGAAGAGCCGGTCCTGGCCGACCTGCTGACCGAGCTGGCCGAACCAGGTGTTGACCGAGTTGGTCAGCGCCGTGTCCAGCGCGATCGGCCCGAAGTCCTCGTCGAAGTCGTTGCTGAGCGGCTGGCCTTCGACGTCGAGCGTGCCGGGAGCGTCGATCGTCGATTCCGGCGTGATCGTGTCGCTTTCCAGGCCCGCCGCGGCGGTCACCACCTTGAAGGTCGAGCCGGGCGGGTAGAGGCCCTGGGTCGCCCGATTGACCAGCGGCGTTTCGATCGCGTTGCGGTTCATCTCGGTGAGCCGGAACGGGACCGCGTTCGGGTTGAAGGACTTGTTCGAGGCCATCGCCTTGACCTCGCCGGTGCTGGGCTCGATCGCGACGACGGCGCCGAACCCGACCGCTTCGAGGTCTTCCAGGGCGGTCCGCTGCGCCACCGGGTCGATGTTGGTGACGATGTCGTTGCCTTCCTGGGTCTTGCCGGTCAGCTCGTCGAGGATCGAGCTGAACTCGGAGCCTTCGCCGATCAGCTGGTCGTTGTGGAACTGCTCGAACTCGGAGTCGCCCTCGCGCACGAAGCTGTAGCCGATCGGGTGGCCGAACAGGCTCCCCTCCGGGTAGCGGCGCACGTAGCGCTTGGCGTCCCCCCTCCCCTTCGCCACCGACTTGGCGATCACGGTGCCGTCGGCGGCGAGGATGCGGCCGCGGCGGATCTGCTGCTGCTCGAGCAGCGGTCGCTTGTTCGCTTCCTTTTCCTTCAGCGCCTCGGCGTCGAAGACCGACCAGTAGGACGTGAACCCGACCAGGACGCCGAAGAGGACGACGATGAAGGCGAACAATTTGACGATCTGGCGGTTCACGCGTGTCCCAGCGCCAGGGCGCGGCCGCCCGGCTCGGCCGCCTCACGGCGGGCCCGGTCGGAGATCAGCAGCAGCAGCGCCAGCAGCACGAAGTTGGCGACGATCGAGCTGCCGCCGTAGCTGATGAAGGGCAGGGTGACGCCGGTCAGCGGGATCACCCTGGTGACGCCGCCGATGATCACGAAGGCCTGGATCGCGAAGACCGCGGTCAGCCCGGTCGCCAGCAGCTTCGAGAACCCGTCGCTGGCCAGCAGGGCGATTTTGAAGCCGCGGGCGGTGATCAGCAGGTAGGTGAGGATCACCCCGCAGGCGCCGAAGAGGCCGGTCTCGTTGACGATCAGCGAGTAGATCGTGTCGGTCTGGGCCGCCGGCAGCAGCGCGTCGTCGGTGCCGGGGATCGTGATCAGCGACTGCCCGAACCCTTTGCCGAAGAGGCCGCCGTCGGCCTGGGCGAAGATCGACTGGAGGATCTGGTACCCGGTGTCGCCCGGGTCGTTGTAGGGGTTGAGCCAGATCTCGATCCGGTCGTGGACGTGCGGCACCGTGCTGGCGAAGAACCAGGCGCCGACGAGGAACATCGCCATCCCGATCACCACGAAGGAGAAGCGGCCGGTCGCCACGTAGAGCAGGGCCAGGAAGGCCGCGAAGAACATCAGCGAGCTGCCGAGGTCGCGGATGAAGACGAGCATGAACATCGAGGCGCCCCAGACGACCAACATCGGCCCGAAGTGCTTCAGCGGCGGCAGCGTCACCCCCAGCACTCGCTTCGCCCCGACGATCAGCACCTCGCGGTGCTCGCGCAGGTAGCTGGCCAGGAAGATGACGATCGCGATCTTCGAGAACTCGGCCGGCTGGAAGGCGAGCGGGCCGATCTTCACACCCAGGTAGGCGCCGTTGACCTGCTGGCCGATCCCCGGCAGCCGCGGCGCCAGCAGCAGCAGCAGGCCGGCCCCGGCGATCGTGTACCGATAGCGCTCCAGCACCTCGTAGTCGCGCAGGAACTGGACCGTCAGCGCGAAGAGGACGAGGCCGAGCAGGAACCAGTTGGCCTGGTCGCGGGCCAGGTCCTCGTCGATCCGGTAGATCATCACCAGGCCGAAGGCGGTCAGCAGCGCCATCAGCGGGAACAGGTAGGGGTCGGCGTTGCGGAGCCGGATCCGCAGGAAGACGTGGGTGGCGAGGCAGGCGGCGAAGAAGTACGCCCCGTAGATGAGGCTGAGGTTGCCGAGCCGGGCGCTCTCCTGGGCGAAGACGGCGGCGAAGCCTGCGGTGAGGAGGATGGCGACGGGAACCAGGGCGAAGAGCTCCCGGTTCCGGGCCGACCTCAAGGGACCCCCTGGCTCTTCTGGATGTCTTCGATCAGGGAGACCGCGTCCTCGCGCGAGCGCAGGTCGTGGCCGGTCACGGAGTCCTGGCGCCGCGGCGGCAGCGCCGCGGTCTGGATCGGGCTCGCGTAATGCTCGCTGTAGAGCTCGATCCCGAACGGCAGCTCGTAGGGCAGGCCGCGGTAGAGGGCGACCCGGCCGGCCGAGTCGGTGCCGAGGAACCAGACCTGGCGGGCGCCGTACCAGGCCCCGAAGGCGACCGCGCCGATTACCAGCAGCACCGCCGCGACCTTGACGAAGGTGCGCAGGCGGCGGTGCCTGGGCTTGCCGGCGAGGTCCTCGCGGCGCTGGCGAGCGGCCTCGGCGGCGGCACGGCGGCGCACCTCGGTGCCGGTCAGGCCGGCCTCCTCGGCGCTGGCGCCGATCAGCGTCGCCCCCTCCGGGTTGCCCTTGGCCGGCGCCGCCGCGTCCTCGAGCTTGAAGGCGACCACGGTGATGTTGTCGCGGCCGCCGGCCCGGTTGGCTTCGTCGACCAGGGCCCGCACCGCCGCTTCCATCGTCGTCGCCCGCATCAGCAGGCGCGCCACGTGCTCGTCGTCGAGCATCGTCGTCAGCCCGTCGGAGCAGATCAGGAAGACGTCGCCCGGCTTGGCCGGCACCGTCTGCAGGTCGACCTCGACCTCCGGTTCGGGACCGAGGGCGCGGGTGATGATCGAGCGCTGCGGGTGGTCCTCGGCCTGGGCGTCGGTCAGCTGCCCCTTGCGCCGCATCTCCTCGACCAGCGAGTGGTCGCGAGTCAGCTGTTCGAGCTTGCCGCCGCGCAGCCGGTAGGCGCGGCTGTCGCCGACGTGGCCGATCGCCACCTCTTCGCCCTCGGGGTCGACGATCGCCGCGGTCACCGTCGTCCCCATCCCGGCCAGCGAGGGGTCGGAGAGGGCGAGCTCGTGGACGCGGCGGTTGGCGGCTTCGATGGTCCGTCCCAGGACGTTCTCGGGCGGGCCCGGCGGCAGCTCTCCGTGGAAGGTCTCGGCGGCGGTCTTCGAGGCGACCTCGCCGGCCTGGGCGCCGCCCATCCCGTCGGCGACCACGAACAGCGGCGCCCGGGTGAACAGCGAGTCCTCGTTGGCGTTGCGCTGGCGACCGGTGTCGGTCCGGAAGGCCGCGTCCTCGATCCGCAGCATCAGTGGCCCCCCGCCTCGAAGCGGAACTCGGTGTCGCCGATCTGGACGGTGTCGCCGTCGATCAGCTCCGCCTCGCCGACCAGCTCGGCGCCGTTCAGCAGGGTGCCGTTGGTCGAGCTCATGTCCTCGACGAAGAAGCGGCCTTCGCGCGAGAAGACCCGAGCGTGCAGGCCGGAGGCGTAGCGGTCCTCGATCTGCACGTCGGCCTCCTTGGAGCGGCCGATCGAGAGGCCGCCGATCAGGTCGAACCGTTCGTCGCGCTGGAGGCCGCCGCCGCGCTCGACGATCAGCCAGGCGTCGACCGTCCGGGGCGCCTCGGCGAAGGCCACGGGGGCGTGGAATCCGGTCGCGTCGGGGGCCGGCGAGACGGTCCCCCGCAGGTCCTTCATGGCGCTCCGCGCGATCACGAGCAGGAACAGATAGAGGACGGCCAGGAAGCCGAACTTGAGGGCTACTGAAATGGGGTCGTAGTCCACGTCCCGCGCACCTTACGGCCAGCGGCCGTCACTGCTCGACGTCAAACCTGAACGTGGTCGTGCCGACGGTCACCTCGTCGCCCGGGCTGAGCCGGGTCGAGGCGACGCGACGGCCATTCACCTTGATGCCGTTGGTCGAGCCGAGGTCGGCGATCTGCCAGTCGCCGGACTCCGAGCGCCGCAGCTCGGCATGGCGCCGGGAGACGTTGGGGTCGGAGAGCACGCACTCGACCGACTTCGAGCGGCCGATCGTCGCCCGCGGGCCGTCGAGCACGTAGCGGCGGTCGCCGAGCGCCACCACGGCACGGGTCGAGACCAGCGCCGTGACCGCCTCCTCGGGCCGTTTCGGGCGGCTGCGATCGCGCTCGCGCACGGCCGAGTAGACCATCGTGTGGCCTTCCTCGCCCTGCTGCGGGCTCTCCCCCTCGTGGGCGGGCGGCTTGACCAGCCGCGTCTGGATCCCGAACTCGCCCAGCCGCAGCCGCTCGTCGGTGTCGAAGTCGACGGCGGGCCGGGTCAGCAGGTCGTAACCGCGCCGGCGCGCGTGCTCGAGCAGGTAGCCGGAGAGCTCCTGCTCCAGGGAGCGCTCGTAGCCCTCGAGCTTGGCCCGGTCCTGTTTGCCGAGGTAGACCGTGTACTCGTTGGGGACGTAGACCCGCTGCACCGAGGCGGTCTTGTGCGCGTCCATTTCCTTGGCCAGCTTGCGGGCCAGTTCGACCGGCTGCACCTCGGAGCTGAAGGCGCGGCTGAAGACGCCCTCGACGAGGCCTTCGATGCGGGACTCGAGGTTGCGTAGAAGGCCGATCGTTCTCTCCTTGAGGGGGGTGGACCGGTCTCCGAGGCGCGGAGGACCGGTTGGAAATCCTACGGAAGTAGGGCGCCGTGGCCGGCCACGAGCCAGAGCCCGAGGGCGGCGGCGAGGGCGATCGCGCCCAGTCGAGGCAGCAGGTGGCGCCCCGATTCCCGGCGCTGGTCGGCGAGCCGGTCCAGCGAGTCCTCGATCGTCGTCCCCAGCTCCTCGAGCGAGGGACGGCGCTGCGGCCGCGCCTCCAGGCAGGCGTCGATCGCGTCGCTCAGCTCGCGGGGCAGGTCGGGACGGAGGCGGCGCAGGGCGCGGGGCCGGCTGCCGATCGCCCGCGCGGTCGCGGCCGGCGTCGCGCGGCGGTTGGGGTTCTCGCCGCTCCAGCACTCGTAGAGCATCAGCGCCAGCGAGTAGACGTCGGCCTCGGGACCGGCCGGCTGCCCCTCCGCCTGCTCGGGCGACATGTAGGCGAGCGTGCCGACCACGTCTCCGACGGCGGTCAGGGGCGCGTCGTCGGCGAGGTGGGCGACGCCGAAGTCCATCAGCTTGGCGCGCGGCTCCCCTTCGGTCACCTGCACGTTCTGCGGCTTGATGTCGCGGTGCACCACCCCGCGCGAGTGGGCGTGGTCGAGCGCCTCGCAGAGATCGGCGCCGATCTCGCCGATCTCGCGGTCGGAGAGCTCGCCTTCGGCGTCGAGGCGCTCCAGCGTCGCCCCCTCGACCAGCTCGGTGACGAGCAGGGCGTTGCCGTCCTCCTCGCCCATCTCGTAGAGCGTGACGATGCCCGGATGGTTGAGCCGCGCCGCCGCCTGCGCCTCGCGCAGAACCCGGCGCCCGGCCTCGCCGCGCTGCTCGATTGCCTTCACCGCGACGGACCGCTCGAGGCGCCCGTCCCAGGCCTCGTAGACAACGCCGAAGCCGCCGCTGCCGATGCGGCGCTCGATCAGGAAGCGATTGAGGACGAGCGAACCGACCAATGCACTTCACGGGTTCGCCGCGAATCCGCTTCCTCCTGCGACATACTCCCTGCTTCTTGGAGGAATCGACCGCACCCCGGCCGCGACGCAGCTCGCGCTCTCCCCGTCGTCCAGAACGCCAGCAGATCATGCTCCGGCGCGGACTGGCGCTGGGCGGAGGGCTGGTCGTGCTGATCCTGCTCGTGCTCGGCGTCAAGGGCTGCCTCGACGCTCGCGCCAACCGCGAGCTCAGCGACTACGCGCGCAACGTCACCCAGATCGTCGAAGAGACGAAGCAGACCAGCAAAGGCTTCTTCGGCAAGCTCGAAGACCCGGGCACGCTCTCGGTGACCGAGTTCGTCGCCGAGGTCAACGCCGACCGCAGCGCCATGGACACCTACCGGACCAGGATCGACGACCTCGGCACCCCCGGCGACATGAGCAGCCCGCAGCAGGCGCTGGAGCTGGTCTACGAGCTGCGAGCCAGCGCGATGACCGAAATCTCCGAACAGATCAGCACCGCGCTCGGCGACGCCGGCTCGGCCAAAGCGACGGCGATCATCGCCAAGCAGATGCAGACCCTGCTCGCCGCCGACACCCTCTACGCCGCCGTGGTCCGGCCGGAAATCAACCACGTGCTGGAAGGCAAGGGGGTCGGCGACAGCGACGTGCCGAAGAGCGTCTTCGTCCCGGACGGGACCAAGTGGCTCGACGAAAGCACGGTCAGCGCCGCGCTGGGCAGCGTCAGCGGCTCCAGCGGCGGCGAAGTCTCCGGCGTGCACGGCCTGGGGCTGCTCGGGGTCAGCATCAACGGAACCGAACTGGGCGAAGAAGCGACCGGGGTCGCCGCCGAAGAAACGCCGGAAGTGGAAGTCGAAGTCCAGAACCAGGGCGAATCGACCGAGAACGACATCGGCGTCTCGGTCACCGCTGGGGGCTCGACCGTGGAAGGCAGCATCAGCTCGATCGAAGCCGGCGAAACCGGCGTCGCGACGATCCCGCTGACGCCGACCCCGGAAGGCGAAGTGACGCTCGAAGTCAAAGTCGACACGGTGCCCGGCGAGCAGGTCTCCGAAAACAACGAAGCCTCCTACACGGTCGTCTTCGAATAGGTCGGCGATGAGCGCCGCGCGGATCGCCTACCTCGGCCCGGCCGGCACCTTCACCGAGGACGCCCTGCGCGAGGCGGCCAGCGGCGAGTTCGAGCCGCTGCGCACGGACACGATCCACGACGCGATCCTCGCCGTCGAGCGCGGCGAGGCCGACCGCGCCCTGGTTCCCTTCGAGAACTCGATCGAGGGCTCGGTCCGCCCCAGCCTCGACGCGCTCGCCTTCGACGCCACCGGGGTGACGATCGTCGGCGAGTACGACTACGCCGTCCACGTCCACCTGATCGCCCACGAGCAGGTGCCGCTGGACGCGATCGAGGCCGTGCTCTCGCACGCCCAGCCGCTCGCCCAGTGCGCCCGCTTCCTGCGCGAGGAGCTCCCCGAGGTCGAACGCCGCAGCGTCAGCAGCACCGCGGCGGCGGTGCGGATGGTCAGCGAGTCGACCCGCCCCTGGGCGGCGCTCGGGACCCGGGTCGCCGCCGACCTCTACGGCTGCCAGGTCCTCCGCGAGGACGTCGAGGACGAGGCCGGCAACACCACCCGCTTCGTCTGGATCGCCCCCGCGGGGACGACGCCCGAGGGGCCCGGGCCCTGGAAGACCTCGCTGGTCTTCTCCGAGCTCGGCGCCGACCACCCGGGCGCCCTGGTCGAGGCCCTGCACGAGTTCTCCTCGCGCCGGATCAACCTGACCCGGATCGAGTCGCGGCCGCTGCGCCAGGGCCTCGGCCGCTACATGTTCTTCGTCGACCTCGAGGGAGCGGCGACCGACGAGCCCGTCGCCGAGGCGATCGCGGAGCTGCGCGGCAAGGCCGACTCGGTGCGAGTCCTCGGCTCCTATCCGCTCTCCTGATCGGCCGCGGATTCGCTTTTTCCGCAGGGAGGGCGGCGCCTCCCCCTACAATCTTGCGCAGTCATGGCACGCGTCCTGGTACTCAACGCGACGTTTGAGCCGATTAACGTCTGCACGCTGAGACGCGCCGCCGTGCTGCTGCTGAAGGAGAAGGCCGAGCTGCTCGAGCAGAAGACCGGCGCCCTGCACTCGGAGCGGATGACGATGGAGCGTCCCGACGTGATCCGCCTCGTCAACTACGTGCGGATCCCCCGCGAGGCCCACCGCCGCAAGATCACCCGCCGCGCCGTCCTCGCCCGCGACTCCTGGACCTGCCAGTACTGCGGCTCGACCAAGTCCGGCCTAACCGTGGACCA
>Ga0190271_10000782_pt1 | contig 16807 bp, 19 predicted proteins | sample Popmic356T_FD_133747 | JGI IMG/M metagenome (GOLD analysis project Ga0190271, IMG submission 133747) | Populus adjacent soil microbial communities from riparian zone of Weber River, Utah, USA - 356 T | ecosystem: Environmental > Terrestrial > Soil > Riparian zone | place: USA: Utah | collected...
ACCTCTACCCGGACCTGCCGAGCAACCGCTACCAGGAGATCGCGCCGAAGATCCAGGAGATCTTCGACCGGTACGAGCTCAACTACGTGACCGGGCCGCTGCCCAAGCAGGTCGCGTCCGCCTGGGGCAAGATCGTGCGGCTGTCGTTCCCCAACGACTTCTTCGAGAAGACCCCGGTCGTCGCCCCGGTCGTCCAGCTGCTCAGCCGCGCCGTCGAGCCGAAGACCCACCCCACGCGTCAAGCCGCCTGACCGCCGAACCGCCCCTCCGGTACACGCGAGCCGCCCCTCCGGTACACGCGAACCGCCCCTCCGGTACACGCGAGCCGCCCCTCGCGTACGCCGCGAAGGGCGGTTCGCCTTTCCTACGGCGTCAGGCGGGAAGGTTCTGGACTCGCAGCTGACCCCGAGCGATGAGGCGGCCGTCCGTGTCCCGGGTCTCCACGACCCAGACTTGCTGCGAACGGCCCTGATGGAGCGCGGTCGCGGTCGACGTGAGCTCGCCCTCGCTGATCGCGCGGTAGAAGTCCGTGGTGTTGTTCACCCCGACGACCTTCCCGCGGTCGCCGAACCACATCGCGGACCCGATGCTTCCCAGGGTCTCGACGACGCTCGCATGCACCCCGCCGTGCACGATGCCGTAGGGCTGGTGGTGCCTCTCCGCCGCTGTCCACGTGGCGACGACTCGGTCGGGCTCGACCTCGGTGAGCTCCAACCCGATGTAGTCGATGAACGGACTGGTGAGGAGCGGCAGCGCGGGCTCGGTCATGGTCGTGATCCTAGGAGTCGTGCGCGAGGGGCGGTTCGCGTGTACCGGAGGGGCGGGTCGCGTGTACCGGAGGGGCGGTTCGCGTGTACCGGAGGGGCGGTTCGGCGTTACTGGCCGCGGAGGAGCTGGTCGAAGGGGGTGACGTCCTCGAACGGGTCGCGCTTGGGTGTGGTCTTCCTGGCGGACGGACCCGTGGTGTCCCGGCGAGGCCTCAGCAGGTCGACGAGCTCGTCGGCGGCTCGGTCGATGCGCTCGCCGAGCCGGCCGTCGGCGGTGGAGCCGAAGTCCTCGGTAGCGGCGAAGACCGCGGTCGGGACGACGACCGCGCGCAGGTACGCGAACAGCGGCCGGAGGGCATGCTCCAGGGCGAGCGAGTGTCGCGCGGTGCCGGCGGTCGCGGCGATCAGCGTCGGCTTGCCGGCGAGGGCGTCCTTGTCGAGGACGTCGAAGAACGTCTTGAAGAGCCCGGAGTACGACGCGGCAAAGATCGGCGTGACCGCCACCAGTGCGTCGGCCTCGATCACCGCGGACACCGCGGCCTCGAGCTCGGGCGGCGGGAAGCCGGTGACCAGGTTGTCGGCGAGGGCGTGCGCCAGCGGCCGCAGGTCGACCAGCTCCACGAGGGCGTCGTCGTCGGCCGCGCTCAGCCGTGACGACACGGCCTCGCTGAGCCGGTCGGCCAACAGCTTCGTCGAGGAGGGCTGCGAGAGCCCTGCGGTGACGACGGCGACGGTGAAGGTCATCAGACCGCCTCGGCCTCGGTCGCGTCGTTCTCCACGGGGGCGCTCGCCGCGTCCGCGTCGCGCGCTGCGACCAGCGAGGCGTGGGTCGGCGGGTCGGGCACATGTGCCGGCTTGAGCGCGGCGAACTCCTTGCGCAGCACCGGCACGACCTGCTCGCCGAGCATGTCCAGCTGCTCCAGCACGGTCTTGAGCGGAAGCCCCGCGTGGTCGACGAGGAACAGCTGCCGCTGGTAGTCGCCGACGTACTCGCGGAAGCCGAGGGTGCGCTCGATCACCTGCTCCGGGGACCCGACGGTCAGCGGGGTCTGCTCCGTGAACTCCTCGAGCGACGGGCCGTGCCCGTAGACAGGCGCCACGTCGAAGTACGGACGGAACTCCCGCACCGCGTCCTGGCTGTTCTTCCGCATGAACACCTGACCGCCGAGCCCCACGATCGCCTGGTCCGCACTGCCGTGCCCATAGTGCTCGAAGCGGCGCCGGTAGAGCTTGACCATCCGGGCGGTGTGCGAGGCCGGCCAGAAGATGTGGTTGGAGAAGAAGCCGTCGCCGTAGTACGCCGCCTGCTCCGCGATCTCGGGGGAGCGGATCGACCCGTGCCACACGAACGGCGGCACGCCGTCGAGGGGCCGCGGCGTCGAGGTGAAGCCTTGGAGCGGCGTGCGGAACTTGCCCTCCCAGTCCACGACGTTCTCGCGCCACAGACGGCGCAGCAGGGCGTAGTTCTCGACCGCGAGGGGGATGCCCTCCCGGATGTCCTTGCCGAACCACGGATAGACGGGGCCGGTGTTGCCGCGGCCCATCATCAGGTCGACGCGACCGTCGGACAGGTGCTGCAGCTTGGCGTAGTTCTCCGCGATGAGCACCGGGTCGGTGGTGGTGATCAGCGTCGTCGCGGTGGAGAGGATGATCCGCTCGGTCTGGGCGGCGATGAAGGCCAGGGTCGTGGTGGGCGCGGAGGCGATGAACGGCGGGTTGTGGTGCTCGCCGGTCGCGAAGACGTCGAGCCCGACCTCCTCGGCCTTCTTCGCGATCGCGATCGTGTTCTTGATGCGCTCGTGCTCGCTGGGCGCCCGTCCGGTGTGGGGGTCCGGGGTGACGTCGCCGACGGTGAAGATGCCGAACTGCATCATGAGCCTCTCGCTGGTGGTTGAAACGACAACCATAGAACCCCGCAGAGGGCCAGGCTATTCCGGAGCAGGTAGAACACGTTCTAGTATGGGCGTCATGAGCTCCCCACCCCCCGCGCCCGTGCCAGTCGCCGACGTGACTGACTGGTCCGACGAGGTGGACGTGCTCGTCGTCGGGGCCGGCATGGCCGGGACCTGCGCCGCGCTCGAGGCCGCCCGCGCGGGAGCACGGGTCCTGGTGCTGGACCGCGGCGGGCCCGGCACCTGCACCACGGCGATGGCCGGGGGCCACTTCTACCTCGGCGGCGGTACGGCGGTGCAGCGGGCCACCGGGCACGAGGACTCCTCGGAGGAGATGGCGAAGTACCTCCGTGCGGTCAGCCCCGAGGCCGACCCGGAGAAGATCCGCCTCTACTGCGAGGACTCGCCGGAGCACTTCGACTGGATCGAGGCGCTCGGCTTCGAGTTCGAGCGCTCCTACTACGCGGAGAAGGCCGTCGTGCAGCCCGGCACCGAGGGCCTGATGTACACCGGCAGTGAGAAGGCCCATCCGTTCCGGGACCTCGCGAGGCCGGCGCCGCGCGGGCACAAGCCGCCGTTCCCGGGCGACACCGGCGGCGGTGGCTTCGTGGTGGACCTGGCGCTCAAGCAGCTCGAGAAGGAGGGCGTCGAGGTCCGCTACGACACCGGCGCCACGGCGCTGGTCACCGAGGACGGCAGTGCCGACCGCCGGGTGGTCGGCGCGACCTGGAAGCGCTTCGCGGAGACCGGCACGATCCGCGCGAGATCGGTGGTGGTCGCCGCCGGCGGGTTCGTGATGAACGAGGAGATGGTCGAGACCTACGCCCCGCGCTTGAAGGCCCTCGTGGCGCGCGGCATGGCCCTCGGCAACTCGTTCGACGACGGGCTCGGCATCGCGATGGGCGAGTCCGTCGGCGGGGTGGCCGAGCACATGGAGGGGGCCTTCTTCACCTCGCCCTTCTACCCGCCGGGCGACGCCCTCAAGGGGATCCTCGTCAACAAGGAGGGTCGGCGCTTCGTCAACGAGGACGTGTACCACGCGCGGTCGGCAGCAGCTCTGTTCGAGCAGCCAGGCGCCGAGGGGTACCTCATCCTCGACTCCGCGACGATGGTCGAGCCGGCGTACGGCTTCCACCCGCTCGTCGACGGGTGGGAGACCGTCGCGGAGATGGAGTCCGCGCTCGGCATGCCCGCCGGCTCCCTCGTCGAGACGATGCGCTCGTACAACGAGAACGCCGCGAAGGGCGAGGATCCCGACTTCCACAAGGCCGCAGAGTGGTTGGTGCCGCTCGACCAGGGCCCCTGGGGCGCCTATGACCTCACCCCCGGCAAGGCGTTCTACGCCGGCTTCACCCTCGGCGGGCTGCGGGTGTCGGTCGACGGCGAGGTGCTCACCGCGGGCGACAGCCCGGTGCCTGGCCTGTACGCCGCCGGTGCCTGCGCGTCGAACATCGCCCTCGACGGCTCCGGCTACTCGTCCGGCACCCAGCTCGGCGAGGCGTCGTACTTCGGCCGCCGCGCCGGCCGCCACGCCGCCGCCTACTCGGGGTGATTCGCGGCGTCGTCCCCGATGCGGAACGGGGTGTCGACGCCGGCGTACATCAGGTGCGCCACCAACCCCTCCACGGCGTGCGGGAGGTTGTGGCAGTGGTCCATCCAGATCCCCGGGTTGTCGGCCAGGAACGCGATCTCGAACTCCTCGCCGTGGTCGACCTCGAGCGAGTCGATCCACCACGGACTCCCGGTGGCCGGGACGCCGTCGCGGCTGATCACCACCGCGTGGTGGCCGTGCAGGTGCATGGGGTGGGACTCACCGCTGTTGTTCTCGATCCGGAACACCGCGACGTCGCCCTCCTCCACGGTGTACATCGGGATGTCGGGGAACAGATGTCCGTTGACCGTCCACCACAGGCCCGGTCGCCCATCGAGGAAACCTGGCCTGCGCCCGATCTCGTACTTGAAGTGACGTTCGGCAGTGGTGGGGTCGAAGGTGAGGTTGGTCTGTCCGCCGAGAGTCGGCAGCGGAGCCGGCTCACCGTAGGTCAGCAGGTCGAGGTTCTCGTCCGGCTGCGGCGGAGCCGCCGGCTCCTCGGCGTCCTCCGGGCCGACGACCGCCGCGGTCGCGCCGCCCACCTGGACCCGCGCCGCGGCGTGGTCGGGCACCTCGATCTCCAGGTCGATCCGTCCGCCTGCGGTCAGGACGACCGCCTGGCCGGTCACCGGCCCCGGCTCGTTGAGGTCGTAGCCGTCAACGGCCACGACCCGGTAGGGCAGGTCCGCCCAGACCGGCACCAGCGCGTTGTCGGTGTTCACCAGCCGCACCCGGACCGTCTCGCCGGCCGGCGCGGGGAAGCGCACGGCGTCCTCCTCCCCGTTGAGGGTGCGGATGCCCTGGTAGGTGTGGGTCACGGCCAGCACCTCGCGGTCCTGGGGGATGCCACCCGTGGGCAGGACCACCAGCGGGGCGAAGAGCCCGCCACGGACCTGCTCGTGCGAGACCTGGTGCGAGTGGTACCAGTAGGTCCCGACCTGGTCGGCGACGAAGCGGTAGGTGTACTCCTCGCCCTCCCGGACGGCGTCCTGGGTGACGCCTGCGACGCCGTCCTCGGCGTTCGGTACGTCGATGCCGTGCCAGTGGAGCGTGATCCCTTCGGGCACCGACCCATTGCGCAGGGTCACCTCGACCAGATCGCCCTCACGGGCGTCGATGCGCGGGCCGGGCGACGAGCCGTTGAGGGTGTACCCGTCGATCTCCCGGCCGGACGGGAGCGTCACTGTCCCCTGGTCGGCGACGAGGTCCACGGACACGTCCGCCGGCCCCCGTGCCGTTGTGCGGAGGTCGGCCACCGAGGTCGAGCCGTGGCCGGGCATGTGGCTCGTGCCGTGCGCAGACCCGTGGCTCGACGCGTCGTCATCCGTAGCCGTCCCGGCCGGCACCGGGCCGCCGCCGTAGTCGGTGTACCCCATGTCCATGACGGAGTAGCTGCCGGGCAGCAGGCTGCTCCACCAGAACCAAGCCAGAGGTGCGAGGAGGGCAAGCGTCGCGGCCGAGGCCAGCAGGAGCCGGCGACGCTGTTTGCTCACGCGGCGGCGGTCTCCTTCTCCACGACCACCTTCGGGGTGGAGGCGAGGCGAGCGGCGTGCAGTGCTCCGGCGAAGATCAGCAGCGCGTTGATGCCGTGGAGGGCGCCGGACGCGGGGATCTCGTGGCCCACGATGCCGAGCACGACCTGGAGCACCACCAGCACGAGCAGCCCCACCGCGGTCACGACCGCCTTGGGCAGCTTGGTGAAGAACGAGACGATGAGCAGAATGAGGGCGAGCAGCGGAATGATCATCATCCCGTTGATGCCATGGACGATGAAGCCGCCGACGCCGGTGAAGGACAGGTCGTCGCTCTCGAAGGCCGCCTTGTCCAGCACTCCGCCGCCGTCGACCCACTTGCCGAGCCCGGCGACGGCGTAGACCATCGCGGCGGCCTGGATCACGATCTCCGCGGCGAGGACGTAGGACAGGATGCGATAGGCGCTGCGCATGGTTTCTCCTCTACTTGGGCCCCCAGTGAGAAGTGAGGCAGGCATAGCATGATGAATGACCGTGCCCCGCGCTAGTGCTTAAGGGTCCGACGCGCCGAAACGTGCCCGAATAGTCCGGATCGCCAGGCGTTCTCCGCCGATTTCTTTGGGACCGCTGCGCCTGTGTATGCTCTGTCCTCGCTTGCCCCTTTAGCTCAGTCGGCAGAGCGACTCCATGGTAAGGAGTAGGTCTACGGTTCGATTCCGTAAAGGGGCTCTGGGGTGGGCTTCGCCACCCGGCGGGGCCTCCTCGGTGGCGGGGTAGCTCAGGTGGTTAGAGCACACGGCTCATAATCGTGGTGTCGCGGGTTCGAGTCCCGCCCCCGCTACTCAGACCGACGTCCGCAACAAAGAAGAGGCACGCCTGTGGCCAGCAAGAGCAGTGACATCCGCCCCAAGATCACTTTGGCGTGCACGGAGTGCAAGGAGCGGAACTACATCACCAAGAAGAACCGGCGCAACGACCCGGATCGTCTCGAGCTGAAGAAGTTCTGCCCGCGCTGCCGCACCCACACCGCGCACCGCGAGACCCGCTGATCCCGTCGTCGGGTCCGACCCGTCGCCACCATGGCTGTCTCCGCCGACCTCGCTGGTCGCACCTTCGCGCCCACGGCGCCCTACGAGGTGACCGCAGAGCGGGTCGCTGAGTTCGTCGCGGCCACCGGCTCGGCGTACGACGGGACCGCGGCGCCGACCACCTTCCCGATCGTGGTCGCCTTCCGGGCGATGACCGACCTCATGGAGGACCCGGACGTCGGCATCGCCTTGCACCGTGTCGTGCACGGCGAGCAGCGGTTCAGCTACACCCGACCGGTGGTGCCCGGCGACGTGCTGACCGCCACGCTCACCGTGGACTCGCTGCGCCAGATCGGTGGCGCGGACATCATCGGCACCCGCAGTGAGATCGTCGACGCCGACGGTGCGCCCGTGGTCACCGCTCACGCCGTGCTCGTCCACCGGGGTGAGGACGGATGAACGCTCTGGAGCCCGGCGCCGAGCTCCCCACGCAGGAGTACGCCGTGACCCGTGCCGACCTCGTCCGGTACGCCGGGGCGAGCGGCGACCGCAACCCGATCCACTGGTCCGACCGGGTGGCCACCGGCGTCGGCCTGCCCGGCGTCATCGCCCACGGCATGTTCACCATGGCGCTGGCGGCCCGGGCGCTCGACACCTGGGCAGGCGCTCCGGGCCGCGTGCGCGAGCTCGGCTGCAAGTTCACCAAGCCCGTCGTGGTTCCCGACGACGACGACGGCGTGGTGGTCCGGGTCGCCGGCACCGTGAAGGGTGTCGAGGACGGTCGTGCGTCGGTGGCGCTGGAGGTGACCTGCGGCGACGAGAAGGTGCTGGGCATGCCGCGTGCCGTCGTCCTCGTCGGACCCGCGCCCGAGGTCGCGAGTGCCTGAGCCGCTGGCCCCGCGGACCACGCTGCGGCTGGGCGGACCTGCCGAGGAGCTCGTCGAGGCGGGCACCGAGGACGAGGTCGTCGCAGCCGTTGCCGGGGCTGACGCCACCGGCCGCTCCACGCTGGTCCTCGGCGGCGGCAGCAACGTCGTGGTCGCGGACGACGGGTTCCCAGGGCTCGTGGTCGACGTAGCCACGCGTGGTGTCCACGTCGAGTCGGACCTGTGCGGCGGCGCCTTCGCCACGGTCGCGGCGGGGGAGTCGTGGGAGGAGTTCGTGGCCCGCTCCGTGTCGGAGGGGTGGATCGGCATCGAGGCGTTGTCGGGCATCCCGGGCCGGGTGGGTGCCACGCCGATCCAGAACGTCGGCGCCTACGGCCAGGAGGTCTCCGACACCATCGCGCGCGTCCGCGCCTGGGACCGCGAGAGTGACCGCGTCACCACGTACTTCCCCGACCAGTGCGGGTTCGGCTACCGCACCAGCCGCTTCAAGGAGCACCCCGGACGCCATGTCGTCCTGTCGGTCACGTTCCAGCTCCGGCTCGGCGACCTGGGCGCCCCGGTGCGGTACGCCGAGCTGGCCGAGCTCCTCGGCGTCGCCGTCGGTGACCGCGCCCCGCTGCCGGACGTCCGCGAGGCGGTGCTGCGCCTGCGTCGACGCAAGGGCATGGTGCTCGACGCCGCGGACCACGACACGTGGTCCGCGGGGTCGTTCTTCACCAACCCGCTCCTCGACGGCGCGCACGTCCCCGACGGAGCCCCCCGGTGGGCGCAGTCCGACGGTCGAGTGAAGACCAGCGCAGCCTGGCTCATCGAGAGAGCCGGGTTCGCCAAGGGCTACGCCCTCGACCGGCCGCCGGGCCGGGTCGGTCTCTCCCGCAAGCACACGCTGGCGCTCACCAACCGCGGCGGCGCGACCACGGCCGAGCTGCTCGCCCTCGCAGCGGAGGTCCGGGACGGTGTTCGTGACCGGTTCGGGGTGACCCTGGTGAACGAGCCGGTGCTCGTCGGCTGCAGTCTCTGAGCAGCGCGGGTCAGCCGGTCGAGACCGAGGTCGAGGCTCCGGCGATCGCGAGCAACATGATCAGCACGAAGGCCAGCACGCCGAGCACCAGCAGGACCGTGCCGATGATCCCGAGGATCTTCCCGGCCTGTGCCTGCCCTCGCCCACCGAGGATGCCTTGCGAGGCGTCGATCTCCTTGAGGGCCTTGCCGCCGATGCTCCAGGCGAACGGGGCCGCGAAGCCGCACAGCACGACTCCGACGATGCCCAGCACCATCGCCGTGGTCGCTTTCGGGTGGTCCCGGCGGAGATGGGCGTACGGATCCTGCGGCGGTGGCGCGTAGCCAGGCCCCTGGGTGCCCCAGCCCGCGCCGGACTGCGTGCCCGGCGGCGGGTAGACGACCGGGCCCTGGTCGTAGCCTCCGGCCTGCGGCTCACCGGGCGGCTGGCCTGCCTGCGGCTGGCCGGGCTGCGGCTGGCCGGGCTGCGGCTGGCCGGGCTGCTGGCCCGGGTCCTGCGGGTCATGGGGCGGCGGAGATCCCTCACTACTCATGCGCCGAGTCTTCCATCCACCGGTCGATCGCGGCGAGCACGTCGGCCTTGAGCGCATCTGGCGCGTACGACGCCCGCACGGACATGGCCGCCAGCCCGGCCAGCGCGGTGTCGTCGAGATCGTGGGCGGCCCGCACCGCGGCGTACTGCCCGAGCAGCCGCGAGCCGAACAACAGCGGGTCGTCGGCACCCAGGGCCACGGTGGCTCCGGCCTCGAGCAGGGCCGGGACGGGGACCGAGCCCAGGTCGGTGTGGATGCCGAGCGAGACGTTCGAGGTGGGGCACACCTCCAGGGCGATGCCGGAGGCGACGATCTCGTCGAGGAGAGCGGGGTCCTCCACCGCCCGCACGCCGTGGCCCAGCCGGTCCGCACCCAGGTGCTGCAGGACCCGGCGGATGCTGTCCGGGCCGAGGAGCTCCCCGCCGTGCGGCACCAGCCGCAACCCCGCCCGCCGGGCGATGGCGAACGCCGGCGCGAAGTCGGCGGTGGTGCCGCGGCGCTCGTCGTTGGAGAGCCCGAAGGCGACCACGCCGGCGTCGGCGTACTGAGCCGCCAGCCGGGCCAGCGTCCGGGCGTCGAGAGGGTGGCGGGTGCGGTTGGCCGCCACCACCAGGGCCATGCCGAGCCCGGTCCGGCTGCTCGCGTCCGCGACCGCGTCCAGCACCAGCTCGAGGAACGCGGTGATCCCGCCGAAGCGGGTGGCGTAGCCGCTCGGGTCGACCTGGAGCTCCAGCCAGCGGCCACCGTCGGCGACGTCGTCCTGCGCCGCCTCGAGGACCAGCCGGCGGACGTCCTCGGGTGTGCGCAGCACGGACCGGGCGACGTCGTAGAGCCTCTGGAAACGGAACCAGCCCTTCTCGTCGGCCGCGGACAGCTGCGGCGGCCAGTCCTCGACGAGCGCATCGGGCAGCACGACCCCGTCACGCTCGGCGAGCTCGACCAGGGTCGTGTGGCGCATGGATCCCGTGAAGTGGAGGTGCAGGTGTGCCTTGGGCAGGAGCCGGAGGTCTCTGCGCACTACGGGACCGGGACTCGCACGACGGGACGACAGCGTCCAGACACGGGCTCATCGAGCATGCGTCAGGCGAACAGCTTCTGGAGCCGGGTCACACCTTCGACCAGGTCGTCGTCACCCAGCGCATAGGACATCCGCACGTAGCCGGGCGAGCCGAAGGCCTCGCCGGGCACCACCGCGACCTCGGCCTTTTCGAGGACGAGCTCCGCGAGCTCCGCCGAGGTCGACGCGGTGGAGCCGTCGTACTCGCGGCCGAGCAGCCCCTTGACCGACGGGTAGACGTAGAAGGCGCCCTTCGGCTCGGGGCAGACGACGCCGTCGATGTCGTTCAGCATCTCCACGATCCGGCGCCGGCGGCGGTCGAACGCCACCTTCATCTCGTCGACCGCGGACAGGTCCCCGGTGACCGCCGCCAGCGCGGCCTTCTGCGACACGTTGGCGACGTTGGAGGTGGCGTGGGACTGCAGGTTGGTGGCCGCCTTGACGACGTCGGTGGGGCCGATCAGCCAGCCGACCCGCCACCCCGTCATCGCGTACGTCTTCGCGACCCCGTTGAGCACGATGCAGCGGTCGGCGAGCGACGGGACGACGACGGGCATCGACACGGCCTCCACACCGTCGTACGTCAGGTGCTCGTAGATCTCGTCGGTGAGGACCCACAGCCCGTGCTCATCCGCCCAGCGCCCGATCGCCTCGACCTGCTCGCGCGGGTAGACGGCGCCGGTGGGGTTGGAGGGGGAGCAGAACAGCAGTGCCTTGGTCCGCTCGGTGCGTGCCGCCTCCAGCTGCTCGACGGTGACGAGGTAGTCCTGCGTCTCGTCGGCGAGGACCTCGACCGGAACCCCGCCGGCGAGCCGGATCGCCTCCGGGTAGGTCGTCCAGTACGGCGCCGGCAGGATCACCTCGTCGCCCGGGTCGAGCAGCGTCGCGAACCCCTCGTAGACGGCCTGCTTGCCCCCGTTGGTGATGAGCACCTGAGCTGGGGTCACCTCGTAGCCCGAGTCGCGCAGGGTCTTCGCCGCGACCGCCTCCTTGAGCGCGGGCAGCCCTCCGGCGGGGGTGTAGCGGTGGCTGGCCGGGTCTTGGCACGCCTCCACCGCGGCGGCGACGACGTAGCCGGGAGTCGGGAAGTCCGGCTCCCCGGCACCGAAGCCGATGACCGGCCGCCCGGAGGCCTTGAGCGCCTTCGCCTTCGCGTCGACAGCGAGCGTGGCGGACTCGGCGATGCCGCCGATGCGCTCGGACACACGACGGCGGTGGGACGCGCTGGAAGCGGCGGGAGCGTCGGTCATGGCGCCATCGTTCCACCCCGACGGGCTCCTGTGCAGCCCGGTTGCCGGCGCCCTCGCTGCCCACCGGGGCCCACCCGACGTTGGTTCGACTTCGTCACGGCCTTCCCCGTAGACTCTCCGATCGGTGGTTCTCACCCTTGATCGCCATGCCCGGACACCGATGCGTAGCCAGTGTGCTGCGCCCGGAGCCCGGACCCGGCGCCCCAGGGCGGCGACCAGCCGAGGGCACTAGCTCAACTGGCAGAGCATCGGTCTCCAAAACCGAAGGTTGGGGGTTCAAGTCCCTCGTGCCCTGCACGGCCCCGCACGGGGCGTGAGGACGACAGAGGGTCCGCCGGGACCGACACGTGGACGGTACGAGAACCCGAGGAAGGTGGTGTGACGATGGCGAGCGACTCGGTGAAGTCGACGCGGGATCGCCGCACGAGTCTGCCGACCTTCTACCGCCAGGTGGTGGCCGAGCTCCGCAAGGTCGTCTGGCCGACTCGGCAGATGCTCATCGTGTACTTCTGGGTGGTGCTGGTGTTCGTCCTCGTCGTGATGACGTACGTCGCGCTGCTGGACCTGGGCTTCGGCAAGCTCATGTTCGAGCTCTTCGCCTGACACCCCGCAGGCAGCACTCCGGGCGGCCCGCGCCCGCAACGATCGATTGAAGGTGACAGACAACCGTGTCGCAGCCGTACGACGAAGCCTCTGCCGGCCCGAACGAGACCGTCGACGAGGTCGGCGACCCCTCGGCCGAGGCCCCCGCCGGGGTGAGCCCGGAGGAGGTCGCCGAGGACGTGCTCGCCGACGCGCCCGCCGTGGACCCTGACGCCGACGGCGACGACGACCCTGCGGACGCCGCACTCGACGAGAACGTCGCGGAGACGGTGTCGGAGCTCGTCGACCCGGACGTGTCGTCGGGGTTCGAGGCGCCCGGTGAGGATGACGCCCCGGTCGACACCGAGCCCGTCGCCGAGCCCGTCGCCGAGCCCGTCGCCGACAGCGCTGAGCCGGTCGCCGAGCCCGTTCCGGCGGACGTCGAGCAGGACGCCGCCGTGGACGCGGTCCTCGCAGACGAAGCTCCTGACGACGCGGCGGCGGAAGCCGTTGCGGACGAGGCGGTCGAGGCCGCTGTCGAGGAGGCAGGCACCGACGACGACGTGGCGCCGGCGCCGGGGTCGGCCACCGATCTCGAGGACGGTGTCGCGGAGGAAGTCGCCGACGAGGCCGCGTTCGACCCGCTGGAGGAGTTCCGCGAGACCCTGCACAGCAAGATCGGCGACTGGTTCGTGGTGCACACCTACTCCGGCATGGAGAACCGTGTGAAGGCGAACCTCGAGAGCCGGATCACCTCCCTCAACATGGAGGACTACATCCACGAGGTGATCGTCCCGACCGAGGAGGTCGCGGAGATCAAGAATGGCCAGCGCAAGCTGGTCAAGCGCACCGTCCTGCCCGGCTACGTGCTGGTCCGGATGGACCTCACCGACGAGTCGTGGGCCGCCGTACGCCACACGCCGTCGGTCACCGGCTTCGTGGGCCACAGCCAGCAGCCGGTGCCGCTGAGCCTCGACGAGGTCGAGAAGATGCTTGCCCCCGCGGTCGTGGCCGCAGGTGAGGCTGCGGCTCCCGAGCAAGGTGGCGCGGTCCAGGCCCCGGCCAAGAAGAAGGTCGAGGTGGCCGACTTCGACGTGTCGGACTCGGTCATGGTCGTCGACGGGCCCTTCGCGACCCTCCACGCCACGATCACCGAGATCAACGCCGAGTCGCAGCGGGTCAAGGCGCTGGTCGAGATCTTCGGCCGGGAGACCCCGGTCGAGCTGAGCTTCAGCCAGATCCAGAAGGTCTGAGCGGCCCAGCACCGCACCACGAGAAAGCAGAGAAGGACCCTAGGACATGCCTCCGAAGAAGAAGAAGATCGCTGCGCTGGTCAAGGTGCAGCTCAACGCCGGTGCGGCGACTCCTGCACCGCCTGTCGGGACCGCGCTCGGTCCCCACGGCGTGAACATCATGGAGTTCTGCAAGGCGTACAACGCCGCGACCGAGGCTCAGCGCGGGCAGGTGATCCCGGTCGAGATTACGATCTACGAGGACCGGTCGTTCACCTTCATCACCAAGACCCCGCCCGCGGCGGAGCTCATCAAGAAGGCGGCCGGCCTGGCGAAGGGCTCGGGCGTTCCGCACAAGGAGAAGGTCGGGAAGCTCACCCGCGACCAGGTCCGCGAGATCGCCGAAGGCAAGATGGTCGACCTCAACGCGAACGACATCGAGGCCGCCATGAAGATCGTCGAGGGAACCGCTCGCTCAATGGGGGTCACGGTCGAGGGCTGACCTCGAACGATGGTCGAAGAACAACACGAACAAGCACCAACAGTGGCAGGTCCGCGCAGCGGCCGATGACCACGACTGGTCCACAGGAAGGAACCAGACCATGCAGCGCAGCAAGGGCTACCGCTCAGCAGCCGAGCCGATCGACAGCGACGAGCTGTACTCGCCGGTCGCCGCGATCAAGCTGGCGAAGGCCGGGAGCACGAAGAAGTTCGACGAGACCGTGGACGTGGCGATGCGTCTCGGTGTCGACCCACGCAAGGCCGACCAGATGGTGCGCGGCACCGTCAACCTCCCGCACGGCACCGGGAAGACCGCGAGGGTCCTGGTCTTCGCCAACGGGGAGAAGGCCGACGCAGCGCGTGAGGCCGGCGCCGACCACGTGGGCAGCGACGACCTCATCGAGAAGGTCTCCGGCGGCTGGCTCGACTTCGACGCCGTCGTCGCGACGCCCGACATGATGGGCAAGGTCGGTCGCCTCGGCAAGGTGCTCGGTCCGCGCGGCCTGATGCCGAACCCGAAGACCGGCACCGTGACGATGGACGTGGCCAAGGCGGTTGGCGACATCAAGGGCGGCAAGATCGAGTTCCGCGTAGACCGGCACGCCAACCTGCACTTCATCATCGGCAAGGCCTCGTTCAGCGAGACCCAGCTCGCCGAGAACTACGCGGCTGCCCTCGACGAGGTGCTCCGGCTCAAGCCGTCCAGCTCCAAGGGGCGGTACGTCAAGAAGGTGACTCTCTCGACGACGATGGGCCCCGGCATCCAGGTCGACCCGAACCGCACGCGCAACGTCGCCGGCGCCGACGAGGCCTGACTCGCCCGAGGCGGCGCGGCGTCACTCCGTGAAGACGCGCTCGTCGACGAGCTTCTCGCGGACCAGCTGACCCTGGGTCTCGAAGCGGGACTGCTCGAACCGCTTGGGGAACTCCATGTCGACGCCGGTGAGGCCGCTGCGGTTCTTCTCGATCGTGAGCACGGCCCAGTGCCGGAACCGCTCGACGTTGCCGCTGTCGTAGACGAGGTGGTGGCGCGCGACGACGTCGTACTTGTTGTTGAGCATGAGCACGGTGTCCGCCTCGTACGCGAGGGCTGAGGAGCCCCGCATGTGGCTGGAGCGCATCCTCTTCCCGGTGGAGATGCCCTCCTTGTCGGAGGCGACGATGCACAGCGCCGGGACGTCGTAGTCGAGAGTCATGTCCTTGACCTGGGTGACCAGCTGGGTGGTCCGCTCCTCCTCGTCGAGCCCGGGCATCGGGATCTTCTGCAGGTAGTCCAGGCAGACGAACGGCGCCGTGCCGTGCCGCTCCTTGACCATCGCCACGGTCTCCTTGATCTGGTCCAGCGTGGTGGTGCTGCCCGAGGAGCGGTGGATCGTGAGGCGGTCGGAGTACTCCTTGACGATCTCGAGCGCCTCCGCCCCTCCGGCGGTGTCCGAGAGCCGTTCGGACAGGGTTCGGCCGAGCCCGTCCGCGGCCTCGAAGGTCGCCCTGATCCGGTTGATCCCCGGTGCGTCGATGCCGCCGACGAGGCCGGCCTCGAGAGCGACGAGGCGGATGAGCATCGTCGTCTGGTCGTGCTCGTAGCAGAAGTACAGGACCGGGCGACCCTGCCGAGCGATGTTGCGTGCGACCTGCAGCATCCAGGTCGTCTTGCCCATGCCCTGCGGACCACCGAGCAGCACCAGGTCGCCGCTGCGGAAGCCGCCCTGGAGGTTCGCGTCGAGCACGTCGAACCCGGTAGGCCACACCCGGTCGGCCGCGTGGGCGCCGGAGCGCACGCGGTAGTCGGCCTGGTTGAGCGTCTCGGTCAACGACTGGAGCTGGAGATCCACGCGTCCATTGAAACGGACAACGCGTCCCGCGTCCCCCGTCTGGCTGACATTGCACCCTTCTCGCGCGATTTGGCGGCGATGTCGGGCTCGCGTACGATGACGCACGAAACCAGAGACCGCCGGTTGTCGGCTGCCCGCCCGTGTGCACCCATGCAGGGTCGGGACGTCGATCGAAGGTCCCGCACCGCGGGCAGCCTGCGCAGGTGACACCGATCGGACCGCTTCGCCGGTTCCCGCCCTGTGCCGTCTGCGCCTGCCGACCGCACGGGGCTCTCGCACTTTTGGGCGGCGCCGGATGTCTCTGACCGACAGCAGCGGAAGGAGACCCGTGGCGCGATCAGACAAGGCGGCGGCCGTCGCAGACCTCGTGGAGTCGTTCCAGGGGGCGAGCGGTGCGGTGCTGACCGAGTACCGCGGTCTCAGCGTCAAGCAGCTGCAGACCCTGCGGCGTGCACTCGGCGAGAACGCCGACTACGCCGTGGTGAAGAACACCCTGACCCAGATCGCCGCCAAGGAGGCGGGTGTCGAAGGGTTCGACGACCTGCTCACCGGCCCCACCGCCATTGCCTTCATCAACGGCGACGTGGTCGAGGCCGCCAAGGGTCTGCGGGACTTCGCCAAGGCCAACCCCGCCCTGGTCATCAAGGGCGGGTACTACGAAGGCAAGCCCCTCGAGGCGAAGGAGATCGCCAAGCTGGCCGATCTCGAGTCGCGCGAGGTGCTGCTCGGCAAGCTCGCCGGCGCGATGCTCGCGTCGCTGAGCCAGGCCGTCTACCTGCTCAACGCCCCGCTCGCGCAGACCGCCCGCCTCGTGGGTGCGCTGCAGGCGAAGGCCGAGCAGGACCCCTCGATCCTCGCGGGTGGTGCCGGTGCTCCGGCCGCCGTCGCGGAGGAGCCGGCTCCCGAGGGGCCGGTGGCCGACGAGGCCGCACCGGAGACCGCCGAGGCATCCGCCGACGCGCCCGCCGACGCGGAACCCACCGAGGCCTGACCAACCACCCGGAAACACCCGGTCCGCGAGCGAACGGACCGCCATCACACGGAAGGAACCGCCACCATGGCGAAGCTCAACACCGACGAGCTGCTCGACGCGTTCAAGGAGATGACCCTCCTGGAGCTCAGCGAGTTCGTGAAGCAGTTCGAGGAGACCTTCGGCGTGACCG
>Ga0190271_10000783_pt1 | contig 16803 bp, 13 predicted proteins | sample Popmic356T_FD_133747 | JGI IMG/M metagenome (GOLD analysis project Ga0190271, IMG submission 133747) | Populus adjacent soil microbial communities from riparian zone of Weber River, Utah, USA - 356 T | ecosystem: Environmental > Terrestrial > Soil > Riparian zone | place: USA: Utah | collected...
CGGATGAGGTCCGACATGTGCTCCCGCGCACCGGCGGCCGAGTGGACGCGGGACACGTCGAGCGAGCTCCGCTCGTCGAGGTCCGGCAGGATGCCCGGCAGGCGCTCGGCCAGCATCGTCTTGCCCGCGCCGGGCGGGCCGACCATCAGCAGGTGGTGACCGCCGGCCGCGGCCACCTCGAGCGCCTTGCGCGCAACCGGCTGGCCGACCACTTCGGCCAGGTCGGCCCGCCCGGCGCGGGCAAGACGATGCTGGCCGAGCGCCTGCCGAGCATCCTGCCGGACCTCGACGAGCGGAGCTCGCTCGACGTGTCCCGCGTCCACTCGGCCGCCGGTGCGCGGGAGCACATGTCGGACCTCATCCGCCGGCCGCCGTACCGAGCACCACACCACACGGCGTCGATGGTCGCACTGATCGGCGGCGGATCATCGGTGCTCCGGCCGGGCGAGATCAGCCTCGCGTCGGGCGGTGTCCTGTTCATGGACGAGCTCGGCGAGTTCCCGCCGGCCCACCTCGACGCCCTCCGCCAACCGCTCGAATCGGGTGACATCCGCATCTCCCGAGCCACGGTCGGCGTCACCCTGCCGGCCCGCTTCATCCTGGTCGGGGCGACCAACCCCTGTCCGTGCGGTGGGGGCCGATGGGCGGAGTGTCACTGCGGTCCCGCCCAACTCGCCCGGTACGCGCGCCGGCTGTCGGGACCCCTGATCGATCGATTCGACCTGCGGGTCGGCGTGGCGCCCCCGGCCGCGACGTCGTTCGGGGTCGAAGGCGGGGAAGAGGCCTCCGCGGTCGTTCGTCAGCGTGTCGCGGCGGCCCGGACGATTGCTCGCGAGCGTGGCGTATCGACCAACCGCGAGCTCCGAGGTCAGTCGCTCGAACGACACGCACCCCTGTCCGTGCCCGCCGTCGGCCGCATCCGCGACTGGCTCGATCGAGGCGAGTTGACCATGCGCGGTGCGCAGCGGTTGCGGGCGGTCGCCCTGACGCTCCGGGACCTCGATGGCATCGACGGCGAGATCACACCGTTCGACCTGGATCGTGCCATCTCGCTGCGGGGGTCGGAACAGCTCCTGGGGAGCGCGGCATGAGCGACTCGAGTCCCGAGACCTCCGGCGATCCTGGCGATGACATGGAAGCGCACCTGGTCGCGTTGGCCGCCCTGTCCGAGGTCGGTCCCGTTCGCCTCCGAATGCTGTTGAGCTGCGGAACTCCGACCGAGGTGTGGCAGCGGCTGGGACGCGGCTCGATCCGGCCGGCGGGCGGCGACCGACACCTGAGCCCCGAGATGTTGGCGCGGTGGCGCCAGCAGGTTCAGACCCTCGATCCGGCTGAGATGTGGCATCGGTGCCAGGCACTCGGGGTCGGCGTCGACTGGTTGGGGTCGCCGACCTACCCCGCTCGCCTCGCCGACGACATCGATCCGCCCGTAGTGCTGTTCCACCAGGGTCGGACCGATGCCCTCGACCAGCCGCTCGTCGCGATCGTCGGAACCCGGCGTGCCACCTCCTACGGGCGGCGTGTCGCGGAGGAGCTGGGCGAGTCGCTCACGCTCACCGGAGTGGGCGTGGTCTCCGGGCTCGCCCTCGGCATCGACGGCGCTGCCCATCGGGGCGCCGTCGGTTCCTGGGGTGGAGACACGGCGCCCCCGGTCGCGGTCGTGGGTGCCGGACTCGACGTTCCCTGTCCCGCCCGCAACCGCGACGTGGCGGAACGCGTGGCGGCCCAGGGCCTCGTCCTGTCCGAGGTTCCGGTCGGGGTCGCCGCGGCCCCGTGGCGCTTTCCCGTGCGCAATCGCATCATCGCCGCCCTCGCCGACGTCGTCATCGTGGTGGAGTCGGCCGGTGCGGGCGGATCGATGCACACCGTTCGCGAGGCGCTCGATCGTGACCGCACGGTGATGGCGGTGCCGGGGCCGATCGATTCCCGGGCGTCGGAGGGAACCAACCAGCTGATCTCGGAGGGTGCGTCGGTGTGCACCGGTCCGGCCGACGTGTTGGTCGCCCTCGGGTTGACCGCTCCGGCGGGCCCGACCGACCCGGACGAGCGAGCTGGGAATTCCCCGGTGCCCGGAGCATTCGACGGTTCCCGCCCCGAACCCGACGGCGCGGCCGGACAGATCCTGCTCGAGCTCGATTGGCGTGCGGCCACGCTGGACGAACTGGCATCGAGGACGGGACTGGGTCTCGACGACCTGGTGCGGGGGGTCGGCGAGCTCGAACGCGACCGATGGGTTCGCCGGAACGGCCCGCTGATCGAGCGTGACCAGCGCCGCGGGGGTCCCCCGCGCCACGATCTGTGATGCCTACGGTGATGGCCCCATCGCCCGAAGCGAGGACCCGGCCGAGCACCACGACGAGAGGGGGGCGATCCCGTGTCCGATCCCGATCCGGCGGCGAGTGCCCGATCGTGGCTCGTCGAGGAGTTCTCCGAAGCACTGTCCCTGTCCGAGGGAACGATCGACGTGTACCGACGCGACGTTCGCGACTTCGCGAGCTGGTGCGCTCGATCGGGCGTCGTTGGGCCCTCGGGGCCCGACCGGGCGCTCGTTCGTTCATATCTGGCCCATCTCAACACCCGTCGGTACGCGCCTCGCACGGTGGCAAGGAAGTTGGCGGCGTTGCGTCGGTACTTCGACTGGCTGGTGCGACGCGGAGAGATCACGGTGGACCCGACGACCGACCTGAGCGCACCGATGGGACCGAGCAGACTGCCGCGGGTGCTCCGCGCCGACGAGTTGCACCAGATCCTCGACGGTCCGACCTCGACCGCCAGCCCGACTCCGGCTGGGGGCGGTTCGTCCGAACCGGCGCCGGTTTCCGAGGACGAGCCGGGGTTCGCAGCGCAGGTTCGCGACTCGGCCGTCCTCGAGATCCTGTACGGAAGCGGTGTCCGGGTGTCGGAGCTCTGCTCGCTTCAGGTGACCGATGTCGACCTGCCCCGATCCCGCCTCTCGGTGTGGGGGAAGGGATCCAAACAGCGGATCGTTCCGTTGAGCGAACCGGCCAGCGCACTGCTGGCGCAATGGCTCTCGTCGGACCGTCAGCGATTCCTCGACGAGGTGACCCACGTCGCCCAGGGCCGCTCGGTTGCGTCCCAGGACGACGGCAACGGGGCCGACCGCTCGGCGCTGTTCTTCAACCGTCGGGGTCGCCGACTGTCACCGCGGGACGTCCGCCGGATCCTCGACCGTCGATCACCGGTCCCGACCCATCCCCACGCCCTGCGCCACACCTTCGCCACGCATCTGCTCGACGGCGGAGCGGACCTGCGGGTCGTTCAGGAGCTGCTCGGCCACTCCGACCTGTCGACGACCCAGATCTACACCCACGTCAGCCGCGAGCGGCTCCGGGCCGTCTACGACGACGCGCACCCGAGGGCGTGAGGGCGATGTCGGACGCAACGTCGAGCCACGGCGGGGACGCCGTACCGAGCCACGGGGAGGACCGCAGCCCGCGGGGCGAGTCCGAGGGTCTGCGCCTGTGGGAACGGTTCGAGTCCTCTCCGTCGTCGACCCCCGCTCGGGAAGCGTTGATCCTCCACTACGCGCCGCTGGTGAAGTACGTCGCCGGTCGTGTCGCATCGGGGCTACCGAAGTCCGTCGAGCAGTCGGACCTGGTCAGCTACGGAATGTTCGGCCTGATCGATGCCATCGACAAGTTCGAACGGGACCGTGGGGCACGCTTCGAGTCCTACGCCGTGTTCCGGATCCGCGGTGCGATCCTCGACGGTCTCCGCTCGATCGACTGGGTCCCCCGCAGCGTCCGGGCGCGGGCACGCCGGATCGAAGCGGCCTACGCCGCGCTGGAATCCGAGCACCACCGGGCGCCCACCGACGCCGAGCTCGCGGCGGAGCTCGGGTGGAGCGACAGCGAGCTCCAGTCGGCGCTGGCCGAGATCGCACAGACCGGACTCACTGCGCTGGACGAGATGCTCAGCCTCGACACCGGAGACTCCGTGTCGCTCGGCGACACGATCGGCACCGAAAGCGACAGCGCGGGGACCGAGGAGTTCGAACGGGCCGACAACCGCCAGGTCCTCGGCGAGGCGATCTCGGGGCTGCCCGAACGCGAGCGCACGGTGCTGCTGCTCTACTACTTCGAGAGCCTGACACTGGCCGAGATCGGCCAGGTCATCGGGGTGACCGAGTCCCGGATCTCCCAGATCCACACCAAGGCAATGATCCACTTGCGCTCCCGCCTGGTCGTGTCTGCCGTCGATCCTTCGTGATCGCCCGGCGACGCCGCTTCCGTCCGCGGCTCCAGGCCGGTCCGAATCGTCAGGTCCGGTCAGCGACGACCGCGGTCGGTCTGGTCCTGGCCTGCCTCGTCGTCGCGGCTCCTCCGGCCGGTGCGACATCCGGTCCGGGCGCCCGCACGGCGGGCGGCCCGACCTCGATCGCGGCGACCGGACCGGCACCGTATCGACCGCCGGTCGACGCCGTCGTCACCGACCCCTTCCGACCGCCGTCGACCCCGTTCGGCCCGGGCAACCGCGGACTGGAGTACGCCACGTCCGGGGAGGCGGTGGGGGCCATCGGAGCGGGTGTCATCGCGTTCGCCGGTCAGGTCGCCGGCCGGCTCGTCGTGTCGGTCGTTCATCCGGACGGCCTCCGATCGAGCCTCGCCGGCCTCCATACGATCGCGGTCTCGGTCGGCGACGTCGTCGAGGCGGGTCAGGTGGTCGGCACGGCCGGGCCCGCTCTCCACCTGGGAGTCCGGAGCGGCGACCGATACATCGATCCCGCCGCGCTGTTCGGGACGGCCCCCGGGATGCCGCGCCACGCCGTGCTCGTTCCCAGCCGGCCGGCGGGGCGCTTTGGGGCCCCTCCGGGTCGCTGACTACACTCCTCCGTCGGCCCGAATCGGGCCGCGTAACCACACACCTCCGCCCGGACACACCTTTCGGTCGGCGCTCCGCCTTCGGGCTGTGCGCCGCAGTGACCGGGTTTCGACGAACCGAAGGGAAGGAGCACGACGTGGCTGATGCTGTCGTCACCATGAAGCAGTTGCTGGAGGCAGGGGTCCATTTCGGACACCAGACCCGCCGCTGGAACCCGAAGATGAAGCGATTCATCCACGGTGAGCGGGGTGGGATCTACCTGATCGACCTCCACAAGACCCTGTCGGGGATCGAGCAGTCCTACCTGTTCGTCCGCGACCTCGTGTCCAACGGCGGCACGGTCCTGTTCATCGGGACCAAGAAGCAGGCCCAGGATCCGATTCAGGGCTTCGCCGAGAAGTGCGGGATGCCGTACATCAACCAGCGCTGGCTGGGCGGCATGCTCACCAACTTCGAGACCATCTCGAAGCGCGTGGGGAAGATGAAGGAATACCAGCGCATGCGCGACTCCGGTGAGTTCGAAGCCATGCCCAAGAAGGAAGCCCTCCTCCTCACCCGGGAGCTCGACAAGCTCGAGCGGAACCTCAACGGCATCCGCAACCTCGAGCGCCTGCCCGACGCCGTGTTCATCCTCGACACCAAGAAGGAAGACATCGCGGTCACCGAGGCGAACAAGCTCGGCATCCCCGTCGTCGCCGTGGTGGACACAAACTGTGACCCCGACGTGATCCAGTACGTGATCCCCGGTAACGACGACGCGATCCGGTCCGGCACCCTGCTGACCCGCGTCATCTGTGACGCCGTCCTCGAGGGTCGGTTGATGCGTTCCAAGACCCACCCGGAGGCCGACGTCGCCGTGGCCCGAGAGCGCACGCCAGAGCAGGAAGCGGAGCGCGCCTCACAGCAGGCCCGCGCCGCGTTCGAGGCGCGTCAGGCCGCTGCCGACCGCGACGCGCGCGTCCTGGCGGCCAAGGAAGCCGACGACGCCGAGCCCGAGTCCGCGCCGGACGCCGAGACGCCCGAGGCCGACGCCGACGCAGCTCCGGCCGCCGAGACGGCTCCGGTCGCGGAAGCCGCGCCGGTCGCCGATGAGGCTCAGGTCGCCGAGGCCGCAGCGGACCCCGAGGAGGCACCTGAGTCACCCGCCGCCGCCGAGCCCGTCGCCGAGGCCGGCACCGACGAGGGAGCCAGTTGATGGCAGAGATCACCGCGAAGGACGTCAAGGCACTCCGGGACGCCACCGGCGCCGGGATGATGGACGCCAAGAAGGCGCTCGTCGAAGCCGAAGGTGACATGGAGCGCGGCGCCCAGATCCTCCGCCAGAAGGGTCTGAGCAAGGTCGCGACGCTCGAGGACCGGGAGAACAACCAGGGCGCGGTTGCCATCGCCCGCGAAGGCAACACCGCCGCCCTGGTCCAGCTGAAGGCCGAGACCGACTTCTCCGCCAAGGCCGATGACTTCGTCGAGCTCGTGCAGCGCATGGCCGACGCGGTCCTCGCCGATGGTGAGGCCGGCATCGACGCGCTGAAGGACCAGGTCGACAGCCTGAAGATCATCAAGAAGGAGAACATCGAGGTCGGAACCGTCGCCCGGTTCGAAGCGGCGCCCGGCAACGCCCTCGACGCGTACCTCCACACCCAGGACGGTCGAGGCACCAACGGTGTGTTGATCGAGATCTCCGGAGCCGACGAAGCCACGGCGCACGAGATCGCCCTCCACGTCGCGTTCGCCAAGCCGACCGCGTTGGGCAGGGACGAGCTCGATCCCGAATTGGTCGAGAAGGCCCGTGCATCGGCGGAGGAGCTCACCCGCAAGGAGGGCAAGCCCGAACAGGCGATCCCCAAGATCGTCGACGGCCGCCTCAACTCCTGGTACGCCGAGCGTGTTCTTCCCGAGCAGGGTCTGTTCGGCGAGAAGGAGACGGTCCAGCAGCGCCTCGGCGACGCCAACATCGTCCGGTTCAGCCAGGCCGTCATCGGCAACTGAGCCGGACGTCCGAACGAAATCGAGGCGACCAACAGGTGAGCGGGTCCGATTCCAGTTCGACCACCGACGGTTCGAACGGCCATGACGGCACCGGCTCCGCCGGTGCCAAACGCCCACCGCGGTGGGCGCGCGTCCTGATCAAGCTCTCCGGCGAGGCCTTCGCCGGGGGTGGCGGGTTCGGGATCGACGGCGAGGTCGTGACGGAGTTGGCCCGTGAGATCGTCGAGCTCAAGCAGCAGTTCGAGGTCGACGTCGCGGTCGTCGTCGGGGGCGGCAACATCTGGCGCGGGATGACCGGCGAGGGAGCGGGCATGGACCGCGCCCAGGCCGACTACATGGGCATGCTGGCCACGGTGATCAACGCCCTGGGCCTCCAGGAGACCCTCGAGCGCCTCGGCCAGCCGACCAGGGTGCAGACCGCGATCCAGATGTCCCAGGTCGCCGAGCCCTACATCCGGCGCAAGGCGATTCGCCACATGGAGAAGGGCCGGGTCGTCATCTTCGCCGGCGGCACCGGGAACCCGTTCATGACGACGGACACCACGGCCGCGCTCCGGGCCGTCGAGATCGACGCCGAAGCGATCCTCATGGGCAAGAACGGAACCGACGGCGTGTACACCGCCGACCCGCGGCAGGACCCGGCGGCCGAGCTCCTCCGAGAGGTGACCTACCTCGAGGTCCTCAGTCGGGGGCTCAAGATCATGGACTCGACCGCGATCTCGCTCTGCATGGACAACCAGATCCCGATCTGCGTCTTCGATCTGATGGGTCGAAACCTCTCGGCCCTGCTCGAGGGCGACCACGTGGGAACCGTCGTCTCCTGAATTCCGGCGCCGCCGGTGCGGCCGCCATCCGGGTCGGGACGAGCACGGGCGCGGAGGCGGGAACGAGCACCGCGTGCAACTCGCCCTGGCTCCGTCCGACCGGCGGCCGCCTGCCCGAGCGAGGATCGCTGACCGCGCCGTGTCGCCCAATTGACCGAACCGATGTGGGAGGCTGACCTTTCATGAGTGAGGAGTTCATAGAGGCGGTCCTCGACGACGCCCGCGACCGGATGGACAAGGCAGTGGTCCACGCCCGCGGCGAGTTCGCGAGCGTGCGGACCGGTCGGGCGAGCTCGGCGCTCGTCGAGAAGCTTGCGGTCGACTACTACGGGTCCACCGTGCCCCTCCAGCAACTCGCCAGCTTCTCGGTGCCCGACGCCCGCCTGCTCATGATCAGCCCGTTCGACAAGGCGTCCGTGGGTGCGATCGAACGGGCGATCCAGGACGCGAACCTCGGGTTGAACCCGTCGAACGACGGCGTTGCGATCCGGCTGGCGTTTCCTCCGTTGACCGAGGAACGACGCAAGGAGTTCGTGAAGCTCGTCCGGTCCCGCGCCGAGGAGTCCCGCAACACCGTCCGCGGCTCCCGCCGTGACGCACGCAAGGATCTCGATGCGCTCCAGAAGGACGGCGAGATCACCGAGGACGACCTGCGGCGCGCCGAGTCCGAGCTCGATCGCCTGACCAAGAAGCACGAGAACGAGATCGACGAAGCCCTGGAGGCCAAGACGGTCGAACTGATGGAGGGCTGACGGGCGGGGGCAGCGGGAATGGCGTTCGGTCGGCGGGCGGGGCTGAGAGGAGATGAGATCCGTGTCTGATCACGAGGATCCGGAGTGGTCGGGGACGACCGAACCCGACGAGGCAACACGAACCGAGGGCGTCCGCATCATCGGCGCCCAGGAGGCGGCCGAAGCGGCTGCCCGACCCGACGTCGCCCGTCGGCGTCGGCGGGGTGAGAAGGGCTTCGGCGACCGGCCCGACCAGCCGGAGGTCGCATCCGACCTCCCGAAGATCACCATTTCGACCACCGAACCTGATCCCACCGATCCAGGACCCACGTCAGGTGACGAGTTGCCCCGGACCGACGACGACGGCATCGTCGCTCGGCCGGAGCCGGGCACCGAATGGTCGATGGGTCACGCCAGGGTGGTCAGTGAACCCTCAGCGGAGGAGAGTGCCTTGGAAGCAGCCCGTGTCGAACCGGCCGACGAGCGCGAACCGGCCGCGCCACCACCGTTCAGCGGATCCTTCGACGTCGAGGCCGACCACTCGGCCCCCCGCCCTGATCCCCGTCCCTGGGTCGACCCCGAGCCGGAGCCGACGCCCGACGTGACCTCCGACGACGAACCGTTCGGGGACGACGATTCGTTCACCCTGCCGCACTGGACCGAGCCCCCGACGGGACAGGTCCCTCGTGTCGTGATGGAGACCGACGACGAGGTCGAGAGCTTCGGCTCGCAGCCCCGTTGGCGCGACGAAGGTGAGCGCACCTCCGACGCCATGTTCGAGGACCTCCTCGAGGACCCCAAGCTGGCCGGCCTCGCCGATCAGGGTCGCGTCGGCGGCGGCGAGGGTGACGAAATCGACTTCTTCGATTCCGAGGTCGATCGCGATCCCCTCGAAGCGTTCGCTCCCGAAGCGTCGGGCGCGGTCGCGGAAGAGGGCGCCCGTCGCCGGTCTCCGCGACGGCGGCCCGGCCGCCCATCGGAGGAGGCCGGGGGAGACGAGTACGGCGGCGGCAGTGGATCGGGAGCAGATTCGGGTGGCATCGGTGGCGACCGCAACCTGGTCATGGCGGTCGGTGTCGGGGTCATCCTGGTCGGCATCGGCCTCCTCGCCTTCAGCATGGGTGGCCTCGCGACGGCCGTCCTCGCCGCGCTGATCGTGGGTGCTGCAGCCTTCGAGTACTTCAAGGCCGTGACCGAGGCCGGATACGCCCCGGCCGGCCTGATCGGCCTCGTCGCCGTGGTCGGCCTGGTGTTCGCGGTGTACTTCGCGGACTTCGGCGCCTATCCGATCGTCCTCGCCATCACGATCATGGCGGGGTTGCTCTGGTACCTGTGGGTCGCCCCCGTCGACGGCGCGGTCCAGAGCCTGGGGGTCACGTTCCTCGGCTTCCTCTGGATCGGATTCCTCGGGTCGTTCGCCACGCTGTTCCTCGGCCTCGGTCGCGTGATCGAGGACCGGTTCGATTCGATCACCTCGAATCCCGGGATCGGCGTCCTGATCGCGGCGGTCATCGTCGCGGTGTCCCACGACATCGGGGCGTACTTCGGTGGCCGCTACTTCGGCAAGACGCCGATGTCCGCCGTCAGCCCCAACAAGACGCTCGAGGGTCTCGCCAGCGGCGTGGTCGCCGGACTCATCGTCACGGTGATCGTCGTGGGCTTCGTCGGGATCGCCCCGATCGGACCGGACAAGCCCCGCACGTTCGTCTTCGCCCTGCTGTGCTCGCTCATGGCGCCCCTCGGCGACCTGTGCGAGTCGTTCATCAAGCGCGATCTCGGGGTCAAGGACATGGGTTCGATCCTCCCGGGCCACGGTGGCATCCTCGACCGCTTCGACGCGCTGCTGTTCGTGTTGCCGACCGCCTACTTCGTGACCGTGCTCTTCGACCTGTGGAGCGGGATCGGGACCTGACGAGCGGGATCGGGACCTGACGAGCGGGATCGGGACCTGAGGAGCGGGATCGGGACCTGAACCTGAGAACTCGTCAGTCGTACGACAGAGGCCGGGACCGACCCGTCGGTACGATGGCCCCCGCATGACCTCCGTCGCCGTTCTCGGCTCCACGGGATCCATCGGGACCCAGACCATCGACCTCGTAGCGGCCGAGTCCGACCGCTTCGAGATCGTCGCGCTGGGGGCCGGGTCGTCGGTCGAGGTGCTGGCTCGTCAGGCCCACGCCGTCCGTCCCCGGGTGGTGGCGCTGGCCGACGCAGATCGTGCCGCCGAACTCAAGGAGCTGTTGCCGCCGGGCATCGCCATCGAGGCCGGACCCGACGCGATGGCGGCCGTCGCCGTCGAGGCCGACGTCGCGGTGAACGGCGTGGTCGGTTTCGCCGGGCTGCCGGTCACGCTGGCGACGCTCGCTGCCGGCAAGCGCCTGGCGCTCGCCAACAAGGAATCGCTGATCGCGGCCGGACCCGTCGTCGCGTCGGTCCGGGCCACACCGGGCGCCGAGCTCGTGCCCGTCGACAGCGAGCACTGCGCGGTCCACCAGTGCCTTCGAGCGGGCGAGGGAACGCGCCGTCTCGCCCGGATCGTCCTCACGGCGTCGGGCGGACCGTTCCGCGGTCGTGGCGCCGACGACCTCGCCGAGGTCACCGTCGACGAGGCGCTGGCCCATCCGACCTGGAGCATGGGTCCGAAGATCACCGTGGACTCGTCCACCCTGATGAACAAGGGCCTCGAGGTGATCGAGGCCCACGAGCTGTTCGACGTCGACTACGACCACATCGATGTCGTCGTGCATCCGCAGTCGATCGTGCACTCGATGGCGGAGTTCACCGACGGTGCCACCATCGCCCAGTTGTCGATGCCCGACATGCGGCTGCCCATCGGGTACGCCCTCGCGTTTCCGGACCGCATCGGAACGGCCTTCGGCGCCATGGACTTCACGTCACCGCGGTCGTTGGACTTCGAGCCGCCCGACCGGGACACCTTCCGCTGCCTCGGCCTCGCGTACGACGCCGGCCGCGCCGGGGGAACCGCTCCCGCGTGGCTCTCGGCCGCCAACGAGGTGGCCGTCGAAGCGTTCCTCGCCGGACGCATCTCGTGGTCGGCCATCGCTGCGACCCTCGCCGAGGCGCTGGATCGCTGGGACGGCTCCGCTGCCGATTCGCTCGACGCCGTGCTCGCAGCCGATTCCGCCGCTCGGCGGGTCGCCGACCGAATCCTCGCCACCGGAGTGACCGCGTGACCATCGACGACCAACCGATCGCCCCCGTCCCGCGACCCGCCAACCCCGGGGCGACGACGATGAGGGACTCCCTCCATGGGTCTGCTGACCCCGGAGCCGACACCGCCGACCAGCTCGACGAAGAGCGTCGCGACACCGCCGGGATCGTCGGGTCGCGGTTCCAGCGCTGGATGCGCGTCGGGATCCTCGTCGCGCTGCTTGTCCTGCTCGGCGTCTCCCGGGGCCTGTCGATCCTGATCGTGATCGCAGGCGTGCTGGTGTGCATCTTCCTGCACGAGCTCGGCCACTACCTGGCGGCCCGTTGGTCCGGCATGAAGGCCACCGAGTTCTTCGTCGGGTTCGGGCCGCGCATCTTCTCGTTCCGCCGCGGTGAGACCGAGTTCGGGATGAAGGCCATCCCGGCCGGGGCCTACGTCCGCATCATCGGCATGAGCAACCTCGAAGAGGTCGATCCCGCCGACGAACCCCGCGCCTACCGCCAGAAGCCGTTCCGGTCGCGCCTCGGTGTTGCCGTCGCCGGGTCGGCCATGCACTTCCTGATCGCGATCGTGCTGCTGGCCGTCCTCATGACGTTCATCGGTTGGCCATCGGGGGACAGTCGCTGGGAGATCGGGTCGGTCACGCCCGGCAGCGCCGCCGCGGCGGCGGGCCTGCGCGAACGCGACCAGATCGAGCGGATCGGCGATCGCACCGTCGAGGACTACGCGACCTTCCGGTCCGAGCTCGCCGACTCGGAGCCCGGCCCGACCACGCTCACCATCGTCCGCGACGGCACCACCCGCGAGGTGACCGCCGATCTGTCGCAACGCCTCCGCGTCATCGGCACCATCAGCGAGGACCTCGATCTGCTCGACACCGGCGGCAGCGTCAACGTCGGCAGCGTGAAGCCGGGCGGTGAGGCGGAGCTTGCGGGTCTCGCCGAGGACACCACCGTCGAGTCGATCAACGGACAGCCGGTCTCCACCCTGGCCGACGTCGCCAACGCGGTCGACGACTCCACCGGTGGAGTCGTCGTGATCCGGACGACGACGGACGGTACGGCGGAGGACCATCGCGTCGACCTCGGCACCGAGGTGTCCACCACTCCGGCGACCACGTTCCTCGGCGTGGGCTCGCGGGCTCAGCTCGAGACGCAGTCGGTCCTGACCGCGGTTCCATCTGCGTTCGCCGAGTTCGGACGGACCATCGGTACGACGGTCGTCGGAGTTGGCCAGGTGCTCAACCCGGTGAACCTGGCCGAGTTCACCTCGTCGCTCGTGAGCGGACCGGCCGACACCACGTCGACCCCGACCCCGTCGGAGAATGCACCCACGGGCACGCTGCGGCCGGTATCGATCATCGGAGCCGTGATCTACGGATCCGACACCGCCGCCAACCCGGCCGACCTCATCTACTTCTTCGTCGTCCTCAACATCTTCCTGGGCGTCTTCAACCTGATCCCGTTGCTGCCGTTCGACGGTGGCCATGTCGCGATCGCGGTGTACGAGAAGCTCCAGGAGCGACGCAAGCGCCAGCGCCGCTACGTCGCCGACATCTCGAGGATGCTTCCGGTCGCCTACGCGGTGGTGCTGTTCCTCGCGGTGCTGTTCGTCATCACGGCCTACGCGGATGTGACCCGGGGTGTGAGCTGACCCGGCGGAAGAGTCGCATGACCGCCCGGAACTGCCCGACGGCAGCCCGGAACTGTCCGATGGCAGCCCGGAACTGCCCGATGGCAGCCGGGGGATAGGGTCGAAGCCATGGATGCCGGTGCGGTCACCTTCCCCCGACGCCAGACCCGCCAGATCCATGTGGGCGACGTGGCGGTCGGTGGGGGAGCCCCGATCTCGATCCAGTCGATGACGACGACCAAGACGGCCGACGTCGAGGGCACGCTCCAACAGATCTACGCACTCGCCGCCGCGGGATGCGACATCGTGCGGTGCACCTGCAACGAGATGGCGGCGGCCGAGGGGCTGGCCCACATCGTGCCGCGGAGCCCGGTTCCGATCATCGCCGACATCCACCACCAGTACCGGATGGCTCTGGCGGCGCTCGAAGCCGGGGTACAGGGGCTTCGCCTCAACCCGGGCAACATCCGCAAGCCCGACCACATCAAGGCCGTGGCGTCGGAGGCGAAGGACCGGGGCGTTCCCATCCGCATCGGCGTCAACGGCGGGTCGCTGGACCCGGAGCTGTACGAGCGCTTCGGCGGCCGGGTGACGCCCGAGGCGATGGTCGAATCGGCGATGCAGGAGCTCGCCTACTTCGGCGAGGTCGGGTTCGACCTCGTGAAGATCTCGGTGAAGGCCTCCAACGTGCCGCTCATGGTCGAGGCGTACCGGCAGCTGGCCGATGCCACCGACGTCCCCCTTCACCTCGGCGTCACCGAGGCGGGCCCCTTGCCCGAGGGCTACATCAAGGCCACGGCCGGGATCGCGACGCTGCTCGCCGAGGGGATCGGCGACACCATCCGATACTCGCTCACCGCCGATCCGATCGAGGAGGCGAAGGCGGGACGGGTGCTGCTCGAGTCACTGGGCCTGCGCGAGCGGACCGGGACCGACCTCATCGCCTGCCCGTCATGCGGCCGGGCCGAGATCGACGTGATCAAGGTGGCCGAGGACGCCCGTGCCGCGCTGTCGGACCGGGACCTCCCGCTCCAGGTCGCGGTCATGGGCTGCGTGGTCAACGGTCCGGGGGAGGCCCGCGACGCCGACATCGGCATCGCAGCCGGACGACACCGCGGCCACCTGTTCGTGAAGGGCGTGAACGTGGCGGTCGTCCCCGAGGACGAGATGGTGCCGGTGCTGGTCGAGTGGGCGGAGTACGTCGCCGAGCACGGAACCGAGGCGGCGCTGGCCCGGGTCGACCTCGAGAAGGCCCGCCGTGAGGCCGAGAAGGACCGGGCGGCGCTGCTGGCGGAACAGGGCGACGACGCCAACGCGGCTGAGCAACGCGTCGAGCTCATGCACAAGAAGTACGACTGAACCTCCCCACCACGTCACCCGTACTGGAACACCCGTACTGGAACACCCGTACTGGAACACCTCGTTCTGCGACGCGGACAGTTCACCCCAATGTGCGTTCTGCATCACGGAACGACGGGGGAGGGGGCGTCGGGGTGGGGAACGATGGGGAAGGGGCTGACGGGGCCGACGTAGCATCGCCCGTCATGGCCAAGGCTCCCATCCTCACCCCACAGGCGGAGGACTTTCCCCGCTGGTACCAGGACGTCCTCAACAAGGCGGAGCTGGCCGAGAACGGGCCGGTCCGGGGCACGATGGTCATCCGGCCCTACGCCTACGCGCTGTGGGAGCGCATGGTCCGCGAGCTCGACGACCGCATCAAGGCGACCGGCGCCGAGAACGCGTACTTCCCGCTCTTCATCCCCGAGAGCTACCTCAAGCGCGAGGCCGAGCACGTCGAGGGCTTCAGCCCCGAGCTCGCGGTGGTGACCGTGGCCGGAGGCAAGGAGCTCGAGGAGCCCATCGTGGTGCGGCCCACGTCGGAGACGGTCATCGGTGAGTACCTGGCCAAGTGGGTGCAGTCGTACCGGGACCTGCCCCTGTTGTTGAACCAGTGGGCCAACGTGGTGCGTTGGGAGCTCCGGCCCCGCATCTTCCTGCGCACCAGCGAGTTCCTGTGGCAGGAGGGCCACACCGCCCACGCCACCCGCGAGGACGCGGCGGCGTACGCCGAGCTCATCCTGCGCGATGCCTATGCCGCGTTGATGGTCGACGTGTTGGCGATACCCACCTACATCGGCCGCAAGATCGTCGAGGAGCGGTTCGCCGGCGCGATCAACACGATCACGTGTGAGGCGATGATGCGCGACGGCAAGGCCCTGCAGATGGGGACCAGCCACGAGCTGGGTCAGAACTTCGCCCGGGCGTTCGACATCGACTACTCCGATGCCGACGGGAACCAGCAGCTGTGCTGGACGACCTCATGGGGCGCGTCGACCCGGATGATGGGCGGCCTGATCATGACCCACGGCGACGACCGGGGACTGCGGATCCCGCCACGGGCGGCCGAGATCCAGGCCGTGATCGTGGTGGTCCGTGACGAGGACGGCTCGGTCACCCCAGCGGCCCGGCAGCTGCAGGCGGACCTGGCAGCGGCCGGCGTGCGGGCCCGGGTCGACGACAAGGTCAGCGTGGGATTCGGGCGTCGTGCCACCGACTGGGAGCTCAAGGGTGTCCCGGTCCGCATCGAGGTCGGACCGCGCGATCTGGCCGAGGGCAAGGTGATCGTGGCCCGCCGGGACAACGGCGAGAAGGAGACGATGCTCCTCGCCCAGACGCCGGCGCGTGTCGGGTCGCTCATGGAGGAGATCCAGTCCGCCATGCTCGCCGCCGCGACGGCCGACCGCGACGCCCGGACCATCGACGTCGACACCATCGAGGATGCGATCGAGGCCAGCGCCGACGGGTTCGCCCGGATCCGCTGGGGTGCCGTCGAGGGAGCGGGCATCGGCCGGCTCGCCCAGGAGGCGATCTCGGTGCGGTGTCTGCAGACCACCGATGGCGACATCCCGGACAACGACTCCGACCCTGACCTGATCGCTCTGGTCGGCCGGTCCTACTGAGCCCCGCCGGATTGCACGGCGGGCAGTCCCGTTCGATCCGGCGGGCAGTGCCCTTCGACCCGGCGGCATCGGTCCGTGGCGTGTGCAACCGTCGCGCCGAAGAAACGACACGGCGCCGCGCTGGCTGACCCGAAGTCGGTCGGCGGAACCGTCCGTCTATACTCGACCTGTTCCGGTCTTCCGGGAGGCGTGGGCGTTTGCCCACGCCTTTTGTTTGGTCCCGGCGCGACACGTCAGCAGTCGACACGACAGTCCAACCGACACAATCCAACCGACACAGTCCAACCCAGAGATCGCGGGAGGTGATGATGAGCACGACGCCCGACCGGGTCGGCGAGTTCGTCGCGCCGCTCGCCACCGAGCTCGGACTGCGCGTCTACGACATCGAGTTCTCCGGCGGCATCCTGCGGGTCCTCCTCGACACCGCCCGAGACAGCACTTCCCGAGAGAGCACTTCCCGAGAGAGCACTGCCCAGGACAGCAGCGCAGAGGACAGCAGCGCCGAGGATCGCGGGGTGGATGTCGATCGACTCACCGAGGCCACCCGGCGGATCTCACGCTGGCTCGACGAACGCGAGGAGGCCGGCGAGCCCGTCACCTCCGGGCCCTATGCGCTCGAGGTGTCGAGCCCGGGGCTCGAGCGCACATTGCGCACG
>Ga0190271_10000784_pt1 | contig 16802 bp, 19 predicted proteins | sample Popmic356T_FD_133747 | JGI IMG/M metagenome (GOLD analysis project Ga0190271, IMG submission 133747) | Populus adjacent soil microbial communities from riparian zone of Weber River, Utah, USA - 356 T | ecosystem: Environmental > Terrestrial > Soil > Riparian zone | place: USA: Utah | collected...
AACCCCATCCACCAAACCGAGGAGCATCATGGCCAGCATTGAGGCCGTAGGCGCCCGCGAGATTCTTGACTCGCGCGGCAACCCCACCGTTGAGGTCGAGGTCGCATTGGAGGACGGCACGTTCGCGCGTGCGGCGGTCCCCTCTGGCGCATCCACCGGAGCTTTCGAGGCCGTCGAGCGCCGTGACGGCGACAAGGCCCGTTACCTGGGCAAGGGTGTCGAGGGCGCGGTTGACGCCGTCATCGACATCATCGCTCCCGAGGTCGTTGGCCTCGACGCCACAGAGCAGCGCCTCATCGACAAGATCATGATCGAGCTCGACGGCACGGACAACAAGGCAAAGCTTGGCGCGAACGCCATCCTCGGCGTTTCGCTCGCCGTGGCGAAGGCAGCTGCGGACAGCGCGGACCTCGCGCTCTATCGCTACATCGGCGGCCCGAACGCCCATGTCCTGCCAGTCCCGATGATGAACATCATCAACGGCGGCTCGCACGCTGACTCCAACGTCGACGTCCAGGAGTTCATGATCGCCCCCGTTGGCGCGACGAGCTTCCGCGAGGCACTTCGCACCGGCACCGAGGTCTACCACGCCCTCAAGTCCGTGCTCAAGGAGCGCGGCTTCTCGACCGGCCTCGGCGACGAGGGCGGCTTTGCTCCGAACCTTGACTCCAACCGTGAGGCGCTCGATCTCATCCTGGTCGCGATTGAGAAGGCAGGCTTCAAGCCCGGCGAGGACGTCGCTCTGGCGATGGACGTCGCCGCGAGCGAGTTCTTCAAGGACGGCGCCTACCAGTTCGAGGGCCGCCCCCACACGGGCGAAGAGATGATTCGCTACTACGAGGCACTCGTCGCCGACTACCCGCTCGTGTCCGTCGAGGACCCGCTGAGCGAGGACGAGTGGTCCGACTGGAGCCAGCTCGTTAGCGACATCGGCGACAAGGTGCAGATCGTTGGCGACGACCTCTTCGTCACCAACCCCGTGCGCCTCCAGAAGGGCATCGACGAGAAGGCGGCCAACTCGCTGCTCGTCAAGGTCAACCAGATCGGCACGCTCACAGAGACGTCCGACGCCGTTGCCCTCGCCCAGCGCGCAGGCTTCACCGCGATGGTTTCTCACCGCTCCGGTGAGACCGAGGACACCACGATCGCCGACCTGTCGGTTGCCTACAACGCGGGCCAGATCAAGACGGGCGCCACCGCTCGCGGCGAGCGCATCAACAAGTACAACCAGCTGCTTCGCATCGAGGAGGACCTGGACGACGCCGCGGTCTACGCCGGCAAGTCCGCCTTCCCGCGCAAGTACAGCTGAGTCAGTGCGCGTCGCCGCGAATCCGGCGGCGCGCGGTGATCTAGCCGTGGATGGGCGCGACGCGCCGGGACAATGAGGGCATGTCTGCCCCCAAGCGTCCTGGTGCGCCGCGCCCGTCGTCGTCTGCGACGCGGCCCGCGTCCCGCGACTTCGCGCGGGATGACAGGGCGAAGCCGGCGGTACGCAAGGTGACGCCAGGGCGCTCGCCGGCCACGCCGTCGGCCGGAGTTCCCAAGCCTGCCCGACGCTCCGCGCAGCCGGGCGCGAAGACTCGCCCTGGTGGCCCGTCGGGTCCTGGCCGTTCGGTTCCACAGTCAAAGCCGCGCATCGAGGCGGCAGGTGTCCGAGGCTCGCTCACGGGCGCGCTCAGCTGGCGCACGGCGGTGCTCGCCATTGTCGTTGTGCTCGCGCTCGCTGTGCTGTTGCCCTCTCTGCGCGTGTACTTCGCGCAGCAGGACAGCCTGCGCGAGCTGCGCGCCGAGCGCGACCTCGCGTCAACGGAGGTCGAGGCGCTTACCGACGACCTCGCGCGTTGGGATGATCCCGCGTTCGTTGTCGCGCAGGCGCGGGAGCGTCTCGCGTACGTCTTCCCTGGTGAGACCGCGTATCGCGTTGTTGATCCGGAGCTCGTGCAGCCGATAGACGCCGAGTCGACAGGCGCGATCAAGGCGCCGGACACCACGGTGAAGGTGCCGTGGTACGCGACGCTGTGGGACTCCGTTGAGGTGGCGGGCAACGGCTCGAGTGCAGAGCCGACGCCGTAGTCGTTTTTCGAATGTGACAGACTTCCGGGGTGGTTCTCACCCCAGCATCGGACGCCGACCTTGAGGTGTTGCACGCCCAGTTGGGCCGCGAGCCCAGGGGAGTGCTCGCGATCGCGGCGCGTTGCGTGTGCGGCAATCCCGCGGTCGTGCGTACCGCCCCCCGACTTCCGGATGGGACCCCCTTTCCCACTCAGTACTACTTGACGCACCCCGGCGCGACGGCCGCGGTCTCGACCCTTGAGGCAACCGGGACGATGCGCGAGATGCAGGACCGGCTTGGGGAGGACGAGGATCTCGCTGCGGCGTACCGTGCGGCGCACGAGCTGTACCTCGAGCAGCGCTATGAGTTGGGTGACATCCCCGAGATTCATGGCATCAGCGCTGGAGGCATGCCGGATCGCGTGAAGTGCCTCCACGTGCTCGCGGGCCATGCGCTTGCCGCCGGGCGCGGTGTGAACCCTCTCGGAGACGAGGCGCTGGACCTCATCGCCCACCAATGGCGCATCGACCGTTGCACGTGCGATGCCCCGGGAGCCGCGCGATGACGCGGGTCGCCGCGATCGATTGCGGCACCAACTCGATTCGCCTGCTCGTCGCGGACGTTGACGCGGCCGGCGCGCTCACCGACCTCACGCGCGAGATGCGGGTGGTCAAGCTTGGCCAGGGTGTAGACCGCACGGGCGAGTTCGCCTCCGAGGCGCTCGAGCGCACCTTCGCCGCGCTCGACGACTACGCGGCGACGTGCCGCGAGCTTGGCGTTGAGCGGACGCGCTTCGTGGCGACATCCGCCACGCGCGACGCGCGCAACCGCGAGGAGTTCCTCGACGGGGTTTTCGCACGCGTCGGCGTGCTGCCGGACGTGATCAGCGGGCACGAGGAGGCAACCTTGAGCTTCCGCGGGGTTGTGTCCGCGGTTTCCGACGCCCCAGGTCCGTATCTCGTCGTTGACCTGGGCGGTGGCTCGACGGAGCTCGCGCTTGGCTCGGGGTCCCTCGACGCCGCGTACTCGATGGATGTTGGATGTGTTCGCCTTACGGAGCGACACCTCGTTGCGGACCCGCCAAGCGTGCAGCAGCAGGCGGCCGCGGTCGCCGACGTGCGCGCGGCACTCGCGATCGCCACCCAGGCTGTCCCCATCGGCAATGCCGCGACGCTCATCGGTGTCGCGGGCTCCATCACCACCGTGACGGCACACGCGCTGGGACTGCTCGCGTATGACCCCGTCGCGATCCACGGCGCGACCCTGCCGGTCGAGACCGTCATCGCGTCGTGCGATGCGCTCGTCGCCGCGACCTATGCCGAGCGCGCGGCAATGCCATTCATGCACCCCGGACGCGTCGAGGCGATCGGCGCCGGTGCCCTGGTGTGGCGAGAAGTGGTGACGGCCGTCGCCCAAGCCGTGGCAGCGTCGGGCGGGCGCCTTAACACCGTGACGACGAGCGAGCACGACATCCTCGACGGAATCGCCCTCTCGCTCGCCTAGGCTGGGCATGCCCCCGTAGCCCAATCGGCAGAGGCAACCGACTTAAAATCGGTCCAGTGCGGGTTCGAGCCCCGCCGGGGGCACCGTCAGGGAACGCCCACGATGAGTAGTAGCGAGCCCTCGAAGTGCGACTGCGTTCGTAGCGAGCCGTAGCGCGCGTCCCACACGCCAGACTCGAGATCCGCTCGCAGCCTCTCGACGGCCTGGGCTTCGGCGTCGGGGTCAACGAAGCTCCACGCCGAGTTCGCCCTACGCGCGCCCGGATCGAGAAACATTTCTGGCCGCCCGTAGTACGCCTCGTTGAAGCCGTCAACGCAATTCAACGGAATCGGCAGATTCTGGACCTGGACAGAGCCGCCTAGAGCCGCCGCAACTCGTTCGACGCTGGGATAGCGGAGGGCCTCCGTGGCAAGCACGTCGCCAAGGTACTCATTGAGCCAAAAGCGTCGCACGCCCGCCGGGTCTCCCGTCATGATCACGATTGGCCCCGCCGTAACGCGCCGCACCTCCGCGAGCCCCTCCTCGAGGCTCGGCCACTGGTGGACCGTGAAGGTCGCCATGGCCGCGTCGAACTGATCGTCGTCGAACGGCAAGTCCTGTGCCACCGCGTCGACGGCGATGCTTAACTCGGGCGGCCGTTGCGCGCGCATCGTCGCGGATGGCTCCACAGCGGTGACTTCGCGATCTCTCGGTTCGTACGACCCCGCGCCGGCGCCAACGTTGAGAACGTGGCGAGCCGCGCCGAGTTCCCTCAGAATTGCCGCGCCGATCTCAGGATCTTGCTGACGGTACCTGCGATACTCGACTCCGATCCGACCGTAGTCGGCGTCTCCCGCGGAGCCATCAGCGCGTCGATCAACCATGCAAGCACCATAGCCAAGCCTGGAATTGTGGCCACGGCTCGCCGGTATGCTTGTGGCCTCACCACTCAAGGAGGCATTGTGGCCAGCCCCGTGTTCAGTTCCGGCAAAGAGTTCAAGCCGGACGCCACGTTCGAGCAGATGAACCAGCCCGTTACGGCGGAGCAGCTTCAGGCGCAGTACGACCTGCCTTCTGCGACGCCGGCCCAGATGGATCGCATGACCTACGAGGGCACCATCACCAAGACCTCGTTGATCGTGATCGGCACCATGCTTGCCGCCGCGCCGGGCTACATGTTCCCCAACACCATGGCAATGTGGGCCACCGCCATCGTCGCGTTCGTGCTGAGCCTCGTCATCATCTTCCAGAAGCAGGCGAACCCGGTTCTGATCGCGCTGTACGCGATCGCGGAGGGCTACTTCCTTGGCGCCATCACCGTGTGGATCGAGACAGCCTTCAACGTGCCTGGGGCCGGCCTGCAGGCCCTCATCGGCACCTTTGTCACGTTCGCCGTGTGCCTTGCGCTGTACCGCTCCGGCAAGGTGCGCTACACGTCCAAGATGCGCAAGTTCTTGCTCATCGGTGGGCTCTCCTACCTCGCGTTCTCGCTCGTGAACGTGGGCTACATGATCTTCAGCGGCAGTGACAGCGCGTTCGGCATGCGATCCGACGCCATGATCGGTCCCGTGCCGCTCGGCGTTGCGCTCGGCGCCTTCGCGATCATCCTCGCGTGCGTGTCCCTCATCGCAGACTTCGACTTCATCGAGAACGCCGTGAAGAATGGTGCACCGCGACACATCGAGTGGAAGGCCGCCTTTGGCCTCGTCCTCACGCTCGTGTGGCTGTACATCGAGATCCTGCGTCTCATCGCGATCCTCTCGGGCCGCGACTAGCCCATGGCAGAAGACCGTCCCGGCATCACTCCAGCTGACGATCCGTACGAGTTCGATTGGCCGGACGACGCCAAGGAGGCGCGCGCTGCAGAGCGCGAGGAGGCGGTTCAGAAGGCTGCGGTGAAGCCCGCGCCGCTGTTGCTCACCGCGCTCGTGATCGGCATCGGGATGGTCCTTGCGTTCATCCTGCCGGTGTCAATTGTCGCCGGTGCGCTCACGTTCTGGATCTCAATGGCAGCCCCCGTAGTGCTCGGTGGGCTGGTGTTCGGTCTCCTGCCCGCGGTTCTCCTCGAGCGCGTGTCCCGGGGTTGGCGGAGGGGTGTCCCCGAGTTTGCGTTCATCGCCGTGGGATTCCTGGTGGGCTTCGGATGGACATGGTTCGCGGTGGCATTCTTCGACGGCGGTTCCGAGTTCGGCATTCGCGCGGCGGTGTTCATGGGCACCGCCGTGGCCGCCGGTTACCTGGCCGCCCGCCAGTGGACGGACGCGTTCCGGCTGTACCCGCGATATGTGTACACGCTGGCTGGCCTCATCGGCCTCCTCGCGGTTGTGAGCGTCGTCAACTACGTCCTCTTCATCGCGGGCTAGGTACCCGATGACCCAGTTCGACATGCCGCTGAGCGAGCTCCGGACCTACCGCCCCGAGATCGCGGAGCCCGCCGACTTCGACGCGTTCTGGGATGCGACCCTCATTGAGGCACGTGCGCTGGGCGGCGAGGTCACCCTCGAGCCCATTGCCAGGCCGCTGCCCAACGTCGAGATCTTCGACATGACCTTCCCCGGTTTCAACGGCGAACCGATCAAGGCCTGGTACTCGCGGCCGGCTGGTATGCCCGACGCTGCTCTGCCTGTCGTTGTTCAGTTCCATGGGTACGGGGGAGGGCGGGGACTGCCGTTCGAGCACACGTTCTGGCCGAGCGCCGGCTACGCGCACATCATGATGGACAACCGCGGCCAGGGCTCCTCGTGGGGCAACGGCGGCGACACCCCTGACCCCGGTCCGTCGGGCCCGTCGCTGCCGGGGTTCATGACGCGCGGCGTCGAGGATCCTCACACCTATTACTTCCGCCGCCTGCTGACCGACGCCGTGCGCAACGTCGACGCTGCGCGCACCCTCGCGGGAGTTGACGCGTCCCAGGTGTTCGTGGCCGGCGGCTCGCAGGGCGGGGCAATGGTGCTCGCGGTCGCCGCGCTCGCGGACGACCTCGTTGGCGTCATGCCCGACGTCCCCTTCCTGTGCCACGTCGAGCGCGCCGTGTACATCACGGACGAGGACCCCTTCGGCGAGATTCGCCGCTACCTCTCGATCCACCGCGACGTCGCGGAACAGACCTTCCGCACCCTCTCGTACTTCGATGGTGCCAACTTCGCCAAGCGAGCGTCGGCGCCCGCCCTGTTCAGCGTCGGACTATTCGACGAGATCTGCCCGCCCTCCACGGTCTTCGCCGCCTACAACCTGTATGCGGGAGTCACCAAGGACATCTCGGTGTATGACTTCAACGGGCACGAGGGCGGCGCGGGTCACCAGAGCTTGAACCAGTGGGAGTTTGTGCGCAACCTCACGCGCTGACGCGGCGCTGGCGTCGCCGACGCGACCGTACAATTCTCGCGTGCGTAAGGGGCGCACTCACCGCTGAGGAGATTCATGCGCGACACGTGCATCATCGGCGCCGGCCCCGCGGGCCTGGCCGCCGCCCGCGCTCTCAAGGAGCGCGACCTTCCGTACACCCACATCGAGCGCAACGCCGGCGTTGGCGGACTGTGGGACATCGACGCTCCCGGCTCGCCCATGTACGAATCCGCGCATTTCATCTCCTCGAAGACGATGAGCGGCTTCACGGGCTTCGCTATGCCCGACGACTACCCGGACTACCCCAGCTACAAGCAGATCTACGCGTACATCAACGCGTTCGCTGATCACTACGGGCTGCGCGAGGTCATCGAGTTCAACACTGAGGTCGCTTCCGTTGAGCCGCTGGAAGGCGGCGGTTTTCGCGTCACTCGTGCCAACGGCAAGGCGACAGAGCACGACAACGTGATCGTGGCGTCGGGCGTGCAGTGGTATCCCAACATCCCTGCTGTTCCCGGCAATTTTGCGGGCGAGGTACGCCACACGGTCACCTTCAGGGACCCCGCGGAGTTCAAGGGCAAGCGCGTGCTCGTCGTGGGCGCGGGCAACTCGGGCTGCGACATCGCGTGCGACGCGGGCCGCAACGCCGATGCCGCCTACATCTCCGTTCGCCGTGGGTACTGGTTCGTGCCAAAGCACGTGTTCGGGAAGCCCGCCGATGTTTTCGCGGAGGACGGCCCCACCCTGCCGATGTGGCTCGAGCAGTTCGCTTTTGGCAAGATGCTGCGCGTGCTCAATGGCGACATGACGCGCCTCGGTCTCCCCAAGCCCGACCACAAGCTCTTCGAGACCCACCCCATCCTCAACACCCAACTGCTGCACTACTTGCAGCACGGCGACGTCATCGCCAAGCCGGGCATCGAGACCACGGAAGGCAACACCGTCACCTTCACCGACGGCACCTCCGTTGACGTGGACGTCATCATGTTGGCCACCGGATACGTGCACAAGGTGCCGTTCGCGCAGGACCTCATGGGCTCCGAGCAGCACCCGCTCATGTACATGACGGCGTTCTCGCGTAACTCCGGCGTCTACGGTGTGGGCTTCGTCGAGACGAATGGCGCCGCGTATGTGCTCATGTCGCAGCTCTCGGCGATGATCGCGTCGCACATCGCGGACAAGACCGCGCGCCCAGAGAAGTGGGCAGAATTCGAGCAGCGCATTGCCACGGACACGCCAGACCTCAGCCGCGGCATCAAATTCGTTGATTCGCCGCGCCACCAGGGCTACGTGGACGGCATCGCTATCACCAAGTACATCAAGAAGACCGCGAAGCAGATGGCGTGGGACGTTCCGTGAGTGCGGCCCCGCTTGACCTGACCGACCGCGTCGTCGTCGTCACCGGTGGTGGCGGTGGGATTGGGTCGGCGTTCGCGCAGCTCGCGGCGGGGCGGGGCGCTCGCCTTGTGCTCGTTGACATCCGGCCCGACGCTGCGGCGGCTGTCGTAGCCTCCCTTCCGGGCGGCGAAGGTCGCCACGCGGTGGAGGTTGGCGACCTGACGTCGCGGGCTGATGTCGAGCGGATCCTGGCGTCGATCGGCGAGCGGCACGGGCGCATCGATGTGCTCGTCAACAACGCGGGCATGACCTCTGCTGACCGCTTCGACGAGCGCACGGTCGAGTCGATCGAGCACGAGCTCAACGTGAACCTCTACGCGCCGCTCATGCTCACGCGGCTTGCGGTGGACCTGCTGCGGAAGTCGGACGACCCACGGGTGGTCTCGACCGTCTCCCTTGGCGGCATATTCCCGCTCGGTGAGACGCCCATCTACACGGCCTCGAAGTTTGGCCTGCGTGGGGCGATGCTGTCGATCTCGCTTGACCTGCGCACCAAGGGCATCCTCGCGGGCTCGGTGCTCCCGTCCGCAACGGACACCCGGATGCTGCGCCAAGAGGCCCTCGACGGCGGAAATGCGCTGCAATTCCAGGACCCGCCGCAGACCCCCGATCAGGTCGCCAAGGCGATGATGAAGGTGCTCGACAAGAAGCGGATCGAGGTCTATCCCAGGCTCAGCGAGTCGTGGCTCGTCAAGGCCGCGATGCTCATGCCGAACGCGCTACCCCGACTCATGCCACTGTTTCGCGGCAAGGGCGAGCGTGGCATGAAGAAGTACCTCGACGATCTACGCAGCCGCGGCCTCATCGAGACCGTCGACGGCGTGGACCGCCTTACCCAGCCGTAGCTCTAGCGAGAGCCGCTCCGGACCCGGCCATAGCGTTGGGCATCGCCACGTTCCCGTCCCAAGTCACGGAGTCTTCGCGTGGCGCGAGGCGAACCCCCTGCTACGCGAGCCCAAGTGGGCGAAATCTCCGTGACTTAGGCCGTGGGGCGTGCCGCTCTAGGCGTACGAGACCTGGCAGAACCCGTGGTTGCAGTAGCCGCCGGGGTTCTTGAACAGATACCCCTGGTGGTAGTCCTCGGCGTAGTAGAACTCGCCGTCACCCGCGCCGGCCACGGGCACGATCTGCGTGGAGATTGGGCCGAAGCCCTTGTCCGAGAGCCTCGCCTGGTACTGGTCGCGGCTCGCGAGCGCGGCGGTGAGCTGCGCGTCTGTGGTCGTGAAGATCGCGGACCGGTACTGCGTGCCGATGTCTCCGCCCTGCCGATTGGGGGTGGTGGGGTCGTGGTTCTCCCAGAACTCCGCAAGCAGCGTCTCGAGCGAGACCACCGAGGGGTCGTAGACCACCTGCACTGTCTCCGTGTGACCCGTCTGCGCGGTACACGTCTCGACGTATGTGGGGTTGGGGGTCCAGCCGCCCGTGTAGCCGACGGCCGTCACGTACACGCCCGGGGTCTGCCAGAAGATGCGCTCTGCGCCCCAGAAACATCCCATGGCGACGTAGATGACCTCGTGGCCAACGGGCCAGGGCGCCTTGAGCGGCGTCCCGAGCACCACGTGGAGCGGTGCGATCTCCATTGCCTCGCTGCGACCCGCCATGGCGTCCTCGCGCGTGACTAGTTCCTGCTTGTCTACTCCGATGCCGAACATTGGGGCTCCTTCCCTCCGCCTGGGAAACGCCCGCACGCCCGGCGATGTTCCGGGCATGCCCGACGGCGGGGCTTAGGCTCGCAGTATGCCTCGCCTTTCGCTCAAGCCCCGGCCCAAATCCGTCGACGGGGCCGACGGCGCTCCAGCAGGTGCCGTTCCCTACGGCTTTGTGATGACCGCCGCGTGGGCGTGGCGCCTCATCGCTATCGGGGTGGTGGCGCTCGCGCTCCTCAGACTCTTCACCACGCTTCAGGCGATCCTCATGCCCATGATCATCGCGCTCATCATCGCTGCGCCTCTCGAGCACCTCGTGACGCGCATGGCGAAGCACCGCATCCCTCGGGGCGCAGGCGCAGCGATCGTCATCTTCACCCTGATCTTCGTGGTTTTGGGCCTGCTAGTCGCCGCAGGAGGCACAATCGCGGCCGGATTCAGCGATCTCGCGGATCAGGCGACGAAGGGCTTCGAGCAGTTCCTCGAGTGGCTCGTTGAGGGCCCGATCGGAGTGGATCAGGCCACGATCGACCATCTCCAGGAGAACCTCACGGGGCTGCTGCAGGACAACTGGGCCGGGGTCGGGCAGGGCGCGCTATCCGTGACCGCAACCATCGGTTCAGTCTTTGCGGGCGTCGCGATCGCGCTGCTCACCCTCTTCTTCTTCCTCAAGGACGGCCGCCTCATGTGGCTGTGGAGCGTGCGCAGCACGACCGGAACGAAGGCCGACCACGTCGACCAGGCGGGCGTCGCGGCGTGGGGCACGCTCGGCGGCTACGCCCGGACAAGCGCCACAGTCGCGCTGATCGACGCCGCAGGCATCGCCATCGGCGCGTGGATCCTCGGTCTGCCGCTCGTGATCCCCATCGCGATCCTCGTGTTCCTGTTCTCCTTCATCCCCCTGTTCGGTGCCACCATCTCCGGCGCGATTGCGATCCTTGTCGCTCTCGTCGATGGCGGCTGGGTGAAGGCGCTCATCATGCTCGGCATCGTGATCGTGGTGCAGCAGGTTGAGGGCTCGATTCTGTACCCGCTGATGTTTGGCAAGACTGCCTCGCTGCACCCAATGGTGATCCTGTTGAGCGTCTCCGCGGGCACACTGCTCGCTGGATTCATCGGCGCCGTCATTGCCGTGCCGTTCGTCTCGTTCATCACGACCTTCATCACCAAGCTGCGGGACCCCGATGCGCTCGCCCCCAACGAGGACGAATCCGACGGGGCGATAGAACCGTCGCCCGCCTAACGCTGTGCGAACGTGATGCAATGCGATTACTACGAGTCGTGGCGCTGCCGCTCGTGCACGCTCATCGAGCTGCCGCACTCGGTGCAGGTGGAAGGCAAGGTCGCGCACGTCCGTGAGCAATTGGGCGGAGTGGCGGAGTCGATCGAGTGGCTCCCGCCCGTCGTTGGGCCCGAGCGCGGGTTTCGCACAAAGGCCAAGATGGTCGCCGGTGGCTCGATCGCCAGCCCGACGCTCGGCATCCTTTCGGCAGACGGCACGGGGGTGGACCTCGCCGAGTGCCCGCTGTATCCGCCGCAACTCGCCGCGGCCTTCGCACCGCTCACCGACTTCGTGACGCTCGCCGAACTGGAGCCCTACAACGTGCCCGAGCGTCGTGGAGAGCTCAAGTCCGTGATCGTCACGGTTGCGCCGAGCGGAGCGCTCATGGTCCGGTGGGTGCTCCGCTCGACAGAGGCCCTCGCGCGCATCCGCAAGCACCTTCCTTGGCTGCTTGAGCGCGTGCCCCAACTCGCCGTCGCGTCGGTCAACGTGCTCCCCGAACACACGGCCGTCGTCGAGGGTGAGCGCGAGATTCTGCTCACCGACCGCGACTCGCTCACGATGTCCGTCAATGGCATCGACCTCCACCTGCGCCCGCAGAGCTTCTTCCAGACGAACACCGACGTAGCGACCGCCTTGTACCGACAGGCGAGCGCATGGGTCGAGGAGGTGGCGCCGGCGTCGGTGTGGGATCTCTATTGCGGTGTTGGCGGGTTTGCACTGCACGTCGCGGCACCCGGGCGCTCGGTCACCGGGGTAGAGCTGTCCGACGCTGCGGTTGCGTCCGCGCAGCGCTCGGCTGAAGCGCTCAACGTCGCCGCGTTGGGAGCCCAGGCGAATTTCGTCGCCGCGGACGCGACGGCGTGGGCTCTTACCCAGCCGGCACCCCCGGACCTGGTGATCGTCAACCCACCCCGCCGGGGGATAGGTGACGCGCTCGCGAACTGGTTGGAAGCGTCGGGCGTGCAGACGGTTGTCTACTCGAGCTGCAACGCGGTAACCCTCGCCAAGGACCTCGCGCGCATGCCGTCGCTACGTCCGGTGCGCGCGCGGCTGCTCGACATGTTCCCGCACACCGAGCACTACGAGGTGATCGCTCTGCTCAGCCGAACCCTAGCCACTACGGTGTAGGCGACCGAGCGGAAGGGAGCCCACAGGATGGCGACATTGCACCTCATGATCGGGCTGCCGTGCAGCGGCAAGACCATACGGGCGCGCGAACTCGCCGACGAGCACCACGCGCTCCTGCTCACTCCAGACGTGTGGCACGTGCAGCTCTTCGGGCAGGACATCCACGACGCCGACCACGATCGACGTCACGGTGCGATTGAGGCAATCATGTGGGACGTGGCTGCCAGGGTGCTGCCGCTGGGCGTCGACGTGATCCTCGACTTCGGCTGCTGGGCGCGCGAGGAGCGGGAGGACTTCCGATCGCGTGCTGCGCGCGCTGAGGCGGCGTTCCGGCTGCACTTCATGGACGTGCCAAGCGACGAGCTTTACCGGCGACTCGATGCGCGGAATGGGTCGCTACCTCCAGGGGTGTTCGCGATTCCTCGCTCCGAAATGGCCAGGTACATGGCCATCTTCGAACCGCCGGGTCTCGACGAGCTCGTTTAGGAGCGGAACGACTCCGTGGCGAGCACCTTGACGGCGATCTCGTTGCCGTTGGGAGCGGTGTAGCTCGTCTCGTCGCCCACGGTCTTGCCGATGAGCGCGGAACCGAGCGGCGACTGAGCGCTGAAGACGTCGAGGTCCGTGCCTTCCGCGATCTCGCGCGAGCCAACGAGGAAACGCATCTCGCGACCTGCCACGGTGGCGGTCACGACGGAGCCTGACGCGACGGTGCCGTCGGACTCCGGCGCCTCGCCAACGACGGCGCTGCGCAGGATGTGGCGCAGCTGCTCGATGCGAGCCTCTTGCTTTGCCTGCTCCTCGCGCGCTGCGTGGTAGCCGCCGTTCTCCTTGAGGTCTCCCTCTTGGCGGCGCTCGTCAATCTCCTTGGCGATGGCGCCGCGACCAACGTTGACGAGGTGGTCGTACTCGGCCTGGAGGCGGTCGAATGCCTCCTGGGTCAGCCACTGGCCAGCTGTCTCGGTCACGGTGTTACTCCTCGTAGGTGAATGCGACAGGGTACCAAGCCTCCTTGCCGGACCCCAATCCGCTGGGGATCAGTCCACAGGCTCGCAGTACTTGACGACCGCGGTGGTCGCCAGTTCCGTCGTCACGATCGGGGCCGTGATGCGCTGCTGGGCACCGTCGGAGAACAGGACCCTGACGTCGGTGACGCCCACCTCCGCGTAGCTCTTGTTGAGTGCCCGCAGGTGGCAGATAGCGTCGGTCTCCTTGTAGATGTAGACGTCAAACGTGGCAGTGACGGCGGTCGCGGACTCGATGGCGAATCCAACGTCCTTCCAGCGGACGGGCTGCTGCGCGGCCTGCCAGCCAAACACGCTCGCGATGACGACGAGTAGCGCGACACCCGCCCAGCCCCACGCCTTGGCGCGGCGCGAGACTCGGGGGCGAGCGTCGGCAAGCTCGTCGTCAGGAGTGCTCATGCTGAGGGAGAATAGTCCCAGGAAGGGAGAGCGAATGACCTCGCAGTTCTCCGGGGGACCAGGGTTCCTCGCGTTCGTCGTGACCTTTGGTCTCGTCGTGGGCGCCGTACTGCTCTTCCGCTCACTGAGCTCTCATCTGCGCAAGGTGCGGACCCATCCGCCAGAGTCAGCTATCGCCGAGGACGACGATGGCACACGCGATGAAGTGGCAGACGAACCCGGCGATCGTTAGCGCGTGAAAGATCTCGTGGAATCCGAAGTAGCGCTCGGACCCGCGGGGCCACTTGGTGCCATAAATGATCGCGCCCACCGTGTAGCAGAGGCCACCGGCCGCGACGAGGATCACGACGGCTAGGCCGCCGGCCTCGTAGAACGGCTGGACGTAGCCAACGGCAACCCAGCCGAGCGCCACATACAGCGGCGTGTAGAGCCAGCGCGGTGCGCCCACCCACAGGACGCGGAAGATCACGCCAAGGATCGCGCCACCCCACACGAGGCATAGCACCACCGTGCGCTGCGTGCCCTCGAGGAGCAACACGGTGAGCGGCGTGTACGTGCCCGCGATGATGAGGAAGATGTTCGCGTGGTCCATGCGCCGCAGGACGGCTCGCGTCTTGGGCGACCAGTTGCCGCGGTGGTAGACCGCGGAGGTGCCGAAAAGGAGCACCGCGGTCAGCGTGAAGATCGCCGCGGAGATGCGCCCCTCTTGCGTGGGGGCGAATACAACGAGCGCCATGCCGGCGACCAAAGCGATGGGCGCGGCGCCAAGATGCAACCATCCGCGCATCAGCGGTTTACCCTGCTCCGGAAGGTTCTCAGCCATGAACCTACGATACCGTAGGTTAGGTGCCGGGAGTAGCGTGGGCGACGGCCGCGTCGGGCAGATTGTCAATGAGCTGAAGGGACGCTGATGGGACTGAACTCGCTCCTCTACGGCGTGTACGAGCGCAGGCTCGCCAAGGCCATCAAGGCGGAGGGCAAGGTCCCCACCCACATCGGCGTGATCCTCGACGGCAACCGGCGCTGGGCAAAGCAAGCCGGCGAGTCAACGGCAACCGGACACCAGAAGGGCGCCGACAAGATCACCGAGGTGCTCGAGTGGTCGGCGGATGCCGGGGTCGAGGTCGTGACCCTGTGGATGCTATCCACGGACAACCTCACGCGCGAACCGCGCGAACTGAGCGCGCTGCTCGACATCATCTGCGGGGCGGTCGAGACCTTGGCCGCCGACGGGCGGTGGAGGCTCCAGCACGTTGGCGACACTGCCCTTCTTCCGCCCGACGCTGCGGCCAGGATTGCGAAGGCCGTCGCCTCCACTGCGGCGGCCGGGTATCTGCACGTCAACGTTGCCGTTGGGTACGGAGGGCGGCACGAGATCGCGGAGGCCGTGCGCGGGTATCTGCGCTCTGGCGTGGAGGCCGGCGCGAGCCTCGAGGAGGTCGCCGACGCGTTCGCCGTGGAACACATCGCCGAGCACCTCTACACGAAGGGGCAGCCGGATCCCGATCTTGTGATCCGCACCTCAGGGGAGCAGCGGCTCGGCGGGTTTCTGCTGTGGCAGAGCGCCCACTCGGAGTTCTATTTCTGCGAGGCGTACTGGCCGGACTTCAGGCACGTCGACTTCTTGCGCGCGCTGCGCGACTACGCCCAGCGCGAGAGGCGACTGGGTCGCTAACCCGGCCCCAGCGTCGGGCAAATACCATTCCGGGCGAAGCGGACACCGTGACACGCCCGAGCGCGGGTTGCAGGTTACGACTGTGTGACGCGCGGCGTGTCGGCATTCCGGCGGGTACACCCCGGGGGTTACCGTCGGCCTTGTGGTAAGCGCACAACGCCGGACCTACCTGGATCTGGCCTAACCGATCGCCGTAGGGCGAAAGGTGCCCTGCGGCCTCAACGCTGGGAGCACCGCGTGACCAACCCCGCAGCTAGCACCGCAACCACCACCCCCGCAGACGGAGCCGTAGCCGTCAAGACCTTCGTGCTCGACACGTCGGTCCTGCTCTCGGATCCGCGGGCAATCAAGCGATTCGCGGAGCACGCTGTGGTGCTCCCCGTTGTGGTGATCACGGAACTTGAGGCGAAACGGCACCACCCGGAGCTCGGGTACTTCGCGCGCTCGGCGCTGCGGATGCTCGACGACCTGCGCGTTGTGCACGGCAAACTCGATGAGCCGGTGGTCGTCAACGAGCAGGGCGGCACCGTGCGCGTTGAGCTCAATCACACCGACCAAGAGGTGCTGCCGAGCGGCTTCAGGCTCGGCGACAACGACACCCGCATCCTCGCCGTGGCCGCGAACCTCCGCAAAGAGGGTCTCGAGGTCTCCGTGGTCTCCAAGGACCTGCCGATGCGCGTCAAGGCGTCCGCGCTCGGGATCGAGGCCGAGGAGTATCGCGCGGAGCTCGCCGTCGACTCCGGCTGGACGGGCATGCGCGAGATTCAGCTCACCGAGGAGCAGATGTCGGGTCTCTGGGAGCACGAGGCGCTGCCAACGCTGACCGCCGCCGAATGCGGAGAGGACCTCGCGTCGCTTCCCGTGCACACGGGGCTCGTGATCCACTCCGGTCGCGGTTCCGCGCTTGGCCGCGTGACCGAGGAGGGCGCGGTTCGGCTCGTGCGCGGCGATCAAGAGGTCTTCGGCGTGCACGGCCGCAGCGCAGAGCAGCGCATCGCGATCGACCTCTTGCTCGACGAGACCATCGGCATCGTGTCCATGGGTGGCCGCGCGGGCACCGGCAAGTCGGCCCTCGCGCTGTGCGCAGGGCTTGAGGCCGTGATGGAGCGTCGTCGCCACAAGAAGGTCATGGTGTTCCGCCCGCTCTACGCCGTGGGCGGCCAGGACCTCGGCTACCTGCCGGGCGACGCAGGCGAGAAGATGAACCCGTGGGCCCAGGCGGTCTTCGACACGCTCGGCGCGATGGTCAGCTCGGACGTCGTCGAGGAGGTGATGGCGCGCGGAATGCTCGAGGTGCTTCCGTTGACGCACATCCGTGGCCGTTCGCTCCACGATGCGTTCGTGATCGTCGACGAGGCGCAGTCGC
>Ga0190271_10000785_pt1 | contig 16801 bp, 18 predicted proteins | sample Popmic356T_FD_133747 | JGI IMG/M metagenome (GOLD analysis project Ga0190271, IMG submission 133747) | Populus adjacent soil microbial communities from riparian zone of Weber River, Utah, USA - 356 T | ecosystem: Environmental > Terrestrial > Soil > Riparian zone | place: USA: Utah | collected...
ACTTCTACCAGCGGGCGCGCGAAGAGGGCCAGCTCGGCATCGCACCGTGCGATCAGAGAATCCTGGCCACGTCGCATATCCACCAGGAGATATTCCACAACGCCGTCACCGCCCGTCCTGGCGGCGTGCTCGGCCTGCGCCAGTAGATCATCACGCTGCACCCAGAGATGAACCGGCGCGCCTTTCGCAACGGGCGCGGTGATACCGGTGACGCCCGTCAACATCGCGGCGGGCACGGCCGGACTGCCGTAGACCACCGTGGTGTCGACCGCGCCCGGGCCGCTGGCGGGAATCCCGGTGAGCGTCTGGCCCGCGATACCGGTATAGCGCACGACCTGGCCGCCCTGCAGGACCACCCACCCGCCGCCAGGAAGAAACGGCGCAGCGGCCGCGACCGGCAGACTCGTCGCGCCGGGGTTGACCTGGCCCGCTGGCTGTTGGAGGCCGGACGTGTCCGCGCTCGGTTCCAGCACCGCACCGCCGAGCGTGATATCCGAGGCCGTGATCGTCGCGGTCGTGTCGACGTTGTTGCCGATGACCAGCGCGAGACGGCGCACCGTCGAGCCGACCGGCGACATATACAGCTCGCGTTGCGTGACGGTCGACGCGCCGACCGGAATCCCGGAGACGGCGACGCGATTGCCGACGGCGGTGCCGGTCGTGAGCGCGGCCGCGCCAAGCCCCGCGTTCGTGATGCTATCGGTCAACGCGGTCGTGGTGTTGTCGGCCAGCGTGGTGACCAGCTTGAACGTGCCCGCGCCGTTGAAGCGTCGATAAAGTTTCCGCGCGGTGACGTTGAAGCCCCCGGGCGGAATCCCGGAGACCGGGATCCGCTGGACGGCGGTGCCGGTGGTGTTCGCGGTCGGCGCATCGACACCGAGCGCGCTATTGGGTGCCGAGTCGAGATGGCTCGTCGCGGTGTTGTTGGATAGCGTGGTCAGCAATCGCCAGGTCCCCGCCGTCTGGAAGCGTCGATAGAGGCGGCGGGCCGTGGTCCCAGCGGGGCCGGTCGGCACCGAAAAAATATTGATGCGGTTATTCGGTGCTTGCGCCAGCACCGAAGGACTCTCCGGACTCGGCGTGGTTTCACCGGTCGCGTTCACGAATGTCACCTTGTAATCGTGATACCCCTCGTCCAGGCTGCCGCCCGCTTCCGCTTGATCGATATGGACCGGACTCGGCGGGGCGAGCTGCCCGACGGCGGATGCCGTGGTGACCGCATTGCTAATCGGCGACGGGGTCGTTTCCCCGAACGCGGTCACGAATGACACGGCGTAGTCGTGCGTGCCCTGATCAGGACCGGTGCCCGCGAGCGCGGCCCCTGCAACCGGCGCGGTCGACGGCGGCGGCATGGTCGGCACATCGATTCCGGCGAACGGACTCGGCAACGACTTCCCCGACGCGGTCACGAACACGACCGCGACATCATGATGACCCGCGTCGACTCCGGCACCGGGCGTGACCCCGAGTAACGGCGCGACGGTGGGACCCGCGCCCGGACCGACCAGCGTGCCGCCTTCGGAGAGCGCGACACCACCGAACGCGATGCGGTCTGATTGCGCGCCGTCCGGGGTCCTGGCGATAATCGCGGTCCCGCCGAGCGGCGGAAAGGCCGCGCCGTCTTGGATCGGCACCATGTCTTCACCGGGCAAGAGGTCGGCCTGGATGTTCTCGCCGTAGCCCTTGCCGTAGATGCGGGTCCGGAGTTGCGAGCTGTCGACGTTCGCGCGAATCGCGGGGTCGAACAGAAAGCGTTTCGGCGTGTGGTCAATGGGGTCTGGCGGCACCTCGGTATCGACCAGGAACAGATAGACCGTCGCGTCTTCGACCTTGCAGTAGCCGCCGATCATGGTCGCCAGGCGCGTCAGCGCGGCGATAAACGTATCGGTGCCGTCGAACACAATCGAGACCGGGGGAAGCGCATCCTCAACGCCAGCGGTCGAGAACTCGGGCACGCACTGGTCGCGCAGCGCGGCCGCAATCGTGGAGGCCGAGACCTGATCGAACACGCCGAACGGCCGACGCGCATTCGCCTTCGCGGTATCGTCAATCGCGGTGACCGCCCAGGCCACCTCCGTCGGGACCGGGGCGAAAGATTGATCGACGGTTTGCACCTGGCCCGAGAACAGCACCCGCGCGCCTTCGTTGATGGTGATCCGGAGTGATTGCCCGACGGCAGGTCCGTCGCCCTCGATCACCAGCGCGCACGTATTCGGCGCGTCGTTGAGAATGTCCCGAATCGTCAGGCCCTTCATTCGCACGCGGCCCCGCACGTCGACGCCGTCAATCGTGATAACGGCCTGCGTCTCGCGCGGACTTGGCACCATCGTGGCGCGCGTCGAGAACCGAATACCGGCCGCACCGGTTATCGTGGGCGGGAGAAAGGACGCCGCTGCTGAGAATCGAAACGCGGCCGCGCCCGCGAATCGTGTCGTGGTCGTGAGATGCCCAGCGGACGCAACGGTGATTCCTGCTGACCCCGAGAGTGCGGCGGGCGCGGTCGAGAGCGTGGCCGCTGCCCCGATTCGGAGTCCCGCCGCTGCTGCGATATGGATGCCGGTTGTGAGTGAGCCTGCTGCCGCCAGGCTGAACGCTGCCGCCGCCTCTAGGCCGCGCGGCGTCGCGGTCATCGTGAGCGTGCCCGAGCTGGTGAACGTGTGGACCGTATACGGACCGGCGAAGGTGATCGCCCCGCCCGTGCCGGTGAAATCGGCGGTCAGATATCGCGCGATGACAATGCCGCTGCCGCCGCGCCCACCGAAGTAACCATTCGCACCGCCGCCGCCGCCGCCGCCGCTGTTCGCCGTGCCGGATGTGCCAGTGGTATCACGCCCGCCCGCGCCGCCGCCGCCCGCCCCGCCCGGGCCCCCCGTTTGACTCCATGCGCTACCGCCACCGCCGCCGCCGTAATACGTCGCGACGCCGGAAAAATCGTTGCTGATCCCTGGCCCGCCCGCGCCACCGATACCACTATTACCAGTGCCGCCAACGCCGCCCGCGCCACCACCGCCGCCCGAGCCGCGACCAGGATCAACCGTGCTACCAGGGCCGCCGTTGAATCCTTGACCAGCTACCCCGGTCCCGCCGATGCCGGTGTAAACGCCGCCGCCGCCAGACCCGCCTGGGAGGCCATTCGGATCGGAAAAATAAAACCCGCCCGTCCCGCCCCCGGTCGCCACAGTGCCATCCACTGCGGAGTTCCCGCCCGGCCCGCCATGCGCATCGATACCCGTGCCCCCGGCACCGACCGTGATCGTCCGCGACGCGACGGCCGGGAGCCCGACGATCCGCACGCCGCCCGCGCCGCCGCCCGCGCCTGGTGTCGCTGTGGTTCCGGCAGACCCGCCCGCCCCGCCCGCAACGATCAGAACGTCAAGATCGGCCATAGACTACCGGTGGATGCCGGGTGGAGTTCGGGAGGGCCGAGCGGCGGGATGTGGCTGTCTCATGGTCCTGGTCATCGTGCTGGTCATCGGCGCGGCCGTCGGTCCGTGGTTCGTGGCCTGGCTTATCCGACCGTGACCGTCAACTGATCGACCGCGAACGACGGCGCGGGGTCACCGCTCAGAATCGTGCGCGCAGCCGTCAGCGCATCCCAGATCAACAGATTGCCGCCGCTGGCCGCGTCGAAGATGCCGAAGTGCGTCACCGTGCCCCAGTTGGCCGACGGCGCGGGATACGTGATCGCAATCGCGTTCGACGTGAGACCGCCAGTGCCCGAGCTGGCACCGGACGTGCCGCCCTGCGTCGCCTTCCAGTTCGTGTCCAGCGGGGCCAGATTGACGCGCGCGTAGCCGCCGCCCGCGACCTCGGTCCCGCCGCCTAGGTCACTCGGCGCGGCCGTCAAGAGCGCGACATACAGCCCGCTCGGTTTCGTAAACGACCCCGTCCGGAAGAGATGATCGATGAGTTTATTTTCGAGATAGTCCGACGCTTGTGCGGTGCCCATAGTGAATCCTCTACGCGGTGCCGAGCTGAGTGCCGGACCGAACCTGGCGCATGATGATGTCGCTGACCTGGCGCGCGATGTTGTCTGCCGTGTCGACAATGTTGAACGTGTTGTGAATCGTGACGGGGGCGCTGCTCCCGGTTCCACCGCCCCCGCCACTCCCGCCGAACGGAATCGGCAGCCGGGCAATCTCTTCGAGCTGGCTGCCCGTCGTGAAGAGCGAATTGCGACTGAGGATGGCATTCGCGCGCATCTGGTGTTGCATGAGCGCGAGATGCGCGCGGACCGCTTCGCTCGCGGCGGCGGTCGGTTGCACCATGACCTGATCTAACCGGTTGAACTGGTCTCCGATGCCGTTGACGATATCCGGCACAATCGAATGCCCGACCAGCGTGTTGTAGAGCGTCGTGAACGCGCCGACAATGCCCTCAATCGGCGCTTTGACCATCGACACCAGCTCTTGGAATTTCGTGACGAGCCAATATTTGATGGCTTCGTAAAGCTTCTGCGTCGCGGCGGATATCTGGTCCCAGTATTTATAAACGAGCGTGGCGACGGCGATCACGCCCGCGACGATCAGGCCGACCGGCCCCAAGAAAGGCAGGATGGCGTTGAACGCGGTCACGATACCCGCGCCCAGGCCGGTCGTGGAGAGTAGCGACACCAGCGACGCGAGCGAGACCAGCACCGGGGCCAGCGCCGTGCCGATAGCGACCACCCCGATGATGAATTTTTGCAACGGGGCCGGGATGCTCTGAAACAGCCCGAGTAGCGCCGACAAGTTCTCGACCAGGACGCCGCCGATCTGTTCTTGGAAATCGGAGAACTGATTGTTGAGTTGCGCGATCTGCCCGTTGTAGGTCGAAATATCGGCGGCCGCTGCCCCGCTAAACTTGTCGTTGATCTGTTGCAGCATGGTCGCGGCGTCCTGGCCGGGCTGAATGGTGTCCTGCATGACGGCCTTCAGCTTGCCGAGATTCTCGCCGCCGGTCGCCAGTGCCTTCGCGACCATGGTGGCCGCTTGCCCCAGATCGATCTTCATGCCTGACGCCAGGTTCGTGACGGCGGCTAACGCCAGCTCCATATTCTCGGGGCCGACCTTGCCGATGGTCGTCAACGTCGACTGGACGCCGATGATCGCTTCGTCGGCATAGGTGGTGGTCTTTTGAAACTGCGTCGCCAGGTCTTGATACTGCCGGATGATTTCCGGCGTGGCCTGGCCTTGCGCGGTCAGCGCGGCCGTCAGGTGTGACACGGCGTCTTGCTCTTCGGCGTAGGCCTGGATGAACTCTTTACTCGCGCCGACTACATCGATGGCGAGCGTGCGCACTTGGCCCGCAATCTTTTCGTAATGGAGGCGCGTTTGTTCCAGGTTCTGATCGACGCTCGGTCCCATCCCTCCCGCTGTTTGCTGGAACCCTTGCATCGCGTTGGTCGCTTCCGCCGTCGCGTTCATGAACGACGAGAAATCCGCGATGAAGGAGGCGGTTAGCGACACAGCTCACCCCCTGGCGCGGGCGGCGCGCCGGTCTTCGTCCTGGAGATACGCGAGCAGTTCGTCATAGACGGGGTGCGGGAGGTCTTGGAGTTCGTCCCAGGTCCAGCCCATCAACCGGCAGACACTAAAGTCCTGACGGAGATAGGCGCAGTGGTCCGGGTTTTTTTTTCTTCCGCGATGACCGCCGCGCGTCGCGTCTGGTGCTCTTGGATCGCTTTCTGGACTTCCATATACGCGTCGCTATCGATATGCGCCAACGCGGCCTTGATGACCTCGGGCGGCTGATCGGCAATCAGAATCTTGCGCCCGTCGGCATCCTGGAATGACCAATCGAGCAGATACGCCAGGACCGTCGCCAGGCCTGCCGCTATCGGGTCGAGTTCCATCGTCGGGATAGACGCCCCCGTCGCGGTCGCGGTGACCGAGAGCGGGCGCGAGGCCGCGCGCATCAGCTCGCGATACTCGCCCGCTGTGAGGTCCGTTTTGACCAGGAGGTGATCGCCGTCGCTGAGGTCGAGACGTTCGGTGGCAGGGCGGCGGACGCGAATCGACATGTCATTCCCTTTCGAGCATTGGACCGAGCTGCGCGATGAGCTGGTTGTCCGTAATCGAGAGTTTCTCAACCGGCCAGCGGCCACCGGCCGCAGCAAGCGACGGCACCACGAATACCAGCGGGCGTTGCGTCAACAGATACGCGTCCTGGCTGACGATGGCCCCCGAGACGGTGCATTTCTTGGAGGCCGGATCACGTCGCAATAGAAACGCCTGCACCTCGACGGCGGTCTGATACTGGTGCTTCACCAGACCGCGCGCCCCGCTGATGGTGTTCGGCTCTAACCTCACGGCAACGCCGCAGGCTCAAGCGTCCAGGGACCAGCGGCGACGAACGAGCCGTTGATCGTGACGGCCCCATCGGCCGGACACTCGATGCCAGCGGAGAGATAGGCCAGGCCGCTGAAGAAATGCGTCGGCGTGGTGGTCGACGGCACCAGCTTCAGCGTGACCGGCACTTCGCCCAGCGCGACGCGCAAGAAATCCGGTGACTGCTCTTCGTCCCAGACGCCTTCGATTTCGCCCTGGATGTCCGGCAGCCCGAGAACATATTGCTTGTTCGTGTCACCGAAACACGTCACGTCCTCTTTGTCGCGCTCCAGGTCGAGCGACCAGGAATTGAGCGAGCCGACCTCGACGGTCGTCGAGCCGCCTGCCGGGTCCATTTCAATCGAGCCTTTGCTTCCGTGTCGTCGCGCCATGTCGCGGTCCTTTCGTCAGTCGTTCGGGTAGTGCATGAGTTCGTATTGCCCGCCGCTGTGTTGCCAGACGGCAGAGTTCGTCGGGTCGTCTTCGAGATAGGCGATGCGGTCGACGAACTGCATATCCATCGCGGTATGGCCCGCCGCCGAGAGGTCCGGCAGCGCGTTATGCAACAGTTCGTGAATCCGCGCGGCCGCTTGTCGGGCGGGGGTGCGACTGGTCGAGAGGATGGTGGCGCGCACCAAATAGATCGAGCGTTGATATAGCGTCGCGTTGTGGAGTCCGCGAAACGGCGACGGCGCGTCGAAGAGCATCACGATCACGAACGCGGCCCCGCCCTCGGGTCGACGGAGTCCCCACCACACGCCATCGGGACACAGCGCACTCAGCGCGGCGTCGTTGGCCAGGCGTTCGACAATCGCGGCGTCGACCAGGCCCACATCAGACACGGCCATGCACCTCCAGGCCGCGCGCGCCCACGCGGTCGATCATCTCGTCGAGAAAGGCCTCACGCCCGCGCCGGAGAATCGGCGTAAAGGTCGGGTGCGGGGGCGCGTGCCGAGTGCCGAACTCGTAAAAGCCCGCATGACGCGACGTGACCGTGACGCGCGTAAACACCCGCGCGGGTGAGTTCGAACTCTCGCGCTGGACCTCGATGCTGTTGCGCAGTTCACCGGTCACGACCGGATACGCGGCACGCAGCGCGGCGGCGGTCTGCTCGGCGCGGTCGGCCTGGCGGGCGCGGGCCTCGGCCGTCAGCTCGGGCGCGAGCCGCTGCAGCTCGGCTAGGAACTCATCGATGCCGCGTAGTTTCATCTCACTGGCCATCGGTTCACCCTTGCAGGTCGGCGGCGAGTTCCATCTCCTGGCCGCGCGCGTCGATGTTGACCACGCTGGTGACTTGATACTTGCGACCCTCGAACTGCATCCGGCTCTTGGTCGTGACGCCCGGGTGGAACCGCCCATGCACCATGTGCGACAAGTGCGTGATCACGGTGCCCGCTAGAACGCTTTCAACATCGCGCGCCGTCGCGGGACGAATCCGGACATACCAGGTCGACGGGCTGAGCGGCACCCAGGTCTCGGTGTAGCCGCCTTCGCCGTCAGGCTCGGGTGCGCCTGGCTCTTCGAACATGACCAGATGTTGATCGCGTCCGATAGTGTTGCTCTCGGTGCGCTCTTTCATCAGCTCACCGCCGGATCACGCGCGCGCATCAAGAGCGCGGAGATACCGTCCCAGACTTTCGCGTCCGGCCCGAATACGCTGGCCGCGTCATCGCCGCGATGCTCGTAAAGATGCGCCAGCATTTTCAGCGTGGCGGCCTGGACCACGTCGGGGGCCGTGAGTTCATTCCACGTCGGGTCCGCGCGCGCGCCGATGTATTCGTAAATGAGCGCGCTCGCGTGTTCCAACTTCACGATGACTTCGGCGTCGCGTGCCGGGTCTGTGATGTGCAGATGCAGTTTCGCGTTGGCGAGTGTTTCCAACCGGACCGGTGGCGACGGACTCGCCGATAGTTCCGTCGTGATGATGAGCGCGCACGCTTGCCCTGTCAGCGGGAGGTCGGTCCGTAACCATTCCACCGGGATTTCGAAATAGCCGCCGCCATCAACGGGCGGGCCGGTGACGCGCAGTTGGACAAGTCTTGTATGGTCGTCGAGGTCCTGCACATACAGGATGCGCCCGGGTGGAATACCGACCAGGCTGTGATAAACGTCGCGGTCCAATGACGTTTCAGTCGACACAAACAGGCGCGTTACATCCGTATAGGGCGGCGCGGCATCGAAGCGCAACTGGCGATTGCCAGGCGGCGCGGTGGTGGCGCTGGAATATTGATATTCCCAGAACGTCATCGCGCGTCCTTACCGTCCTGGCCGCGCTTGACCATCAATTTCCAATCGGGCGATTGCCCGGGCCGACCGGTCGTGATCCGGTTGCAGTAGAACAGCGAGCCGTGATCGGTAACCAGGTCGCTCGGGTCGTAGGTCTTGCCCGCGACGTAGACGCCGACATAGTTCCAGCTCTTCCCGTCGAGACCGGGCGCGCCGGGTTCTCCTGCTGGACCCGGGGGGCCTGCTGGACCTGGCTCACCGGGCGGACCTGGTATCGGTGCGCGAGTTTCCAGGGCCGTCAGACGTTGCTCCAGGCCGCCGAGCGAGGCAGTAAACCCATCGAGCGCGATGGCTACACGCCCGGTGCCCGCCTCCAGCTCGGCGACCCGAAGCGTCATCGGGCCGACCAGGCCGCGTATCGTCTGCCCCAAATGTTCCGCGAGCACATCAGGCCGCATGGAGTCCTTCCAGAGATTTCGCCAGCGTCTCGATGAATTGCTTTTCGTCCGCGTCATCGTCGGTCGTGGTCGTGGCCGGAAGCGCGGGCGGCGGCGGTGCGGGTTTCGCAAACGGCTTATCCGCGTCGCGCTCGGCCAGGGCGGCCAGCGAGAAATTCTGTTGCTGCATGTAAGGCGTATCGCCGCCCTTCACGCTGCCGAGTCCGAACCATTTCCGCCGCGCTTCATCCGGCGACAACGCCCCCGATCCAATCGCCTCGGCGGCCGCTTTGGTCTTCGTCGCCGTCACCATCCAGATCAGGTCATCGATGTCGAACTCGGTGCCGTAGGGCGGCTTGAGTTCCAAACCCTCGTCCAGTGATTTTTCGAAATTGGTCAGCAGCGATTGGATGCACTGGGAGTGGTATTTCTGCAACAGGGCTTCCAGGTCGGTCACGTTCGACTGGTCACCCAGGTCGAGTAGCGCGGGCGGAACGTGATAGCAGGTGCAGACCTGTTGCGCGGTGAAATTCAACTGCTCGATGAGCTGCGCATCTGCCGCGCTGACGGTCATCGCTTCATACTTGAGACCCTTACCCACCACCGCGACGCGCCCGATATTCGCGCCCGAAAAATTCTCTTCCCAATATTTTTTGATACGGTCGGCCTGGTCCTGGCCTATCTCGCCAGGCGCGGTCAGCACGCCGCCAGGATGCGAGCCGCCGCGAAAGAATTGTTCGCTCTTGGTTTGAATCGTGATGCCCTGTTGCGCGGCCAGGCCACACGCGTAGAGCGGCGTGATGCCGCACAGCGGGTGGAACAGCGTCACCATCGGGTCGTGGATCATTTCGCGGGCGGGCACGACCACCTCTTGTCCCTCCGCGAGCGGCACCAGGCCGACCAGGTCATCCGCTTTGAGCGCGTAATAGACCGAGCCGTCTGGCGCGATCAGGGGCGTGACGCGCGCCGGGTCCAGCACGTAGAGCGCGGCAACGACGCCGCTGTCGTGTCGAGCCTTGAGCACGTAAGCGTTTCCGGCGACCAGCTTGGACGTGATCCACTGCTCGACAAACTTGACGATGGTTTGATAGCGATTCGGTTTGCGGAGAACCGGCGAGTAAGCGGGGTTCGTGGTCTCGGACCAGATACCGGCGTCGTCCTGGCTGACCAGGCGTAGATGCAGCTTGCCGATATCGGTGGCGATCAGCGTGACGCACCCGTAGACCGCGAAATAAGAGAGCGCGCTCGCGGGCGTGACCGGAGGCGCGTTCTCTTGCCACGCCCCCGTATACGGTTCACGCACGGCGGCAAACCACCCGCCGCCCATCGTCCCTGGTGGTGCCGAGACCGGCGTCAGGGCGGGACGGGCGCGGGTGATTTCCAAACCGAATACGCGCATGGCTTACGCGCGCTTCCTGGTCCCACCGTCCTCGGTCTGCGCCAGGCCGGTCGGCGCGGGCCAGTTCGCAGCGGTCAGATACTTCACGCCGTTGGCGCTGATCCGCTTCCAGTTCACGAAGCGTTCGGCGCGCAGCGCCACCATGTTGTTCTGGAACAGCGAGACATAGACGGTCGTCGCGTCTGCGGGCGACATCGGTGCCGAGTCCATCTGCAACGATGCTTCACGCGACGCGTCAATCGAGACGCCGCCGTCATCCGCGAACAGGATGTGCGCGGGCTGCAACGCGGTCACGTTAGCGACCGCTGTGTTCGACGTGATGAAGGTCAGACCGCGATACGTGCCGCCGTTGAGACCGACACCGGGGAACTCCGGCGAGCCGTCGAGATTCTGACGGAACGACAACGCCAGCGCATTCGATGGCGACATGATGAACGTCACGCCGTCGACCGGAATGTTGTTCGTGGCGAAGTGGTTGATGAGCCCCATGATGTCCGCCATGGGATTTGTGGTCGCGGCTGCCGTCGGCGCGCCGTTCGTGATCGAGGCCGGATTGACACCGGCGACCGCCGCGACGGCCGGATCGATGAACTGCTGATCGAGAAACTGGGCGATGCCCGCCACCATGTCCGCGCGGACCAGCGCCTCGGCGCTCGGATTCGAGAAGCGGACCAGTTCCTCCGTCAAGACGATGATGCCCGCGACCTTCGTGACGCCGAGCGTGTCCGATGCGAACGCGAGCTTCGTCAGCGGCTTGGGCTTCGCTTCACCGACCCACCCGTAGGTCCCGCCTGCCGTCTGCATCGGAATCTTGCAATTGAACGGCACGTTACGCAGGCCTGGAATCTTGCCGAGAATCGTGGCCGGGCGCAGCAACTCCAGGAAGTCGTTGACCATCGTTTGATTGACGAGCGGTTGTGCCCACGTCGCATCGGTCGTGGTCCCGGGCGCGATGGCCGCTTTGAGGGAGAGCGCGACCTCGGGGGTCGAGTCGTCCCAGCGTTTCGCATACTCGGCCGCTTCGTGTTTGTTGCCCTGGCAGACCATCAACGCCATCGCGTGACGGACGAAGGCCATCCCGAGCGGCACATTCGGCCTGACCGAGACCTGGCGCGCGCCAGGGATGAAACTCGGCATCGTGACCGGTGCCGCTTTCGTGATCATCAACTTTTCGTGATCGCGCCAGCGGGCCAGGTCCGCGTCGATGCTCTTGACCTGGGCGGCGAGCTCGTCATGTTCGGTCGACTGGTCCCCGTCGAGCGTGAGGCCATCGGCGGCGGCCTTTTCAAGTAGTTCGGTCATGCGGGCCGCTGTGGCCGCGCGTTTGTTTTCCAAGTTCTGAATGTGTTCCGTTGCAGTGGGCTGACCCATGGCGGGCCTCTTCATCGGCACGCCCGAGACGCCGGGCAAGTGATGGCCTGACGCGGCCAGGTGCGGAGCGTCGTAGGACTTGATCGTTTGGATCGTGGTCTCGACGTTCGCGGGAACCGTCACTAACGACAGTTCACAAATTTCGGTCTTGAGTAAATGGAACCCGCCCGACGCGAGCGCCTTGACGCCATCCGCCAGCGGCCGAAAGCCAATCGAGACGCCGGTAATGAGTCCGGCCTTGATCGAGTCCCACGCTTCGTTGACGCGGTCGCGGACCAGGCCAGGCGTGGTCACTTCCGGAAGCTGCGCTTCGAACGAGATCCCGCGCGCCGTCGCGGTCAGCGTGACGCGGCCGACCGGGCGTTCGCGGTCGTGGTGGAGCAGGAGCGGGAGGGGATTGCGGAAGGATGCGCCGAGCGGTTCCAGGATATCGCCGCGCCGGTCCGGGGTCGGTGTCGACGCCAGGCCGGTAATGATTCGGCGCTCGCCATCGAGACCTTTGATCGAGAGAACGGCATACGCCCGGTCGAGCACCGGACGAGATTACGTGTCGCGGGGGCGCTGAGCAGATTTTGGATTTCTAATATCCCGCGCCAGCTCGCGCCGGATGAGTTCCGGCACGCTCATCCGTTCACGCGATGCCCGCGCGTAGAGCGCGTCATACCGTCGCGACGGAAACGCGACGCAGACCTTGGTCGACCGGTCTGATGCATCGAGCGGCGGCCGACCTCGACGGTGTTGCATTAGTTGGGACGCCCAAAAATATACACCTCAACGTCGCCTTCCGGTGGCGTTTGATCACGGTGCATGGCGTCGAGTCCCATCACGAGCGCGTAAACGCCGTCGATCCGCTCGGTCGATTTTGCTTTTGATGGTTGAATGTTTCCCGCGTTGTCGGAATCAATGGAAGCGTTTGCGATGTTCCATTTGAGAATCGGATGACCGTCATGGCGGATGGTCTTTTCGAGAATCGCCTTTTCGAGCGCCTTACTCGGCGCTGACAGGGTCGCTTTGCCTTGGCGCATCTTCACGCAGGTGAACCCGTCGAGTTTTTCCAGGCGCGAGACCAGATCGGTTGCGTTCCAGGGGTCATACGCCACCATCCGCACTTCGAAGCGGTCCTGCCAATCCAGAAGATGCGCGCGGACGATGTCGTAATCGATGGTGGGACCAGGCGTCGCGACCAGGAATCCGCGACGGGCCCATTCGTCATACGGCACCCGATCACGCGCGACCCGCTGGGCGATGCGGTCCGCTGGACAAAAGAACTGCGCCAGGACCGAACAGCCGGGACCGCTCTCGTCGGGAAAGACCGCGACCACTGCGGTCAGGTCGGTCGTGGTCGACAGGTCCAGGCCGATATAGCAGCGTCGGCCCTGCAGCGTCGCCGGGTCTATCGTGACCTGGCACGCGTTCCAGGCATCCATCGCGATCCACCGCGAGTCCTGTTCGGTCCACTGGTTCAAGTAGAGCCGACGAAAGGCATTCTCCTGGCCGGGCACCTGAATCGCGCGCGCGCTGGCCGCGCGGAGTTCTTCGAGCGAGCGGAAATCTCCGAGCGCGGGATTGGCTTTGCGCCAGACCTTTTCGTCTTTCCAATCCGCTTCTATCGGCGCTTCCCAGATGATCGGCAGAAACGTGGGGTCCAGGTCCGGCGCTTCCAACACGCGTTTCCCATGCGAATACAACTCCCAGAGAATCGAGTGGCGGTCGTAGCCTGCCGTCGAGATGGCGATCACGAGCGGCTGTGCGCGCGCGCCCGTTGAAGAGGCCAGGACATCCCACAGGTCCCGCGTCGCCGCCGCGTGCAGCTCGTCATAGATGACCCGCGACGCGTTGAAGCCGTGTTTCGAATACGCTTCGGCGCTGATGGCGCGGTAGATGCTGCCGGACTTGCGATGCACAATGCGCTTCTGGGAGTCGATAATTTCGCAGGCCGCATCCAGCTCGGGGTCGTTCCGGATCATTTGCGCGGCGACGTTGAAGCACAACGACGCCTGGTCTTTATCGTTGGCGGCCGAATACACCTCGCCGCCGATTTCGTTATCGAATAACAGCCCGTCAATCGCCAGCGCGGCACATAGTTCGGTCTTGCCGTTCTTGCGCGGCATCATCAGCAGGCACGTCCGATACTGCCGAAGGCCGGTCTTGGGATTGATCTTGAAGAGCGGGCGGATGATCTGGTGTTCCTGCCAGGGTCGGAGCTGGAACGTCTGACCGGCGAACGGGCCCTTGGTGTGCGTGAGCTGGTTTATCAGCCGCACTTTTTCAGACGGAGCCGACTCGCGACGGGTCATTATTCGCTCCGGTCGAATAATTCCCGCTGGGTCGGCAGCCCATGACGGCCCGCCCAATGCTCGGCGTCATGCGCCCACGCGAGTTTCTGCGCGGCCGGACATGTCGACGCGCGCGCCGTATAGCCGCACGGACACCGCACGTCGCAGGGCTCCAGCCACGTCCCGACAGGATGCAGCCCGGCATACAAGCGCGGTGACTCGGCCATCATCCCACCAACACGCGCGGAGGTTGGGGAATCTCGCGGCCATCGTTCGGCCGCCAGAGGTGCAAGCAATGCGGATGCACGTTGACGTAGGCCGACTGCGGCGGGTGGAGCTGCATCACGCAATCTTCCGTGCCCCAGAATAGATTTTTGATGAACACCATTTCGGCCCAGTTCGGTGCGCGTCCAGGCGTCGAGACCGAGACATGCTCCCATCCGAGACCGTCGGAATACATCACCGTCAGCGCGCGGGCAAACGGACCAGGCACGCGGGCGATGCCGTTCGTGAAGTCTGCCGCCTTGATAATCCAGGCGGTCTCACCGCGATACGCGAATGCCATCAGGGTCTCGGAACTGTTGATGCTCTGTTTTGCCGCTGGCGAAACACGCCGGGCACCAATAGACAACGAGACCGGTTTTGATGACGATGCCGCCGCCTTGCGCCCACCCTTCCGGCAAGAGCGCATGTTTCATCGTCTGCGCTTTCGTGCTGGGTGCGGTCACGCCGCAGCCCGCGCATTCTACGGTCACGTTCTGTCGCGGATATTTCGTCACAGGTGCCCTCCCCATTTGCTTTCTGGTGTATCCGGCGCGGCGGTATGAATCCTGGCGCGCGAGCTGGGCGTCATCCCGAACTCGGTCAGGAAACTTTTCATCTGCGCCATGGCGTGATGCGCGATCTTCACGTAAGGCGATATCACCGGAATCTCGATGCCGCCCTTCCCGACCTTCACGACCATCCCGAATTGCCGAATGCGCTTCGTCGCAATCTTCCAGGTCGTGAACGATTCACAGTAAGCGCACAGCGCATCGGCATCGGTCTCGGTCAGCACGCCGAGCCGCGCCAGCATCGGCGCGATACGTCGCCACTCGATTTTTGCGGCGTCGTCCAGCCACTCGGGCGGCTCTAGGTTTTCGAGCGACGCGGGTTTCGGTTCCTTCGCGTTGACCGGATGCTTACGCGGATTGCCGCGCAGCAGGCGCAGCGCCGTCGGGGTCGGTTTACGCCCTTTCATGCACGACCATCCCGAGTTCGTCGGCGTGATCAGGAATCACCACGCCAGGTCGCCGGACCAGGCGCGTCGCGAATCGCTTGTAGTCGACGTGATGATGATGCCGCCCGTAGCGCAGCACCAATTTGGTGCAGTCCGGGTGCATGTCGTAGAGCATTTGCGATTTCGGCGCGGTCCCTTCGTGCTTGTAGAACTCGTCCGTGTTCCCGCCGCGCATCAACTGCGTCGAGACCTTGCGCTGCAGGAACGCGTAGAACTGCACCGTGGTCCAGCCCGCTTTCAGGATACGGAGCGAGAGGTCGGTATCTTCGTTATAGCGGCCGCGCCAGCGGAACGGGAGATTATTCCGGATCAGATTGCAGGAGTAGATCCGCGTGTTCAGGATGAACGGCGGCACCTGCGTCTTGCGCGGCGCGAAATAGTCATAGTTGGGACCGGCCATCCCGACGTTGAGGTAGCGGTCGCAAAATTCCTCCATCGCCCACCAGCCGGTCCCGCACTTCATCGTGATCTTCTCGTTCCGAATCAGCCGGAGCAATCGCCGAACGTTGTCGTCCATGACCCAGTGCGAGGTCGCGCCCTGGCTGATCGAATGGTCCCAGGCGAAATTACGCGCCGGTCCTGGTCCGTAGCTCTTGCTGTTTCCGAGCGTATCGCAGGTGTCGTAGTTCCGCTGATACGCGGGATCCAGGACCAGGACCTTGCGCGGATCGATGACGGCGCGATACGCGTCCGCTTCGGACTCTTCGACAATGATGTGATACGGAACGCCCTGGTATTCGAGCATCCGGCTGCTCTTCCGTGAATCGGCGCGGCCTTTCGACACGATGTAGAGCGGATACCGTGGCGTCATTCGGTGCGCTCAACGAAGTCTTTTTTGTCCATCGCGTGGGACTCTTCTTGAGGCGGCACCCAGAGATAGCGCACCGAGGTCGAGAGCGGCCGCCCGATCAGTTGCGCGAACGCCTCCATCGCGGCGGCATCTTTGAAATGCACATGGACCGTGTGAAAGCCGCGCTCGTCAGCTTGCGCGTATTCCGGCATGCCGCCCCACTCGGCCTGTGGATTCTCGACCTGGTCACCAACGAGGCCGAGCCGCGCCAGCTCGTGGTCAAGGAAAAACGCGCCGAGGTCTTCGCCGTTTTTCAGGTCGGCGGCCAGTTGCGTGATGTTCCACTCCGCCAGCTCCGACGTGCGGTTGTCGAACATCGCCAACGCGCGTTTCTGGTCCGGCGTGAGTCCCTTCCGACGAACAGCCACCAAGGTCTCGCCGTCCGCGTCGATGACCTGGAGTTTCGTGAGGCCTGCCGCCCGCGCGGCCTCGGTCACGCCGTTGCCCGCCAGGACCGTGTTCGTCTCATCGATGACGATAGACCGAGCCGCGCCGACGGTCCGTAAGGCTTCGACGGTCATCCCGAGATTCCGCTCAGGATGCTTGCGCCTGTTCGCGGGGTCGGCCTGGAGGTCTGCCAGCGTGGTCGGGTCGGTCTTACCTGGATGTGTCATCGGTCTTTTCGCTGCCCCGTTGAGAAAAAAACGCAATTTCG
>Ga0190271_10000786_pt1 | contig 16791 bp, 17 predicted proteins | sample Popmic356T_FD_133747 | JGI IMG/M metagenome (GOLD analysis project Ga0190271, IMG submission 133747) | Populus adjacent soil microbial communities from riparian zone of Weber River, Utah, USA - 356 T | ecosystem: Environmental > Terrestrial > Soil > Riparian zone | place: USA: Utah | collected...
ACCGCCAGCCCGCGGCACGCAATCGGCGACGGCCACCGTGGTCGCACCGAAAACCTACACGGTCAAGTCAGGTGACACGCTGAGCAAGATCGCCAAGGAGTATCTCGGCAACGCCAGCGACTACATGAAGATCTTCGAGTTGAACAAGGATCAGTTGAGCGATCCCAATCTGATCAAGCCCGGGCAGGTATTGCGTCTGCCATAGCTTCGCTCATTCACGATCATCGGCGCAGACTCGGGACTGCGTGTCCCGTCATCTGCGCCGATGCCTTCAATCGGTCAGGCCCAGAACCCCGTCACTGACGCAATCTGCCCCTCGCCGTTGAGCACGAAGAGGTTTGTGCCACAACCGCGTTCCTGGCCATCGCTGCCGACCGCTACCCAATCGGCCAGCACGTGCCACTGACAGTGACGGAGCGCCCCGCGACGTTCGAGACGCAGCCCCGGCATGAAGCGCTGCGCGGCTGCGAGATGAGCGCTGAGTTCGCCCGCACCCTCGATGCAGCTGAATTTGTCGCCGAACTGGAGATTGGGCACCGCGATCGTCGCGAGCGTTCGCTCGCGCACGGCGGCATCTGCCTCGCTCCACGTTGCGAACCACTGATCGACGAGCGATGTCGCTCCCGTGCTCACGGTATCGGCGATCAGATTGGCAAACAGAGACAACTGGAAGCGCCAGCCCTGCACGTGCTCGTCGCGCGGTTGGACGTCGGCGAACTCGTGCGTCAGTTGCAGCAGCGTTCCTTTCGGATGGCGATCGAGGCGAATCGTGACGCGCGAGCCGTCAGGGGGGATCGGCGTGCCGCCCGCGTAGCCATACGTGAATACGATCCGTTCAGGCGACTGGATCTCCAGCACGTGACCGGACACCTCGACGCCGTTGGCATGCCGAATGAGCATGCGGCCGCCGGGCCGCGGATCGATTGTCGAACCGGCGCCCCACCACGCGGCCCATTGCGGCGTGTCGGTGAAGAACTGAAAGACGGTTTCACGCCGGGCCTGGATCACAAGCGTGCGATCCAGACGATGAGCGAGGGCGAGCGCAGTCATCGGTCCTCCTGTGTGAACACCTGTGAAGGGGTCAGACGCTATTCGCTTTCTTGCGGCGTCGCGGACGCCGGCGCGATGCCGGCCGCGGTCCGCGACGAGTCTCTGCAAGCTCGGCCCGCAACTTGAGACGCCAGAGCACGTCGTTCCACATCTGCTCGAGCATCGGCGCGACGGGGCCGAGCGCTTCTCTTTTGATTCGGTAGATGCGGAATTGCCGGTCGGCCTCACATTCGACGAGGCCCGCATCGAGCAGCACCTTGAGCTGAAGCGAGACGGCGCCGAAGGTCACATCGGGCATCGCGTCCCGGATCGCCCCCGCGGTCAGCTCCTGATTCCACAGCAACCGGAGAATCTCGCGGCGGCGAGGTGACGCGACAGCAGCCAGACGAGCCGTATCCATTGGAGCTGAATTTAGTTTAGATTAAACTAAAATAAAGAGTCAAGCCGTCCAGCCGATAAGAGGACGGAGCGTTCAGATCACCTCGACAAAGACTGACGTGCGTCACCAAATGCCGTGACCCGCTCACTGCGGGCACGCATCATGCGTATCTCCGAACGGAGCATGACCATGAGACGGATCTCGGAAGAACGGGAATGGGTCAGGTCATCGCGGCAGGATCTTCAAAGGCCGGCCGTATCGCACATCGATCGCGAGGCGCTCGAAGGCCTGATGCGCGATGACGTCTTTCTCGCCGCTGACGGCAGAACGCTCGCGCTCGACATCTCCCGGGAGTTGCCGCGTGCACGTCCGAGCGGACGCCGAGCCTAAGTAAACGCGCATCGGCAACGAGGCCTCTCAAGGCCCGTACTGTCAGCCCGTCCGTCACCAGTGTCGGCTCCCCGACACCGGCCCCAACAGCTCGCTCGCGAAATCAGGCCGATATTGACACATTCCGGCCACTCCCTTCCTGCCTGAGTCGCGGTCCGACGGTTGCATTTCGGCGTGACGAACCACGGCCGTGACGTCGAGGTTCGTTCCGAAGTGTTCATCAGCTCAACACCCCCTCTCACCGGCAAGACCCGGACTTGGTTGACGCACGTTGCCAGTGCGCTCGGCATGGGCCTGGTTTATTTCCTCGCCTGCGATGTCGCGCTCTCGATCGACGTGACCAACGGCGCGGCGTCAGTGTGGCCGGCGAGCGGTCTTCTGTTCGGCGCACTCCTGATCGTGCCGCAGCGACTCGTTCCAACCATCCTGATCGGTTCGCTGCTCGGTGGGATCGCCGCGAATCTCGCGGTCGGCTTTGCCGCTGCGACCAGCATCGGCTACGCGTGCATCAATCTCGGTGAAGGGCTCGCAGGTCGCTGGCTCGTTCGACGCTTCTGTCCCGACGCCCCTCGACTGAGCCAGCCGCTCAACGGATTCGCATTGATGGGGTGCGGCGTGTTGGCGTCCGTCGGCGGCGGACTGATCGCAGGAACGCTCGCGACACTGACGGCTCAGGCGAGTTGGTTCGGCGTGTTCGGCACGTGGACCGGCTCAGACGCGACGGGCATTCTGATCGTCACGCCTGTGATCGTTGCGACCGCCGGCGCCGTGTCGGAACTACCACGTGCGCTTCCCCGCTGGCGGCTGCTCGAGGCGTTCTTCCTCCTGTCCGTGGTGTGCGCGACGTCTGCGTACCTGTATCTCTGGAAGCATCCGGCGCGGCTCGACCAATTCGCAAACCCACTACTCATCCTGCCGCTCATCGCCTGGGCCGCCATCAGGTTTGAAGCGACCGGCGCCGCATGGGCCGTGTTCATCGTCAATGCCTTCTGCATCTGGGGCACGTCGCTCGGTTACGGTCCGCTCTTCGATCTCACGCCGTCCTCGCTGGTCAACCTCGTCGTTCAGGCGCGCGTCGGTGTGACAGGCATGGTGGCGTTGTCTTTGGGCTCCGCGGTCGGTGCCGCACGTCGATCGGCTGCCGTCCATCGACGTCTCGCGCTCGAACTGCAGGCCGCCACAGACTCGGAACGCTCGCGTCTCTCGCACGAGCTGCACGACGAGGTCGCTCAGAAGCTGGCCGCGCTCAAGATGCAGCTCCAGCTCACTGAGATCGCTCCGGAGCTCGATCGGCGAAAGTCAACGGCCTCCTCCGTCTCGATCGTGAACGACCTGCTGTCGGACGTGCGGGCGATGTCCCACTCGCTTCGTCCGGTACCGTTCGACGAGGGCCAGCTACTCCCGGCGCTCAACGCGCTTGCCACATCGGAAGGCACCCGCGGCAAGCTGTCGGTGCTCATCGAGGCGCCCGACGCCGACCTGTCGCTGCCTCACGAAGTCGAATTGGTCTGTTACCGGGTCGTGCGCGAGGCCATGGCCAATATCGTCAAGCACGCGCGTGCGCGAAACGTCTGCGTGTTCCTGAATCACGAATCGGACCAACTGACTCTGAGCATCATCGACGATGGCCGTGGGTTCGACGTGGCGCCGACGACTCGCCAGGCCGTGCGCGACGGACACCTTGGCCTTGTCGGGATGCGTGAGCGCCTCAGCCGCGTCGGCGGCACGCTGAGCGTGCGCTCGACGCTCGGAGAGGGCACGACTGTTACCTGCCTCGTTCCTGTAGGAGTTGCAGCATGAGTTACCGCGTTCTCATCGTTGACGATCACCCGCTCATGAGAGCCGGGATTCGCACGCTTCTCGAGAAGACCATCCCGCATGTCGACGTGCTCGAAGCCGTTGACGGCCTCGACGCCGTCGAACTCGCCTCTCAGGCGCATCCTGACATCGTGCTGATGGACATCAGCATGCCGGGTCTGAATGGCGTCGAAGCTGCGCGCCGCATCACGACCTACGTGCCCGGCTGCAAAGTGATCATGCTCTCGATGCATCAGGACGAGCAGCGAGTGGTGGAGTCCATTCGCGCGGGCGCGGTTGGATACCTGATGAAAGACGTGGCCGTCGCCGAAGTCAGAATCGCGATCGAGAGCGCGTTGCGAGGCGACGTGTACATCAGCCCGAGCGCACCGAAAACGATTACGCGAATGCTGGCAATGACCGACGAGTCTGAGACGAGTCCGCTCTCGCTGCTGACCGCGCGTCAGCGCGAGATCCTGCAGCTCATTGCCGAGGGTCAGTCCACCAAAGAGATTGGCTTTCGCCTTGCCCTCAGCACGAAGACTGTCGAGACTCATCGCCGCCTGCTGATGGAGCGACTGGGCATCCACGAAGTCGCCGGCCTTGCTCGATTCGCCGTCCGGGCAGGGCTCGTCTCCGCCGATCTTTGAGCACTTAAGGAATTGCCTGAATCGAGACGCTCGTCCCGCTGCTCGATAATTTGAGCGGCGGTATCGATGGAACTGAGTTTCGTGACTATCCTGGTCATCGACGAGAACATCATGGTGAGGAGCGTGCTCGAGACGCTGCTCGAGCGCGAAGGCTTCTCCGTGTTGTCGACGCGAAACGTAAGCGTGGGTCTCCAGCTGATGAAGGCCGCGACGGTCGACCTCGTCCTCATCGAGTTGCCGACCCATTCCAGGAACGAGGTCGAACAGGTCGCCGAAATCAGGCGGATGTTCCCGGACGTCAAGGTCGTCGTGATGTCAGGGTTCTTCGGCGCCACTCCACCGCCAGCAAGCCGGTTGCGCGCACACGCGTGCATCGCAAAACCAATCCAACCGGAAATGCTCCGCCAGACTGTGCACTGGCTTCTCGATCAGCATTCGCCTGAATTGCTCGGCGTGCATTAAGCCGCCGGAGTTCAGGAATTTTCTGAATCGTGACGGCCGCACACGTGGTCGATAGACCGGGTAGCGGGAGCGATGGCTCAGAAACTACCCACGATTTTGCTGGTCGATGACGAAGCGCTCGTTCGTCACACTCTCGAGGCGGTCCTCAGGCCGAACGGTTACGAGATTCTGCATGCGGGCGATGGCGACGAAGCGCTCGATGTACTGGCCTCGGCGCTCGTTGATGTCGTCGTGACAGACCTGGCGATGCCGCGCCGCGAAGGCATGGAAACGATCGTCGAGATTCGACGCCGATTCCCTCGCGTCAAGGTGATTGCGTTATCCGGGGTTTTTGGTGGTTTTTATCTCGGGATGGCTCGACAACTTGGAGCGGCGGCGGCGCTGTCCAAGCCCGTCCGCACGGACATTCTGCGGCGCACGCTCAGCGACGTGCTCGGCACCTGCAGCACCTAGTCGACCAAGGATGAGGTGACTCTCACCTCACGCATATCGACAGTTCGTCCACCATCGGCCGCGACCAGGGCGACACTCACCTGGTACTCCCCACCGGGAAGATCCCTGAAGACAGTCTCCGTGATGAGCGCGGCATTCGCGCCGTCGAGTGGCACCAGGCTGCTTCGATAGAACGAGTCGGAATCCGCAATCACCTCGAGCGCGCGATTCGCAGCGTCGGGCGTCACGAACGCTCGCACTCTGACGGCCGCAGGCGCGGTGCTGACGCGGGGCGAGACGTCGATCCGCAGTCGATTCTCTGTCGCATCGCCCGAGGCAACGCTGAGCAGGGTGATGGTGGCGGCGCACAGAGCGATGTTGCGGAGTCTCATACCTTCCTCGCTAACTCATTCTGCGAAGAAGGAGAGCAACACGAGTGCCAGATGCGGCGGGTTACGACCCGCTCTGGACGACGATCGAAATGCGACGGTTGCGCGGGTCGAGTGAATCGTCCGGGTAGCGCAATCGCGTGTCCGCAAATCCCCTGATGGCGTCGACTTGCCCTTCGCGCAGGCCGTGGCCCTCCATCGCGCGGCGCGCGGAGTTGGCGCGATCGGTAGAGAGATCCCAGTTGGTGTAGCCGTTCCTCGACCCATACGGGCGGCTGTCGGTGTGTCCTTCGAGCGCGACTTTGTTACCGAGTGGGCTCAACTCCTTTGCAATCACGCCCAGCAGTTCTACGGTCTCGGGCAACAGTTGTGCGCTGCCGACGGCGAAGAAACTGTTCTTCTCGTTCTCGAGCAACTCGATGCGCAGCCCTTCGGCCGTGACGGTGATCTCGATGCGATCCTCGAGTGCCTTGAGTGCCGGAACCTTCTGCAGCGCTTCGCGCAGATGCTCCGCTGCGCGCTCGAGGACTTCCTGCGCCTGCTTCACGCTGTCGGGCGGTGGCGTGACGCCGGAGTCCTTCAACCCGACCGTGCTGCCCGGTAGAACACCTCCGCCTTTGGTGGTCTCGAACACGCCAGGATCGCGAAAGTAGCCGCCGACCGCTGCTTTCACCTGCGGACTCTGCCCAACCAGCCACATGACGAGGAAGAACGCCATCATCGCCGTCACGAAGTCGGCGTAGGCCACTTTCCACGCGCCACCATGGTGGCCATGGCCGCCATGGCCCTTCTTCTTGACGATGATGACCGGCTGGCCCTTGCTCATCGCTAGGCCGCGGCCGCGTCAGCGGACTTGTCCGGCGCCTTTGTGGCCGCGCGGCAGAACTGCTCCGTCTCGTTGAACGACGGGCGCACGGTGTGCGGCAGCACACGACGGGCGAACTCCACGGCAATCGCCGGTGGGTTGCCTTTGTAGACAGCCAGCAAGCCGGCCTTGATGCAGAGACAGTAGTACTGATCGTCGCCCACGCGCTGCTCGAGGCTCTGCGCCACCGGCTGGACGACGCCGTACGACAGCAGGATGCCGAGGAACGTTCCGATCAGCGCGGCGCCGACGTGGTGACCGATCTCTTCGACAGGCCCGTCGATGTGGCCCATGGTGATGACGACACCAAGCACCGCGGCCACGATACCGAGACCAGGGAGCGCATCGCCGATCTTCGTCAACACCACCGACGGACGCATGGCCTCCTCGTGATGAACCTTCAGGTCTTCGTCCATCAGCGCTTCGAGGTCGTGCGCGGCGATGCCTCCAACGATGATGACCTTCGCCGAGTCGGCCAGGAAATCAACGGCATCGTGGCGCGAGAGGAACTTTGGATAACGCGACAGGATCGGGCTCTTCGACGGATCCTCGAAGTGCGCCTCGAGCGACATCACGCCGGACTGCTGCACCTGCTTGAAGACGAGATACAACAGCGAGAGCAAGTCGACGTAGTCGCCCCGCGTTAAGCCGGAGCCCATCACCGATTTGATCTGCGAGACGATGCCCTTCAACACCGCAGAAGGGGTGCTGATGACAAGACTGCCAATCGCCGAGCCGCCGATGACGATGAACTCGGATGGCTGGTTCAGAACGAGCAGGTTGCCGCCGGCCATGAGATAGCCACCGACGACGGACCCAAGGACGATGACGAGGCCGACGATTATGAGCATTCGAGTCTGTCTGAAGCGCGCAGCCATGCGCGCACGATGTCGGGATCGAAGTAGGTGCCTGCGCCGCGCACGATCTCGGCGTTCGCTTCGTCGCGCGACATGCCACCGCGGAACGCATGCGGAGATGTCAGCACGTCGTAGGCGTCAGCCACGGCAATCAGGCGCGCGGCGACGGGAATCTCAATGCCGCAAAGACCGGCCGGATACCCGAAGCCATCCCATCGCTCGTGGACGGCAATCACGATCGACGCAGCGGACCGAAGCGGCGGGACCACGCTGAGGACGTCGAAACCGATTCGCACGTGCTGCCTGACCAGCACGGCCTGCAGCTCGCCGTCCGACCCGAACGCCGGAGCGCCCTGCTCGGTAAACGCGAGCTTCCCGAGGTCGTGCAACAGCGCCGCCTGCTCGATCTGCTCGATGAGCGGCGCAGGCAGCTCCATCATCCGGGCCGTCGCGGTGGCGATCTGAGAGACACGCCGCACGTGGGCGTACATATCCGGTGCGCATGCGCTCATCATGGCCAGCAAGGCATCGAGCGCTGAGCACCCGTGCGCACTACCCAGATCGAATCCCGACGGGGAGACCGAATCTGAAGACGTTGTGGAATTCACCCGTGGGGACATCATCGTGGGGTCAATCGGCAGTGCTGGTGGCGCTCTTGAGCACACCGGAACCCGGAACGTGGAACCCAGAACAGGGAACTCGGAACCGAAGACTGAGGACTGAGGACCGTAGACCGTGGACTGAGTGCTATTCCCCGGCCGCACACATTGAAGGTCCGCGCACATGTGCCGATTTGCCTATCGAGAACACTGAACGCACATGCGCACGCTCATCCTGGACGACGAAGAACCGATCGTGCACATGCTTGCACTGGTGTGTGAGAAGCAGGGCCATACGGTGATGCCGTTCACCGACTCGACCGATGCGCTCATCCAGCTGGCGAGCAATCCGGTCGATCTGCTGATCACGGACATGCACATGCCCGGGCCCGACGGCGTGGCGGTCATCAAAGAGGCGCGGCGCCTCCAGCCTGACCTGTTCACGTTGATCATCACCGGGCACACCGGGAGTTACCCGATCGAGGAACTGATGGCAGACGGCACGGCCGACATCATGTTCAAGCCGTTTCACATGAACGAGCTTCGTGCCCGTCTGGCGCTCGCGGAACGACGACGGGCGCTCATCGCGCGGCTCAACGCTGAAAGAGCCGCTCTTCACGCGATGAGCAAGGAAATGATCATGGGACTGCAGGAGGAGCTCGAGGAGAAACATCGTCGGGCGGCGGCAGGAAGCGATGCGCAGGAGACACAACCATGAAAGACCTGCGCACGCGGACCCTCATCCTCGATGATGAAGTGCCCATCGTGAACATGCTGTCACGCGTGTGCGAACAGGAAGGGCATCTCGTGCGGCCGTTCATGCGGGCGTCCGAGGCGCTGCAGTGCCTCTCCGAAGAGCCCATCGACATCCTGATCACGGACATGTGCATGCCGGAGTCCGATGGCATGACGGTGACAGAAGAAGCGTGGCGCCTGAGGCCCGACCTCTACGTCATGATCATCACCGGCCATGCGGGGATGTTCCCCGTCGAAAACCTGCTCGCGGGCGGGCACGCGGACATCATGTTCAAGCCGTTCCGGCTGAACGAATTTCGCGCGCGCCTCGACCTCGCCAAGCGGCGGCGGGAAATGATCGCGCGCCTCAGCGCCGAGACTCGCGCGCTCCACCAGGTCAGCCACGACCGGATCACAGAGCTGCAACGGGAGCTCGAGGGGCGGTAGGCAGTAGGCGGTAGGCGCCCGAATCAAGCTTCGTCCGCCGGCAGTAACCTCCAGATCGGAAAGATCTCGATCCGCTCTCCCGGGAACTCGAGCGCGAGCAACTGGTGATACATCGGTCCCGCGTGAACGGACGCGAGGATGACCGCCTCGACGTTCAGTTCATGGATGGCCTCCGGCCTGCGAATGGGAATCCCCGAGAGATCGCCTTCACCATCGACCGCGCGGCTATCGAGAAACGCCACGACCTCATTGTCAGGTAGCAACTCCGCGAGCGCTTTGCGGCCACCACCCCCGGCACCGAAAATCGCGACCCGCCGCTTCCGCCCCTCGACGAGAGGCCACATAGCGGACGCGTCCGGGCGCGAGCCGAGTCCACGATCGATCGACTCGAAGAGCTGTTGAAAACTGGCGCCAGGTGCGTGGCCGTTGGCGCGACGCTGAGCCGCTTCGCCGATCGCCGCGGCCGACTCGGGATTCGTCAGCAACCGTTCGATTGCCCGCGCGACCGCTTCTGAATCTCCGACGGCCACGAACAGCCCCTCGAGACCGTCAGTCGCGATCTCGCGATGCGGGCCGATGTCAGAAAGAACACTCGGCAACCCGGCGGCCATCGCCTCGAGCGCAGCGAAGGGCATCCCCTCGAAGATCGATGGCAGAACAAACGCGTCAGCCGCAGGGAGCAACAGCCCGGCGACGTCCGTGCGATGGCCGAGCATGTGCACACGTTCGGCGAGTCCGTGCTCCTCCACCTGCGTTTTCAACTGATCGCCAATCTCTCCAGTACCTGCCCACACGAAGTGGACACGCGAATGCCGGCCGGCCAGCGACGCCGCCGCTTTGATCAGCACGTCGTGCGCCTTCTGGACGTGCAGCCGCGCGACCGTCAACGCGATGAAGGCATCGGCGGGAATACCCAGCTCTCGACGAAGCGCCTGCCGGCTCTGCTCTCTCTTCGACTGATCGACGCGAACGATCGGGCGGAGCAGCGCGTTAGGGACCACGTCACCGGCGCTTGCATGCCAGCCCAGCGACTCGCACAAGACGTCCCTGTTTTGCTGCGACACGGTCAGCCACACCTGCTTCTGGCGGCGCGCCCAGCTGTAGATCTGTCGCTCGATCGGCTCGAACGTATGGCGGTACGGGACGAGTTGATACACGACGGCGGTCGGGACATCGGCCTGCGCCGCTGCGTCGATCAGCGCCCCACCGAACTCGATCGTCGGCAGGACGATGATCAGGCGGGCGAAGCGCTGTTCGCGAATCGTGCGCAGCGTGTCGCGGCGTGATTGACGAAACAGATCCTCTGAGAATGTGAAGCGCTCCCACGCGGTCAGCGGTGCGGCAGCAATGTCATGTGCGGCGAGATCGCGGCGCACCGATGCCACGCCATCCACCTCGGGAAGGCACACAGTCGGACTCCAACCCTTGCTCTGAGCCCAGCGCGCGAGCGCGATCACGTACTCCTCGCACCCGCCGCGCGCGAAGGTTGGCGTCAGGATGCCAAGTCTTCGATCGTCTAGAATGTCGCTGCTCATGTCGTCGGATTCATACGCCTCGCACGAAGGCTCGGTCCTGGTCGTGTTCCCGTGGTGCCTCGATCATATCGGTCACGGCAACATTCAGCGCATTCTCGCGATCGCCAACTACCTGTCAGCCAGCGGCGTCGCCGTCGATCTCGTATATCAGGGCAACCCCTACGTGCCGTCGCGCGAGCACGAGTTCGCACCGCGCTTTCGCCGCGTGCTCCGTGTGCCGGCATGGCGTGCCAGCGACGATCAGCACATTGTTCGACAGTGGACGACGTTCTTCGGCGACGTGGAGCCGCCGCCGTCGAACCTGGCCCCGGGCACGGCTCTGACGGTGCTCGTGCGCGGTCTTCTCGATGCGATGGAGTACACGGCAGTCATCGGCACCTACGCGTGGACGGCCCCCATCTACGAGCCGCTCGCTCACCGTGCACTCCGAATCGCCGACGTTCAGGACATCCTCTACCTCCACGGCGCGCGCAGCCTTCAAGCGACGGGGACGCAGTCGAATTTCTCGATGAACGCCGACACCGAAGCATTCCTGTGGCGCAAGTGGGACGTGCTCCTTGCCATCACGCCGGAGGAAGCGCGCGTCATCGAGCCAGAGATGCGCCCATCGCAAGTGCTGCTCACAGTTCCGCACGCGATGCGGCTGGTGGCACTCGAAGAAAGCACGGGTGACCGCGTGCTCTACATGGGCAGCGACAACCCATCGAATCAGCAGGCGGTGACCTGGCTTCTGCGAGACGTCTGGCCCAGGGTCAGGGCTGCGCGACCGACCGCGACCCTGCGGCTGGCGGGCCTGATCTGCAAACCGATCTCGACGACGACGCTGGTTGAAACCCCGGGGCTCGAGCTCGCTGGCTTTGTCGAAGACCCCCAGCGCGAGCTCGCCGAAGCCGCCATCGTGGTCGCGCCCTATTTGTATGGGAGCGGTCTGAAGATCAAAGTCGTCGAAACCGCGGGCGTCGGGCGAGCGCTCGTGACGACAGCGGGTGGAATCGAGGGAACGGGATTGCGCGCGGACGAGCACGTGCTCGTATCCGACGATCCAGATGTCTTCGCGCAAGACGTCGTTCGCCTCCTCGGCGATCCCGAGTTGCGACGAACGCTGACAACTGCGGCGCGAGCGCATGTTGCCGCGATGTTTTCTGACGAAGCGTGCTACGGCCCGCTGCTGAAGATCCTCCGCGCCCGCGCAGAGCTGCCTGTCACGCCGGGTGTCATCCCGCCGTTCGTCGAGCAACGGCTGCGCGAGGCGCTGGACAGCGTGCGCGGCCAGGTCGTGGTGTGGGGCAACGGTTCCCATACGCGCGCACTCATGACGACGCTGGAGCGAGTTGGCGCGACCGTGCGAGGCATCGTGGACAAGAACGCAAAGACGATCGCGCAGGCGCCGGAAGGCGTGCCGGTAATGCCGCTCGCGGACTACACGCCGGGTGACGATGACCTGGTCGTGCTGTCGTCGCAGACATTCGAAGCGGAGATGTGGGAGCAGGCGGCTGGACTGCGCGACGCGGGCACACACGTCATGGCGCTCTATCGCCGTGAGTTGGTCTCGGATGTGTTGCAGCTCCGGCTCCGCGCCAAAGAGCGCGAGCGCGCGGAACAGTCATGGGGACACGGGCGCTCGACGTCCAGCTCCCGGCTCGTCATTGCCGAGCCAAGCGCGGGACGCAGCCGCGGACATTTCTATCGATTCACCCGTTCACTCCGCGCAATTGCTCCCGAGATCGGTGCCGACGTCCTGATGGCCGGGGCACGAGTGCCGACCGTCGAAGGACTCGAGGCCGAAGATCGCGAGCTCCTGGTGCCGGCTTTCGAGTTCTCACACTGGGACGCTGTCGCCGAAATCACGGAAGAGCCGCTCCGCGGGATCAGCCGCTTCGCGAGCCTTCGCGTCACCGAGCTCGAGCGGCTTTACGAACGACTCACGCTCACGCCCAAGGATGTCATCGTCTTTTTGATGGCGAATCTGGTGGACGTGCTTGCGGCCGCGACCTGGCTGGCAAAGATGCCACGCGACAAGACGCCGGCGGTTCGCATGCTCTTCCACTTCATGCCCTTCCAGGAAGCGCAGTGGTTCAAGCTGACCGACCAGGAGCTGCGACACGCGTACGGCGTCGGCCTTGCACAACTCGCCGAGGGCTGCGGCAATCGGCTGCGGCTGTTCGCGCAAAGCGGTGCACTCGCACTCGATCTGACCGATGCGCTGCGATGGCACGTGCGGTCGATCGGCTTTCCTGTTCCGCAGCGACTCCACGGCGCAAGCCCGCCAGCGCTCTCGTCGCCCGTGCGGATCCTCTACGCCGGCGAAGCCCGTTCAGACAAAGGGTTCGGCCTGTTGCCGGGAATCGCGGAGGAACTCGCCTCCGAACGCGACGCCGGCTCGATCACCATCGTCTGTCAATCCACGCTGAGCGAGTTCGCCGACGATGCCATTCGGGCGGCAGTGCAGAAACTGAAAGAGACTCGCGGTGTGGAGCTGATCGACCGGTTTCTGCCATCCACCGAGTACGACGACCTGATCGCAGGCTGCGATCTGATCCTTCTGCCGTACGACGCCGACCAGTACCGGTCCAGGCTGTCGGCGATCTTCGTTGACGCGACGTGTGCCGGTGTTCCCGTCGTCGTGCCCGAAGGCACGTGGATGTCACGACAGCTGGAAGAAGGTCTTGGGTCCGGTGGCGCGTTTGCCGCGCTGTCGCCTGAGGCGATTGCAGCAGTCGTTCGACTGTTGCTGCCGAAGCTGGGTGCGGTGAAACGCGACGCCCACGCGGCGTCAGCACGCGCGGTCGCACAGCACGATCCACGTGCAGTCCTGCGAGCGCTGCTCGAATCGTAAGGCCGTCTTTCGACGTTAGATGCGGCCGACCGTCGAGCTCACGTGCGACGGCACGACCTTTACGTTTATCCGATCGAGAAGCGCCATCTGGGCGAGCTCGTGACCGAACGACGAGCACAGCACGACGTCGCAGTTGCCCTCGACCCATGCCGGCGCGCGGACGGTGATGCCGCGATAGGCCTTCGCCTGTTTATCGGGACTCGAATCAAGAAACGCAACGAGCCGCAGTTGCCGGAGCTCCGGAAGAACTCGCATCAGTTGATCGGTGTGCTCGCCGATGCCGAAGATCGCGACTCGCGCGCCTGACGCCTTCCACCCCTCGATCAGCGGGAGCAATCGGTCGCGATAGAGCGACGCGCTCGCCGGCGGACCCGCCATATAGCTGTCGATGTCGATCGGGAAGCGCGAGGTGTTGAACTTCTGCAGATACCAGCCGTCGCAGTACGGGTCGAAGGTCGGCGCAACCGTACGGCGGAAGAACGCCGTGGTGCCCACCACTTCGACCAGCTCGAACATCGGTTCCTCGCGGAGGAACTGAAACATCGAGTGAATCGTCGGGATGTGGATGTCGTCCACCACCATGAGCCCGCCGGTGCGGATATGCCGGTAGAACACCCAGTACTCGAGCTCGGGGAATGGATAGCCGTGGGGCCCGTCGATGAGGACGAAGTCGAGCGGTTCGGCGAACGGATAGTCGAGTAACGTCCGTTGCGTGGGGCCGTCGACGAACTCGATGTGATCGCGATTCAGCAGATCGCTCGCGAGCGTGACCTTGACGCTGTCTCCCCCATCGACCGCGAAGACCGTATGGCGGTCGCTCAGATGCGACAGCAGCAACGTGCTCTTGCCGGCGCCCGTCTCCACGGACCGTCTCACGTGACCGCCCGTCAGCCGGACCATCGCCTCCAAGACGTCCATGGACAGCGAGCCGGCACGATGCCAGTCGTGTGGAAGGGCGGAGATGAGCTCGAGAACGTTCTCTTGAATCGCCTGCATGCAATGCCTCTCTGGCGTTCAGTCGCGCCAGCGCTGTGCGCGTTCGTAAACGCGCTCGATTGAGTGAACCGTTTGATCCCAGGAATACCGTCGGCGGACGTCCGCCCGCGCTCGTAGCGCCATACGAGCCAGACGCGGACGATCGCGAAGCGCGCTCACAACGACGTCAGCCACCTCACGCGCGCGAGATGACCGCACGGCGATGCCGTTCACGCCCGGGCGGAAGTAGTCCTCGACACCCGCAACGGGACGCGCGGCAACCGGAACGCCAAGCGCCATGGCTTCGAGAATCGCGAGCCCCTGTCCTTCATCGCTCGACAGCGACACGCACAGATCCCATCGGGAGACGATGGCGGGGACGCTGCGTACGCGACCTCTCAACGTTACCGAGCGCTGCAGCCCGCGACGGACAATCTCCCGTCGAATGCGCTCGGCGTACTCTTCGTCTGCGACAGGGCCGACCAGGTCGAGCGTCGCCATTGGGAGCGAACGCTGCACCAGGGCAAAGCCTCTGACGAGATCGAGCTGACCTTTCCGAGGCTCGATGCGACCAACCAGTCCGATTCGTGGTGAACGCGTGCGTTTCGTCGAACGCGCGGCGCCCTCGAGGCTCGCGGGTGCGAGACCCCAGTAGACCTTCACGAGGCGGCCGCGCCGCACTCCCCCATCGAGCAACTGCTGTTCGTAGGCGTCTGCCGAACAGATCACGGCATCGGCCTGGCGATGGCCCGAGAGATCCATCTCGGTCATCCAGGCGGGACGACCAACGCCCCAGCTGTACACGTGATTCACGAGCGTGAAATCGACGCCACTTTTCCGGACCACGGCGGCAGCGCACGACGGCACACCTGCGTGCGTGTGAACAACGTCCGGCTGCCATCGCGTGATGACGTCACGAAGCTGCTCGACGCCCATCCAGAACGTCTCGGCATCACGGTGGAAGAAGTTGATCTGCGTGTGTGGGATGCCACCTCGCCTCAGGCGAGAGCGATACTCCGGCCAGTCGCGCTGATCGCGCGCGCGTCCGCTCGTCACAATGGCCAGCGAATGCCGATCGGATTGCGACTCGCAGAGCGACGTAATGACCTGCCCCGCGCCGCTCCAGAGGAACGGTGCGACGTGCAGCACACGACGACGACTGCGGGCCATATGGCCGGCTCGGCTGCAACCATCAGGCCCAGTCAGGTGACCGGTTTCGAGGCCGAGACGAGCGAATTCAGGCCTGTTTCGTGCGATTCAGGCCGACACGGCGACCGACAGTCCGATCAGCGTGTCGGTATCCCGACGAGGTCCAGATCCACGCGCATGAAGTCGTCGTGTCGGCGGAGGCCCAGTTGGAGCAGGCTGCTTTCGATTTCGGTGGCGTGCATCGAGCCAATCAGCACGAACGAGCCAAGCCACTCAGACGACGCCAGCATCCGAGGCGCGATCACAGGGCGACCGGCTACGCTGGTTCCGTGCTTCGCAGGATTACTATCCACGAATGCGTCGACGGCCCCACCGAGGTCGAGCACGAGATTCAGCACACGCCTGCCAGCCGCGCCTGCGCCCCACACCACAACGCTTCGCTCCGACGCCTGGCACCGGCGCACGATCTGCCGAAGAAGTGCGTCATTCGTCGAGGCCTTCACTTCGAGAAGTTGCAGATCGCGTTGCCACTGGAGCGCGAACATCGCCTCATGCGAACGCGCGCGCTCATCTTCCAATGCCCAACGCGACTCCTTCACAGCCGACGACCACCCCGCCGCAATCGACGATTGCGTCAGTAGTGCGGAGAGCCGTTGCTCCCATCGCGGGCCTTCTGCCAGCGCCGCGAGCCCTGCGGCGCATCTCCCAGCGACGTCGAAGACGTGCGAGAACTCTCTGAAGCCAAACAGCTCGATCGACTCGCTCACATCGCCTGGCGATTCGGCTTCAACGGCAATGCAGCTCTTCGCGATCTCGACGCCCCGTGACCACGATCGCCGGGTCGCGTCGCGGTCACCGCCGCGCGCATACAGCAACCCTGCCCAGTACGCCGCCTCGATCGTCTTGGTCGCAAGCAGCGACGAGAATCGTGTCGCGTCCTCAGACATGCAGGCGTGAAACGATCGGAGCGCCTGCGCATTGTTCGCGTTCCGCATCGCCAGACGGCCAGCAAGGAAGAGCAGCGAGACACGCCATCGCACGGTAGCCGGCTCGTCGTCGAGCAGCCCATGCAGGCATGCGTCAACCTCATTGAGCCACACGCGGATGAAATAGGAATCGGGCCGCGGCGCCTCCAGAAGCTGATAGCCGAGCACGCAGTACGCGCCTGCGGCATCCGGCGAGCTCGCGCGCTCTCGAATCACGTCGCGACAGAACTGCTCCAGCAGCGTTCCGCGTGTGACGCG